>Ga0123519_10013553_pt1 | contig 11706 bp, 4 predicted proteins | sample YelNatPaOPRAMG02_FD_87396 | JGI IMG/M metagenome (GOLD analysis project Ga0123519, IMG submission 87396) | Hot spring microbial communities from Yellowstone National Park - Yellowstone National Park OP-RAMG-02 (version 2) | ecosystem: Environmental > Aquatic > Thermal springs > Hot (42-90C) ... | reverse complement strand
TCATCGGTAGGGGCGGTGTGGCCACGGTGTACCTGGGTTGGGACGTGGTGGCCAAACGGACGGTGGCCATCAAGGTCCTCAAGGAGGAGTACACCGAGCACCCGGAGTTCCCCGAGCGGTTCCGCCGCGAGGCCGAGGCGGTCCTCCACCTGGACGATCCCCGCATCGTCGGCTTCCTGGACTACGGCGTGGAGGATGGCCGCCATTTCCTCGTCATGGAGCACATTGAGGGCAAGACCCTCGCCCAGGTGATCCAGGAGCGGGGCCCCCTGCCCATAGAAGAGGCCCTGGACATCGCCTGCCAGGTCTGCGACGCCCTGGAAGTGGCCCACCGGAAGGGCGTCATCCACCGGGACATCAAGCCCCAGAACCTGATGCTCACCCCCGACGGCACGGTCAAGGTGATGGATTTCGGCCTGGCCCGGGTGGCCACAGGGGTCACCTTGACCCAGACCGGCGTCTTCATGGGCACTCCCCGCTACGTTTCCCCAGAGGTGGTGAAGGGCGACCGGGTGGACCACCGGGGCGACCTCTACTCCCTGGGCATTGTCCTCTACGAGATGCTCACCGGGGATATCCCCTTCGCCACGGAGAGCACCTGGGCCCTCCTCCAGGCCCACGTGCAGGAGACGCCACCCCCGGTGCGGGAGGCCCGGCCGGACGTGCCGGAGTGGCTGGACCAGGTGTTGGCCAAGGCGCTGGCCAAGGACCCGGCGGAGCGGTTCCAGTCGGCGGCCGAGTTCCGGGAGGCCCTCCGGGCCGGGGGAAGCCAGGCCGCCCCAGCCCCAGAGGCGATGGAGCGTCCCCCGGCCCTGCTCGGCCGGTACGACTGGCGCTGGGTAGCCAGCCTCGCGTTGGGCGTGGTGCTCCTCTCCTCCCTGGGGGCGTGGGCTGCAGCGCGGGGAGGCTGGTTCGGGCCGCGGGCCCTGCCCACCCCGCCCGGGACCGAGGCTGTGGCGGTCCTGCCGCCGACGGCGACGTCCTCCGCCACTCCCGCCCGGGCGGCAGCGGGTGGGCCCCTGCCCGCACAGACCCCGACCCCCACCTGGACCTCCACGCTGCGTCCCACGTCCACGCCCACCGCGTCCGCCACCGCCACCGCAAGCCCAACCCCCACTCCCCTCCCGACGGACACGGCCACGCCCACCCGCCGGCCCACAGCCACGCCCACCCGCCGCGTCCTGCCCCAGCCCACACCCCTCCAGCCTGAGGAGGGGGCGGTGTGGCACGCGGCCACCCTGGAGTTCCTCTGGGCCTGGCCGGGCACCTTGGGGACGGGGGAGTTCTTTGAACTGCGCCTGGTGCCCACCGGCGGAGACCCGGAGGCGCCCCTCCACCGGGCGTGGGCGAAGGAACCCCGCCTGAGGGTGGACCTCTCACCCCTCCCCCCTGGGGACTACCTCTGGGGGGTCTGGATCGTGCAGGGGGAGCCCGTCGGGGAGGAAGTGGCAGTGACGAAAGTGCTGCTCGCACCGCAGGGGCTACGGGGGTTCCGCTGGGAGCCGCCCACGCCGACGCCTGTGCCCCCGCGTCCCCAGCCGACGGACACCTCCACGCCCCGTCCCACGGACACGCCGCGGCCGACGCCCCGCCCCACCCGGCCGCCCGCCACCCCCACGCCGCGGCCAACGGATACCCCTGCACCCCGCCCCACTCCGCCCCCGGAGACGCCCGTCCCCTTCACCCCGCCCCCCAAGATCACAGTGCCGCCGCCGGGGGCAGGGCATAGGGAAGCGCGGTAGGGGCGGCCTTTCCCCGCACAGGCCCAGCGGGGAAAGGCGGCATCCCCTGAGCGAGGTGGGGATATGGACTTCATCCGCTGGCTGGACGAAGTGGGGCTGGACGACCTCCCTTCCGTGGGGGCCAAGGCAGCGCGCCTGGGGGAGGCCCGCCGCCACGGCCTGCCCGTGCCCGACGGCTTCTGCGTGACGGTGGCCGCCTACCGCGCCGCCGTGGGTGCCCGCGGCGCCGTCGGTGGGCCGCCGGGCGCGCTCCCCCAGGACGTGGCGGAGGCCATCGCCGCGGCGTACCAACGCCTGGTCCGGGACCGGCCGGTCCCCGTGGCGGTCCGCTCCTCCGCCCTGGGCGAGGACCTCCCCGAGGCCTCCTTCGCCGGCCAGGCGGCCACCTGGCTCAACGTGCAGGGCTTCCAGGCCCTGGAGCAGGCCGTCCTGGCCTGCTGGGCCTCCCTCTGGTCGCCAGGGGCCGTGGCGTACCGGGCCAGGGCCGGCGCTGACGCCCCGGATGCGGCCATGGCCGTCCTCGTCCAGGTGCAGGTCCCCTGCGAGGCCTCTGGGGTGGCCTTCTCCCAGGACCCCCTGGGGGCGGGGGATGCGGTGCTCATTGAGGCCGCGTGGGGCATGGGCCAGGGCGTGGTGGGGGGCGAGGGAGCGGTGGACCGCTGGTGGCTGGACCGCGCCACGCTGGCCCCGGTCCGGGAGCCCCAGGTCGCCCGCAAGGAGGTCCAGTGGCTTCCGGCCGCGGGCCCTGAAGGGGGGCTGCGGCGGGAGCCCGTCCCGCCCCACCTCCGGGAGGTGCCGGCCCTGACGCCCGCCCAGGCAGAGGCGGTGGCCGCCCTCGCGCTGAGGCTGGAGGCCCTCTTCGGCGCGCCCCAGGACGTGGAGTTCGGCTTCTGGAACGGGGACCTCGTCCTCCTCCAGAGCCGGCCGGTGACGGCGGGGGTTGACCCCTTCTTTGAAAGCGGCCCAGCCGACCCAGGCCGCCTCTGGACCGCCGGCTTCGTCAACGAGCGCTTCCCCCAGCCCGTCTCGCCCCTGGGCTGGACCCTGGTCCGGTCCCTCCTGGAGGACCTGGCCTTCCGCCAGCCCCTGGCCTACCTGGGCGTCCACGACCTGGACGGCCAGGAGATCACACGCCTCCACCGCGGGCATCCCTACGTGGACGTGCGGGTCTTCCAGCACATCTACAAGGTCTTCCCGGACGCGCTCCTGCCGGAGGACGCGGCGCGGTTCTTCCCCCGTGGGGAGGTGGCCCTGCGGCGAAAGGTCGCCCGGCCCCGTGGCCTGTGGGACCCGGCCCTGTGGGCCTCCCTGGGGCGCGTCCTCCTGCGGGACCGGTACCTCTGGTCCCCCTGGCACAACTACGCCCAGTGGATGGCCTTTGAGGAGCGCTGCACCCAGTGCCTGGACGCGCTGGCGCGGGACCTGGACCAGGCCCTGGGGAGGCCGGCCCAGGAGAGGCCCCGCGCCCTCTGGGCCGTGGTGGAGGCGGGCCAGGACCTGAGCCGGGAACTCCTGGCCATCCACCGCTGGAGCCTCACCCTGGCGGATGTGCTGTACACGCTCCTGCGGCGGGCCTGCCTGCGGCTGGCGGGCCCCGCGCGCGGGGCGGAACTGGCCGCAGCCCTGGTCGCCGACGTGGAGACGGTCTCCTTCCAGATGAACCGGGCCCTGGAGGACCTGGCGGCGTGCTGCCAGGAGGAGGGAGGCACGGAGGCGCTCCGCGGCGGAGGCCGGGCGGCCCAGGCCCTGGCCCAGTTCCTCGGCCAGTACGGGCACCGGTCCTACAGCCTGGACCTCTACGTCCCGCCCTTTGGCGAGGAGCCTTCCCAGGTGGTCGCTCTGGTGGCCGGGCTTTTGGAGGGAGGCCCCCCTCGCCCGGGCGACAGGGAACGGCTGCCCTGGGAACGGCACCTGCGGGGGCTGCGCGCCTGGAAGGCAGCGTTCCTGCGCATGCTGGCCGGCCTGGCGCGCCGTTACGTCTGGCTGCGGGAGGAGCAGCGGTTCGTGTGGCAGCGGATCCTGGCCCTGCAGCGGCGGGCCCTTCTGGAGATGGGCCGCGCGTGGGCCGAAGGGGGCCTGCTGCCCACGGCGGAGCGGGTCTTCTTCGCCACCCTGGAGGAGGTCCGGCAGGCCGCGCTGGGGGAGAGGCCCCTGGATGCCCCGCGCCTCGCGCGCCGGTGGCGCACCTTCCAGCGCCTGTGCCAGGACGACGCCCGCCTGCCCCCCTCGGTGGCCTATCCCCCGTTCCTGCGGGGCCAAGAGCCCCTGGAGGAGACCGACGGGCCCGCGCTGGGTCTAGCGGGGGTGGTGGTCAGCCCGGGCCTGGTGCAGGGGCCGGTGCGGGTCGTCCGAAGCCCCGCAGACCTGGCGCGCGTCCGCCCGGGCGACATCCTCGTGGCCCCGGCCCTGGACCCCGGCTGGACCCCCATCTTCGCGCGGGTGGCCGGGCTGATCCTGGAGAGCGGGGGGCAACTTTCGCACGGGGCGGTGGTGGCGCGTGAGTACGGCCTGCCGGCCCTGGTCGGCGTGGCCGGCGCCACCCACCTCCTGCCGGAGGGGAGCGTGGTGGTGCTGGACGCCCACAACGGCCGGGTGCGGCGGGTGGGGTGAGGTCTGTAGGGGCAATTCATGAATTGCCCCTACAGGCACGGGGCGATTCGTGAAGCGCCCCTACGGACCTCTCCCCCGGCCATTCAGAGTAGGGGCACGGCATGCCGTGCCCCTACGGGATTTCGCGTCAGGACCTCTTCTCAGGCCCGCAGGACCATTGGCCCCATGGGAGTAGGGGCGCACAGCCATGCGCCCCTACTCAGATTGCATATCGTCAAGAACCACTGTGGCGTAGTACTAGGCCACCTCGGGGTCGGTCTCGGGGAGGGGTTGCCCCTGGCGGCGGGCCCAGGCCATCCGCACCTCCGCTGCCAGGAAGAGGGAACCGGTGGCGCAGATGAGGTCCCGGGGGCCGGCCAGGTCCAGGGCCTCGGCCAGGGCCTCAGCCACGGTGGTGGATTCGTACAGGGGCGGGTGGCTTTCGCCTCGCTCCCGGAGGAAGGCCTCGGCCAGCCGGGCCAGGTCGGCCACAGGCATGGCCCGGGGGTGGTGGGCCTGGGCGAAGATGACGGCCGAGGCCTCCGGCAGGAGGTGGGCGAACATCCCCGGGAGGTCTTTATCCGCCGAAGCGCCGAAGAGGAGGATGAGGTTCTCGTAGGTGAAGTGGCGGTGCAGGGCGGCCACCAGTTTCTGGCTGGAGTCGGCGTTGTGGGCACCGTCCACCACCACGAAGGGACGGTGCCCCAGGATCTCCAGGCGGGCCGGCCACCGCACCTGGCGCAGCCCCGCCCGGATGGCCGCTTCGCCCACGGCCCGGGGCCCCAGGTGGCGGTTGAGTTCGTGCACCGCGGCCACGGCGAGGGTGGCGTTGGTCAGTTGGTGCTCGCCCAGGAGGGGGATCCAGAAGCCGTTGCCCTGGTGCGGACCTGGCTCTTCCCCCGCCCGGCGCAGGCCGAAGAACTGGCCCTCCAGGTCGGCAGGGCCAGCCCGCCACTGCCAGTCCCGCCCCACCAGGAGCAAGGGGGCTTCCTTTTCTTGGCAGACCTCCTGGATGACCGCGAGGGCCTCCGGCTCCTGGGGGGCGCAGATGACCGGCGTGTGCTCCTTGATGATGCCAGCCTTCTCCCGGGCGATCTCCGCCAGGGTGTGCCCCAGGAGGTGGGTGTGGTCGTAACTGAGGGAGGTGATGATGCAGACGGCGGGGCGGACGACGTTGGTGGCGTCCAGGCGCCCCCCCAGGCCCACTTCCATGACGCCCACCTCCACCCTGCGGTTGGCGAAATGGCGGAAGGCCAGGGAGGTGATGATCTCAAAGGTGGTCAGACCGGGGACCTGGGCCACGTAGGGCTTCAGGTCCTCCACCAGGGCCACCACCTCCTCCCGGGCGATCATCTCCCCGCCCACGGCGATGCGCTCCCGGAAGGTGTGCAGGTGGGGCGACGTGTAGAGGCCCGTGCGGAAGCCCCCGGCGCGCAGGATGGACTCCGTCATGGCCGCAGTGGAGCCTTTGCCCTTGGTCCCGGCGATGTGCACCGTGAGGAACTGGCGGTGGGGGTTGCCCAAGAGGGCCAGGAGGTCCTCCATGCGGCGCAGGTCCCAGACCGTGTCGGAGTAGGCGTAGGAGGTCTTCTTCTCGTAGTCGGTGAAGGAATACAGGTAACGCAGAGCCTCGGCGTACTGGTTCTCGTCCATACAGTCCCTGGAGAAAAACCCCCGGGCGCCCTCTCCCGCCCGGGGCTGGGCCACGAGACTTCTCCCTACCGCGCGCATTGTACCCCAAGTCCGTCCCAGCGCAAAACGCGGGGGCGGACGGTTGCGCTCCCAGGCTGTGTTGGCGCCCCACCTGCCCCTCCCCGCTGGGCCTTGGTCGCGTGGCGGGCGCAGGGGCGGGGCGAAGGCACCCCGTGCACACGGCCTTCGCTGCTCCCTTTGGGGTAGGGGCCCCGTTGTGGTACAATCCCCCGGCCTGCAAGGCTCCACCCCGGGGGAGAGCACATGGGCGCGCTGCACAGGGTCCGCTGGCCTCGCCTCTTCTTCCTGAGCGCCTACTTCTTCGGCCTCAGTTTCCTGTGGAACGGCCTCTCCCTCGTCCTCCTGCCGATGCTGGTCGCGCCCCTGGTGCCGGAGGCGTGGAAGAACACCTACCTGGGGCTCCTCTCCTTCGGGGGGCTGGCCCTGGCTGCCCTCGTCCAGCCCCTGAGTGGGCACCTGAGCGACCGCACGGCCACCCCCTGGGGCCGGCGCCGCCCCTGGATCCTCGCCGGCACCCTCGGCGACTTCCTCTGCCTGGCGCTCCTGGCCACGGCGGGGGGTTTCCCGGCCCTCCTCACAGGCTACCTCCTCCTCCAGGTCTCGTCCAACGTAGCGCACGGCCCGGCCTTCGGCCTCATCCCGGACCTGGTCCCTCCAGAGCGCCGCGGCGCGGCCTCCGGGGCCAAGAGCCTGGCCGAGATCGCCGGCCTCATCGCCGGGGGCCTGGTCACCGGGCACCTGGCAGGGCGGGGCCGGCCCGAAGCCGGGCTCGCGGCCATCGGCCTGGTGCTGGCCGCCGCCCTCGCGGCAACCCTGTGGGGCGTCCGCGAGGAGCCGGTGCCCCCTCGCAGCGGTCCTGGAAGCCGCGCCCTCCCGCGGCTTCGCGGGGTGCTGGATGGGCTGCGCGAGGCCCAGGCGCGCCACAGCGCCTATTTCTGGCTGCTGGGGGTGCGGCTCCTCATGCTCACGGCCATCACCCCGGTCCAGGGGTTCGCCCAGTACTACGTCCAGGACGTGCTCCACGTCCCCAACCCGGCTCTGGCCACCGGGCAACTGGCGGCGGCCATCGGGCTGAGCGTGCTCGCGGCGGCGTACCCGGCGGGGCTCCTGGCGGACCGCTGGGGGCCCTGGCCCCTGAACGTGGCGGCCGGCCTCCTGGCTGGCTTCGGCATCGCGGGGATGGTCTTCGCCCGCACGCTGGGGCACGTGCTCGCCTTGGCCTCCTTCGTCGGCCTGGCGATGGGGATCTTCGTCAGCGCCAACTGGGCCCTCGCCACCCGCCTGGTCCCCGAGGAGGCCGGGGGCCGGTACCTGGGCCTCAGCAACCTGGCCACGGCCGGCGCGGGGATGCTGGGCCGCCTGGCCGGCCCCCTGATTGACGCGGTGAACCTGGCCCGGCCCGGCGCAGGGTACCTGGCGCTCTTCGTCGTGTGCAGCCTCCTCATGTGGATGGGCACGGCAGCCCTCTTCCAGGTGCGGCGCCGGATGCCCGGCACGCCCTGAGCGACAGGGTGGGCTGGCACCGGATCTCTGGGGCGGATGGATCCGAGATAGTTGCACAAAGGCCGGCCAGGTGGTATAGTGGCACGGCAGATGCCCGCTGAGGGCCTGGAGGAGGCGAAGTGTCCACCCGGGGGAACTCTCACGGCAGGAGGCTCGGCCCTGCGCTGCAGGTGCGCGGACACGCGTGGGTGCTCCTGAGTTACGCCCTCCTGAGCCTGCTCCTCACCTACCCGTTGGTGGGGCACTTCGCCACCCACGTCCCCGGCGACGGGGGCGACGACCCGGCCCTGGCCTGGAACCTCTGGTGGGTCCCCCACGCGCTCTTGCGCCTGGGGCAGTCGCCCTTTGCCTGCACCTACCTGTTCTATCCCCTGGGCATCAACCTGGCCTTCTACACCCTCACCGTGTGGAACGCCTTCCTCTCCGTGCCCCTCCAGGCGGCACTGGGCCTGGTGCCGGCCAGCAACCTCGTCCTCCTCTCGTCCTACGTGCTGGGGGCCTACGGAGCGTACCTCCTCGCGAGGTCCCTCGTGCGGACAGGGCGGAACCGGTGGGCCAGGGAGGCCGCGGCGTGGCTGGCCGGCTTCGTCTACGGCTTCGCTTCGCCCAAACTGTTCTTCGCTGCGCTGGGCCAGTTCAACATCGCCAGTTCCCAGTGGGTGCCTTTCTGCATCTTCTATCTAGTGCGGGCTTTCGGCGCGCCGCGGCGGTGGCGGGAGTGGGCCCTGGCGGCCCTGTTCCTGGCCTTCCAGGCCTGGGCCGAACTGACGTACGCCTCGTTCCTCGCCCTCTTCGCCGCGGCCTACGCCCTGGGGTGGGCGGCAGTGCGCCTCTGGGAGCGGCGGCCACGCGCCCTCCTCCAGGCCCTGCCCGGCCTGGCCCTCCTGGGCGCGCTCGTGCTCCTGGCGGTGAGCCCCATCGTGGCCGCCATGTGGCCGGACATGGCGGCGGAGGGGGACTTCCTGGTGGAGGGGAGCGGCTTTGCCGAGACCTTCTCCGCGGACCTCCTCGGCTTCGCCCTGCCCACCCAACTGCACCCCCTCTGGGGGGGCGCTGTGGCGGCGCGCTGGGCCTTCCCCAAGGACAAGGGCCAGCACCTCTACCTGGGCTACGTGGCGCTGGGCCTGGCCCTGGCAGGGCTCGCCCTCCGCCGGGAGCGGAAGCAGGCCTTCTTCGCCCTGGCGTTCCTGGCCTTCGGGGTCCTGGCCCTGGGCCCCCGCGCCCACTGGAACGGGCGGGAGGTGGGGCCGCCCCTTCCCTTCCTCCTCCTCCAGGAGGTGCCCTTCTTCAAGGGGAACCGCTACCCCGGCCGCTTCGCCGTCCTGGTCCTCCTCTGCCTGGCGGTCCTCACGGCCTACGGGGCGCGGGAACTCCTCCCCCGCCTCGCCCGCCGCCCCCGGGGACAGGGGGTCCTCGCCCTGCTCCTCGCCCTGGGCCTGGGGGCCGAGTACCTCTCCGTGCCCCTCCCCCTCTCCGACCTGAGGGTGCCGGAGGCCTACAGGGCGGTCCAGGGGCCGCCGGGGGAGGAGTGGGCCGTCCTGGACCTCCCCCTGGCCTGGCGCAACGGGTTCCGCATCTTCGGCGTCCTGGACCCGGTCTTCATGTACGCCCAGTTCTACCAGACGGCCCACGGCGGCCGCCTCCTGAGCGGGAACACCTCCCGCAACCCCGAACTGAAGTTCCAGTACTTCGTGGAGGCCCCTATCCTGAACAGCCTCCTCGCGCTGGAGAACGGCCACCCCCTGCCCGAGGCCACCTGGCGCGCCGACGCGGAGGTCGCGCCGGCGGTGCTGGGCTTCTTCCGGGTGCGCTACGCCGTGGTGCACAAGGGGAAGGCCTCCCCGGACCTCCAGCGGTACGTCGCGGAGGCGCTCCCCGTGGAGCCGCTCTACGAGGATGCGGCCCACGTGGTCTACGCGGTGAGGGGGCGGGCGGGAGGGGCGTGGGAGGCTGGTTTTGACGCCCCGGCCGACCGCCTCACCCTCGCCGAGGGGTGGAGCGGCACGAGCACCTGGGAGGGGCGCTCCGTGGTCTGGGCCGAGCGTTCCCGGACGCGCCTCCTCCTCCCCGGTGAGGGGGAGGCCCTGCGCCTCCGCATGCGCCTCTACGCGCCGGGCGAGGGCCAGCAGGTGGGCCTGGTCTGGGAAGGGCATGCCCTGGGGACACGCCCCCTTTCGCCGGGGTGGACCGAGGTCCAGTGGGACGTGCCCCAGAGCCTCGTGCGCCGGGGCGTCCACAGCGCGGAACTGCGCTGGGCGCGGCTTTTCCCGCCCAGCGCCATCCCCGCCGGGCAGGAGGTGGGCGCGACGGGCGTCCGCTCCCCCGTGCACCTGTACGTGCGCAGCGCAGGCCTGGAGGTGGGGTGGTTCGCCCACCTCTACGTGGATGGCCGGGATGTCTCCCCAGGAGAGCGCGGCTACAACCTGGCTGTGGTGGACCCCGCCACCGGGGAGGTGCGGGCGGCGGCCGCCTTTGACACCCACGGGGACGAGGCCGCGGCCCACGCCCTGGCCGCCTTCCTGGACGCGGTGCCCGAGGGGATGCTCGTCCTGGGGGCGGTGAACGACGAGGCCTCCCTCCGCCTGACGGAGGAAGCGGTGCAGGCCCTGCGCTCCGTCGGCGTCCAGGGGGACCTGCGGGGCAAGTTCCGCTGGGGGCACGCCTTCATCGGGGCCAAGGGCGCGGCCCCGGGGCAGGCCCTGGAGGGCATGGACCTCCTGCGGCCGGTCTCCCTGGCGGTGGGGCAGGCGCTCGCAGAGCCGCGGGTGGCCGGCGCCCTGGACTGGCTGCGCCTGGAAGCGCCCTAGGCCTGTGCCCCCAGGCTCTCCACATACTCCAGGGACTGGTGCCGGAAGTAGGCGTTGTAGAGGTCCGCGTAGTACCCACCCTGCGCCAACAGGCTCTCGTGGGTCCCCTCTTCCACAATCCGGCCCTGCTCTATGACCAGGATGCGGTGGGCGCGGCGGACCGTCCAGAGGCGGTGGGCGATGATGATGGCCGTGCGCCCCCGCAGGAGGAGTTCCAGCCCGGCCTGGATCTGCGACTCGGTGAAGGGGTCTATGCTGGCCGTGGCCTCGTCCAAGATGAAGATGGCCGGGTCCTTGAGGAGCACCCGGGCCAGGGCCACCAGTTGGCGCTGGCCCATGGAGAGGTTCGCGCCCCGCTCCCCCACGTCCGTGTCCAGCCCGTTGGGCAGGTCCTCAAGCCAATCCCCACCCCCGATGCGGAGGGCTGCCTGCAGCACCTCTTCGTCCGTGGCCTCGGGCCGGGCGTAGCGGATGTTCTCCCGCACCGTGCCGGAGAAGAGAAAGGGCTCCTGGGGCACGTAGCCGATGTGCCGCCGGTACTGGCGCAGGTCCAGCCGCCGGATGTCGCGGCCGTCTATCAGGAGTTCGCCCCTCTGGAACTCGTAGAAGCGGGCCACGAGGCGCGCGATGCTGGTCTTGCCGGCCCCGGTGTGGCCCACCAGGGCCACCGTCTCCCCCGGCTGGATCTCCAGGCTGAAGTCCGGAAGCACCACCTCGTCCCCCGTGTAGGTCAGGTGGACGTGGCGGAACTCAATGTGGCCTTCCACATGGTCCACGGGCTCCTGGGCGACCTGCACCACCTTGGGCTCGGCGTCTATGAGGGCGAAGACCCGCTCTGCAGCGGAGAGGCCGTCCTGGAACTGGCTCCAGAAGGAGGCGATGCTCACCAGCGGGTACCAGTAGAACCCCACGGCCTGCATGAAGAGGTACCAGTCGCCGGGGCCGAGGGCGCCCGCCCTCGCGGCCAGGCCGCCGGCGTAGGCCAGCGCCGCCACCCCCAAGCCGGAGGCCAGGCCCAGGACGGGGAAGATGGTGTTGAGGGTGAGGCCGCGCCGCAGGCCCACGGCGTAGGCCTGGCGGTTGATGGCGTCAAAGTCGGCGTAGATGGCGTGCTCCTGGCGGAAGGCCTTGGCCACCATGATGCCGCTGACCGACTCCTGGATCTGGGCGTTGATGCGGGCGGTGACCCGCCGGGCGCGCTGCGTGACGGTCCGGGCGATGCGCCGGAAACTGAGTGCGATGGCGGCAGCCACCGGCGCCATGGCCAGGAGGAGGAGCGTCAGCCCCACGTGGATGCGGAAGAGCCACACGGACAGCACAAGCACCAGAAGCACCTGGCTCAGGAGGTTCAT
>Ga0123519_10013548_pt1 | contig 11708 bp, 19 predicted proteins | sample YelNatPaOPRAMG02_FD_87396 | JGI IMG/M metagenome (GOLD analysis project Ga0123519, IMG submission 87396) | Hot spring microbial communities from Yellowstone National Park - Yellowstone National Park OP-RAMG-02 (version 2) | ecosystem: Environmental > Aquatic > Thermal springs > Hot (42-90C) ... | reverse complement strand
TTTTATCTTAACTTCTTCTTGAGTTATAAGCATTCCATTATCTTCTTCAATAATAACATCTTTAACTTCTTTTTCTAGTAAATAAATACCTGCAACAATTAATGTGTGTTTCTTTCCTTCCTCATCAATCAAATCTGTTTTCACTATATAAATGTTATTTGTTTTCATAATTAATTATATTTAAAAATATTAATATTATATTATTTTATAATTTACATATAAATGTCTTTCTTTTGAGCTTTTTGCTCCGCTTTAAGTGACTTTTTCATTTCACGTTCCATTTTTTTTGCTTCCTTAGCATCTTTATCTTGCTGTTCAATTTGATTAATTACCATTGATGCTTTTTCTAATGCTTCTACTGCTGCAAATTTATATGTTCTATAAATTGATGAATACATATTAATATTAGGTTTTTCAATTGTTATTTTATCCTTTTCTGCATCAAATAATATTCCTTCAATAGCGTTTTCAATATTAATACGTTTTGTTTGTTCATCCAATAAATCAAATGCAGCTTCATATATATAAATGATAACCATATCTGTTTTATCAGCATAATGTTCAATAACTTCACTTCCTTTGGCCACTTTTATTAATTCTTTCGCTTTTGTAACTCCAATGATATCAATTTGTAAGCCATAAGTTAATAAACTACTATTAGTGTTAAGTACACTATCAACTAAATTCTGAGTTTCTTCTGATACTTTAAATAATTTTGACATTTTTTTTTAATTTTTAAATTGTTAATATAATAATATGCATTCTTTAAATATATAATTTATTATTTAATACTTTTTATTTAATTTATTCAATCACGCCAATTTTTAAATGTTTTTCTACCAAAAATTCACATGTTCGGAAATTCCGAACAGCTATTATTCAAACTAATTTTAAATATTTTTTCTACTATATTTTTTTTTATAAATTCATATGTTTCATCATCGTTAAATTTATATTTATATTAAAAAATAGACCAAATTAAATCATATGTGTGTATATTTAGTAAATACACTACAAAGATAACATCTTTATTTGATAATACCAAATTTATTAACATCATTTAATAATTTTAACATTTTACAACCTAAAAATAATCATAACAGTGTTTAAATTGCCTAATAATTTTATTTAATGAATACACTACAAATATACCATTTTTATTTTATAACACCAAATAATAATTTACATTATTAATATTATTTATATATTATTATATATGCCTAGAAAACGTAAAAAAACATATAAATATAAGATTATCATAACCAGTCGAGGAAAACAAGTTGGTAAGAATAATATTGGTTTATATACAGATATGGCATCTGCAATAGAAGCCTATAATAAAATTATTGAAGAAAGTAACAATGTTATATTTCCAGTTAAATATCTTAATGTAGGTAAAGTTATAACTAAAGCTAAATATGAAGTAATTTTATTAAAAAAACGTGATAATAAGACAAAAGACGCTTATTTTTCTAATGAATATGGTAAACAGGTTAAAGCTTCTATCGTAAATAACGATAAATGGGTGATATATGAAAAACATTTAATTAATAAGGAAGAAACTTTTTGGGTATATGGATACAATCCTATTAATAATAGAAAAACATATAACTTTATATTAAATGAACTAGTATTAAATAATATAAATGATAAGTATAATATTAAAGAAATAATAGTATTTAAAAACAAATTATTAATAAAATATGATAATGATTTTGATATGATTTTATGTAAAAATTATAATGATGCTATTAGATTATATGAAATGCTTAAATCAAGATGTTATAAAATAAAAACAATATTATTTGGCGGTTGTTATAAAAATGGAAACCATAAAATAGAAACCGAAATTGTAAAAAAAACAGGGTGGACGTATAAAAAAGCAAATAGAAGAAACACTAAACCATAATTATTTTATATAACTATTTCCATCTTCATCTTTTTCTATAATTAAATCATCTTCTTCCAATTTATTTTCATCTTTAATAAAAGAAAATTTAACTCCAGCAATATCAATATTTACCTCATCTTCTGACGGAATAAATTCAGTCATTTTTACATTTGGATTTAATCGTTTAAAAAAATGCTCATCTAATTTTCTTAATTTATAAGGTGATAATAAAAATTGAATTGTCATATCTTCTACATCAAAATTTTTTAGTGTTTCATTAAAAAATAATGATATGTCTTCTAAATCTTTATCTGTTGGTATTTTATTTATCATATTATTTAAAAATAATTAAAAAATTTATCTATAAAATATTTTATTTTATATTTTATTTTTAATCTTAATTTTGGCTTAACAGGATTTAATAATGTTTGTCTAATTTCTTCTCCTAAACCATTCTTAAGAGCTTCTGAAAAACTTTTCTGACTAACTTGAAGTTCATATTGAATAGTTTTTTTATCTTTTTCAAATCCTTTAATTTCTTTTTCAATTTCGGTATTCATATTTTTTTATTTATTTATAAAATATTCTTTATTTATAAAATAAATAGTTCAATTTTATTTTATATTTGTTTCAAACCATAATTGAATAGTATTTATTAACCATGCAATACCAGATGCAAATCCAGCATCTAATAATAATATAATTGGCCAATAATTTGTATTATGTATTAATAAATTAGCTGGTGTTATATAAACATTTTTTAATAAAAAAATATTAATTAAAGATAATATAATACCAGCCCATGTTGGTAAACATATCATACATGATAACAAATGTTCAATATCAGGATGTATTTTTCCACCTATTATTTTTAAATAATCAAATATTTTAAATGGTCCTGATGTGTAAACTATCATATTTGAAAAACCATATACAGAAAATATAAAAATAAAAATAGTTAACATATTTTTTTATTTATTCACAATCTTTTTCCACAAAATCAATGCTTTTTCTTTTTTTGATTTAATAAAATTTTCAAATTTTTTAAGATCTTTTTCTGCAAATTCAATTACCTTTTCTTCTTTTAATTTAATTAAATCTTCCAATTCAATTACCTTTTCTTCTTTTGATTTAATTAAATCTTCCAATTCTTTAAGATCTTTTTCTGCAAATTCAATCATTTTTTCTTCTTTTGATTTAATTAAATCTTTTAATTCTTTAAAATCTTCTTCTAAGTTTTTCATAATATTTTTTTTATTATTTAATTATTTTTTTATATTATATATATACCATTATTTTTTAACAAACAAAAATTATATAACATTATTTTATAAAATATTTTTTCAATTCTTCTTTTAATATTTCTTCTATATCTAATTTTATATTAAAATTCGTTTATTGTTTCTGTTACTTATGTACCTGAAATAGCACTAACTGTACGGTCTGTAAAATTTAGAGCAAATTCTTTCGAAATTATCTGTGAATTATTATTAAGATTACGGCATATTTTTTCAAACCAGTCTGATGTCGATTTATATCCCTCATCCAAAAATTTTTGAATCATATAATCTGTTATTAATACATTACCATCACTATCACATACATCTATTATATCTAGTGTATCTTTATTAATAAATTTTAAATATCGATTATATCGTGGATCTTTTTGCCATATTAAATTAATAATATTAAAATCATTTTTTTTATTTAATGCATCTTGATATATTTTATAAAATAAATTATCTGTTCCATTTGGGGTTGAAATAAATGTAAATCGTTTTTTATAATTATCTATGTCGAAAAATTTGGTTATTGGCTTATTAATAAATGCAAATTGGTCGCCAATCACCCATAGATTATCATTAGTATGATCATATGTACTTATATTTGTAGAAATAATAGAACCATTAATTAATTTTATTTTTTCTTTGCTGTTAATAAGTAAGGAATCATTAAATTCTTTATTAAAAAATGATGGAGTAAGTTGGGCTAAAAAAACATTAACAATTTTTAAAAAAAATCTATGTAGTTCATTTATTGTTTTAATTAAAAATATTTCTTTAGGATTTTCATCCGATAATATCATTTCACAAGCCACATATGCTGCTAATACATATGTCATTCCAACTCCCCTACTGTGCATAGATATATTATTTCTATTTTCTGACAATGCTTTTAAATATTCTTTTTGTTGGTCAAATAACTTAAATGGAATATAAATATTATTTTTCATATCAAATATAGACAGAAAATTTTCTATCATAAAAACTCGAGTCTTATCTTTTTCGGATAAAAATTTTTTAATTTCTAATTCATTCATGGCATAGTTTATTTAGACTTTTTTATTATTTTTATTTTCTTTAACTTGTTCCTGTTCAGTAATAGAAGTTTCTGGTATTATTTCAATATTTTGGGGAATATTTTCTTCAACAATTTTTTTCTTAGCATGTTTGTATTTAAAAGTAATCGTTTCTGATTCTTCAAGAGTTAACATATTTATTAAATTTCTTAATTCATTTACCTTCATATTAAATAAATTAATTTTTCTTTGGGCAATTAAATTTGGTTCAAGTATTTTTTCAATTAAATCTATAATATCAGATAATTCAATCTTATCATTTGACGCTAAGAAATATTTTAACGGATCATTGGGTTGTTGAGCAATCACAACGTCTCCTTTATCTCCTATTTTATACGTACCATCTGTTATTACCCAAGATGGATCAAATTGAGCTGTAATCAATATCCTTCCGTTATAAAACTGTAAACCAGCAAAATAATCTTTTATTCTGTCAATTTGATTAATAATATTATCTTTTTTTGTCATTTAGTTTAAAAATGAAACCCTGTTATTAGTATTGTTATAAAATAAGATATAGCACTCCCTAATATGAAAAGCCTAGTCTTACTCATTTGCAATGTTTCTCTATTGCGTTTTGCTTGATTAAACATATAATAATCTCTTAATATTATCAAAAGAGAATATGTAAATAAAAAAACAATAATTTTGAACTCCATAATAATATATTTATATAAAAAATATAAATATATAGAATAAAGTCAATATATAAATAATATAAATATATAAAAATATATAAAAATTATTTTGAAATATATCCAGTATATGTTATGACTGATCTTTGGTTTGATGAAAATATTTGAGAATTATTGTTAATATTATTATTAATATTATTAATATTATTAACATTATTTAAATATTTATCATCAATATTTAAAATAAATTTATCAATCTCATTATCACATACTTGTTTATATAAATTTATATTTTCAAGTTTTAATTTCAATAATTGATCAGACTGATATTTAATAACATATGTATTTCCATTGACATAATTAACATACTTTTGTGTTAAATAATTATTTTGTACTTTATAGTACATTGCAATTAAAAATAAGGCTATTAACACAAACCATTGAATTGCTTTATAAAAATTATTAAAACCATTTTTTATCATAACTAATTGTTTTTATATCTATTATAATTGAGGATAAGATATTCCATCTAACAATAAAGACAATTTCTGTAAAATGGGTTGTAAAATATTATTAATCTTGGCAAGATTTAATGGATCCTTTTTAGAGGCAATATAAATCATACCTATTGGTGTTTTTATTCCATTTATTTCTGTTATATATACCGATTTGTCTTTATCTCTTAAAAAAATATAATACAATTCTGGGTGAGTATTTTTTATTAAAGAAATATCTGGAGTATAAAAATACCCATATTTACTTAATTCATTTAATAAATCATAATAATCTCCAGTTCGTTGATAATAATATTCATTAGCAATTTTATGCATAGATGTATCCTTGCAGTTTATTGATTCATATGTTGCTGAAAAATGTTTAAATGGTAAATTTGCAATATTATCACCCCCATTATGAAATTCAAATAATAAGACTCGGCTTGCATTTAATTCAATACGTATATTGTCTAATAGTGGAGGTATAATCATATCTGCTTGGCTTCGTTTTTTTAATCCTTCCTCATGTATGTTGTTTTCATATTTTATAAAATCTTTATAATATATTAGTTTTACAATATCAATTTTTATAAAAAAAATATAAAATAAAAATATTATAAGCGAAAATAAAACTGTACCTTTACCATATTTTTTGGTTAATGCAGCTATTGTATTAAGCAAATTTGTTCCTTCAATTTTAATATTTATTTTTCCCATTATATAAAATAAAGATATAATTTTTTTATTATTAAAAAATACATAACTATTCTATAATTAACCATTTATAATATAGATTTAGCCTTATTAATTAATAAACCAAAATTTTTATCTTCATTAACTCTTGATTTAGCTGTTGTTTCATGCATTTGGCTAGCACTATTATAAGTAGAAAGATGTTTAAATTTATTAATATTTTCTTCTACAATTTTATCATGTTTTTCTTCTAGTATAATTGCCTGTCCAACATTAAATAATTCATTAACATGCCATTCAATTAAATATTCATTGTCGTTTTTATCTTTCATTAAAAATTTATTACCATCAATTTTATAACTTTCTGGTATTAATGAAAACATATGTTTTTCATTAGCAAATTTAGTTTGCTTAAAATTAAGACGTTTTAATTTATTAGTATTTTCAGTAAATGCAGAGTATTTTACGGCGGGCTTAGTTCCATCCGTTAACGCAAATATATTATCACCCATTTGAATCATTGCAGCATTTTTAGATCCTAATCCTCTATGGTCATTATCAAATTTATTTCCTTCAACACCATCTTTTTCAAGATAAGCCTTATTCCCAGTTGTATCAACAGCAGAAGCTTTATCATCAATATCTTTTTGTATTGCAGAATCTTTTCCCAACATTTGAGCTTTAATCCTATTTTTGGTTTTTTTGTCTAATGGATATGAATATTTAATACGCTCCATACCTAATCCATCAACATTTGTTGCTTGATCATAATCACTTTCTTCAACTTGTATACCACTATTTTTAAATCCTTCTTGAGATTTTTCACTATCATTAGTAATCTTTAGATAAGATTCTTTATTATTTTTAATATCATCTTTTACAACGGATGGTTCTATTCTTGGATTATAATCTTTTAAACTTTCTCTTATTATTTCCTTAAATTGGCTAACTTTATAAGTTTTCATATGTTTTTATTTTATTTTTTTTTATATCCATCTTTAATTGATGCAGCAATCATGTTTTTATGATTTCTAGTTTCTTTGTCGCTAAAAGGCGGAGCTTGATATCCATAATTTCCAGAATTTGATGTTGTTGTAGCTTCGTCGGTTATATTAACATTATATATTTTTCTTCTTTGAACGCCAAATATTGGTGCTGATATAGTATTAGATCCAGATGTACCTGCATTATCGCACCCTGTTGCTCCTCCCATTGTCATTCCGCCACCAACGCCACTTCCAGATGCTCCATCTTCTGTTATTTTATTTTCTGAATTTTTTTCTGGAATATTTTTTTCAAATAATGATATATATAATTTCCTTACTTTACGATCATTATTACCTTGTCCTAATTTATATTTTCTTATAATAGTTGCATTGTCAGTTAATTTGTCTTCTTTTTCTATAATACCTCTATTTAATAATAAATTTATTAAACGTGTTTTATTAAATCCATTATATTTCCAAAAATCATTTAATTCATTATTAATAGGATTATCTAGTAATTCTTTAATAAATGCTTTTATTTGAGATACAAAATTATATAATGTAACCTCGCTATTAGCTTCATTAATTTTTTTTATTAATGATATTGAATCTTCTTTAATTAATATTCTTCGCATATTATAAATCGTTTTCCCAATTACTTCGTCTTTGCCATAAAGTGCGATAAAGATTACTTATTACTTTCTTTGTTATATCTTTAACAATCTTTTCAGTATCACGAGAAGATATTTCATCTCTTATCATGGATCTTATATCAGATCTGGTTAATTCTTCATTCGTCATTCTATGTGATTTATTTTAATATAAATACTATGTAAAACAAAAAAAGTTATCTATCTGATAACTTTATATAAATTATTTTTGTGTTTTAAATATTCATTATTCGTATTATTTAATATAATAAAATAAATACATAAAACAAAATTTCACATTTATATTTTAAAAAATTTCATTCCAGCATATTCTTCCTGAAATCTTTTTAATTTTTGTTTAGATATACTTAATTTTTCTTTAATAGCAGATGGACTCCACTCATTAGAAAAAATTTCAAAATGACTTTTTATAATGCTGAGATTTTTTAAAGATTCTTCGTTCAATACCATTCCTGTTGCAAAAATAAAGCATCCATCTGATAATGATGTACTTACATCATTGGTATAATAGAAACGAAGATTTGACATATTGGGTAATATTCCAGTAAAGCTAACGGTCTGATTAGATGGATTATATATAAAAGGATTTTCTTCAAATTTAACATTAAGCTTTTGACTAATTTTTTCTTCTTCGTTAGCTAATATTCCAGGAAAAGTTTTGTCGTTTATTGGTATTGGAATATTAGATATATCTGATTCTTGTGATTCTGGTTTATCCTGTAATTCTATTTTATCCTGTTGTTGTGCTTTATTTGCATCATCTGCAACAGATTGTTGTTCAGATTCTGTTGTTTCATCTTCTATTAACAACATTTTAGATTCACGAATTATCTTTAAAATCTTATCAACTGCTTTATCTGTTTTAGTATATACCATAATTTTATAATTTTATAATTTTTTATTTTGTAATTTTTTTATTAAATTTTTTTTATCGTTATAATCTATATTATTTTTTATAACAGGATCATTTATATTAACTTCTTTTATATTAGATTCTTTTATATTAGGCTCGTTTATAATAGTTTCTTTTATATTATTAATCTTGTCTTTTCTTAATTTTTCTTCAAAATTTATTAATATGTTTAATGAAAAAAGAGATAATAATGGTGCTGATGCTCCTTCTAATACAGCAAGCCAAAATCTAATTATATTAATATCAATTACATTAGTAGAAATAGTCGTTATAAAATTCTTCCATAATATAAATGTATTAGATGTTATATCTATAAAGGCATAAGAATAAAAAATATTGCCAATAAATTGAATTAATGTTATTACTATAAATGGTAATACAATATTAATTCCTGGTTTTCCAAATATCAAAGCTACCAAAGTGATTAAGGCAGCTACTTCTATGCTTACAGATAAATAAACAGACCATGTTAATGGATTTCCAATCGAATACCATGTAATTACGTGATTTATAGATACAATAACTGAAAAAATTATTGGTATCATATATGTTAACCTTAATAAAGGTATCTTATTTTTTATAAACCATTTTAACATAATCTATCTATAAATATTTTGTATTTCTGAATTCGACAAACTTAATGATCTCAATTTTCTCATTGCCTTCTCTTTTATTTGTCTAGTTCTTTCCTTGGATATATTGTATTTTGCCCCTATATCCTCCAAATTCATAGAATCTTCTCCATTTAAACCAAAATATAATGATATTATATTTTGTTCTCTTTTAGTTAGATTACTTAATAATTTTTTTATAATTTTTATTTTAATGTTTTTATCTTCATTGTCTCCATTTGGATTATATATAATATCATCATATACTAATTTATTTGATATATCATATGATATATCATCGTTTTTTATATTGTCATCTATTACATCGCCAACGTTTTCTAATACATTATAATTAGTATTTGACCCAATTAATTCTTCTTTATTATGTGATTCCTTAATACTATCCTGAATAGATTGTTTAATCCACCATACTGCATAGGAGAAAAATTTATTATCTTTTGTGTAATCATATTTTTCAATTGCTTTTAATAAACCAATATTTCCCTCGCCTATTAAATCTAAAAATGATATACCATTACCTCTATATTTTTTAGCAATACTTACTACAAATTTTAAATTAGATGTAACTAATTCATTTAATGCGTCTTTATTTCCTTTTTTTATTTGTTCTCCTAAAAATCGTTCTCTTTCCTTTGTTAATGATTTGTATTTTTTTAATTCTTTAAAATATTGTTTTGTATCATTATTAAAATCATTATTATATAAATTATTACCCATATAAAAAATTATATTAACTTTTCTTTTATTAATATTTCTTTAACATTGTTTATTAAAGTAATTATATCACCATTGTTATCTATTATATAATCATATTTAGTATCATCATAATTATCTAATGCCATTTCTGATTCATGAGTTAATTTTTTATATAAATCATTATATAATGTATTATTTTGAATATATTTTATAAAGCCTTTTTCTAATTTTGCCATATCTGATTGTGATATTGAGGCGGTATGAATTGTCTTATAAGGATACCCTATCGTCCCTTCTTCAATATAAGAATCTGTTCTATTTGTATCTATATAAATAGTATTAAATGATGAATTTAAATATGCTTCCCATTCTTCTGGAAATCTTAATGACAAATCCCTTTTAATTTTTATAGTGATGCCATTTCTTTTTTTTATTTCCTCCAATTCGTCTGGAAATCTACAATCTGTAATAAGCCATTTAGATTCTTTAGGAATATATTCAGAAAATGTCGCATTAACCCAAACTTTTGGATTTAATTGTTTTCTAAATAAATCTGTTCCAATAATTTGAAGAAGCATACGTGGGGTTAATTTAATTAAATCATAATCTTTTATATTAATATTATTAATATTATTACTATCATAGGCAAAAATATCTTTATTATTTTTATGCTTATAATACCACCATTCTTCCCCAAGTATTTTTTCCTTAAATTCACGATTTTCTATATCATCTATTGTGCAATTTAAAAGTAAACAAACTATACTTTTTAATTTATCTGCGAATTTTTTAATATTCCAATCTGATATGGAAGAAATATTTATATCTTCTATTATATATTTTTCTATTGAAAATCTATCAATCCATGAAGAACTTACATTTTTTTTATTTAATGTTAAATACTGAATTATCTTACCAGCTAGATCTTTTCCAACCAATAATCCGCCAGAAATACCAATTAATGACGTTTTATGAAATCCTATTATTTCCATATATTCCTTAGTTTTAATTAAATGCTTAATAAATGCTTAATAAATGCTTAATAATTTTTTAATTTTCTGGAAAAGAAGCCCCATTCCTTTAGGGAGGGGTAGCTCAAATGACATTTAAATCGATCATTTCTATCAATTGTTCTTTTTCAGTATCGGTTGCTTCTATTAATTCTATTTCATCAAATTTTGCAGTAAGTACATTTTCAAATAATGATTTAGAAGAAAAAAAATTATGCTGAACTTTGTTGTCATCTGTAACCGTAATAATAGTTGTTCCTCCATCTTTATGTCTTACAAATTTATTTATTGAAAACTCTTTTACAATATTTTCTTCGTCTGATTCTGAAACCTCAAAAAATCTATGATTGTTATACCTAAAATTATAGGCAGGATAATCTATTACAAAATATTTTGGATTAAACTCATTTGTCTTATAACAATATTCAATTTTTCTAATATCTTTTGAAATTTTTAAATACTTTAATAAAAGTGTTTTTTCAATTTCTGAATAATTCCAAAATGTTTCATTTGGATAGGGATAATTAAACCTGTTTCCTTTATTGTATTCTGCTACCTTTCTCAAAAAAATTAAATTTAAACTAATCTTCATGGGTATACCGTTCAAAAAAATCTAAGAAAAATTATATATCTTAGTCCTTTCTTCTTGTTTCATCCAACCACTACTTTTTAGCAAACTGTTTCCAGTTGGGTCATCTATAGTAGAGTTGTCCACAAGCGTAAATTCG
>Ga0123519_10013544_pt1 | contig 11710 bp, 8 predicted proteins | sample YelNatPaOPRAMG02_FD_87396 | JGI IMG/M metagenome (GOLD analysis project Ga0123519, IMG submission 87396) | Hot spring microbial communities from Yellowstone National Park - Yellowstone National Park OP-RAMG-02 (version 2) | ecosystem: Environmental > Aquatic > Thermal springs > Hot (42-90C) ... | reverse complement strand
GTTGCGTACTGCCATTACAAAACTATTTGCAGAGGAGAAGGACCCGATAAATATAATAAAGTGGAAGGAGATATACGAGAATATCGAGATGGCAATTGATAGATGCGAAGATGTCGCTAATGTCATCGAGGGAATCGTTTTGAAAAATGCATAACTAATGGCAACCTTCAAACTGAATTCGCAATTTGCCCCACAGGGGGACCAACCAGAGGCTATATCAAAATTAGTAAAAGGTATAAAGAGCGGTATAAATCATCAGGTTCTCTTGGGAGTTACTGGCTCTGGCAAGACCTTCACAATGGCGTGTGTCATAGCAGAGGTTGGAATGCCGACTCTTATACTCAGTCCCAACAAGGCGCTCGCGGCCCAACTCTATGAGGAGTTCAAGGGCTTCTTCCCCGAAAATGCAGTCGAATTCTTCGTCTCCTACTATGACTACTACCAACCAGAGGCATATGTACCAGAAAAAGATCTCTATATCGAAAAGGAGACGGATATAAATGACGAGATAGACAGACTCAGACACTCAGCCACTCACTCACTGCTTACAAGGGACGATGTAATAATAATCGCATCTGTATCTTGCATATATGGCCTCGGGTCTTCAGAGACATATTCGGATATGCAACTATTCATCAGAAGGGGGGACCGACTCAGACGAAGCGATATATTTTCGAAACTCATCGAGATGCAGTACGAGAGAAATGACATAGATTTTCACAGGGGTACATTCAGGGCTAAAGGGGATACCATCGACATCTATCCACCTTATGAAGAGTCCATATCCATCAGGCTCGTATTATCCGGTGATATCGTCGAATCGATCAGGGAGTTCGATCCAATCACAGGCATAACCAGAAATAACCTCGACAAGATTTATATATTCCCCGGTTCACACTATGCGGTTACGAGAGATCAGATGAACAGGGCACTCCAGTCGATCAGAAACGAGTTGCGAGAGAGACTCGATGAATTATACTCTCAAAATAGGCTGTTGGAGGCACAGAGACTCGAACAGCGGGTTGGATACGACCTCGAGATGCTTCAGGAGACGGGATATTGCAATGGCATAGAGAACTACTCCAGACACTTTACCAATCGAAAGCCCGGGGAACCTCCACCTACACTGCTCGACTACTTTCCACCGAACTTCCTCACAATCATCGATGAAAGCCATATCACCGTCCCTCAATTGAACGGTATGTACAACGGAGACAGATCGAGAAAACAGACACTCGTGGATTTTGGTTTCAGACTGAAATCTGCCCTCGATAACAGACCCCTCAAATTCGAGGAGTTTGCAAAGTTCATAAAACAGGTAATATATGTCTCAGCCACACCAGGACCATACGAATTATCTATGTCGGGGACAAATATTGCAGAACAGATAATTAGACCAACAGGCCTCATAGACCCCGAGATATTCATAAAACCCGCAAAAGACCAGATTCAGGACCTCTTAAAGGAGATCGAGGCACGGGTATCGAGGAATGAAAGGGTCCTCATTACTACCCTTACGAAGCGATTTGCAGAGGAACTCACCGAATTTCTCACAGAGAAGAAATTCAGGGTAAAATATATGCACTCCGACATAGACACACTCGAGAGAATCGAGATAATCAGAGGACTGAGAAGGGGTGAATTCGACATACTGGTTGGGATAAATCTTCTTAGAGAGGGACTCGACCTGCCCGAGGTCTCGCTGGTGGCAATACTCGACGCCGACAAGGAAGGGTTTTTGAGGTCCGAAAGGTCCCTCATACAGACCATAGGTCGGGCAAGCAGGAATATAAACGGGGCAGCCATTCTCTATGCCGATAGAGTTACAGACTCCATACAGAGGGCTGTCTCCGAGACAAACAGGAGGAGAGAGCGGCAACTCGAATTCAACAGAAGATACAAGATCACACCAAAATCCATAATAAAAAGGGTATCGGATGTACAATTCGGGGTGTATAACTCCGATTACTTCGAGATAGATGAAAGGCTCGAGATATCAGATATAAAAAAGATAGAAAAAAAGATTGCAATGTTGAAAAAAGAGATGTTAAAATCCGCCTCCAATCTTGAATTTGAAAAGACAGCAAAGTTGCGAGATGAGATCAGGAGATATGAAAAGTTATTATTGAAGATAAATTGATATGAATCAGATAGTATTTGGCAATTACATTCTTACGAGAAGGATCGGCACGGGCGGAATGGCAGAGGTCTTTCTTGCAAGGAAACTCTCAGCTGCAAATACCGCCAAATCACTTGCCTTGAAGAAACTACTCGATAAACACAAGAATGACCCTGAGACAGTAAGTCTATTCCTCAACGAGGCACGCCTAATGTCCTGTATACTCCACCCCAATATTATAGAGGTCTATGATGTAGGGGAGATCGAAAACACTCCATATCTCGTTATGGAATACATATACGGCAAGGACCTGTATTCGGTTATCAAGACGGTTCAGAACCTTGGAATACCTATCCCCATAGATATCATCTTCTACATAATGACCGAGATTCTGGAGGGCTTGAACATCATACACACAGCGCGTGACAACAAGGGGAATGACCTCAAGATTGTTCACGGAGATATAAACCCATCCAATATCTTCATCAGCTACGAGGGGGAGGTAAAGATAGGTGATTTCGGTATCGCAAAATCCAGACTGGACACAAGAAAGAAGGAGAAGAATGTCCTAAAAGGCAAGATATCATATCTCGCACCCGAACAGATAATGCTCAAGGACTTCAACCACCAGATAGACATATATGACGCGGGACTCATATTGTACGAGATGCTCACTCTCAAGAAGGCATTCGACGAATCTAATGACGAGAGACTAATGAATGAGATATTGAACAAGGACATAGACAGCATTGTTTATAACCGAAAGGAGATCGACGAGGAACTCAAGAGTATAATCCTCAAGGCTATTCACAAAGACCCCAAAAAGAGATACAAAACGGCCGCCGAATTTCATAAGGACCTGAATCTCTATATCCAGATACACAACATCAAACTGAACTATGTCATGCTCAAGAACTTTATGTGCGCACTCTATGAAGAGCAGCTCGAGAATGAACTTATGATAAGCAGGCAGGAGAAGAGTGATTATTCCGGGAGTGTATCTATTACCCCTATACCAAAAACCATAATAAACCTGATGAAGGACAGAAAGACGGGCAGACTCTACATCGAAAACTCAGGAACCTATAAGAATATCTATTTCAAGGAGGGGAAGATATACTATGTCTCATCCAACTATCAACACGAATTCATCGGGGAATTCATCGTAAGACGGGGAATACTACCGAGAGACATAATCAACGAGGCACTGAACATCTGCAAGATCGAAAATCAGAGACTCATAGACTATCTCGTAAAGAAGGGTATCTTGAAACCATACGAGATGTACAACACTCTATTGGAACAGATAAAAGAAAAGATATTTCATCTGTTTTCGTGGGATAAGGGCAATTACATATATTTCGATGGAGAGATTACCAAACAGGAGGCACTACCACTAAACCTCGGTGATTTCGATTTTGTGTACAGATGTATAACCCAATACACACCAACACACATTGTAGAGAGTTATCTCTCCAACTTCATATTTCAGCCCATACAAATCAATACAGATGCAATGCAATACCTCGAGAGGATAAAATTCAATGCCTCTGAATCCAAACTTGTCAAAATTATATCTCAGAAGAAGAATATGAACGAGGCGATAAACGAGGCAGTACTCACATACAATTACAAAAAGGACGAAGTCCTCAAGGTCTTCTTTATGCTCGAAATAATAGACTACATAAGACACCAATAAATGGGTAAATAGATAAATGAGAAATGAGTAAATAAGAACAGTAATAAGTGGGAAATAGATAAGTTGGAAATGGGAAGTAAGAGGTGGAAGATGGAAAATTCCCCTCTGATAGAGGGGTGTCTGCCGAAGACAGACGGGGTGTTTTGTCTATTTGGCACTATTCAATTTATGGCACTATTCAATTTACGAGAGGGGAATTTTTCTCTACTCTATACACTACAAAATCGAAATTCAAAATTTACAATTCATAATTCATAATTCAAAATTCACAATTCATAATTCAAAATTCAAAATTCAAAATTAAAAATTTTCTCCTCCCTCTCTACCTGTACAATAATTGTATTTGTCACAGTAGCTCGAAGGCAGAGAATCCCAGCATATCATTCTTGAATCTGTGATATATATCACCATTCTGGACATTGCGAACTATTTAGATATAGACAATCATCAAATAATAATGTATGTAAGCCATTACTATGAGAAGGTTAAAATTTTCAGCAATTACCTTAGGTATTTTGATTTCGGTTGTATTCGGATTTGTCAAGTGGGTTACCCCCGACATCGAAGACAGAATTGCTACTATCAATATACTCGAAAAGCGATTTCTGGACCAGATGTTCGTTATCAGAGGCAAAAGGGCCGTATCTGACAATATCGTGATTGTAGATGTAGACGAGAAGAGCATAGCCGAATTGGGCAGGTGGCCTTGGAATCGCTCGGTTATGGCGGGGGCAATAGAGAAGCTGAGCAAAGATTACAATGTAAAGGTAATCCTGTTCGATATCATATTTGCCGAACCAGACCCCTTCACTGAACAATGTGAAGAGATTATTGGGAATATCAAAGAGAGTTTGGGTATCGAATCCGATATGCTCAAGTGCGAGGACAATGACCAAAAACTGGCTGATGCAATCAGAGAAGCGAAGAATGTAGTCCTTGGATATTACTTCAGCAATGTAGAGGAGATACCCGAAGAGGTAAAGACAGAGAATAAATCCTATTTTACGAGCCGCTGCCTTTCTTCCTCGATTATGGGAGATGCCTCAATCTGTAATATCCCCGAATACGAAAATGCAATCCCCAATCTGGACAAGATCAAGGATGCCTCGGAGTGTATGGGATTCTTTACAATAGAGCCCGACAACGATGGTATCTTCAGAAGGGTCCCACTCATAATCAAGTATGATGGGGAATACTACCCCGCCCTATCACTTATTGGTGCATCCTTATTCCTGAACGAACCAATCGTAATTCAGATGGGCGAAGAACTACTCTATAGTGAAGGGAAGTGTGTATCCATCAAACTGGGCAACAACGAAATCCCTATGAATCCATCCGAGGACAAGACGATGTATCTCGTAAATTATTACGGGCCCGGAAGGACATTCAAATATATAAGTTTTACGGATGTGTTCCACGGCAGGGCTGATAAGAAGGAGCTCCAAAACAGGATAGTCATACTTGGAGTAAGTGCACTCGGAGTCTATGATAGAAGGCCTATGGCACTGGAATCAGAGTTTCCCGGGGTCGAGATCCACGCAAATGTCATCGAAAATATCCTGAGAAAGGATTATCTCGTCAGAATACCATACTATATGCATATCGAGGCTCTCACCTGTCTGCTCATAGGAATCATTCTCACCCTCCTTCTGTCCAAAACCCGACTCCAGTACGGAATACTCGGTGCAGTTATAATCGTAATTCTCTATTTTATAGGCGTCTATTTCCTCTTTACAAAGGGATATTACACAAAACTCACAATAAGCACCGTGGAAATGCTGCTCCTGATTATCTCTATAGCCACCTTTAGGTATATTACCGAGGAGAGGGAGAAGGGGAAGATAAGGGAGGCCTTTTCCTATTATGTGACGAAACAGGTAGTAGATGAAATAATGAAGGACATAAATCAATTGAAACTCGGCGGCGAGAAGCGATTGATTACAGTATTCTTCTCGGACATCAGGGGGTTCACCTCCATTTCAGAGAAGCTTCCTCCTGAAATACTCGTTGGGCTTTTGCACGAATACCTGAATCCTATGACCGATATTATATTCAAGCACAACGGGACACTCGACAAATATATGGGCGACGGCATTATGGCTATTTTCGGCGCACCACTCTACTCCCCCGATCACGCTATCAACTGTGCGAGGGCATCTCTCGAGATGATAGATGAACTCAAGAAACTGCGTGAGGACTGGTCCAAACGGGGCCTACCCGATATAAACATTGGAATAGGTATCAACACAGGTGAAATGGTAGTTGGCAATATGGGTTCCAATGCCAAATTCGAATACACCTGCATAGGCGATCAGGTCAATCTTGGCTCCAGACTGGAAGGGACAAACAAGGAATACGGGACCAACATAATTGCATCAGAGGGAACAATAAAGCATCTGAACGACCTGTTTATAGTAAGAGAACTCGATTTCATAAGGGTAAAAGGGAAGAAGGAGCCTGTGAGAATTTTCGAGATAATAGCCGAGAAGAGCCTCCTGAAAGAAACCCCCGCGTGGGTAAAGAGTTTCGAGGAGGGACTTGCCCTATATAGAGATCAGAAATTCGAGGAGGCAAGAAAGAAATTCGAGGAGACCATCGAATTGAGAGGGGAGGATAAGCCATCAAAGGTGTTCTTACAGAGGTTGGAGATATTCAAGGAGGACCCACCACCAAAGGAGTGGGATGGTGTTTTCACAATGAAGACCAAGTAATCAAGGAGAGATCATATGTCATACGACAACTCTTTGCTTGAAAAGTACGGTAAGAAATTTGCCAAAGGCAGTACAATATTCAAACAGGGGGATCTATCGAGGGAGATATTCATTCTTCAACAGGGCAAGATAAAGATATTCAGACAGATAAGGAACCACGCAAAGACACTATCCATACTATCCAGTGCAGGCGACTTCTTTGGTGAGATGTCTTTCATAAACAACAAACCGAGGACCGCCACCGCTGTAGCGATGGAGGACTCTACCCTGATAGTGCTCGAACCAGAGATATTCGAAAAGATGCTATTCCAAAACCCTGAGATATCATTCAGGTTCATCAAGAAACTTGCGCAGAGACTCGACGAGACAGACATCCAGATAGAAAATCTTATGCTCAAAGACAGAGAAAGCAGATTCATTCATTATATAATAAATCAATCTGTCGAAAACAGCTTCGACCTCGACATGCCGCTTTCGGATATTGCAGAGTGGATGGATGAGCCATTCGAGGAATTGAGCAGACTGCTCGACAAACTAATCAAGAAGAATTTCGTAGAGGTAACCAACAACGGTATAAAGGTATTGAGCAGGCAGTTGCTATCCGAATACCTCGACTTCCTGGAAATGAAAAAGAAATTTGGGGAGGTATAATTTATGAATATAGAGATACTGGGTGCATCTGGTGGTGATTATAACAGGTTCAGATCTACATCGATATTGCTAAACAAGAGGGTTTTGATCGATGCCGGTGCCGTTGTTACACTCTTGAAGATCGACGAGATCTTGCAGATAGACGATGTTATACTCACTCACCCACACATCGACCATGTAAAAGACCTCGCAATGATATCGGACCTCATTGTCAAGAGGAGGAAGAGACCTCTCAATATATGGGGGTCCCGCCACACCATCTCCGTCTTGAAAAAACACCTCTTCAATGACCTCCTCTGGCCTGATTTCACAAGGATTCCCTCGAGGAGCTCCCCAACAATCAGATACAGGACTCTCGATATTGAAAAGACAAATAGAATAGACTCTATGTCGGTATTCCCTATCCCGGTCAACCACACAGTAGAGACAATGGGCTTTATAATAAGAGACGATAAATCGTCCTTTGCAATAAGTGGTGATACAGGACCGACCAACAGATTCTGGGAATATCTCAATAGAGAGAAGAACCTGAAATGTATCTTCGTAGAACTCTCATTCCCAAATATTCAGCAGAGTATCGCAAACGACTCCAAACATCTCACCCCAAATACACTCAAAAAGGAGATAGATAAACTAAACAACAAAGATATACCGATTTTCCTCTACCATATGAAACCTCTCTTTTCCGACCTGCTAAACAAAGAGATAAAGAAGTACCTAAACTCCAATAGCATTCCACTCAATTCCAACGACAGATTCAAGTTCTGATGAAACGACATCCATATCTCGAACAACTGAAGACCCGAGGAATATCACTGGGTCTGGAAAGGATGTACAATGCCCTCCAATCATTGGGGAATCCCCAGAAATACTATCGTGGTTCGCTCATTGCCGGCACAAACGGAAAGGGTTCGACCTCTTATATCTTGTATTCACTATTGCACAAGAGTGGCTATAATTCCGCCCTCTATACCTCTCCACACATAAAGGAGATAAACGAGAGATATATCGTCAACGGTAAGCCCATATCCGACAGCGACCTGAATAATTATATAGATGACATCAGAGGAATCTCCGAGAAATTCAACCTCACGCTCTTCGAATTCGAGACCCTGATCGCATTCAAGTATTTTTACGACCAGAAGGTAGACTACTCTATCGTAGAGGTTGGTATGGGGGGAAGACTCGACGCTACCAACTGCTTCGAACCCGAAATAAAGATTATTACATCAATATCCAGAGACCATACGGAATTCCTGGGGGATACAGAAGAGGAGATACTCCTCGAAAAGGCTGGGATAATCAAGAATAAGAATACTGTCATATCTGGCGTTTGGCAAAGAAACCTTGTGGAGATACTCGAACGAATCTGCTATGAGAGAGATGCTATCCTGAAAAACTACACGACCGAATTTTTTACTTACAACATAACTCAGGACACCGAATACCAGAGATTCAGATATGAATACAAAGACACCAGACTGGATATAGAACTCCCCCTCATTGGCAGGCATCAGGTCTGCAACTGCTCTAACGCAATTACAGCCTTTCTCGAATTATCAGATAGATTTGGGCTCAAAATCGATACGAATATGCTTAGAGATACCATCAGGGGTCTGAGATTTGCCGGAAGATTCGAGATAGTCTCAAAAAATCCACTGATAATAATCGATGGGGCACATAATATCGACGGGATGACTCACCTGAAAGAGACACTATCCAATTACAACAGAGAAAAGAGGAAGATACTCTGTATATTCTCGAGCCTCAATAACAAGAACCCGGAGAAGAAGATGGAGATACTCAGCGGCGTATGCGATTACTTCATTTTCGTCGAAAACCCACATCCATTGAGTTTGAAAAAAGAGGAGGCTATTATACTTGCTCAGAAATTAAATTTAAGGTATTTTGAGGCAATGGATGTGAGATTTGCACTCGAAAAGGTCTTTAGCCAATTCAAGGATTATTTGACTATCATCACCGGCTCACTCTATACACTCGAGAGAGTCTACGAGGAATTAGAGAGATTGAAGGCATATGGAAGAGAACAATAAGGACAGGGTATTCATACCCGATATAATTACAAGGGATGGAAGGTTATATGCCCAATACACACCTCCCAAGAAGAAATTCCCTCTGCTGAATCTGATATTATTCCTGCTGACCATTATCACCACTACGCTCGCTGGCTCATCGATGGAGGGCGTAACGATTCCGATGTGGATCACCAACCCACTTGCCTCTATCCTGAAAGGGCTACCATTTTCACTTACCCTTATGGGGATACTGCTCACACACGAGATGGGACACTTCCTGACTGCCAAGAGATACAGGGTAGATGCCTCACTACCCTACTTCATTCCAGCGCCCTTCGGGATAGGCACATTTGGGGCAGTTATAAAGATGAAATCACCACTCAATTCGAGAAAATCCCTCATTGACATTGGTGCGGCCGGACCAATTGCGGGCTTCATAATTGCGATCGTCGCAATAACATACGGGGTAAAGACCTCGACACTCATAAACCTCTCTCAGTTCCCCAAAGAGGGGATCAGATTTCAGGACCCCCTCATCGTCAAGATTATACAATATATCCTCCTCGGAAGAATCCCGGACGGTTATGAAATGATGCTAAATTCGGTTGGCTTCGCTGGTTGGCTGGGTATGCTCGTTACCTCATTGAATCTCCTTCCTATAGGACAGCTCGACGGTGGACACATCTCCTTCGCACTCTTCGGGAATAAGGCTATCTGGATTTCGAGGATTATGTTCATTCTACTCATAATATTTGGAATTCTATTCTGGCCCGGATGGCTAATCTGGGGGATTTTGAGCTATTTCGTAATAGGACTCAGACATCCACCACTTTTGCCCGATGCTGATATTACACTTGACACAAGGCATAAGATTGTTGCATATTTAGCCCTGATGATATTCATACTTACTTTTATGCCATCTCCGATTGTGGAGGTAAAGTGATGGACAACACAGCCAAGGAAAAATTCGACCTGCTCATATCCTCGCTGAAGCAGGACTTCTCCAATGAGAAACTTCACAATGTCCTCATCGACTACTGTATCGATAACAACCTCGAGATGGAACTCATCGAGTACTACAAAGCAAAGAAGGCAGAATCCCCCGAGATCTGCGATAAGATGCTGGAAAAACTCGCCGATAAGTCTGTCAATAGATTATATCAGACAAAGATAAAGAAGAGGACCGATGAGGACAAGAAGAACACAGCACTAAAATTGGTTTTCATTCTTCTGGCTACTATAATTGCGATGTTTTTTATATGGAGGGGACTATTATCGGCCTTCAAGAGTCAGTTCAACCCATAAGATGGATAGAGACCTTATTAAAATCAAGGAGATATTCGTAAAGCTCTTAGGTAAGAGGTGGATATCCGACAACAACAGGGACCTCACCTTCTACAATAGGGACCTCTGGCCAAGGGAGGTAATATCCTCCAAATTCGGGGTGTGGCAACACAAGCCCAATCTCATATTATGGCCCGGGACCATAGATGAAGTCGTAGAGACAGTAAAGATAGCAAATCAGAATCACATAAATCTAATCCCATTCGGTGCAGGTAGCGGGGTATGTGGAGCAACGGTCCCTTCCTCCTCGATACCGAGTGTCATAATCGACCTCAAGCGAATGAATCGCATAGTCAATGTGGACTATCAGAGTCTCATTCTCGATGTAGAATCGGGGACACTCGGCTATCCACTCGAGGTTCAACTCAACAACAAGGGATTTACCCTCGGTCATTTCCCTTCGTCCATCTACTGCTCATCGGTTGGGGGTTGGCTGGCGGCAAGGTCTGCGGGTCAGGAATCTTCACGATACGGCAAGATAGAGGATATGGTCGTCTCCTTGAAGGTCGTTACAGGTTCGGGAGAGGTAATCGACACATCGAATATAATATCCTCAGAGATAGGTGGTGACCTCAATCAACTCTTCGTCGGTAGCGAAGGCACACTGGGGATAATCTGCTCTGCAGAACTGAAGCTCAACTATCTCCCGAAATTCAAGACATACTCTTCATATATTTTCAAACGGATAGATGATGGACTTATGGCTATAAGAGATATGATGCAGGAGGGTGTAGGAGGAACAGTCATTAGACTATACGACGAACTCGATACATATATTGCGCTCGGACACAGAAAGGAGCAGCAAAAGAATCAGGGGATGATTCAGAAATACCTGAGTGACCTAAACGGAGATCTATCGGAGATCTTCTTGAAGAGGGTGATATCATTTCCACAGATACTGAATACTATGTCCCAGTTCGTAGCTCAGGGGTGTCTTATGGTGCTCATTCACTCGGGCAACGAAAACGAATATGTAAAATTCTGTCAGATAAAATCGAGGCAGATAGCAGAAAAGTATGGTGGAGAGGATGCCGGAGAGGCACCTGCCCTGAGGTGGGAGAAGCACAGATACTCTATATCCTACAAACAACCAAAGATATTCTATGCGGGCGGCTTCGTAGATACTATGGAGATAGCCACTACCTGGGAC
>Ga0123519_10013539_pt1 | contig 11712 bp, 21 predicted proteins | sample YelNatPaOPRAMG02_FD_87396 | JGI IMG/M metagenome (GOLD analysis project Ga0123519, IMG submission 87396) | Hot spring microbial communities from Yellowstone National Park - Yellowstone National Park OP-RAMG-02 (version 2) | ecosystem: Environmental > Aquatic > Thermal springs > Hot (42-90C) ... | reverse complement strand
GTGTCCGTCGTGTGATGAGCATATTGACACGTCAAAAGCAAAGAAATGTCCAAACTGCGGTAAACTCTCCTACGTTCCCTCTAGAATCTATGACCAAGAATGGACATGCTACGAATGCGGATACGAAGGTGAGGGTTGAAAGTTGAAGTGTCCGTATTGTCATGCTGACTTGAACATTAAAAAAGTGATAGATGAATTCAACGATGCTGAAGTATTGACATTGGAGTGTCCAAGATGTGGATGGAAAAAACGGTATGTAGACATCTAAAGGAGAAGGAAGCGAAATGAGTGAATATAGAACAGTGAAGATTCGAAAAGATAGTTACGAGTTAGCCAAAAAACAGGCAGAAAAAGAAGATGTAGCCATAATTGAAATCATAGCGAAGGCAATAGACCGTTACGTGAACACAAGAAAGGATTTAGAGGAGAGAGCACGGTTAGTCATTAAGCTATTGGATGAGGAAAGAAATCAAAGAGGTTGAGCGGAAATGAGTGAGGTTTGGGTTAAATGTGAGATATGCGGGAAAGGCTTTGATAGCTACGAAGCGTTAATCGCCCACATCTACTCGCATATAGCGGATTTGAAACAGAAACTACAACAATGGATGAAGGAATACGAGGAAATTTGTCAAGATTTAGAAACGGATTATGTTAGGCGATGTTCATTTCTTGAAGAGAAGTTTGAGGAGTTGTTGAAAGAGGCGAAAACATGAGTAGGAGTTGGACAGCTTCAACGGCGAATGATCCCTGGATAAAAACATATACTGGTTCTGCCTATGGGATTCACTACTGTGCATTCTCCGACAGTCCATTTTACATGCCGTGTTCTGCGCGCGCGCGCGCGCTAAAGTTAAACAATGCCCAAGCTGTGGTGAACTCTCTTACGTTCCGTCTGGAATCTACGACTTAGAATGGACATGTTATGAATGTGGATATGAAGGTGAGGGTTGAAAGATGAGCGGTGTTGAAAAGGAGGGGATGTTGTTTAAAGCGATATACCTGCCTAAAAGGTTGAAGATAGAAGCAGAACAACTAGACGACAAAAACTGGCGCTTACATTACATAGAAACCTTCCCTGAAATGCCGAAAGAAGCCTTTGAATTCAGCATGAAAGCCGCTAAAAACCTCGGCATAACCATGAAAAAGAGAAAAAACACAGCCTACTACACAGTAATAGGCACAAGGGACGCGATTTTCGGTGCAATCCTAGCTGAAGCACTTGGCATGTCAAAAATTGGAGACATAACTCTAAGAGAGATATTTGCACTAGTCACATTAGGCTTCGCTGGCGCACTCCCAAAACCCAAATTAAAAAAGCCTGAAGAGAAAGGTGAGGGCTAAGGAAAACGAGTAATGCGTCGCGTGAAGGTATGAACAAGGTTAAACAAAAGTCCGGCTGGGAACACCTGCTTGAAATTGCACGAATAGAAGGGCTTGACAAGGCTTACACTTGGAACCCAGCTATAACAATTGGCAACCAAAAATATATAAAGTGGGCTCTCTAAAGGATAATACGAATTTGGGATGAATGAAGATTACATAGCAGGTTTATTTGATGGAGAAGGCTCTGCTTTCTTGGTAGCGTCTAAACGAGTATTTAAAACTGGGACTTTCTGGCGAATACGACCTTATATAAAAATCACTCAAAAACACCAGGAGGTTTTAGAGAAAATCAGAGACTTTCTAAGGATTGGTTACGTAGCTGTAGACACCAAAGCTTATTCCTATAGAATAACGGAATTTTTAGAAGCGGAACAATTCTGTGAACGTATAGGTCCACGATGTTACTTAAAGAGACAAGTGTTAGCTTTAATGAAAGAAGCCATATCTATTTGTAGGGAATACCAATCAAAGTATGGCTACAATACCCCATATGATGAGAATACTCTACGCCGACTTTTAGATATTCGCTTACAAATCCATCAATTAAACGCCATAACGTGTACAAGAAGTGCGAAATGGAAAGTATCAAACGAGCAAATACTTCTTTCTCATACTAAAATAGACCCGTTAGAGTGGTCTAAAGCACGGGAAAGTCAAAGGTTGAAAGGATTACAACAATCACAGATGAAAAAGGTGTGGAATGCAGAGGTGAGCGAATGAATAGAGTTAGACCTGGTTCAGGCTGGGAGCATTTACTGGAGATAGCAAAGATAGAAAGATTAGACAGAGCTTATACGTGGAACTGTGCGGTGGGCTGCAACAACTATGATTGCGAGGTTCGTCGTAGAGGTAAATGTTGGGCCATGATAATGGCTAAACGTTTCGGCTGGAACTTTGAACCACATTTGATTCCAGAAAAGCTTAGAGAACCATGCGAGATGCAGATGCCCTCCGTCATCACACCTGTAAGTATGGGAGACATTTTCGGGTTAAGCCTTGCACAGTTCTACGAAATTTGGAAAGTGATGGACGCAGCTGACTGGCATGTTTACGCTTTACTCACGAAACTTCCCCATGTAGCTGAAGATCACATGCCTGTGCGGCCTCAGGAAAATTTATGGTTTGGCGTCACAGTTAACACACAAGAAGACGTTTGGCGCCTTAAAGTTCTCCGCAAACAGTACTTTCCTAAAAAGTACTGCCTTTTCGAACCCCTCTACGGACCCATAGACTATGACCTTTCATGGCTTGATCTGATTGTCATTGGACCGCAAAATTATCCTTTATTGCAACCAAAAGAAGATTGGATTGAAAGTGTCTTAGATAATGCCAAAGGAGTTAGAGTTTTCTTCAAGTCCAAACTAAAGTGCTCGTTGAATGAGGTTGAGCGGAAATGAGATATCTTGCTTTTTCTTATTTTGCTGGTGGATGCATTGAGCATTCTTGTTGAATACCATGAACGAAGATTGCGGAGAAAATACAGACATTCTCTTGACTTAGTAAAGGAAGGGCTAAATGCTACAGCAGTCGCTGGGCACGTAGATTATGAAAATGATGTAATTATCTGGTCCTATGGAAAATGGGCTGAATCAAGCCCTATGTTTTCTTGCATAGCTCAACACTTAAAAGGAACGTATAAGAAAACTTGGCAGGCTTATGAGAATGCAAAAAAATATGATGAAAATATAGTCGATAAAATCATTAAGAAAATCCAAGAATATAGACAAGCTCTAGAGCAAAAGTTTTCAGAAGCCAAATTATCCATTCCAGCATCCGAAGAATTTATAGACTATCAAACAAGACATTATAACCAAAAATTTGTTAAGCATCTAATATTTAAAGACATTAAACATTTGCTGGAAAATAAGAAAACTTATTTAACGCTTAAAATTTATCTTTCCTCAGACCCAAATTTCTCCAGCCTTAATTGGGGAGCGACTACATTTGCGATTGCAGATGAACAATCTCTGGAACGGTTGCAAAAACTGATAGAACAACTCGAAAATGATGAAACAATCATTTCTATCATAAAAACTATTAATTCTTTAGAGATTCAACTTAAAAACAACAATGAACTAAAACGGTTCAACGACGAAAGGGAAGAAATCGTAAGACAAGTGATATATGGACAAAAAATATTAAGAGGCACATGTAACCTTTGCCCTTAACCTAACCCAAGTATATGGACTAACACCCGCTGAAGTAGCTAATATAAACTTACGACTAGAACAAAATAAATGGGAATCGCTCATAAGACGAAGTGTAAAATACAAAAATGGGAAGTTAGGCGTTAACTAGGATGCACTGTTTTTCAGGCTTAATCTCTACAGTTGCTTCGCCACTTTCCTTGAATGGAAATTGAGAATCACGAGCTAAATCCGTTGGAATATACACTAAAACTTTGAAAATCTTTCCTGATTTTGCGTCTTTTTGTATGATAATTCGACACTTTCCCTTCAGCAACTTCAACACCTATTTGTAGTATGTTTCTACGTTCTCATAACTTTATCGCTTATAGTAACGCAAGAGTTAATTTTTTAAGCAACATAAGCAGTAACTAAAGAGCGGTGGTTAAAATGTGTGAAGCGCCTAAACATTATGGGGATGATTAAAAAGGGTGAAAAGAGAAATGAGTAAGTTGAAGAGGCACTTTGCCGATGCCACGCTGCATGTGATGGCGAAAGTCGGATTATTGAAGCCGTACATGATTGCCATTGATACGTTACTCGATTGGTTATGCGAGGTGGAGTCGAATGGGTGAGGTCGAGCTTATCTGTTTCCATAAGGAGAAAGCCCAGGAATACGACATCATCACGGTTCAGTTCAAAGTCCCTAAAGGCTTTGACTTGAGAAGTGATATTGATGTGCTTCAGATGTTTGAGTCTATATGCACTTTTAAGGATTTGAGCAATAAAGTTAGAGAAGAACTGTTCAATAAATATGTAATGGGGGTTAAGAGAAATGAGTGAGATTGAAGGCGTAAAACAGGGCTTCAAAGCAATCGACGATGCCGCCGAGAGTTGGAAGCAACTCCACGGAAAAGGCATCTACATAACTGAAAGAGACATTGAAAACGTCAAGAACACCTTAAAAAACGCATTACTCGGAGGGCTAATCATGACGTGTTTGATATACCATCAGGAAAAGGTGAAAAGCGGAAATGAGGTTGTTTGAGTCGTTTAGGAGGCTTTTCAAGCGCAAGAAGCCAGAGGCAGTTTCGTGGACTAAGCCCTACGCTAAAAGCTCAACCGTAGAGTCAAGAATCAGCACCTACCCAGTCAAACCAACCTTAACAGAAGGAAAACCTGTGCACGTCAGAATTGGGCCGACACCGACATCTTCGATAACGCATCCAGCCAAATATGGAAAGTTCTTCAAGAAGCGTCAGCCCACAACAGCCCGCAAACTCTGGAAACCAAGCGCAAAACTGGAGGAAGATGAGGGTTAAAAGGTGAGTGGATATGAAGAGCGTGCTTTTCGCTGGTCTTCTGTTGGTTGCCTTGTTCTTTGTTTATGCTTTGGCCTACACGGCTGTCGGGGCTTTCACAGGCTGGGTTGTGGGTTTGACGCCGCTGGGGGATGCAGTTACCAAAGTTTGGAACGGCTTAACGCGTATGGAAGTTGAATGTTGGCAGCTTGGAGCCTTCCTCGGTTTTCTCTCAGGGTTCTTCAGAGGCATAGTTGAAGTTGAAAAGAAGGAGTGAAGATGTGCGAACATGAGTTTGACAGGTTGAGAAAGTTGAAAACGCGGAGGCAACGTAGCGTGCTGAATGAAAAGGAGAAATGGACTGAACTCATTAAAAACCCCAAGTTGAGCTTCGCTGAACCCTTTAGAAAGTTTGAAGTTTTGCTCCGCAGACCGCCCAAGACAAAAAGCTAGGGGGAAGCGGAACGAGCTACGGGAAAGGCTACAGGGTTGAGCGGGAAGCCAGGGGAAAGCTTAGGCAGCTTGGCGCCGTCGTTTTCAGGTCTGCCGGAAGCCACGGCCCAGCGGACTTGGTTGCCTTGAACCCGCAGCTGCGTGAAGTTTGGCTTGTGCAAGTGAAGAAGGCTGAAGCTCCTAAACGCGAGTCGACCCTTAAAAGAAGGTTTAAAGCGTTGAAGGAGCTTGAGGGAACCTACAGGGTTAAAGCCTGCGTTTACATGAAAAGGGAAGGCAAGTACAAGTTCATTGAAATCTAGATGACTTCCCATGATGCTGAGGAATTCTAATATATCAAATTACTTATTAAGTTTTGAAAAGTGGGAGGTTAAAGCATGTACGAGCAATATTCTGAAAAGCAACTTGAAGATTTCCTTAAGAAGGAGATAGAGTCTGAGTTTCCCGGCTGGAAACCAGCAATCACTTTTGACCCTCAATATACATACCCCGCGGGCATGATAGTTCCTGAATATTCATATGTCTCCGTAATAGGAAGCCCCAAGGACGCTGACAGAATAGTAGCTGTTTTCGCCCATGAGCTCGGGCACTTAGAACAGAGAAAACTTAATATTTCGATTAACGAGCCCGATGCTTGGCTCCGAGGAGCAAAATGGGCTGCAAGATGGAACGTTATGGATGAATATTTAGAGGCTTTGGAACGTTTCATAAGCACCGGGCCCCGGGCAGCTGAGGAATTTAGCCGTGTCTATCGCTTTCTCCAAGAACTTTTCGAGGGGGTCCGCGAAGGAAAATATAGAGTTATTGAAATCTAGCTTTTTCTTGCGGCTACGGCAGCTACGATGACGATTGCTGCTGCTCCTAAGCCTATGAGCCACCATGGAAAGGAGGGCGCTGAAGGCGGCGTTGGGGGTGGCGGCGTAGGCGGCGCTTCCTTTGTGAATTGCTCTTTCCCTATGTACAGTGTTATGCCGCAGACGTTAAGCCTCACACGTGTTAGGCTAATAGTGTCGTTCCAAACGTAAGTGTTTCTCCCAGCTTTTAAGTCGGCAATTTTAGCCCACCGCCAAAAAGTCTCCCCTGGCACCAGTCTCTCCGCATAAAGCTCGTGAGCCCACGTTTCAGGAGTAGGCTTAAAATATTCAATGTCGCATGACAAAACGTTGTCGGCGTAAGTTATCTTGTGCACTACAAAGCAGAACCGCCTATAGTCCAAGGGATAAACAAAGTTTCCATCCAATCCTACACTTGAAGCGAAACTTTCAGAGTATTGCCAGTCGCTTTCAGATGTTGGCGGGGCCACTGAGTACTGCACCGTAACAATGAAGGTTGCCGTGTAAGGGGGCATTTTAATGCCGAGCGCTTTAAAATCCCAAAAATTTGTGCCAGGCGGAATAACGTTTCCCTTGAAGACTCTTCCATCCCAGCAGTCAACTTTAACGCGCAGGTACTCGGAGTGATTGACGAAGACGAAGCCTTCCCTAACCTGCCCATCCACTGGACCGGTCCAAGCGTAAATGGTTTCGCCTGCCTTAAGCTTAGAGGGAAACTGGGGAACATACGCCAGGAAGGTCATGTCGCACGCCAACAGTTTAAACTAGTTGTTTAACGCTGCGGCATCGAAACCAGTCTTTGCGTTGTAACCTTGGCAATCATGGGTGCACTGTAGTAGAGCATTCCCTTTCCGAAAGCCTTAACGTTTTCACGTTTCGCAACGCGACCAAAAAAGTATGACAGCGCCGAAGCGCCTAAAACAAGCCAGTCGTCTCCAGGCGGAACCCCTGAAACTCCCACGTAGGGAAACTTGCCAGTCCAGTAAGCAGGGTTAGACGTGTAGATCCCCTCTAAGACGCCGTCCAAGATTCCAGCTGTAAACGCTCCTAAAATTTCAGCCGTTTCCTTTCGCATATGCACACCTAAACAAGATAACGTTTCCCCAAATTTATGTTTTTTGTAGGCTTACAGCGATTAGGACTACTACAACTGCTCCTAAACCCAAACCTACAAGCCACCATGGAAAGGAGGGCGCTGCGCCCGTCACTTCCAAGGTTTTCGCAGCTTCGGCTTTTGCATATGGCATTAGCGTTTCACCTTCAAAGATGCGAAGGCAACTATGGCGCCCGTGAGCAGTGGAAGCGCAACTTGAAGCGCGGCTTTTGCTGTAGGCGAAACGGTTAAGCCCAAGAACGCTGCTGAGAGGCCTTCGCCCCCGTATGTAGCCTTAAGCGTGTAGGTTCCAGGTGCACCAATGTTGCAGACGCGTTCATAATGGCCGTCGCTTGCCGTTGTAACGTCTCCCAGTTTTGCGGTGCCAAGGTATAGGCTTACTGTTTTTCCTCCAAGCCCAGTCCACACGCCAGGCGAAGACTGGTATTTTAGGTAGCCGCTGACGAGAAAGTTTTGTCCCGCCGGCCAACTGTCTGGAGCGCTGATGGTTAACTGTGTTGGGTAGGCTACTTTTCCGCTTCTAAGGGGAGAAGCTGTTCCAGTTGCAACGTCTAAAACTCGGAAGGCGGCGTCTCCGCAGGGAACAACCTCGCCGTCCACGGTCCACGGAATAGCGTAGGTTACAGATGCCTTTCCATCAGCTCCAGTTGTCTTTTCGCCTATGATAACCGCCTTGCCCGATGGCGACTCAACGAAGGCAAACCTTAAGGTTCTTCCAGAAAGAGGCGTGCTGTCATAGAATGCTGAACCGTAAACTGTTACTGTTTGACCAGCTGTCCAAGGGGCAACTGGTGAAACGTCAATCCCGATTTTGAGGGCTGCGATTGTTATGCTCTTTTGCGCTGACGCTGGATTATAAGGCACAACTTTCACCAATTACATTTCTGCCTTTCAACTTTAAAGGTTCTTCCTATTTTTTGCAGCTGCCACAGCCATTATGGCTATTGCTGCTCCTACGCCCAAGCCTATAAGCCACCATGGAACAGCGGTAGGCGCTGCGCCGTAGGGTTGAACCGTGAAGCTCACCGCGTCGCTGCCGCTTTTGGAGCTTTTACATCCAACGTGAACCGTGTCCATATTCTACTCGCTCTTTCAAGGTGTCACGGACACTGTTACGCCGTATGGCCTGTTGGGCATGTCTATCGAGCCTGTTTCAACACCTATGTAGTCGTTTGGAGCTGTAAAGCTTCCATTCCAAGGCTGAACAGTAATCTTCTTTGTAGCCAAGACTTTTCCAGTGTCGTCCGTAATTGTAAGCGTTAAGTCTCCTGCAACATTACCCTGATTTGCGGCGGCTGCCGCTATGTAAAGAGTTTTAGGGCCAACGGTTACATCGAGGAAAGTATCCCATGTTCTTGTTTTACCGTCCCAGCTGGCCCATAAATTCCTCTTGACATCTTGAACCCTTATGGCTAATAATACTCCGCTGACGAAAGTGTATGGGCCTATCTGCCAGCTGTAAGAATCGCTGCTTTGTACGCGAATCTTAAGCGGTTGTGTTTTAGCCGCAAGCTTTTTGCCAGCTGACAAGGCAGCGTTTAACGCTATTCCAGCAAGTAAAGCTTCAGCCATTCTATCGCCAACTTAAAAGTTAGCTTTGAACCTAATATGTTTTTTGGGACGCCATTAACAGTGCAAGCCCAAAAGCCACGGGCAACTGTATGTAAGCCATGATGGGTGCTCTTGTAGGAGGGACAGCTCCGACGCTGGGAATCTTAACGTTTAAAAGTTTAACAACATTCGTCATCTTGCTAAAACACGTAAGCGAATCTGAGTTGCCGCACCACGCCAACTTTCCATTTCTTTCAACCAATATTATTTTATTAGGTACTGAAACGCAGTAAACATAGCCAGAGTAATCTACTTGTTCGGGAACTTTTTCTATGAATGGAGTTACATACTTCGACCTAAGATAAGCTTCATATTTTTTATAACTTCCAGGCTTATACGAATATTTGCAGTTTCTTTCCTTAAATGTTACCGCATATCCACATTTAATTGCAAGTTCAGCAAAGTTTTCAGCTAACCTCTTTGAAAGCGTATTGTATGTTCTGTCCCTTTTATATCCATCCCCTTTCATCATGGTTTCAAGAAGTATCTTCAACTTTTCAGGCGGTAGTTCAAGAAGTTCTCTGGAAATATATTTTTCTCTAGCTTTTCCATATTTCGCAAGATATTCTGCTAATCTCGTATTATGCACACGAATGGTGAACCACTTGCCATATTTATAAACTAAAGGTTTTAGTCCAAGTCTCTTAATAGACTCTGCTATTTCGTTAGCATAATCCTCATCGCTTATGGTAAACGAAATGTACCTACATTTCCTATTCCATCGTTTGGAACTACAGCCTTCAGTAATATACCATCCGAAGAATTCAAGCCAATCTTCTGTTCTTACTTCTCCTACACCAGGTACTTGAATATAGCTCAGGTCTGAACAATTCCACTTTCCTGTAGCAGGTATTCTAAGTTTTAATGATTGAAGGTGAGAATATGTTGCTTTAGAAACTATTGTGTGTGAGTATTTTCTTCTATAATACAGCCAGTTTTCAACAGTATAACGAGATAATGCTAACAGCTTAGCAATCCTTTTCGCTCCTAATCCTTTTTCGTGTAATTCTAGAACCATGTTATAAGTGCTTGCTCTTTCTGCTCGCTTCTTTATTTTCTTATGTATAAAGTTATACAAGTCGGCAGCCTGAACAAACCTGATGCCATCCTTATCTTTGAGAACCATTCGGTGATTTGGTGTAACAAGTAATGAGTAATTTCTACCCTCGAATAAAATCATTTTACCAGAATATGGATATTTATGGATTGTTTCTATCGGTTGCCATTCTATGTTTTCATTTTCTGGGTTAAGAGTCAATACAAGCTCATTTCCAGTCAACTCATAAAAATATTTTAGTCCCTCATTTGTAAAAATCCTAGTATCCTCACTATAGCACCCAGCAAAAAGTAAACCGACAGCAGCATTCGTATCAGCCGAAACCGCAACAGACCCAGAATCTCCCGGGAGACCGCAAAATGTGCTTATTATGGTGTCTTCAAAAACAGCTTCTCCAAAGTCGTAGCCTTCAACTTTTACACTGGCGTTCACGTCAGTTACGGTTGCTTCAGCTAATCCACAACTTCTCCCTGATTTTTTTATTCTCATACCCACTTTGGCTTCTTCTACGCCGTTGACTAAGCCTATGTCAAGCACTTCGTCACTAACTAAGTCTTGGCTTAGGGGTAAAGCTAAAGCACAGTCAGCCAAATTCGCGTCTGGAGGAGGCTTAAGCTCAACCCAACGCTCAATATATGCAACTACGTCGTTTTCTGTCGCGCCATCATAACGCCCCGGCTGTGTCACCCTTTCGCCTTTATCTCCCCAAAAAACATGGCGATTACTGAGGAAAAGCCTCATACCCGTGTTTCTGTCGAAAACTCTTGTAGCATTTGTTCCTGCACTAATAAGCCAGCTTCCTATTGAGACGCCTCCTGGGCATGGTCTGAAGCGTAGGGTTCTGTTTGCTAGGATGCCTGTGAGGGTTCGTCCCGTTTTTGCTGGGGGCAAGGCTAGTGTTTTGAATTTGCCTGAAACTATGGCTTTGACCGGGTAGCCCATGAGGGTTTGCGGAATTTTTGAGGCAACTTCTTCGGATTCGACGTAGACGATTAGTTCTTTGCTGTGGTGGCTTACGCCTGCTACGCCCTCTTGGAGTAGAAACTTTTGTGTTAGAACTTTTGTTGCTTCTTGGACCGTGAAGCTCATTTTAAGGTCACTACGGGCCCTGTTATTTTAAAGTTCACAGCATACCCGTAATAGGCTGTGGGAAGCTGTCTGACGACTTCGGTGTTTTCAACATACACTATTATGGTGTTGCCGACGTGGCTTACAGCTACGACTCCTTTTATGGAGAGTATTTCTCTTCTAAGCCTTGAAGTTGCCTCTTCAATAGTTATTTGAGTCATTTCTTCTTCACCTCAACATTAACCATTCTATTATTTATTTTTATACCCATTTGACGTGGAAGCCGCAGTAAGCCCATTCTGCAGTGGCTAGGGTGGTGCCGACTACTTGAGCGTAGACTCTGTTAAGCTGGAAGCTTCCTAGTCCTTCGCATCCTGACTTTCCAGTTTCGCATTCTCCCCAATGGTTAACAACTGCACTTAATGTACCTATTCCAAGGCATTCGCGGGGCACCATTGGCCAGCTTGGTGCAGGTAAGGGGCAGTACGCAATTTGGAAACGTAGTCCAGCGTCATTGCATAACGTTTCAAAACGGTCGTTTAAGCCATACAAGTATCCAACTTCAGCTGAAACTACGCCATACGCATCTGTCTTTTTTATCAGTGGGTTGTTAGACGTGTGGATGGTTCCGTCTAAAAGAGTTGTGCCTCTGTATCTGCCCGTATCAGGCGGTGCGTCTGTCCATAAGGCTACGTCAACGTTTGGGATTCCTTTGCCATAGGCGTCGAAAACTTGAAACTTCAATGGGTAAGAGGCAACTTTGCCT
>Ga0123519_10013531_pt1 | contig 11717 bp, 8 predicted proteins | sample YelNatPaOPRAMG02_FD_87396 | JGI IMG/M metagenome (GOLD analysis project Ga0123519, IMG submission 87396) | Hot spring microbial communities from Yellowstone National Park - Yellowstone National Park OP-RAMG-02 (version 2) | ecosystem: Environmental > Aquatic > Thermal springs > Hot (42-90C) ... | reverse complement strand
GTGGTCTCTCATCGCTCCGGGGAGACTGAGGATCCTTTCATCGCCGATTTTACCGTGGCTATGGGTTGCGGTATGATAAAGACAGGTTCTCTCTCCCGTTCTGAGAGACTGGCAAAGTACAATCAGTTGATCAGAATTGAGGAGGAGTTGAAGGATCAGTGTGTATTTGCTGGAAGAGACTTTATTAAGAATTTAATTAATTGAAGGAGGAACAGAGATGTTAACAGGGATTTTAGGTAAGAAGGCAGGAATGACCACTCTATTCGACGAGTACGGTAATGCTCATAATGTTACGGTAATTGTGGCAGGACCCTGTACGGTGGTAAACAAGAGGACCGAGGAGAAGGATGGGTATACGGCTCTTCAGCTCGGTTATACCTGGAAGACCCCGAAGAAGTTGACGAAGCCTCTTGAGGGGTATTTTAAGAAACAGAATGTACCCCCGCAAGAGGTCATAAGGGAATTCAGGGTAGATAAGGCGGCAATTGATAACTATCAGATTGGGCAGGTGATCAAGGTCGATTCAGTCTTTACAAAGGGTGAATTTGTAGATGTGAGTGGGAGGACGAAAGGGCGAGGATTTGCCGGTGTTATGAAGAGATGGAATTTTACTGGCTTCCCTATGACGAGGGGTACTCACTTTTACAGAAGACACCCGGGTTCTATTGGTAACAGAGAATGGCCAGGCAGGGTGATGAAGGGTAAGAAGATGGCGGGTCATTACGGGAATGAACGGGTTACAATTCAGCATCTGAAGGTGTTCAAGATTGACCCGAAGAACAACCTACTCTATGTAGAAGGGGCTGTACCCGGACCGGCAGGTGCAATAGTTGAGATCAAGAAGTCTGTAAAGAAGGCTGTTAAACATAAGCACAAATAATAAATTTTCAACTATCTGTTTGAAATTTATTGACTTGAATTTTGCAGGTGTGATATTTACTTTACCCATAACATTCCTTTAGGAGGAAGATATGAAAAGGTTTTCCCTCACCATCCTTATGATCTCCCTGATGATGCTCATCTCAACAAGCCTCTTTGGGGGAGATAATGAACGTATCAATGTCCTTCAGAAGAAGGCGTATCCATTGAATATGAAGTTTGAATTGGGTATAGGTGGTGGTATGTCTGTTGCAGACAGATACACTAAAGCTATTCCGGCAGGCGGTGAATTAATCTTCCATCCTTTTGACTTTCTATCCATCGGAGGTTTATTCCTATATACATGGAGTTCAGAGACGAGTATCCTCGAAGATCTTAGTAAGCTAAATCATACTGTCTTTGAGCCAGAAAGGACGAGAACGAAATGGCTCGCTGCGGGAGAGGTAATCCTTTATCCTATCTATGGTAAGTTAAGTCTTTTTTCAGAGATTGCATTCAACTATCATATATATCTTTCTGGCGGAGGAGGTGTAGCGGATATCGTAGTAACTAATTATGCAAATGGAAACAAAGATAAGAGCTACGGCACTCAACCTGTTTACACCTTTGCAGGAGGTGTGCAGACACATCTTTTAAGATTCGGTGCCAATAAGGATAAGTATATAGACCTGAAGATCGAGTGCAGGTATTTTGGGTATACTGTTGATACTGATAAAAGCCTTTTGGATACTAGCGAGTGTGATAAGATGAGTGGAAGTGAAAAAGAGCAGTGTTACAAAAAAATACAAGAAATGCCCAACTCTGCTCAACACAGACTGGTTCTGTCTATGGCTTATCTCTCCATTCTCTTTTAATACAGGAGGTAGATAATGAAAAGAATATCTTTCTTCCTCATTCTGTTTCTGCTTACCACCTCGTTGGTATTCGGACAGAAGAAAGAGGAGGAACTCAAACTCTCAGCCTCCGTCAAGAAGATTATTGATGAATATAACTCCGGCAATTATGTGAGTGCTGCATATAGATTTTTTGATGTCTATGAGAATGATACGAATCAGGCAAATCAGCTTGCTGCTGAGTATTTTGTGGGCTCCTCTTTATATAAAATAGGACTCTATGGTCCGTCTGTCTACTTCTTTGCGAGTATATTAAAGACAGGTCCAAACCACCCCTTCTTCCTCAAGGCGGTAGAGGGGCTCTCTGATGCAGCGGCGAAGTTGAGAGATGACCTCGTTATACCTGAGTTGCTATTGAGATATTATTCTCCAGAATTTCAGAAGCTCCCAAAAGAGACCCTGAATCACATAAATTACCTTATAGGTGAACTCTCCTTCAGGAAGGGGAGGGGAGCAGAGGCAGAGAAGTTCTTTGATGTCATATCAAAAGACAGTAAGTATTACTACAAAGGTCTTTACATAAAGGCTATTCTGAGAGTGAGGTCACAGAAATTAGAGGAGGCAAATGAGTTCTTTAATGAGATCTATTCTTCTATCCCATCCCGGGAGGGAGAACTGGTAAAGGATACAAGACTTGAGGTAAACAAGGAGTTGTTACAGGTCAGGAATCTGGCGATAATGGGTCTTGCCCGGAATAACTATGAACTGGGATTTTATCAGGAGTCTGCAAAGTACTATGAAATGATAGAGAGGTTTGATACAGAATGGCAGGACGCGGTGTTTGAAGGTGGCTGGACATACTATCAATTGAAGGACTATGGCAGGGCGATTGGGGCTACCCATACCCTCCTTGCCCCTGGTCTGAAGGAGAATTTCTTCCCTGAGGTATACATCTTGAGGGCAACAGTCTATTTTGAAAACTGTCTGTATGACGAGTCAAAAGCCACCCTTGAGGAGTTTTATGCCCGATATAAGGAAATGCCCGACAAACTCAAACCGATTATATCTGATTCTTCAAAATCCCCGGAGTACTTCTTTGATATGATGATAAGCACATCCATCTCGGAAAAGACGGATATACCCCAGGAGCTGAGAAGATATCTATTGAAAAATCCCAGACTCCAGAAGTTTATATACTTCATCCTTGAATTGGATAAGGAAAACGATCTGAGCACCAGAATAAAGGAGTTTAAGGATTCCAGGATAGGAAACTTTATCAGAGGGAATATCAGACAGCAAAGGGAGTTGCTTGTCAAGATTGTTGGAAAGTGGATACAGATAAGACTTGTGGACCTTCACGATTCATTAATAGACTTTCTGAATCAGGCACAACTTATTGATTTTGAGACTGTAAATGCCCAGAGGAAGCTGTTGCAGTCTGGAGGTGAGACTCAGGAGACAGGTCAGCCGGGCAAGCAGGCTGTTCAGAAAAAGGCTAAGCTTGAGAGACCAAAGATCGACTCTGATAAAGTAGACTTCTGGGATTTCGATACAGAATACTGGAAGGATGAATTAGGGTATTACTATTATACATTAAGAAACGAGTGTAAGAAGTGAGTGTAGCTATGAGAAAGGTGTTTTTATTTTTCGTATTTCTTTTCGGATTTTATTTTGTAACCTCAACAATAACTCAGGGTGATCTGGTCGCCCAGGAAAAGGTAGACAAGAAGGAAAAGGACAGGAAGGGCAAATCCTCTGAGAAGGAGGATACAAAGAAGAAGAGCAAACAGATAGGCCCTGCCAAGATCGATATGCCAAAGCCCGAAGAAAAAGAGGTTTCGAGGGACGAACTGGCTGACAAAAAGAGGGATGAGGCCATCAAGATGCTCAAGGACATAATTACGAGATTTGAGAAGGGGCCTAAAAAGGCAGATGTTATGTTCCAGTTGGCAGAGCTTTACTGGGAGAAGGCAAAGTATGTATACTTTCAGGAGATGTACGAATACGAAAAGAAACTGGATGAATGCAATAAGAAGACAAAGGATATGAGCGTCTGCGAGAAGATAAAGATTAATACCCGCCAGTCCGAGTTGTACAGAAAACAGGCCCTTGATATCTATGAGAAGATTATAAAGGAATACCCTGACTACCCGAGAAAGGACGAGGTTCTATTTATACTGGGATACAACCTCTATGAGATGGGGAGGAAGAATGACGGCGTAAAGTATTACTGGGAATTGATAAAGAAGTATCCTCAGAGCAAATATGCACCTGATGCCTATCTCTCTCTGGGAGAACACTTCTTCAACAATAATGAAGTATTCAAGGCGGTTCAGGCTTATGAAAAGGCCCTGACATTCAATGACCCAAAAATAACAGTTGTGGCTCTGTATAAACTTGCCTGGTGTGATTATAACCTCGGTGAGTATGAGAAAGGCATAGATAAGTTGAAAAGAGTAATTGAGATGTCTCAGAAGGAGTCTGATAAGACCAAGATCAAGCTCGAGAGAGAGGCGATGAATGACCTGGCGCTCTTCTTCTCTCAGGTAGATGCTGTCGATGAGGCAAAGGATTACTGGGAGAAAGTGGCGGGTAGACAGAGACTGAAGGACCTTTTGAAACTCCTTGCAAAGGTCTATGATGATCAGGGTAAGTTCGATCAGGCGATAAAGGTGTACAGGCTGGCTATAAACGAATTCCCGAATGCCCCCGAATGTCCCGAATTCCAGAGCAATATAGTTCAGAACTACAAAAAGCTGAACAATACTGAGATGGTAAAGAAGGAGATTCGCAGACTTGTAGACCTCTACAAGCCTAACTCACCCTGGGCGAATCAGAATGCGGATAATAAATTTGCCCTCGAGAAGGCATATGAGCTGACAGAAGAGGCCTTAAGAGATATTGTTCAGGAATATCACAGAGAGGCTCAGAAGACGAAGGATGTGAAGACATACGCCCTCGCAAGGGATATCTATAAGGAATATCTGGATAATTTCCCCAAATCTGAGCACGCCTATACGATGAGATTCTTCTATGCAGAGATTTTGTGGGCATTGCAGGACTACGAGAATGCTGCTATCAACTACGAACTTGTAGTGAAGACAGACCCAAAGGGGAAATACTCTGTAACCGCTGCCTATAACAGGGTTCTTGCATATGAAAAGATGGTTGAGATAATGGAGAAGGGGCAGAAGGCGGAGACCTTGAAAGAGGGGAAGGTAGATGAGAAGAAGAGCAAGGGGGCGGTCAAGAGGGTTGAGAAGTTTATAAAACTTGAAAAGGGTAAGACCTATGAGAAGAAGGAGATACCAAAGATAGAACTGGAACTGGCAAAGGCGTGTGATGAATTTACTCAACTTGCCCCAAATCACAAGGAGTTCTTTGCTGTAAAATTTAAGGCGGCAACAATTTATTATAAGTATAATCATTTTGACGAGGCCTCTAAGAGATTCGGAGAGTTCATTGAGAAGTTCCCGGATAACAAGTTTGCTCTTGGCGCAGCGGATATGATCCTCAATTCATACGAGATTAAAGAGGACTGGGCTTCTTTATTTTTCTGGGCTGATAAGTTCTTGAAGATAAAACCATTAGCATCACAGAAGGACCCGGCAGAGAAGGGTAAATTGTATAAAGATCACCTTCAGGAGGTGGTTGAGGGAGCGGCCTTCAACATCATAATCGATATGCAGAAGAAGGGTAAGGTGCTTGATGCAGCCGTTGCCTTCAGGGATTATGTTGAAAAGTATCCCCAGTCCAAACATACAGATAAGGCTCTGAACAATGCTCATATTCTATACGCCGAGGCAAAGTATATCGATAAGGCGATTGAAGCGGCAACTCTGCTAATAAACAAATTCCAGAAGTCTGAATATTATGAGCCAACCCTTTATAAATTAGGGTATTATTATGAGAAGATTGCTGATTTCGAAAATTCCAGCAAATACTATGAGATATACTTTGATAAGATCAAGAAGAAGACCAAGGAGGCAGGGGATGCAATCTACAACGCTGCTTTGTTCAGAGAGGCTCTTGGCGATTTGAAAGGGGCAATAAATAATTACCAGACATATATCAAGGCTTTCCCGACTAATAAGGATGTTATTCAGGTTCAGATGAAGATTGCAAGGATATATGATGAGATGAAGGACTATGAGAAGGCAAAGGCGATATATAAGGGGATAGTCTCAAAACCTAAGGATGTGTCTATTGCTGATGCCATTGAAGCCCAATATGAGATCGCAATGATTTATAAAAAACTCGGGCAGATACCAGCATATGAAAAGGAGCTTCAGGCACTCTTAAAGATGGCGGAGAAACTGAAGAAGGGTGATGCAAGTGAAAAGACATTTTATTACATTGCAAATGCCAGATTCTTGCTCACCGATTCGGCATTCAATAGTTATATGGCTCTCAAACTCCAACTCCCGGAAAGCACAATGAGGAAGCAGTTAAAGGAGAAGACCGAGAAGTTAGATAAACTTGTAAAGGAGTATACAGCCATACTCCAGATGGGTCAGGGTGATGTGGGTATAGCGGCTCTATGCAGAATTGGTATGATATATCAGGATTTTACCAAAACCCTGCTTGAGGCCCCAATCCCAAAAAATTTGAACGATGAAGAGAGGGAGATATATGTGGCAGAATTGCAGAATATGGCATTCCCTGTTGAAGAGAAGGCAATAGAGGCATACGAGAAGAGCCTTGCTAAATCCTATGAACTCACAATATATAACGAATACTCCAGGATTGCACAGGAGAGGCTGGATGGCTATAAACCTGGTTCTTACCCGGATCTACCCGAGACAAGGTATGTTGCAAAGGAATATTTTTATGGACAGTTGTTCTATCCTTCCTTAGTTGCAAAGGTTGAGGAGCCTGTGAAGAAGGAGGTAAAAGCCGAAGAGAAGAAAGAAGTGAAGGAGAGTAAAGAGGGTGAGTCAGAGGGGGGAACAAAGGGCGGAGAGGGTGAAGAGAATGCAGAACCGGAGGGGAATGAAAAGACACCAGAAGAATAATCAATGAGAGGTAGTATAGATATGAAGAAGATTTTATTTTGTTTGAGTTTAATCTGGATTGTGTTGTTTATCATAGGTTGTCCTGCACCGAAGGTTGAGACCCCATCGGAGAAACAGTTGAAGCCTGTAGAGTCGCCTCCTGAGGAGGATTTTGCGAAGGGGGTTCAACTGTATAATCAGGGGAATTATACTGAGGCAGCAAAGGCCTTTTCAGATGTCGTCCGAAAAGATCCAAAGAACTACAAAGCCTATTTGAACCTTGCGGCAATCCAGATGAAACTGGATAATGTAAATGAGGCATTGAACTACTGTGATAAGGCGGCACAGGCAGACCCGAATAATATTGAACCCGTTCTGGCTAAGGCTCTTATTTATAAGGATACGGGCAGGTACAATGATGGAATAAAGTATCTGAGGGAGATGCTGAAGAAGTTCCCAAACAACAGCAAGATTTTGAATAATATCGCGGTCCTCCATAGATTGAATAAAGAGTATCAGAAGGCAGAGGCAGTAATTAGGGAGTTGCTCTCCCGTGACCCGGACAATGTTGAGGCTTATAAAAATCTATCTTTGATATACTATGACCTGGGGAACTATAAACTTGCTAAATTGGCCCTCGGTAATGCAGGGAAATTGGACCCAAAAGATGCCTCAATTAGAAACAACCTCGGGATGATAGCACTCAAGATGGGTGACTATGTGTCGGCAATGGGATATTTCCGGATTGCCCTTGAACTTGATCCAAATAACATAGAGGCACATCAGAATCTGGGTACTATAGCCCTTCATTTTAAGGATTATAATGCTGCCTATTCCCATTTCAAGGTCATTGCATCCCTTGAACCTCAGAATGACAATGCCATTTTCCAGCTGGCATTATCTCTTATTGGTCTACAGAAGCCGCAGGATGCGATGAGCAAGTTAGAGGAAACACTTAAAATCAACCCAAAAAAATATGAAGTATTGTACTACCAGGCTTTTATAAATCATACATATCTGAAGAAGATTGATGAGGCCATTGACCTTTATAAAAAGTTTGCCTCGTCCAATTCAAAGGATAAGGAATTAAAGCAGAAGGCAGTTACAATGATTGCCAAACTGGAAGAACAAAAAAAGCAGGCTGAGATTCAGAAGAAGATGTTAGAGGAACAGGAGAAAAAGATGAAGGAGGAGGAGGCGAGGAAAAAGGCAGAGGAGGAGAAGAAGAGACAGGAGGAGGAAAGGTTTAAGGATTTGATGACGAAAGCCGAGAATTCAATTAATGAGAGTAAATTTGTAGAGGCAAAGGGTTTTTTGAATGAGGCCCTTAAGATAAGACCAGATGATAAAGATGCAAAGGCAAAATTGAAAGATGTAGAGGAGAAGATTAAGATAGAGGAGGCAAAGAAGAAGGCAGAAGAAGAGGCAAAAGTGAAGGCAGAAGAGGAGGCAAAGAAGAAGGCAGAGGAGGAGGCAAAGGCAAAGGTGGAAGAGAAGGTGGAGAAGAAGGCAGAAGAAGAGGCAAAAGTGAAGGCAGAAGAGGAGGCAAAGAAGAAGGCAGAGGAGGAGGCAAAGGCAAAGGCGGAAGAGGAGGCGAAGAAGAAGGCAGAAGAAGAGGCAAAAGTGAAGGCAGAAGAGGAGGCAAAGAAGAAAGCGGAAGAGTCCGCAAAGGATAAGGCAGGGGAAACGAAGGATAAGGCTGAAGAGAAAAAAGAAGTAAAATGAAAATGTGGAAATGTATAATGTTTTTTGATATAATATTTTTCTGTTGATGGAGGTACCTATGAGTAAGATTTTATTTACTGTTTTTCTTCTGCTGGGATTGATGGTCTTTTCGATGGATTTAAATGCTCAGGAGGCTGGGCCTGGCGACAGAGTAGTTTATAAGCAAAAAACAATTATTGACTTTTCAGATGTTACTATTCAGGGTGAACTCAAAAAGCCCGATGGCTCGTATATATCTTCGAGAAAAGAGGCTCAGTTTGGAAGGTTGATAAAAGTAAGGGAGAATTTTGAGCCTGAACTTTTCAAGTCTGTTGATAAGTTATAAACCTTTAATTAAGAGAGGTTGAGATGAGTTACAAATTTTGGATAAAATCGCCAGATGGTAAGGAAAATATAATTGAGTTAGAGAAGGAAAATATAATAATTGGATCATCTACTGCTGCTAATATACAGATTGAAGGGGAAGGTATTCAGGCACTCCACTGTATGATAAGGATAAAAGAGGGCAATATCAGTGTTATGGATATGGGCTCTAAGAGTGGAGTATTTGTCAATGGTGAAAAGGTCAAAGAGAAGATACTTGCTAAAGGTGATAAAATAAATATAGGTGGATACGAGATTATGCCCGTTCTCTCTGAGGAGGTTGAGAGAGAGAAATCCTCCCCTGAGGTTCCTGCCCCACGGCCCACCGTCAAAAAGGTAGATGCCCAAAAATCGAAGAGGAGGAAGAGGGTCTCCACAGATTCTATTAATATGTATATATCTCCGGAGAGACTTGAAGAGGATAAGGCTGATGAATCCAATAAAGTCCCTGATGTTATTATGAGATGGATGGGGGGGATGATCGGGGAGATTGCTATAATTGGTAAAAGGACAGCGATCACGATAGGTGTCTCTGATAAGAGTGATTTTGTGGTGCCCGATGAATACTTAAAGGATGAGGTCTTTCCGCTTGTAACTACTGATGGCACATCTCATACCATAAATATCCCGGCAAACTGGGAACTGGTTCATTTTGTGGATGGCAAAAGAGTTGACTCGGGTAATAACAAGGCTATTACACTGACTCTCAAGGATGTAATCATAATTAAGAATGGGCCCATCGATTTCATAATAAGGTATATTCACCCCAAAAAGGCTCCAAAAGAGGACCTCATCAAGAGTATCGACTACAGGTTTGCTCAGTGGCTCATATCCTCAGTTCTGTTTGTGGCGATTGCCCTGTTTATAATGGTGGTATTCTTTAAGGATACTCTGACAACACCGCCTGAGGATTTACAGAAGAGTCTTAACAGGTTTGCCAAGGTAGTATTGAAGGAGGCTCCAAAGAAGGTAGAGAAGAAGGAGCTTGAACTGAAGTCCATTTCTGAGAAGAGGATAGGCAAGGTTATAGAAGAGAAGAGACCAGCTGTAAAAGGTCCTAACATTGCAGACCCAAACAGAAGGGTTGAAAACAGGAAGATTGCATTGAAATCGGGTATATTAGGTATATTGAGAGGCTCAGGCGGTAATCCTGCCATGAACTCCATATTTGGTGCTGGATTGGGTGCGGGTATAAATAATGCCCTCGGTGGTTTACACGGTACTATGATGGGTGACTCAGGTGGTCTGGGCGGTCTTGGTTCAAGAGGTGGTGGCGGCGGTGGTGGTGTAGCCGCCCTTGGTGGTATTGGTATCGGAGGAGGGAAGAGTAGAAGGGGTCATGGAGATTTCAACCTTGGTGCAGGTGGTAAGTCAGAAGAGGCTGTCTCTACTGGAAAATTAGTTATGGTGGGTGGTCTTGATAAGGATGTGGTTGCGAGGGTAATCAAGAGGTACTGGGCACAGATCAAGTACTGTTATGAGAAGGAATTGAGCAAGAATCCAAATCTCTACGGAAAGATCGCGGTGAAGTTTACCATCTCCGGGAATGGCTCAGTTTCTGAGGCAGAGATCGAACAGACGGAGATGAACAATGCTGCTGTGGAGGAGTGCATCATCAGGAATATAAAGAGATGGGTATTCCCCGCCCCGAAAGGTGGAGGTATCGTGGTGGTGAGGTATCCATTTATATTTAAGAGTGCCGGTCAATAATTTAATAAATGGAGAGGTAAGATTATGAATAATAAGCTTCTTTTCGTGTCTATATTAGGGCTTTTTATCCTAACTTCTAATCTTTATGCTGCTGAACCTTATAAGGGCTTCTCGAGTGAAATAAACCCGGGTATCTTCTTTACCATAGGGGGTAATAAGAGCATCTCTAATTCTGAGCCATATTACAACTTCGTTTTGGGCTATTCATTCAGTAAAGCGAGTATGGCAGGGATTTCCCTCGGGGCTTCAATGGTTTCGAATAACGCACCAAAAAAGAAGACAGGAGACCTGGAATCTGATAAAATAAACTATGATAATTTTACACTCGTCTTTGCAAACATCTCTTATCTGCATAAACTGGATATTGCAAACGACCTCTTTATACCTATCAAGGTTTTTGGAGGTGGAGCAATCCCTTCGCCATCCCCGAATAATAGCGGTTCTTTTTTACCCGACTTTGGCGCGGCAACAGGTATTGGATATGACTCCTATCGAAAAGGACTGAATCTTGGTGTAAAGATTGCATTCTCATATATCCTGAAGATAAATGCCAAGGCTGCAATGATATATCCGACGATTAAATACGTGTTTTAATCTTGTAATTTATAAAATTGGGTTTTCTACAAAGGGGGATTTCTTAATATTTTTTCCCTTTTAAGCTCTTTATCAGAATCGGCTTGAGACTGTTGGCTCTGAAGTCCCCGTAGTATCTATCATAAGCCAGAAGCAGGGCGCCGATGACGGGCTCAGTTTTCAAAATAACAAATCTTGCCTTCGTATAGCTCTTGAGGATCTGTTTCTTGATATAGTCTGTCATTATACTATTTGGTTGTTTGATGAATACAGAGCCACCGAAGGCAATATTTACCTCTTCATCCTTCCTGAAGAGATATTTTAAGCAGGTCAGGGCGGCTCGGGATAGGGCTTTCCCACAATTAATGAGTATCTCCTTTGCAATTCTGTCATTCTTTCTGGCGGCAATGAAGACATAGGGAGTTATTGTATTCAATCTGTAATAGTCAGCCGAGTCGTAATAGGTAAGTTCTATGAGGTCCTCAATGTCATTTACTCTAAAGTGTCTCTTTATGATGTCATAAAGGATTGTGTATGGACCCCTTCCGTCGTTGTATCTGAAGGCGGCGTGATAGGCGGCCATTGCAATATCTGAACCTGCTCCATAGTCGCCAGTGAGAGGCCCGAGTCCACCAACTCT
>Ga0123519_10013529_pt1 | contig 11719 bp, 10 predicted proteins | sample YelNatPaOPRAMG02_FD_87396 | JGI IMG/M metagenome (GOLD analysis project Ga0123519, IMG submission 87396) | Hot spring microbial communities from Yellowstone National Park - Yellowstone National Park OP-RAMG-02 (version 2) | ecosystem: Environmental > Aquatic > Thermal springs > Hot (42-90C) ... | reverse complement strand
AAATTATGAAAAATCTCTAAACGAAATAGAAAAAACAGACCTTAAAGATAATAGACTAAATTTATTCTTGTATGTTAAAGAACTTATAAAATTAACAGAAAAGTTTGAAGAATTTGAAACAGAAAATTTTAGATTTCGGCTTTCTAAGGAAGACCTAATTCTTAAAAAATATCTCATACAAAATTCAAAAAAAATTTTTGAAAATGTTGGCAAAGTATTTGACTATTTTCCTGAAGAGAAAGTTTTAGTTGAGATATATCCTGATAAAGAAAGTTTTGCCTTTTCCTCAACTCTTGGAGAAGAAATTGTAGAAAAATCAGGTACAATTGGTATTTGTAAGTTTAATAGAATAATGATAGTTTCTCCGAGAGCACTACCTCAGGGATATAGATGGCTTAATGCTATTTCACATGAGTATATTCATTTTGTTGTTAATAGAATTTCTGAATATGGCTGCCCGCTCTGGCTACATGAAGGTATTGCAAAACATTATGAAAAAATCTGGAAATATGAAAATTTTTCAGATGAAACACCTGGCAATATCAATCTTTTAGTTGATGCTATAAAAGAAAACAAAATTATCTCATTTGAAAGGATGTCACCATCTTTGGTCTACTTAAGAGACCAGGATGAAATTGCACTTGCATTTGTTGAAGTTTCAAATGCTGTTAAATTTATTGTTGAGAACTATTCAAACAAAAAACTCCTTGAGTTACTAAGAAATCTTTCAAACTCCAGAGAAGAAATTTCTTTCAAAAAAACATTTGGAATAAGTTACAAGAGATTTGAAAAAAACTGGTTAAACTATATAAAGAATCTAAAAATTGAAAAGACAGAAGGGGCAATACCCGACAAAATCACCTGGAAAAAAGTTGATGAAATAGATGCTTTTGTAGGAATAAGTGTGAGGGACTATGTTCGTCTGGGAGATAAACTTAGAATGAATGGCAAATCTGAAGTAGCATACCTTGAATATAAAAAAGCGCTTGAATCTGAAAAATTCAACCCGGTAGTATTATTAAAAATATCAAAAACACTTGTAGAAATGGGAAAGATAGATGAGGCAGAAGAATATATAAAAATATGTGTTGAGAAAAATCCCAATTATGTTTCTGGGTGGGAATTTTTAGGTAAAATTTGTATTCTAAAGAAGAAATATAAAGAAGCACTAAATGCACTTACAGAAGCAATAGAAATAAATCCTTTTAATCCTTTTACTCAAGACCATCTGAATTATCTTGAAAATCAGAATTTGACTTATTGATACAAATTTTGGTATTATTTAGGTATGTCACTGACAATAAATGAAGAAGTTTTATGCCCCTGCGGGATGTCATTTTATGCTGACATTGTAAGTTCTATAAATGCGCAATGTGACATTAAGTTAAAGGAAACATTGCTTGCAGGTGAACTTAATCTTGTAGAATGTCCCTTTTGTAGACAGATATTTTATGTTGAACATTTCCTTTTGTATATTGACCCGGCCAATGAATTTATAGCATTTGTTTATCCTTCCAGTTATTCATCTGATAAAGAAACATGGGAAAAAAAGATGTTATCTGATTTTGAAAATGCACAGAGCCAACTTCTACCAGAAGAAAAAATTCAATACCAGCCATTACTTTTTTTTGGTTTAGACTCTTTACTTGATTTCCTTCATCACGAAGAAGAAAAACAGGATGAAATTGAAATTGTCAAATATTTATCAGAAAAATTTTCAATCTCTACAATAAAAATAAGACCTTCAAAAGCAAGAGAAAAACACATACCAAATGTTTTACCTGTGTTAAAAATCAATCAGACAGATACCAAAAAAGAACAAATCATAAATGGGCTTAAAAAAATACTTGAATTTTGTGATGAACTTGCCACATATAGAGATGCATTAAAAATTATAATAGAAGACCCATCACTGGATATTGAAGAAATTAAATAAGTTGGGAGAGCAAAGCGTATCTCAAGGTTTATCCTTGATTTTTTTAATCAATGGACATACTAAAAACAATAGGCATTGAATCCAGTAAATTCAACTGTTCAGCATATTTAGTAGGTGGCCCTGTCAGAGACATAGTTTTAGGGAAAAAATCAAAAGATTTAGATATAGTCGTTGAAAGCAAAACAAAAAAGAATTGTATAAAAAAGTTAACAGAAAATCTTGCAAGAACATTGAAAGCAAAGAGTTTTTTATACTACAAGGAGTTTGGTACCTCAACTATTTTCCTTAGAAATGGTAAGTCAATTGATTTAGCAATGGCTCGCAGTGAGGTCTATAAAAAGCCAGGTGTTTTACCTGTGGTAAGGCCTTCTGATATATATTCTGACTTAAAAAGAAGGGACTTTACGATTAACTCAATGGCTATTTGCCTTTCAGAAGACAAATTTGGTTTATTAGTTGACCCAAATAATGGTCTTGATGATATCAGAAAAAAACAAATAAGAGTTCTTCATAAAAAAAGTTTTGTTGACGATCCTACAAGAATCTTACGAGCAATTAGATTTTCAGTTAGATTAGATTTCAAAATAGAAAAAGAGACATTAGGATTACTCAAAGAATCTATAAAAAGAAACGACTTAAAAAATGTCTCAAAGGAGAGAATAAAAAAAGAATTTCTGGCTGTTCTTGTTGAAAAAGACACTTACAAAATCTTGAAAAAGTTTTCAGAATTTGGTATTTTTTTGTTTGATCTAAAACTCACGAAAGAAAAACAGTATATGTTAAAAAATCTTAATATAGGAAAAAATCCCGTGCCTTTAAAACTTTCAATACTTTTACTTGGAGAAAAGATTAACAAGATAAAGTCAATCTTAAAAGAAATGAAACTTGAAAGGGAAATTACAAATCAAATAATCACCGTTTTTAGATATATCTCAGGTGACATCATAAAAAATCTCCCTGAATGGTCAAAATATTTTTTCAAAATCGCAAAGATAGAGAAAAGGAAGTTTTTTATTGACGGAAATGCTCTAATAAAACTTGGATTTAAACCTGGCCCAGTTTTTAAGAAGATTCTATCTGATGTAAACAAAAAGAATTTCAGTAATTATATTCAAGCAGAAAAATATATTCTAAGAAGGTATAGCCCAGCATAATGGATATTATCTATCGGCTCTTTGTCCAATTTCCTCTTTTACTTTTTTCAATAACTGTTCATGAATTTGCACATGGATATGTTGCTGATAAAAGGGGTGACAGTACTGCGAGATTGCTTGGTAGATTAACTTTGAATCCAGTTGCACATGTTGATTTTTTTGGAACAATAGTCCTACCTGTTGTTGCTATTATTACAGGAGCACCTGTTTTTGGTTGGGCAAAACCAGTTCCGGTAAATCCTTATGAATTGTACAATCCAAAAAAAGATATGGCTTATGTTGGAATAGCAGGGCCTATTTCTAACCTGTTAGTTGCTATTCTTTCTGGCTTTGCTTTAAGAATAACAAATTCACTTCATTTTTTAAATTTCATCTCACCAATATTTATTTTTTTGATATATATAAATGTGCTTTTGCCAGTTTTTAATCTTATACCAGTTCCACCTTTAGATGGCAGTAGAGTAGTTGCAGGAATATTGCCGTATGAATTATCATATCATTACGAGAAATTAACGCCTTATGGTTTTATTATAATAATACTTTTACTGATGAGTGGTTTTCTTGAAATTGTTTTTAGATTAATAGTTCAGCCATTGGCTTTTCTGATTTTCAAATATATAGGAGGCACAGTGGTTGTATAGGAGACAAAATCCATGACTAAAAAAGGTAGAATTCTTTCTGGAATGCGGCCTTCTGGAAAGTTGCATATAGGCCATTATGTAGGAGTTCTGTCAAACTGGGCAAAACTTCAAGATGAATATGAATGTTTTTATATGGTCGCTGACCTACATGCACTTACATCAGAATATGCAAACACAGGTGAACTTCAAGAAAATATTTATCATATGGTAGTTGATTGGCTTGCCTGTGGACTTTCTCCAGAGAAAAGTGTTTTGTTCTGCCAGTCAAAAGTAAGACAACATTCTGAATTACATCTTTTTCTTTCAATGATTACTCCACTTGGATGGTTAACAAGATGCGCTACATACAAAGAACAACTGAAAGAAGTAAAAGATAGAGACCTTCATACTTATGGTTTCCTTGGATACCCTGTTCTGCAGGCAGCAGATATTCTTTTATATAAAGCAGATACTGTTCCTGTCGGGGAAGATCAACTTCCACACTTAGAATTGTCAAGAGAGATTGCAAGAAGATTTAACAATTTTTATGGTAAAATTTTTCCTGAGCCACAGGCAATATTATCAAATTCACCAAGAGTTCCAGGAATTGACGGAAGAAAAATGTCAAAATCATACAACAATGCAATTTTTTTGTCTGATTCGCCAGAAGAAATAGAAAAAAAAGTAAGTGCAATGTTTACTGACCCTCTTAAAATCAGAAAAGATGACAAAGGACATCCTGATGGCTGTATTGTCTTTGCATTCCACCAAATTTATTCAGAAAATTTCATGGATATTCAAAAAAAATGTATTGAAGGAAAAATTGGTTGTGTTGAAGATAAAAAAGAACTATCAAAAAAAATAATCAGGGCACTTGAACCTATTAGAGAAACAAGAAACAAATTTCTTAAAGATAAAAATTTAATAAAAGAAATATTAGCAGAAGGACAAAGAAAAGCAGAAAAGGTTGCAGAAGAAACAATGAAACAAGTGAGGAAAGCAGTAAATGTATGATGTCCATTTAGAAATATTTGAAGGGCCACTTGATTTACTGTTATATTTGATCAGGAAAAATGACTTAAATATCTACGATATTCCAATCTCACAAATTACTGCAGAATACTTAGAATATATCGAATTGATGAAAGAACTGAACTTAGATATTGCTTCAGAATTTCTTGTAATGGCTGCAACACTTATGCATATAAAGTCAAGGATGCTACTTCCAAGTCCACCTTCTGAAGAAGAGGAAGGTCCTGACCCTCGGGCTGAACTGGTAGCAAAACTCCTTGAATATCAAAAATATAAACTTGCAGGAGAATTTCTTTCAAAAAGAGAACTAAATGAGCAGGGTGTATATTACAGGTCGGGCCCTGTTTTTTCCGAAGAGGAGTTTACCATTGAAGCAAGTATCTTTGATTTAATAGAATCATTCAGAAAAGCAATAAAAGAATTACCAGAAGAAGTAAAGGACATTGTATATGAAGAAATACCTGTAGAAAAAAAAATTCGCCAGATTCTTGATTTTTTAACTCAGGCAAAGACGGATAGATTCAATAGAAAATTTGTAAACTTTAGCGACTTGCTAAAAACAGAAAAAACACGCCTGGGAATGATAGTTCTTTTTCTTGCCCTTCTTGAATTAATAAGACTTAAGCAGGTTATAGCAAGACAATCAAAATTGTTTGGCGAAATAAGGATTTATCTTTTATGAATTTAGACGAACTAAAAAATATTCTCGAGGTACTTTTTTTTATTTCTGATAAACCAGTAACAATTGAAAAACTCAAAGAGATTTTCTCAGAAGAAAAAGATGTCAGTGAAGACAAAATTAAAGAAGCGATATCAGTTATTTCAGAAGAATATTCAAATCGTCCTATTGAACTTAGAGAAATTGCAGGCGGTTATCAGTTTGCAACAAGGCCGCAGTATAGTATATGGGTAAAAAAACTATTTAAGGAGAGAACCACATTGAGATTAACTTCATCTGCAATAGAAACACTCTCAATTATTGCTTATAAACAGCCAGTAACCCGTGCTGAAATTGAAGAAATAAGGGGGGTAGAGGTTATATCTGTTCTTGAGACATTGCTTGAAAGAAAACTCATAAAGATTGTTGGCAGAAAAGAAACAGTTGGCAGGCCTCTTTTGTACGGAACCACAGACGAATTTTTGAGATATTTTGGATTAAAAAGTTTAAGTGAACTGCCGCCGCTTGATGAACTTGTTCCCGCAGAAGAAATAAAGTTAGAAACAGACACTGAGACATAAATTGGCAGGCGGGTCGGCTAATTTTGAAGCCCTTCCGAAAAGAAGGAGATGTCTGGAGGAAAAAATGCCTGAACTTAGACGAGACCCAATAATTGGAAGATGGGTTATAATTTCAACTGAAAGAGGAGTAAAACCCTCTGAATATCCAAAAGAACCAGAAAATGACAGAAAAATATGTCCTTTCTGTCCAGGAAATGAACATCTGACACCACCTGAAATAACTGCTTACAGACAACCGGGAACTCAAAAAAATAAGCCCGGCTGGTGGGTAAGAGTTGTTCCAAATAAATATCCAGTGCTTGTGGTTGAAGGAAATTTGCAGAGATTTCCTTATGGAATGTATGACAGAATGGATGGTATAGGCGCTCATGAGGTTATAATAGAAACACCTGAACATGATAAAGAGATTCATCTTCTTGAGGAGAAAAAGGCAGAAGACATTATATGGGCATTTAGAGACAGAATTCTTGACTTAAAAAAAGATATTCGTTTTGAATATATATTGATTTTTAAAAATAGAGGACTTTCAGCAGGTGCAAGTGTAAGTCATCCACATTCACAGTTAATTGCTCTTCCTATGATACCTGTAAGAGTAAAACAGGAACTGGAAGGTGCAAAAAAATATTATGATTATAAGGAAAGATGTGTATTCTGTGACATAATTTCTCAAGAGTTGTCTACTGGCGAAAGAGTTGTTATTGAAAATCAAGAATTTGTTGCAATATGTCCTTATGCCTCAAGATTCCCTTTTGAGATATGGATATTGCCCAAAAAACATATTTCACAGTTTGAAACCATACAGAAACATGAAGTTACTCTTTTAACTCAGATAATGAAAACAGTAATAGGAAAACTTGACAATGTCCTTGAGGATCCTCCTTACAATTACCTGATACATACAAATCCATTAAAAGATCATTTCTCTCCATATTATCACTGGCATATTGAACTTATGCCAAGATTGACAAAGGTTGCTGGTTTTGAATGGGGAACAGGATTTTATATAAATCCTACTCCACCTGAAGAGTCAGCAAAATTTTTGAGAGAATCAGAATAATCCAGAGGAAGGTAAAATAAGATGAAAGTGTTAATTTGTGGCTTTGAGTGCGTTCCTTTTGCAAAGGTTGGCGGACTTGCTGATGTTGTTGGTACTCTTCCAAAATTCTTGAAAAACAAAAAGATAGATATAAGAATTGTTATACCATTGCATAAAAAAATTGACAGAAAAAAATTCGGATTAAAAAACTTAAACCAGAAATTTTTAATACCTGTTGGAGGTACGATTGAGGAAGCAAACATCTGGCAGGGTAAAATTGATTCAGTTCCTGTCTATTTCATAGAAAACAACAAATATTTTGATAGAGATGAGATATATAGAACAAAAGATGGTGACTACTCTGATAATCCTTTGAGGTTTATATTTTTTTCTCGTGCGGTTCTTGAATGCTGTAAAGCAATTGATTTTAAGCCGGATATTATACATTGTAATGATATGCAAACAGGACTTATACCCGCTTATATAAAAACTCTTTATAGAATAGATGCATTTTTTAATAAAACAAGGACAGTTTTTACAATACATAATATTGCCTATCAGGGAGTTTATCCTAAAGAAGTTTTCTTTATTGCTGGTTTTGGATGGGAAGATTTTACTCCTGAAAAACTTGAATATTACAATCAAATGAACTTTATTAAAGCAGGTATCGTTTATTCAGATGTCGTTACAACTGTTAGTCCAACATATTCAAAAGAAATTCAGACAAGTAGTGAGCATGGCAGAGGACTTGAAGGTGTCTTAAGAACAAGGAAAAACGTCTTATACGGGATTTTGAATGGCATTGACTGTGATGAATGGAATCCCGAAACAGATAAAATTATAAAGTCAAACTATAGTATTTCTGATATATCTGGGAAAAATTCGTGTAAAAAAGATCTTCAGGATTCCTGTGGACTGCCAAAACAAGATTTTGCCTTAATGGGTATGGTGTCAAGATTAGATCCATTAAAAGGTTTTGATTTACTTACAGAAATTGCTTCTGAAATTGTAAAAATGCCTGTGCAGTTAGTAATTCTTGTGGTTGGAGATAAAATCTATCAGGATGCACTATTGGACCTTTCTAAGAAATATCCAGAAAAGATAAATCTTAACTTAAAATTTGACAATAATTTAGCACATAAAATTTATGCTGGGTCTGATATTTTTCTTATGCCATCAAGGTCAGAGCCCTGCGGTTTAGGTCAGATGATTGCAATGAGATATGGAACTGTGCCTGTTGTTCACAAAACAGGTGGGCTTGCTGATTCAGTAATACAATTTGACCCGAAGACAAGAAAAGGAACAGGATTTTTATTTGAAGAATATAGTCCTTCAGCATTTTTGAATTCAATAAAAAAAGCAGTTGAAATTTACAGTAAAAAAAGTTTGTGGAAAAACATTGTTATAAATGATATGAAGCAGGATTTCTCATGGACCAGTTCAGTTCAGGAGTATTTAAGAATATATAAACTTGCAACAAAAAAATAGATGAAAAAGCCAACAGTTAAGAAACTAAAAAATATTCTCATTTTCTTGTTAGCATTTACTATTATATTCTGGATGATTAGGCAAATTTATCTTAGGGTTGAATATGATAAAAAAAACAAGAATGTTGAAATATGTGTGGATTTTGAACAAATTACAAATCTATGTAAGAAAGAAAATTATGAGTTGAAAAATTTTCTGGAAAGAATTAAAATCATTGGAGTTTCTTCTATAGTCATTCCTGAAGAAAGTTTTTCTTCAATATGTCAGGATAAGAATATAGCGTATTTTTCTGAAGAAGATGTTAAGAAATATGAACTTATAGGACTTTTGTCACCTGCAGTAACAATATCTCCAGAAATAATTGTAGTTAAAGATAAGAATCTTGCTGAGTATCTTAAAAGGATTATTGAATTTAAAACTGGCCTGCCTCAAAAAATAACAAAATCTGGAAATTATAGTATAATTAAGATTAATGAGGGACTAAAACAAATTGGCTGGGGTTATCATCCTGGCAAAATTGAATTTATAAAAAAGTATGGATTTGGGCTCATATTTAAACCTTATAGACAATTCTGGGTTCCTGAGGATTTATCCGAAAACTTTTCTCTTTTGATACTTACCGGTGAATTTGATAAAGAAATAATTCCGGTTTTGAAAGATAGAAATATTAAGATTGCAGTCCAGGAATTCAGTGAAGAGGAAAAAAAATATAAAAAGTATCTAATACCGGTCTCGGAAAATGTGTTCAGGATGCATAGAATTGATTTTGAAATGCCACCAGAATATGCTTTTTATAGATGGATGCGCGCTGTAAAAGAAAGAAATTGCAGAGTAATATATTTTGATTTTTATGAGAACAAAAACATAGAAGAAAATTTGGACTACTTAAGAAATGTAACCTTAAAACTTAAAGAAAAAAATTTTAACCTTTCACAGGTTCAGTCCCAACAGAAGATAACCAATTTTTTTGGTTGTTTAAATAAATTTTTTGCCTTATTTCTTTCTATTTTGATACCTGTAATTTCAGTTTTATTTTTCAAAAAAATTCCAAATAAAAACTTCATAACTGTTTTTTTCGCAATTTCCTTTTTCAATATATTTGGGTCTATTTTAATTTCGGCTTTTCTTTCAAGGACTGAATTTTTTGTAAAATTAGATGAATTTAGAGGAGTAAGAATTGCTTTAATATCGCCTCTATTTTTCGCTTTGCCTATCTTGTTTTCTTTAGAAGAAATTAGAAAGTTTTTTTCAAAGCCAGTGAATTTTTGCGGCATAATATTAGCAGTTATTTTATTTTTGTTTTTAGTTGTTGTTGCTGTAAGGACTGAAAATGTAACTCAAATTCCAAAAGCAGAGTCGTGGGCAAGATTATCACTTGAGAAAATATTTGGAGTAAGACCAAGGTTTAAGGAATTCTTGGTAGGTCATCCTTTGTTACTCTTTGGACTTGCTTTTAACTCAAAAGCATTTATTTTATTAGGACTTTTAGGTCAGACATCCATAATAAACACTTTTCTTCATGCCCACACTCCTTTCTATATATGCTTGCTTAGAACTTTATATGGGTTGATAACTGGATTCATTATAGGATTAGTTGTCATTGAACTTTATAAAAATTATGGCAACAAGATAAAAAATCTAAATAAATACTTATCTGTCTAATCAAGATGCTTAAAAAAAGAGTTGCTATAGTTGGTTATTTTGGTTTCAGAAATGCAGGCGATGAATTAATACTTGAAAGTATTATAAATTCTTTAAGAAAAGAAATTCCTGATATTGACATTGAAGTTTTATCGAATAATCCAGCAGACACTATTTCATATCATAGAGTCAAAGCAGTCAATAGATGGAATCCTTTTGGAATAATAAAGACAATAAGAAATTCTGACTTAGTTATTTTAGCAGGTGGACTTTTTCAAGATATTACAGGATTTTTTTCAATCTATTATTACCTGGCAACTATAGTAATAGGAAAAATTTTTGGGAAACCCGTCTTTTTATATGGTAGTGAATTCACGCCTATAAGATACAAATTCAATCATTTTGTTTTGAATAGAATTCTTAAATTTGTAAATGAAATTGCTGTGAGGTCTAATGGTTCATTAAAATTTCTGAATAATATCGGAATTAAAAAAAATGTTATTCTTTCAGCAGACATAGTTTTGTCCTATCCTGTTGTGAAATTAAGGCATAAGGAAAGAAAATTAAAGAAAATTGGACTTATATTAAAAAATTCACCAAAAAATATTAATTTTTTTGTAGAACTTTGTGAGTCGCTTTTTTCAAGATTAGAAGCGGAACTTTTTTTTATACCTTTTCATCTTGACAAAGATATAAGTTTTTCATTGGATATTGCAAAACAACTTTCTTTTCCAACGCAGGTCGCTTCCTGGAATAGAGCAAATGAACTTTTTTATATAATTTCTGGAATGGATTTTATCGTCAGTCAGAGATTGCATGGCCTTATCTTGTCAATATTGTTGAAAATTCCTGTGTTGGGCATTTCCTCTGACCCGAAACTTAAATTTTTCTTTGATGAATTTGGCCAAAAGATTCTTCAGTTGGAAAAAATTTCTTGTGATTCAGTAGTTCAGGCAATTGTTGATGTTTGGGAGTGGCAAGACGAATTTAAGAGGAAAGTTGAAGATATCCTTCCTAAACTTCAGTACCGCGCCCTGTTAAATACACTTCATGCGCTTAAAATTCTAAACTTTACTTAATAGAATTTTTTTTATATACTTATTGCTATGGATAGATTGGTTCAAGTTTTAGAGTATTTTATTTTAACATTTCTTATTTCTTTATTCTTGAATAGCACTTTTTTGATAAAGAAGAACGCAGATATATATTGTTCTGTTCTTCAGTCAAACTTTGAAATAGCAGTTTTTCTTAAGAAAAATGTCTCTGCCCCTGAAGTTGTTTTTGAGAAAATTCGGGCAATTGAAGGAATCAAAAAAGCAGAATTTATATCAAAAGATGCAATAAAAAACAAACTGAAATATTTAAATGATGAGGTATTGTTAACAGATGAAAACCCATTCCCTGACAGTTTTTCTTTAGTGCCTGGGGAAACTAATTCAAAAAAAATTGAAAAAATTGTGAGTGAACTAAAAAAGATTAATGAAGTAGAAGAAATAAAGTATGATGCTAATCTTGTAAAAATTGTTGAAACATTGAAAATAATAGTGAATTTCTTAAGATTTATTTTAGTTTT
>Ga0123519_10013527_pt1 | contig 11720 bp, 10 predicted proteins | sample YelNatPaOPRAMG02_FD_87396 | JGI IMG/M metagenome (GOLD analysis project Ga0123519, IMG submission 87396) | Hot spring microbial communities from Yellowstone National Park - Yellowstone National Park OP-RAMG-02 (version 2) | ecosystem: Environmental > Aquatic > Thermal springs > Hot (42-90C) ... | reverse complement strand
TGCCTTAAAGAGAGGCATGGGATGGGGGAGATGTGAGCCCCCTGAACCAGCAGATGAGGAGATAGGCGCAAAGCCTACTCTAAACGCTGGAAGCTCCCGACTTTAGTCGTGGAGTAGCTCACTAAGCGAATATATGAATTTTTGCAAATGAAGTTTGAAGCGGAAAAAGGTTTCAAGCAAAACTTTTACTGTTTGTTAGGCATCTTTGAACTGTAAATCTTGCCATGTTAAAGTGGTGTGAAATGCGAGTTATCGGTTTAGTTACAAGCGGCGGTGATGCGCCTGGCATGAATGCGGCTATCCGGGCGGTTACGCGTTTAGCGTATGCGGAGGGCTTTAATGTTTTGGGTTTTGAGCGGGGCTGGGAGGGCTTGATACGGAATCGTTTTAGGCGTTTGGATCCACGTTCTGTCGGCGGCATAATTCAGTCTGGCGGCACTATCCTTTTGACTTCCCGCTGTCCAGAGTTCAAAACGCCTGAAGGTATTAGAAAGGCTGCGGAGAGCCTGGCAGCTAACCGTGTGGATGGCTTAGTGGTTATTGGCGGAGATGGCTCTTTTCGGGGTGCTTTGGAGCTTAGCCATGAAACCGATGCGCTTATTGTTGGGGTGCCTGCCACCATAGACAACGATGTTTATGGAACGGACGAAACCATAGGGTTTGACACAGCTGTGAACACGGCCGTTGCAGAAATAGACAAAATCCGTGATACGGCTATATCCCACGAAAGAATATTCGTCGTAGAAGTTATGGGCCGCAAACGCGGCTTTCTGGCTTTGGCTGTAGGTTTAACGGTTGGCGCCGAAGTTATTCTTGTTCCAGAAGTGCCCTTAAACATGGAGGAAGTTTACAAGACGGTTAAGGAAAACGCCGACAAGGGGAAGCGTTCCGGTATTATTGTGGCGGCTGAAGGCGTGGGCGACACAAGAAAAATCGCCAGCCAAATTGAACAAAACACTGGGGCGGAGGTGCGCCTAAGCATTGTTGGCTATGCCCAAAGAGGAGGAAGCCCCACAGCGAGGAGCCGTCTGCTTGCAAGCCTATTCGCAGAAGAAGCCGTCCAACTGATCAGCCAAGACGTTGGAAACCGCGTCGTCGGCTTGCAGAAAGGCGAAATCACAAACATAAGCCTAGAAGAATCATGCAAAAACCAAAAACCTCTAGACACAAAACTTTTGGAGTTAGCGAAGACTTTGGCGACCTAAACCAAAAACTAGCCGAAGAACACGCTGGCTATGTTGTAGAGTTCTAGGTCTACGGTTTTTCTTTTGCCAACCACGTCTTTTAGGGGCACTGGGACTATGTGGTTTCCTTGGAGGGCTGTCATGTAGCCAAACCTGCCCTCGTGGACGTAGTCTATGGCGGCTACGCCGAATCTTGTGGCTAATATGCGGTCGAAGGCTGTTGGTGAGCCTCCCCGCTGCAGGTGGCCTAAAACCACCACGCGGGTTTCTATGCCGGTGCGCTGTTCAATTTCCTTCGCCAAAAAATAGCCTACTCCGCCTAGGCTTATGTGGCCGAACTCGTCTATGCGTTCGCTGTAAACAATTTCTTTTCCGCCCTTGGGTTTGGCGCCCTCCGCCACTACGATGAGGCTGAAGTTTCTCCCGCGGCGCTGGCGGCTCCTAATATATTCGCAGACTTCCTCGATGTCGAAGGGCTTTTCCGGAATGAGTATAACATCGGCTCCTCCGGCGAGTCCAGCGTGCAAGGCAATGTGCCCAGTGTAGCGGCCCATGACTTCGAGGACTATGACGCGGTTGTGGGCTTCGGCTGTGCTGTGCAGTCGGTCTAGGGCTTCTGTGGCTATGGAAACAGCCGTGTTAAACCCAAAAGTGTAGTCCGTCCCAGCCAGATCGTTGTCTATCGTCTTAGGCACGCCCACGCACTTAAGCCCGTAATCAGCCATCTTGTGGGCAACGTTTAAGGTGTCGTCGCCTCCTATGGCGATAACAGCGTCCAAACCGATTTTTCTAACGTTCTCCATAATCTGTTCTGGACCTTTCTCCCTTTTGAAGGGGTTTGTCCGCGAAGTTCCCAAAATGGAGCCTCCACGGGGCAGAATTCCAGTCACAGCGTTCAAATCCAAAGGCACATAATTGGCTTCCAGTAGGCCTCGCCACCCGTCTTTTATGCCTACAATCTCGTCGTTGTAGGTTTGGATTCCCCGTCTAACAATAGCTCTTATGACGGCGTTTATTCCCGGAGCGTCTCCGCCCCCGCTTAAAACACCAACCTTCATGGTTTATCCGCCTCCATTTTAGGCTTTTCCAGAACTCCCAAACAAGCGCATTTTCGCCTTAACAACCTCCTTCATGGCTTCCTTCGCCGGACCCAAAATTTTTCTAGGGTCAAACTCTTTTGGCTGGTTTGCCAAAACCTCGCGGACGGTGGCTGTAAACGCCAACCGCAAGTCTGTGTCGATGTTTATCTTTGTTATGCCAAGCGAAATCGCCCTTTTAACGTGGTCTTCCGGTATGCCTTTGGCGCCCGTTAGCTCCGCCCCATACTTTGTGGCTTTCTCTATGATCCATTGGGGAACACTGGAGGCGCCGTGCAGCACCAATGGAACGTCAACCTTTTCTCGGATAAGCCTAAGCCTTTCAAAGTCCAGTTTCGGTTCACCCTTAAACTTGTAGGCGCCATGAGAAGTGCCAATAGAAACAGCCAACGCGTCCACGCCAGTCCGCTTAACAAACTCCTCAGCCTCGTCTGGGTCGGTTAGCACTGCCTCCCGCTCCTCAACGGTTTTCTCCTCAACACCCGTAAGCCTTCCAAGCTCACCTTCAACAGAAACTCCCATGGGATGTGCCATTTCAACAACACGCCTAGTCAAGGCAACGTTCTCTTCAAAGGGCAAGTGGGAGCCGTCAATCATAACTGACGTGAAGCCAGCCTCCAAACATTTCCGGACTGTTTCAACATCTTCGCCGTGGTCTAAGTGAAGCGACATGGGCACCGGCGCGTTTTCAGCCGCAACCTTAACAAGCGAAGTCAAATATTTTAGCCCGCCGTACTTTAAGGCGCTTGGAGTAACTGCCACTATGACAGGCGACTTTTCCTCCACAGCAGCCTCCACAACAGCCAGTAGGCTTTCAAGGTTTTGGATGTTGAAGGCGCCGACGGCATAAGCACCTCGTTTAGCGGCTAACAGAAGCTCCTTGTTAGTGACAAGCATGAGAGATTCCACTACCGGTGATATTTATCTTGAATCCATATAAATTGTTTACATACATAAAAATAGTATTCAAAATCCAAAGCAAAAATCAAGCTTACCATACATTTTCAGGGTTTGCCCACGGGCCGGCGAAAATAGGTTTCCGAGGGGAGAAAGGAGAGAAGGGAGATGCAAAAACCGCAATTTCGCCGAACCCGTTTTAGGCTCCCTCTCTACTCCTTGAAAAGGCGGTAAAGACAAGCAGCAACATAAAAACTTTACGTTTCCAAAACGCTAAAAATAAGGTATTGGAGGCCCTCTATCGGTTTTTTGGTTTTGATCATTTTTAATCTTTGTATCTTGTATATCATCATAGGCATCACCTCCTCCGTTAGTCTCATATTTTCATTTTTATATAATGAGATGAGGGCATATAAGCTTTTCGCATTATTAAAAAATGTTAATTTGAGAAAAATTTATAAGCTTCTACAAGAAATCCATTAAACGTTAAATCAAAAAGAGGTATAAAATGTCCAACACTGGATACACGATTGAAGTTAAATCTGAAAGTAAAACAGTTGAAATTACTTTCGCATCAACAATCACTTTAGATTTGTTAGAGGAGGCGCTAAACCAGCTAAAAACATTCATCACGGAGAATTATCAAATTAAAATAGTAGGCTACATCAATAGAGAATACAACTACTTAAGAGCTTTTATGTTGGCTCTTTCTCTTTTCGGCAACGAAAAACGCGTAACTTTCGAGAATAAAGCAAAATTCAGAAGAGCTGAGAGAAAATTGATGAAAAAGCAGATGCAGGAGCTTAGAGACAAAGGCTATAATGCGAAGCAAATATTAGAAAAATTGAATATTCCATTAAAAACCATTTACAGATGGCTTAGAGAATAAAGCATCAATAATTGTTGCAAATGGCGTTTTATTTTTCTTGAGCCTTTCTTTGAGGTGTTTGGGGGGCATAGTATGGCGAAGGAATAAATTCTACACTAGGCCTCATCGGCGATGCCTGAGGGTACAGTTCCATAAGATGATAAACCTCCAGAGGTATTCCAACTTTAACGGGAACCCCTATTTCTTGGAGTTTCATAGGTGTTAAGGGATAGTCGTGAGTCCATGTGCCGTAAACTAGCGTTTTGGCGAGTTTTTCAGCTTTCTCCCTTCCAAGTTTTTCCACAGTTAACTCAATGACAAGTTCCTCAAGCTGTTTTACTGCTTTTTCAGCGACATCAGCCTTTATCAGAGTTTCATCGTCCGCTTTTTCCACGCCTTTCATTTCAACAGCTTTTATAACCGAAACAGCTGGAACAGATCCCATTTTTGGATCTGAAAGCTGTGGGTCTACCGGTCCTAAAACCGCGTATGGATCCATTAGTATCTCGTCAGCCGCTAGAGCGATTAATGTGCCTCCGCTCATGGCATAGTGAGGAACAATAACTGTTTTCTTAGCTGGATGACCCTTTAAAGCTAGGGCTATTTGTGAAGCGGCCAAAACTAGACCTCCAGGTGTGTGAAGTATTAATGTTATTGGCATGTCGGGCGGAGTCATTCTAATTGCCCGTAAAACCTGCTCAGAATCTTCGATGTCGATGTATCGATAAAATGGTATGCCGAACAGGGTGAGACGTTCTTGTCTGTGAATCATCGTTATAACTCTAGAGACCGTAGCTGACTCTATTTTTCTAATCAGGCTCAATCTTTCACTCTCGATCATTTTATGCCTTATCTGAGGCCACAAAAACACTGCTAAAAAGAAGTACAGAAAAAATATCCAGAAAATGTCAATCATAACATCTACCTTACTCCAGCTAAGTATAAGTTCTTCTTTAAAAACTTTTTCAACATAAAAGGAGCTGATCAGTCAGAACTGCAAGAGTTATAAGAAAGCAAAACTAATATTCGTAATTAAGATTCTGTGATTCAAAAAGGAGAGCTGTTAATGACGAACTCTAATGTTGTGACTTTGCGGGTTGCTGAAGCGCGTAGCCGTGATGTGGGTAGAGGTATTGCTAGGCTTGATCCGGAGGCTATGGAAAAGTTGGGTTTGACGCCGGGCGATGTTGTAGAGATTAGTGGCAAACGTAGGACTGTGGCTATTTGTTGGCCCGGCTATGGCGAGGATGCTGGCAAGGGGATAATCCGCATAGACGGTTATACACGTAACAATGCAGGCGTAAGCATAGATGAAAAGGTTACTGTTCGCAAGGTTGAAGCCAAAAAAGCAACAAAAATAACTCTAGCGCCGACAGAGCCTCTGCGCATTGAAGGCGCTGAAGACTATCTGGCCCAGCTTCTAGAAGGCAGAGTCGTTACAAGAGGGGACAGCATCCCCATCGGAATTATGGGCAGAAAGGTGGACTTGACTGTTACAAGCGTTCAGCCGCCGGCGCCAGCCGTCATAATAACGGCAGATACCCAAATCGTCATAGGTGAAAAGCCCGCAGCCGCCGTGCGTGAAGTCCCGAGAGTAACCTACGAAGACATTGGTGGACTGCAGGAGGAAATTAGAAAGATTAGAGAGATGGTGGAGCTTCCGCTCAAATATCCGGAACTTTTCGAAAGGCTTGGGGTTGAAGCACCAAAAGGGGTTCTGCTGTATGGACCGCCTGGAACTGGCAAGACTTTGCTTGCGAAGGCTGTGGCCAATGAGACTAATGCGGCTTTCTTCAGCATTAGCGGTCCAGAAATAATGAGTAAGTTTTATGGCGAAAGCGAGGAACGCTTAAGAGAAATTTTTAGGCAAGCAGAGGAAAACGCTCCAAGTATAATATTTATCGACGAGATAGACGCTATTGCGCCTAAACGGGAAGAGGTTACAGGCGAAGTTGAGAAGAGAGTTGTTTCCCAACTTCTAGCCCTAATGGATGGTTTGAAGCCCCGCGGCAGAGTTGTCGTCATAGGCGCCACTAACAGGCCTAACGCCATAGACCCAGCTCTGCGAAGGCCTGGAAGGTTTGACCGTGAAATCGAGATAGGCGTGCCCAACAAGCAGGGCCGCCTAGAAATTTTGCAGATTCACACGCGGGGCATGCCATTAGCCGAAGATGTGGACTTGGAAAGAATTGCCAGCGTCACCCACGGCTTTGTAGGCGCCGACTTGGAAGCTTTATGCAAGGAGGCTGCCATGAGGGCTTTACGTAGAATACTGCCCCAAATAGACTTTGAGAAAGAGAGTATTCCAGCTGAAATTTTGAACAAGATAGTGGTGACTATGAACGATTTCATGGAAGCTTTGAAGGATGTGGAGCCTTCAGCCATGCGGGAAGTCCTCGTCGAAGTGCCAACAGTCAAGTGGGAGGACATCGGCGGGCTGGCCGATGTTAAGCTTGAACTCCAAGAGGCCGTGGAGTGGCCGCTCAAATATCCAGAGGTTTTCGAACATTTGGACGCTAAACCGCCTAAGGGTATACTTCTTTATGGGCCACCGGGAACCGGTAAAACTTTGTTGGCGAAAGCCGTGGCAAACGAAAGTGAAGCCAACTTCATAAGCATTAAAGGCCCGGAACTTCTGTCCAAGTGGGTTGGTGAATCTGAAAGGGCTGTAAGAGAAGTTTTCAGAAAAGCAAGGCAAGCCGCGCCCAGCATAATATTCTTTGATGAAATTGACTCTATTGCGCCTGTGCGAGGCGGAGGCTACGGCGACTCCCACGTGACAGAGCGTGTAATAAGCCAGCTGCTAACCGAAATGGACGGACTTGAAGAGCTTCGAGGCGTTGTGGTGATAGCAGCCACCAACAGGCCAGACATCATAGACCCCGCCTTGCTTAGGCCTGGAAGGTTCGACAAACTCTTATATGTGCCGCCGCCGGACCTTGAGGCGAGAAAAGAGATTCTCAAAATTCATTTGAGAAAGAAGCCTCTGGCGGAAGACGTGAACATCGACGAGATTGCTAAACGGACAGAGGGCTACACTGGCGCTGATTTGGCGGCTGTGTGTAATACTGCGGTTATGTTGGCTGTTAGGGAACACATAATGGCGAACAAGAACCCTGAAGAGGCGAAGAAAAATGTCAAGGACGTGAAAGTTTGCAGGCGCCACTTCGAAGAGGCACTGAAAAAAGTTAAACCCATCTCGCAGAAAGAGTTGGAAATGTATAAGCGAATCTCAGAGGAGTTTGCCTCAAAGGTTAGGTAAACGACTCAACAGTGTAAAAGCCGTCTGTAAACTTCTCAAAACCATGCTCTTTCACGAGCACAGTGTCCTCTATGCGGATGCCTCCAAAACCAGCAATGTAGATTCCGGGCTCTATGGTTACGACGTTGCCAACCGCCAGCCGGTCCTTGCTCTGTTGGCTTAAGGTTGGAGGCTCGTGGACTTCTAGGCCTATGCCATGTCCCAAACTATGGACGAAGTTCACGCCGTATCCGGCTTCTTCAATGATTTTTCTGGCTATAGTGTCTAGTTCCCTTGCCTTGGCTTTTGCTTTGACTGCTTGAACCGCTTTTTGCTGCGCCGTCCGCACTATTTCATACAGCCTTTTCTGTCTTTCTGAGGGTTTTCCAGCCACCAGTGTTCTCGTCATGTCTGAACGGTAATAGCGGTAAGACGCGCCTATGTCAACCACAACTAGATCGCCTTCGCGGATTTCCCTATCCGTGCAGCCTCCATGGGGGAAAGCAGAGCGAACACCCGAAGCCACTATTGTGTCGAAGGCTGTTCCCCAAGAACCCTTCCGCCTCATAGCATATTCAATTTCAGCTGCAACTTCAAACTCCTTCATGCCCGGCCGAATCACTTCATAGGCTGCTCTCATCCCCTCACATGTGAGTTCTCCAGCCTTGCGCATAAGCCCAATCTCACCGGAGTCTTTGACTTTGCGGAGCTCCCAGATAAGCTTGGCCATGGGCTTAAGTTTCGCTTTGCCCCGCAAGCCCTTCGCTAAACTCCGGTAATTTTCAAAGGTTAGAGTGTCAAAGGCAAGTTTTTTAATTCCAAATCCTCTCACGTGGACGGCAACCTTAGCCATCAATTTTTCACTACGCCCAACAAGCTCTAAACGAAAGCCTTTCCCTTCCGCTTTTGCCTGCTCATAGTTGACGCCATAAACATACAGCATGTTTTCGCCGTCCCTTAGAAATAGGAGACAAGAGGCTCCTGGAAAACCTGCAAAATAAAGCATGTTCGCCTCGTTGGCAATCAAGAACCCGTCGAAGCCTTTTTCTTCAAAAGCCCTTTTCTTTAAAAGGTCCACTCTATTCAAGGCTGTTATCCTCCAAATTTAGAATGGAAAATGCTTCAATATCCATGTTTAATAAGACTTGCTGCTAAACATGTTTAAATGAGGCTTTAGCCGCCGCTGACTATAGGCATCAAGATAATGTGGTCTCCATGCTTGAGCTTTGTTTCAATGCCTTGGCTCAGCTGGTTCAGCAAATAACCGTTAACAGTTATTATGAAGCTTTGTTTCGCATCTGGGCTGCCTGGTTCATATATGGCTTTCTTGAAGGACTCTCCATATTTCTCCGCAAGCATCGAAAGCAAGTCGCCAAGCGAGGCGCCTTCAGCAACCTCCAGTTCTTCAACTCTTCCGCTGCGAATTATTTCTTTAATATGCCCAATGTATTCGACTTTAACCCTCAATTTCGCAAGCCCCAACTTTTATTAAAGTTAAGAGCTTGGATTGTCTTATATCTTTTTAGTTGTGGCAAGCTCGGTTAAGATGTGCAAACAGTATATTAAGTTTGAGGGAAGGGTCCTTGGTATGTTATGGAGAAGTTGTCACTGGTCGGAATCTAAAACATCAAAAAGCTTAAAAGTGTTCGGTTAAAAATGGGTTATACAAAGGATGGTGAAAAATAGGATGAATGTAAAGCATATATCAAGCTTGGAAGTTCCATTGTGTATTCTATTGCTTTTTTTGGCGACCTTTCTTGCAGCTTCTCCAAAAGCGCTAGCCAGCTCTGCGGTGAGAGTATATTTGGAGCCATCCAACTACGTATTTAGTCCAGAGAATGCTAGTGTGGGTACGCTTTTTAATGTTACGGTGTGGGTTAGCAGTGATTTGTATCCACTGAATCTTATGATGTGGCAAGTATACATAGAGTTCAACAATACCATGATAATGCCCGTGTTTTACGAAAGTGAGGCGTGGGGAGAAAAAATACCACTGTTATGGCCGAATGACGATATGGACGGAAGAGCTTTCGATACACACTATGTCTTTTACAATAAAAAGGGCGGCCAGATAGCAAAGCCGTCCTATTATGATCGTGGCGGTGGACTGGGAGGGCTGAAACATTGCGACACTCTAGCAACTGATGCATCTATAAACGCTCCAAAAATATTATGTGTGATAGAATTCAATATAACGGCTGTTCCAGCTGATGGAATACTTTCATGTGCTTTGAAGATAGATAATGAACATACGTTCCTATATGATTCAAATGGACCAATACCCTATGAGGTTGTGAAGAATAACGGGACATACATTTTCGTACCAGAGTTCTCAATACTTGCCCTAATAACGTTAGCAGCAGCAACCATTACTACAATAGCAAATAAGAAGCTACAAAAGATTCCTAAAACTCGCTAAAATTCACCCATCTCCTTTTTTCTAAGAGGAATTTTGGAACCTTTATTTTAATAGATTTTCAACTTTCAAACTTCAAATATCGATAATCTCAAGTTATCTGTTTGTACTTCTTTCAGTCAATTCTGTCAAAAAATAGGGGGAAATGTAATATTGGTTTTGTTTAATATTTGATCCAACCGCCATAGGGGGCTTCTTGGCCGTATCTTTTTGCAACTATCCATAGGTCTTTTCCGTCTACGCAACCATCTGCACGTTGAAGTTCAGGTCTACAATAGTTTACATCTGTCCGTTTTTGGTACGCTGGCCCTTCAAATCCAAAGTCTTTAGCAACCAGCCATAGGTCTTTTCCGTCTACATAGCCGTCTCTATTGACGTCTGGTTCATATCCCCAATCCCATGGAAACTTTGGATAAATTATATGGTCTGTGGAGGCTTTATTCGATGGCCAGACAACATCCATCATTTCGCCTCCCTGCCACTGACTTATTGTTCCATGCTCCGAGATCGTCATACCTGCACCAATGTTAAACCGGACTTGTATATTGGCACCAATTCCCAACGTGCATGTGATGGCGGTTCCATTCATTGAGTCTCTAAGCCTGTTCCTTATTGCTTGTCCATTGAGGCCAACTTCTTCAACAGCTCTGAAGAGGGCCTCAACTCCAAGGTAGAAGGCTGCTGACGCCGGGAATGGTGCATAACCGTATGGGTAATTCACGGGGCCGTATGGTGGAGGTACCTTATTCGCCCAGAACCATTTTGAATATGTTCTATGCTTATCATACCATGCTTGGAGTGCTGGGGACTTATAAGCGGTGGCTGGCCATCCGTTGTAGTATACGCACCCCGTCATTACTCCTGGGTTGAATCCAAGCTGAATAATCATGTTTGGTGTTTCCAATGCTGGGCCGTGGAAGACAAGTTTTGGATTATAATCCAAATCAATACATTTCTGTATAAATCCGGCAACTTCGTCGTAGCCAAAGCACATGACAACGTCAACACCGCTACTTTTACAATTGCTAATAAAGGTATCCCAGTCTGGGCTTGGGGCTGGAACTACCTCGTAGGCATAATATACTGGTACACTTAATCCCATACCCTCAAGTTTTGATTTCATCGAGCTAGCATGTTGTTGCCCGTGTACATCGTTACGGTAGGCCATGGCAACTTTCGTAATTCGGTTGGTTGGAACCTTTGTGTTTATGAAGTTTATGACCTGTGCAACTTGTTCAGCATCCTCATATGGTTGACCAAGGACTATAAAAACGTAAGTCCACTCGCCAGATTTACACTTCTCAGCAATAACGTCCGAACCAACCGTTAAACCAACCATTGGATACTCATTCGACTCAAATAAAGGCGCTACCGCCTGATTGAATTCTGAACTCCAAGGTGCAAGAAGAAGGTCACATTTCGGGTAGCTTCCACCTTCCGCCATTAAATCTGCGTAGTTCGATAACATTGTTGTTTCACTATACCCGTCGTCTACGACTATGTAATCGATGGTCATTTTTCCGACACCTGGAACGTTGAGGCCGCCAGCATTATTAATGTCGTCAATGCACATCCAATAATACATGTGATGAGTATAGGCAGTATACACGAGTCCCGGAGCCATAAATGACAGCGGCTGCGACCATCCGACTAATATCTTGCCACTTGCACGCGCTGGTGGTTGAGCGGCGAAGATAAGCACGGCCAACATTGCAAGCAACATCACAGACAACAATATCTTCTTTCCCAATATTCTCCCTCATTTCCTTAAGACAGCGTTGAGGAAACTTATAAGCTTTATGAACATTTTAATAGCAGTAAACAAAAAGTGGCAAGCTATTCAAAATGGTATCAAACGGGTTCTGAGCTACGTAGTCATTAATAGACCGCCTAGCTTTGGGATTCAACAGCCTTGGACCCCTCCCGAGTTCATTGGAGCCCTCATCAGCCTCTTCCCCTGTCAGGGTGAACCCTCTCCAACCCTTCACCAGCTCATCGAAGAGCTTTGGGGTTGGAG
>Ga0123519_10013516_pt1 | contig 11728 bp, 17 predicted proteins | sample YelNatPaOPRAMG02_FD_87396 | JGI IMG/M metagenome (GOLD analysis project Ga0123519, IMG submission 87396) | Hot spring microbial communities from Yellowstone National Park - Yellowstone National Park OP-RAMG-02 (version 2) | ecosystem: Environmental > Aquatic > Thermal springs > Hot (42-90C) ... | reverse complement strand
GGAGCGGTCATCATTGTTGGGGCTGATTTGATAACTTCGTCGATGTTGACTTCCGCTAAGGAGGCTACTAGGGCTTTAACCCTTACGGCGTCGACGTTAACTCCTGCTGCTGTTAAGACTTGCGTTAGGTTTTCCTCGTTTATGGCTTTTCCAGCCTTGTGGAGGAGCATTGCCGCGTATATGTATTCCATACCTTTTCACCTCTGCATCCAACTATTTTAACCTTTTCAAGCTGGTTTGGTTTCCTCTTCCAAATTTGGAATCCTCATACTTAAGCTTAACATTTCATTGTACGCCTTCCTAATAAGGTCTTTTATTGTTTCCCTTGTTGGTATGGCCGCACCCAACGAGAGGGCATAAGCTTCTAGGTGAGCTATTTGTAGCAGAATTTGAATGTTTTCTTTGGTTGGATAGGCTACGCCCAGCGAAAGCTTGAAGGCTTCTGCATAGGCGTTTTCAAACAGCTTTTTCGTTCCTTCTATGTCTACTTTGAGCTGTTCTTCCTCTATTATTAAGCCTTCGTCGTATGCCGCTTTCAATATAAGTCCTGCTTCGACGGGTTTTATTCCAAGCTTTGACAAGACGCTTGCAAGCCTTTCCGAGATAACGTCGCCTTTGCGGGCTACAAGAGTGTCTTTGGTTATCCAGACGCTTCCCGCTTCAATTCTTGTTGGCAAACCGACGGCGTTTAGCTGGCTGATTATGGGTCCGGGAGGCTGCCCCGTGTTTCCAGCTGGAACTATGATGTCAAAGGATGCGATGTCACCGGCCTTTGCAGTCAGGCGAACCTTGCCTTTTTCGAGAAGCATTGCAAGTTTAAACGGGTTCATGTTTGTGAAAAGGAAAACGTTCGGGCCTGTCAAATGCTTCTCCAGTTTTTCAAGCCCGGGTTTTGCCTTACAGTTTTCTATGGCCCTTTTCATCAGAGTGTTTTTTACAACACGCATGTAGACATCTGCCGCCAACTTCCTTTTCAATTCTTGCAGTTGGGAGGCTCTAACTTTTTGGAGACTCGCCACACCCACCACTTTATATTGTTCTAGAAGCTTCGTTATTTCTTCAACCTCGGCAATTTTCTCTTCTAAAACCTGTTGGGACGGCAGACGCTCTCCCCCTCTACAGCTTTATTTTAACCGGGGCACCCATGGTTGTTTTTATATGGATTGTTCTAATGTTTTTTATTCCCCTTTTCATTTTTCCCTCAACAGCCTTCAAGACGGCTTGAATGTTTTCAGCTAATTCCTCCTCCTTCATGTTCTCTGTTCCCACGCGGCACTGGATGACTGGCTGGTTGCGCATTCTAATAACAACAGTTTTCCGATGCTTGTTCAGCAAACTCTCTATGTCTGCTGTTGGAGGCACTGGTATGGGCATTTTCCCTCTGGGGCCCAGAACAGCGCCTAAAATTTTGCCCACAAGCGGCATTAATGGGGCTTCTGCTATAAAGAAATCGTATTCATTGGCGATTTTCCGCAGTTCTTTCTTTTTGCCTCCAAGAGCTTCAAGTTCAGCCCTATCAATCACAAGGTCTGCGTTCGCCCTTTTCGCTTTAAGCGCAAGCTCTCCTGTGGCGATTACGCATATCTTGTTTGGTTTTTCCGGTGGAGGATGGGGCAGTTCAACGTTTTCTTGAAGCCTACCTTCTGGAGATTTCATGTCTATGTCTTGCAATGTTAGGATAAGCTCCACTGACTGGGTGAAGTTTCTCTTTCCAGCTTTTTCTTTAGCCTCTTTCACGGCGTTCAAGATGGTTTTCGATTCTATAGACATTTAAGTGGGCCTCGTGCCATTGATGGATTATTAAGCCATTATAAAAAGGTTCTCTTAGCCTTTATTTTCGGCGAATATTTGGTCATACTTTCCATCGTCGATTTCCCTTAACACATCCTTTGGGTCTTTTCCATCAACAGTGACGCCCATGCTTACACATGTTCCGAGAACTTCTTTAGCCGCATTCTTCAGCGTTTTCGACAGTAACTCTGAGCGCTTGATTTTGGCTATGCGGATAAGCTGTTCCATGGAAAGGTTTCCAACTTTCTGTGCCTTAGGGTTTCCCGAACCCTTCTCAATCTTTAGCTCGCTTACAATTAAAGCAGATGTTGTTGGCGTTCCCACATTAACCTCAAACTGTTTAGTTTCAGGGTCAACAATAACCTTCACCGGAACCTTCATTCCAGCATAATCTTTTGTAAGCTCGTTTATCTTGTTCACAACGGCCAGAACGTTCAAGCCTAAGGGGCCTAAAGCGGGTCCTAACGGCGGACCTGCCGTGGCTTGGCCTCCGTTTACAAGAAGCTCCACAATCTTCTTTTCACCCAAAAATTTTCACCCCATTTAGGTTTTTGCTTTTTCCACGAGTTTAACGTAGTCTGAGTGGACGGTTATGGGCAGCGTGAACGTGGCTTCGAGGAGCTCCAGAGTTACTTCCTCTTTGGTTTTGTCGATGCGGGTTATTTTGGCGCGCATTCCCTTAAAGGGGCCGCCGGTAACCTCAACTATATCGTTTTCACTTAACTCTTCAATCACCGGTTTTCTGACGATGTATTTTTCAATTTCTGAAAAGTTGACGAAGTCTGGAACCCTTGACCTTACGTGTTTTATTCCTGCTATGGCTTGCTCCACGAAGTGGGGGCCTTCGGCTTCCATGAAAATGTAGCCTCGGAGAGTGTCTGGGACGAGGATGGCTTTTACTGGGATTTTGTTCATTTCAATTCTGGCCGCCACAAGCTTAGCCACGTTCCTCTCTTGTCCCGTGGTTATTCTTACTGCGAAAATTTTTGTTGGAAGTTTTTCCATGTTTTGCTCCCTCGGCTAGTATGGAATTGCACTGGTCAACAGTTTTATGACAAAGCCTATTAACCCCACTACGCCTATGCCCAAAAAGCATATCTTTATTGACAGCCACAGCTCGCTTCTTCACGGTTTAACAGCCAACTTTAATGTTCTTGCGCACTGTTCTAGGAAAGACCTTAAACCCATTTCCATCTACCGGCAACGCTTTGATAGACTATATGCGTTTCTATTAACTTTTCTATCCTCGGATATAGTAATTCCAGCAGCTCCATGTTAAACTTTTTGGGTTTTAAGACTGACTTTTTCAAGTATCGCGATAAGACGCTGTTTGTCTTCGCCCTTTATCCCCTTCCAATCCAAAACTGCCAGTTCAACCTTTTCAAGGGTTCGCTCCACGCATTGCCTCAAAATCTCTTCATCGATTTCATGGATCGCGTATTTAGGGATTATATGGCCGAAGGCTATGTTGCCTTCTAAAGCCATTTTCGTAAACTTTTCATTGTAATGGGGGCCGCCCACGCCGAGCACAGCTGGGGCCTCTTCTCTTCCAAAGCTTGAAGCTGCTTTTATGGCTGCGTGGGCGATGACCTCTGCTGCCTCCACATCCATCCACTGTTTTGGCGAACTGCCCAGCTCGACAAACATTGCCGGCTTATCCAATGATGGACCATGATGGGTGCATTCATAACATACCTCATAGTTAAGCCGCTTTTCCATTGCAAGCTGCGCCATGGCTTTTAAAGCTGTTCTCATGGCGTTTGCAGGGGAAACTGAAACTTTTCTTGGAAATCCTCCTAAGCTTGCTTGTCCAAGGTTCCCAGGTGTGTGAACCGAGAGAGTGGGGGTTCCGCTTACGCTACTATGTCTTGAGAGGAAAATTATGAGATTCGGTGGGGGCGAAAAATCCGTTACGTTCTGCGCGTAAACCAACTCCTCTTCCAAAATTGTAAGCCTAACCTCTTGCTTGAAGTCCTCAGCGGCGTAGACTTGCGATTCTTTAAATTTTTCTTCGCACAGCCTAAAAGGGTAGTTTTCAAGAATTTGTTTTGCAATGTTCAAACTTGCGGGGTCTTTCTTCGATGCTGCCATTAGAATCAATTTCTTTCCCAATTGCTTGATGCAGCATATCCAGAAAAAGGTTTCCATAAAGTTTATAATGGCTGAGGAATGTTGAAGCTTTAGGCTTTACCGGTGGTTGATGCAAAATGCATTTAATCAATTTTAAGGAGCTATCCGGACAGCAAATTGCAGAAATAGTTGATAAGGCTATTGAGGTGAAGCAAAACCCCAAGAAATACCATAGAGCCTTGGATGGCAAGTCTTTGGCTATGATTTTCCAGAAAACCTCAACGAGAACTAGGGTTTCCTTCGAAGTTGCTATGACCCAGCTTGGGGGTCATGCGCTCTACATTGACTGGAGAACCACCAACTTTACAATAGCCGACATATACGATGAAACCCAGTATTTGTCGCGGAATGTCGACTGCATCATGGCGAGGCTTCTGCGGAACGCTGACCTGCAAGTTATGGCTAGGGCTTCAAAGGTTCCCGTCATAAATGGCTGCGACGAGAAATATCATCCAAGCCAAGCCATAGCCGACCTCATGACCATGAAAGAGAAAAAGGGCAAATTAAAAGGCTTAAAACTGGTCTATGTTGGAGTGCACAACAATGTCTGCAACTCGCTCATCGAAGGATGCACCAAAACAGGAGTCAAAATAGTCACAGTTACACCGATAATTAATGAGCCTTCAAGGGACAATGAACTGCTTGAGGAAGCCAAGAAAACTGGGCTTTATGAAACGAGCCTCGACGTGAAAGAGGCCCTAAAAGACGCGGATTTTGTTTACACCGACACTTGGGTTGACATGGAATTTTTCACAGATCCAAAATTCGCCGCTGAAAAGGAAAAACGCATCAAGCTTATGATGCCATACCAAATAAACAAAGAGCTGCTAAAGGGAAGCAACGCGCTTATAATGCATGACATGCCGATTCACAGAGGCTACGAAATAAGTGCAGACGTCATAGAAAGTCCAAATTCAGTAATCTATGAACAGAGCGAAAATAGGTTGTACTCGGCGAAGGCTATACTTCTAAAGCTTCTCGGCAAATATTGAAGATAAAAAGGTTCATTGTTCCAAAAAGTTTATATGGAAGAGATTTTTGCGGCTCAATTTAGAGGATAGAAAACGTATGCATAGTTGGCCTAACATAGCGTGGAAACAGTGTTTCCGAAGTTCGACGGTAATGTTGGGTGTTCGTCATGGGCATCCACATTATCGCCGAATTTCGGGGTGTGGATCCCCAAAAGATTTCCAGAGTGGAAGCTCTCCGGGTGGTTTTGGATAGGGTAGTTGCTAAATCCGGCCTTCACGCTGTTTCTTCAAGTTTTCATCAGTTTGAGCCTCACGGGGTTTCCGCCATCTATCTTTTAAGCGAGTCGCACTTGAGTGTTCACACATGGCCCGAGTATGGTTATGTGGCTTTGGACATTTTCACTTGCGGAAGTGATGGTCCAGCGTTGAAGGCGTTTGAACTGTTGCTGGAGGAGTTTCAGCCCAAAAGCGTTAAAAAACGCATAATTAGGAGGAATATTTTTGGAGAAAATAGAAGCCAAGATACTTTATGAATTGGCATGTTCAAGGAAAACCTTTTGGGAGTTATTGGATAACGTCAATTATCCTTTGAAGGATTTTGTGGTTTCGCTTAAAAGGCTTAGTGCAAGGGGGCTTATCGCTGCTGGCGAGGGAGGCTTCCACCTAACCGAGGAAGGCAAACGTCAAGTTAACCCGAAAAGCCTAGCTTTCAGCGGAAAAATCTGCCCACTGTGCCATGGAAAGCGGATAATTCCAGAAGCGAATTTTAAACGGGTTTTAGATGAGTTCAAACGTATAGTTGGGAAGAGGCCTTGTCCAACCCTCGACTTTTTCCAGGGTTATATGCTCCAGGAGGATGTTGTTGCGAGAGCAGCCCTAATGCACCATTACGGTGATTTGGAAGGAAAAAACATCGTTTTAATAGGTGATGACGATTTGCTAAGCGTGGCTTTAGCCTTAACCGACCTCCCCACGCGCATAACGGTTTTGGACATTGACAAGAGACTAGGCGAGTTTCTTGAAAACGTTAACCGAGACTATGGCTTCAATATCGAGTATATGGAATATAATGTTGCTGATCCACCGCCCCAAGAACTGCTGGGGAGGTTTGATGTGTTCTCTTCAGAGCCTCTTGAGACGCTCTCTGGATTGAAAGCGTTCATAATTCGGGGAGTGTCGTGTCTCAAGGAAAACGGTGTTGGCTATTTTGGGCTAACCCTTTACGAGGCTTCCCTTAAAAAGTGGCTGGCTGCTCAAAAACTCGTCACGAGAATGAACTGTGTCATTACGGACATAATTCAAGGCTTCAGCGCCTACCCGATGGATTACGGGACTGTAGACTATGAAGAATTTGCCCATGACTTAGGTTTCAACGTGGGCAAAAACCCTGGAATAAACTGGTACAAGTCCGCCCTATTCAGATTTGAAGTTCTTGGCACCGCGAAACTTCCACCAACGGCGAACAAGAAATTGAAAGTAAAGTTCATTGACCCAAACGAAGACTTAACCCATCCTAAACTGCATCATAAGATTGCAAATAGAAGTAGTGGCGAAAAGACACAGTAACAGCGTAGCCCTTAGGCAGCGTGATTTTATGTCATCCAACAATAAAGCAAAGCAGTCCTCAAACATTACTCTTGCAGGCGTGAAAATCCGGCATGCCAATGAGGAAGACTTGCAACAAATAGTTAAGCTATCAGAAAAGCTTGGGCGTGATGAAAGCGCCATGGACTATATGGTTTCGCCTTTACCCAGCGAATTCCAAAATCCAGTCTGGATTTTAAAAAATATTAAGGGCGAAAATACGGCGGTTTTTGTCGCCGAAGTTGAGGGAAAAATTGTTGGCTACTCCCTCGGCTGGGTTAGTCAGCCATGGTCTTATAAGGCTAAGAGGGGGTATATCTGCGACTGTTTCGTCGAAAAATCTTACAGACGGCGTGGCATAGGCACGGCTTTGATAAAGGCTATGCTCGAATGGTTCAAAAACAAAAGCGTGGAATGCGTTGAGGCAGACGTATACTCAAGTAACACTCCTTCCCTCATTTTGTTCAAAAATCTAGGCTTTGAAGAGGTCTCAAAAAGGCTGCGGCTTAAATTTAGGTAATCAACGGAAAAGCGTTAACAAGCTATCTCAGTATCATGTCTACGAACTTTTCGGGATTGAACTCTTCTAAGTCATCGTATTTCTGTCCCGTTCCAACAAAAATTATCGGTTTTTGTGTTACGTAGGTCACGCTTAGGGCCGAGCCGCCTTTAATGTCAGCGTCCACCTTTGTCAGTATTGTGGCATCTATGCCCACGCTTTTGTGGAACTCTTCCGCTTGCATGACGGCATCGTTTCCAGTTAATGCGTCAACAGTTAAAACTGTTAGGTCTGGGTTTACTACGCGTTTAATTTTTGCAAGCTCGCTCATCAAGTTGCGGTTTGTCTGCATTCTGCCAGCAGTATCTATCAGAACAACGTGAATTCCATGGGCCTTCGCATGGTTTATTGCGTCGTACGCCACGGCCGCGGGGTCCGCACCATACTTGTGCTTTATCATGCGTACACCCAAACGCTTGGCATGGGTTTCCAACTGCTCAATTGAACCCGCCCGGTAGGTGTCGCTGCACGCCAAAACAACGGTATATCCCTTTTTGTTCAGTAAACGGGCAACCTTTGCAATTGTTGTTGTTTTCCCAGTGCCATTTATCCCCACAAAAACTATGACGAACGGCTCGTTCTTTCGGCGTTTTTCCTCAATAGCCCTAAACAATTCCACCTTATTGTTGGCAAGCATAACGTCAAGAAGTACTTCACGGAGGTTTTGCTCCACAATTTTCCTTTTATCCTCAAGCCTCTTCACCTGCACTCCATCAAGGCGTTTTTCCATATCCTCGCATATGCGTTCTGCCACCGGCACGGCCACATCATTTTCTATTAGGGTTAGCTTAAACTCTGAAAGAATTGGGCGTAAATTTTCGGCTTTAAGCTCCGTAGTCGTAATCTTGTTTACGAGACTACCTAGGCCGAACTTGAGCTTCTCAAACATTTTTGGCGGAAGGCCCCTTCCTGAGTTCAGCAGCCAACTCTTCAAAGCGTTCCTTATCTTCGTTAATCCTCTCCAAAACCTGTGAAAACTGCTGTTGAAGGGAGACTCTGCTCTTTTCCATTTCCTCAAGCCTTCTCTTAATTATCTCTTTAGCTTCTTGCAGAGTTTTTTCAACCGAAACGCCGGCGCCGATTCCCACGGTGACCTTGTCGGGTGTTTCGAGTCTCGCCTTTATGTAGGAGTTTCCGCCTATGGGAATGAGGAGTTCTGCATTTTCTTTCTGTTTTTCCAACCCCTCCAATGTCATGCTGGCGTAGGTCAAGTCTGCTATGACGGCGTTTACCATGTTAATTCTTGACTGTATGGTTTCCGCTGTCTGCTCTAAGAGGCGTATTTCAACGCTGAGCCTTCGCAGTTCTTCCTCAACTTTGCCCGCCAACTTTCTCTTCTCCAACCAAAATTTTTCTTATCAGAGGGTCTTCAATGTCTTGCGGTGCAACTTCTTCAATTTTGCTTATTTTTATGTGGAACCGTTTCACGCGGTGTTTGCTGCCAAGCTCGGTGTAAACCTTCTCTACGGCATGTTCCGGCTTAGCTGCTATGACTTCTTTTCTAAAAGGAGTTTTCAAGTTTGGTTTCCGAATTTCTCCCAAAACTCTGAAAACCTTCACTTCACTCATCTTCCTTCACTACACCCAGAGCATGTCCAATTATAAACATTTCTGGACCTGTCGTCAACGAACCAGCAACCGCCGCATGACTATTGCAAACTAGGCCCGTCCCCACGTAGGGTATGCCACAGTTCACGGTGCCCAAATCCACAGGCACTTTGAGCACGTCTTCCAAAAGTTTACGCTCAGACTCCTTCAAAAGCGGGTGCGCCAAAACCCCCTTGTTTGTTGCCACCGCCAAAGAGCCCACATAAGGCAGCTGGGCAATTTCTCCCGGAACAGCCTCCACACCGAGAGTATCAGAAACCTGTTTAATTTCAGATTGTTTAAGCCTTGGATCCACTATGGCGCCGTAGTCATTTGCCAAAACCATGTTCCCATAAGCCGTCTTTTTAGTCTCCATAACTGTTATGTTCCCTTCAAAAACGGCCTTTATTGCCTTAATCTCTTCTTCCCTAACAAAATGGGGAAGCAATATTCCATTGGAGTTAGCGCATGCAAGGGCGCCAACCAAAACGGAGCCACCTATGTTTGTGTGGACCAGTTTAACTTTAAGCCACTCTGCTATTCTTTCAGCCTTTTTAACGTGGACAAATTTTGGGATTATAAGCATTTTCTCAGTGGCTAATGAGTATACCCCTATACTTGCGCTTCCAAAAAGGTTTGCAAGGTAAATCGGCAAGCTCAGTCTCCTTCAGCCAAATAGACTGTAACGTTTCCATCCTTGTCTTTGGCGGCTCTTACACGGATTTTCCGTGGAGGCTTTTCAATGCCTCTGCTCCAAACCTTTTCATTTACCTCATTACTTATAATAAGCCTCTTAGGTTCGGATTCTTCTTCCTCCTCGCCTTCCGCTTTGGCCTCCAGCTTCATGTGCCTTTTAACAAAATCCCGTATTAGCCTAATCGCCTTGGGAGCCCTCTTATTTGGGGGCATAAGCCATGCTTTTCCCAACGGAATTGTGTAAAACCTTTCCTCAACAAATTCTTCTTCAACTTCCTCTTTTTCTGGAGGCTTAGCCTCTTCAACCTTCTCTTCTTTTGCCTCAGCTTCTTCCTCTTCTAATGCTCCTTCTAATGTTTCCTCGCCAGCCTCCTCGGTAACTTCCTCTTCCGCCTCTTTTCCGTTGTTTTTGTCTTTCTCCTTCGCCTCCATAGGCTTTTTCTCCTTAAGCCTTTATTTTCCGGGTTCTCCAATGTCTCCTTTTAGGGTGTGTTCTAAATTTTCCAGCCGTTTTTGCAATAACCCATGTTGGGACAGCCTTCTTCTGTTTTCCAGCCTTTGCCAGCCTCCTTTTCTTGGCTGTAGGTTTAAACCTTGCCATTTCAAACCCTTCTTATTTTCATTTCACGTTTCTGAGTTTGCAGCTGAATCAATATTTGTTTAAGCTGCTCATCTGTTAAGGGTACTGGAAGCTTCCCCATTTGAGCCAGCTGTATCAGCTGCATTTCCAGCTGAGCTGTGAACTCAGGCTTTACAAGTTTAAGGTTTGTCAGCCTCTGCCTAGCCTCTGGCGTCAAGATACTTTTCAATATGGCCTGTTTCTGCATTTCAAGCTGCTGTTCCATTTGGGCTTTCCGCTGTTCTTCGGCAAGCCGCCGCTGCAAAGCAAGAAGCTTCCTCTGACGAAGCTCTTCAAGCTCCTCTTCAGACATTCCCTAATCACTCTTCTGATATTTTTCCATCTCCGGCATTTTCTTCAACAATTCTTTCATTACTTCCTCAGCTATTTCGTCGAGGAGTTTTCTTCCTTCCTTCGTAATCCTCCTTCCCCTATTCTGGAATCTTTCAACTAAGCCCGCTGCCTCAAGCTGTTGTAGAGCCTTCCTTATTATCGCGCCGCCTGCTTTGACGGCGTGCTCTGGCCTGACTCCAAAGTCCTTTCTGCCGCCGTATTCGGCGCGCAGTTTCTCGATGCCTATTGGTTCATGGATGTAGATTTTACGTAGCAGTGAAGCGCATCGGACATACCACCAGTCAGGGTTTTCCGGAACCCTCTGCACATGGGCTCCTGTTTTGACGATGCTTGCCCATGACGGTGGTGTCACTTTGTCTATGTTTTCTTTTATGTAGTTGGCTAGTTTCTGGATGAATTCTTGCGCTGGCACATCGTTTGGTGTTGGCAACTTCTGTTTTCCCCGCTTTTCCCTCAGTAATTCACCAAGCCCAATATAAAGGCTTTCACCCTTTTATGTTTCTTCTTCGACGTTTGTAAAGAAGAAACGTGTGGCCCCTAACATCAACCAGTTCAGCCTCTATCCGTCTTGAAATTTCCGTCGCTATTTCAGTGGCCTTTGCTTCTTGCAAGGCGCTTTTTAAAATCTTAACCTTGACAGTTTCCCTCTTCTCCAGCTGCCTGCCAATCTCTTTTACAACTTCCTGTGAAACTCGCCCTTTACCAATCCAAACCGTGGGCTTTTCGCCGCTGAACTCCCTTTTCAGACGCCGCCTCATTCCAGCAGACAGCTTACTCATCCGCTTTTCTCCCCTTCAAGGGTATGCGCATATGTTTGCCGCATTTAAGGCATGTGATGACCACGTGGGGCTCCCTTCGCTGTTTTATGCGGACACGACAGCCCACACCGGGCAAAATAAAGCTTTTGCAGTGGCGGCAAACCATACGCCTATACTCAGTTGGCAAACGAACCTTAGCAGCCATAGCCACACGACGCGCTATATCCACATAACGCTGAGCCAAAAGCGGATCCTCTTTATGGGTTTGAATAGCTAAACGGAAAAGCGTCTGAATACGCTGCCTAGCTATACGCTTAATGGCTGCACTCATACCATTAAACCAACACGGGTAGATGGTTGCTTGCAAACTAATGCGGGGGGTGGGATTTGAACCCACGGAGGCCTACGCCAGAGGATCTTAAGTCCTCCCCCTTATCTTAGGCTTGTCTGACGCCCCTTAAAGGCTTCAGCCTATTTAGACCTGGCTCGGGTACCCCCGCCACTGGCAAGTATTCTCAGAATCGCTTTCCATAGTTTAAGTTTTCCGTGTAAGATACATTTAAGTTAAGTCTTCTGCATTTATTTGTTGGGCGGGTAGCCTAGCAAGGATAGGGCGCAAGCCTCCTAAATAAGCGAAGAAAGCTTGTGGTCGTGGGTTCAAATCCCACCCCGCCCGTTT
>Ga0123519_10013513_pt1 | contig 11729 bp, 11 predicted proteins | sample YelNatPaOPRAMG02_FD_87396 | JGI IMG/M metagenome (GOLD analysis project Ga0123519, IMG submission 87396) | Hot spring microbial communities from Yellowstone National Park - Yellowstone National Park OP-RAMG-02 (version 2) | ecosystem: Environmental > Aquatic > Thermal springs > Hot (42-90C) ... | reverse complement strand
TTATCGCAACGATCATCATCCTTCTGATAGGTATATTTGTCAGGTTTTGGGTTCCCTTACCCAGCCTAGACGAGAATATCAGACTACCAAGTATATGGGGGTAAAAAACTTATATTTCTGGCCTAATCCCAGCAATTTTCATCTCTATATTTTCCTCCTGTCATAGAAATTAAATATGGAGGCTGAGATACATTGACGTTAATGGACAGCTCAAGTTTTACAGATAAGATCTTGGCAGCCTCAAGCATAGCATTTGAGTGTGTAGATGCTGAGATTGAGTTTGCCTTCACGGAGAAGGTTCTTGAAAATCGCGATTTGAAGAATAGAATCTCAGACTATGCTGCACAACACTCCCGTGATGGATTCGAGTTTGATGGCTACTTATACCTCTTCTTCAACCACCCGAAAGCATCTGATAGGTCAGGTAGGCTTACATCAAAAAAACCTGTAGAAAATTTTGTGAGGGATTTTCTGGCTTACATATCTGCATTAGGTAGACCTGAAAGCCTTCTAGACTATTGCCTTTTCAGGTTTAAGCTAAGGTTAACAGACTTGATACAAATTCAATCTGATAAGGTTGAGGAACGGATTTTGACGGTGACGTTGCTTATTGAGAATGACAACTCATATGAGTTCAAGATTGAGGGTGGAGAAGGTGAAGAGGAGAATTTAAGGCAGAGGTTCGATGGACTCTTTCAATCTAGGCTGAAGCTTGTAAGAAGTTTTACTAGATAAAAATTTATGAGATTCAATATGTTGCTTTAGAATGGTTTCAAGCATGCTTTTTACCGATTCTCTATTCGGATATTGGAAGGGTAGTAATGGTTAGAATAATAGTTGATGAGAGGGAAAGGTCGGCTGTCCCAAACCATCTTAAGATGATGGGTTTTACAATCGAGTATAGAATGCTTGATGAAGGAGACTTTCTGATCAATAGTTACGTTGTAGAGAGGAAATCTGCACGTGACTTCTTTTCCTCCCTATACTCCGGGAGACTCTTCGACCAAGCCTATAGGCTTGCCCAATACCACAATTTTCCTGTGATGATAGTTGAAGGTAACATCTACTCGATGCTCGAAGAAGCTAGAAACCCAAAAGTCTTTTGGGGTGCCCTCATATCCCTATCATTCAAGTATGGAGTAAGAATATTCTTTACAAGAAACCCTGAGGAGAGCGCTGAGCTCATATGCATTTTAGCTAAGCATCCACCTAAACCTCCATCTAAACCGCCGATCATTGTTAGAAAACCTAGGGGCCCAGTTATAAGGGAATGTCAAGAGGCCCTTATACAGTGTCTTCCAGGCATAGGTCCAAGGCTGGCGGAGCAACTTCTGAGACGCTTCAAGACTCCGCGTAATATCTTTATGGCAACTGAAGCTGAGCTCTGTTTCAATGGTGGCTTGGGGAGATCGAAGGCTGCGAAGATTACCTCCCTACTCGATACAGAGTATACGAAGATGGAAGTTAAGTATAGTCAACTCAAGCTAACCTCCTGAAACCATAACCATAAAAAGCGTAGCGGAGAATCATAAATAGGGGCTCGAAGAGATGACGTTGAAAACATTCAATGAAGCATGCCACCAGATAATCAAGGGTGTTGAGAGGACTCTTTCTAAGGTATCGCAGAGTCAGGTTGAGGAGATGGTTAACATGATGCTATGGGCGAAGTATAGGAGAATACTGATAATTGGGGTTGGTAGAAGCGGATTGATAGGTAGAGCCTTCGCCATGAGGTTGATGCATCTAGATTTCGACGTCTATGTGATGGGTGAGACCATAACACCTGCAATTGGTAAAGGAGATCTTATCATTGTAATATCTGGCTCTGGTACGACGAAACTTGCTGTTACTGCTGCTGAGATTGGGAAGGAGGTTGGTGCAAAGATAATCGCTGTAACATCACATCCCAAGTCGGACCTTGGGAAACTTGCTGATCATGTTGTTCAGATCAGGGGCAGAACTAAAGTCGCTAAGGAGAGGGACTACTTTCTACGTCAACTGACAGGGGTTCATGAGCCTCTGGCGCCTTTAGGAACTATTTTCGAGTTGAGCGCCATGATATTCTTCGACAGCCTCGTCGCTGAGCTTATTCACAGGTTAGGGAAGAGTGAGGGTGAACTCAAGAAGAGGCATGCTACTATCGAATGACTCTCCAAACTAACTCTTTCCTACTCAAACTCAACTCCATCTATCTCTATGTAACCGCTATCCCCAAACCATAATTTTCGGTAGCCCGTAATCTTGAGTCGCCTCCAAAATATGGGTGCGTTGAGAACGAAAGTTTCATACTCTCCCCCCTCCCCCGCAGGGTTGACTCCGCAATTGCCCTGAAGCTTGAGGAGGGTTTTAGCAATCTCCCTGTCGAGGATCCTTCCAAGCCAATCCTGTCCTAAGCCTAGGGCGGCGACAGCTACTATCATCGCCTCCATACCGGAATTCAATTGTTCATCGAGTAGATGCGTGGGATCCCTGCCCCACAGGGGTGTAAAGCATTTCAGCCCAACCCTCTCGGCCGCATCCTCAAATCTGCTCTTCTGATATTTGCTTGCCAGTGCGCCCGAGGCTATACCATCGATCTTGAATACTCTCTTAACCTTAGAAAGATGTTCCGTAAGCTTCTCAACCTCATAGTCTCCATCTGAATCAATGTTGCAGATCGATAAAGGTAACTTCATAGCTTCTGCTTGGAATCTTGTGAATTCAACGCATGGGTAGTGGAAGAGCCTTGAATCGAAGCTTTTAGGTATCATTGTTAGTAGTACATTGACTTTGTAACCCTGTTCCTCAGCCTTCATTATTGTGTAGCAGCTGTCTTTCCCACCACTGAAGAGGACTGCCAAACGCATATTTCATAGCACCAAGATCTTTCTAATGTTGATTCAATGTCAGTCTTGCTTTTCTCTTAAACTTGGCCTCATAGATCTCTTTCAATCTATCCAATGTGTCAGCCTCTCTTGGAGACTTGTCCTCCCTTATCTTCTTTATTCTGGCAAATCTTAATGCGTAACCTGAGTTGTAGTGTGGACTCTTCTGCACTTCATCATAGGCTACTTCAACTACTATTTCAGGCCTGACCTTCACTGTAGAATCTTTCTCAGATACTTTCAGGTTTAAGAGTCTCACCGTCATATATTCAAACTCTTCATCTGTCAGTCCCTTGAATGTCTTCCCAACCTCTAGGAACCTCTCTGTGTGTGAATCTCTTACGGCGAGGTGGTAATTGCTCAACCATCTGAACCTTCTTCCTGAACCCCAGTCGGCGGCTACTATGACTAAGTCTAGAGTATCCGCCCTCTTTATCTTGAGCCATTCCTTTCCACGCTGTCCAGGCATGTATACTCCGTTAAGATTCTTCGATACTAGGCCTTCATGCCCTCCCTTTATGGAGTCCTCGAAGAACATTTCGGCCTGGGCTATATTGTCTGTTACAATTCTCGGTGTTAACATTCCCTTAGGAGATATGTATTCAAGTTGCTGTCGCCTTACTTCATATGGTGAGGAGGTGACGGATCTTCCGTCAAGATATAGGATGTCAAATAGGAAGAGTCTCACTGGTATCTCACTGAGAGATTCCTGAACGTTTGCCATTCTTCCTACTCGGCGCATCAGATCCTGGAAAGGTATGGGTCTGCCGTCGGAGTCTACTCCAACAACTTCGCCGTCTAAGATAATCTTCTCCGCCATTACTTCGGATCTTACAAGATTCACTATGTCGGGGAGGCTCTGAGTGATCTTTGAGAGGCTTCTACTATAAATTTCAACTCTGTCACATTCCTTATGTATCTGGACCCTCACCCCATCCAGTTTATGTTCCAAAGATGTTCTTCCATGTATCCTGATGGCTTCTTCTAGGTCTGGGGCTGCGTCTGCGAGCATAGGTCTTACGGGTGAAAAGGGTTTCAAACAAATATTTTTCATCTTCTCGCCGCCTTCAACAAGAGCCATCCTCGCAGTCTCACCCAAATTTCCAGTTAAACCATATGTGGTCTTGGTTGTGTTTAGGTCTATGTTTGAGGCTTTAGATATTGCTTCGAGGATGAGACCCTCAGCCAAACCTATTCTCAGCTCCCCTTGAAGGATCTTGGATATGTATTCCGTTTCGACATCGCTTGCTCGGCTTAGCAATGATGATAGCGCAGCCTCTTTCCGTGCCTTAGATCCCTTGCCATTCAGAGATGCTAGGTCTAAGAGTTGTCTGTAGAGGCCTTTGATGGTTAGAGGTGAGCTGTCTAGAGTTCCCTGTTTGCAAGTGGATAGAACCTTACCCACAGTCTTACTGCTCACATTTAGAATCTGCCCGCTTCCATCGGGGAAGATATGGCCTGAGATCAACATAACAGAAGGTAATATCTCATCTTTCGGAAGTTCTTTGAGAAAAACACTCAGCTTCAGAGTCTTCTCTTTCCTGCTTGATATTGACTCCAACTCCTTCAGGATGTTCATGAGCCTAATAAAATGTGTCTCCGTCTCCACTCACTCTCTGCCTGTGAAAAGTTTAAAAGTGAACATATCTCTTTGGTGTGTGCCTGTAAGATAATTTAGGCTGGGAAATAAATATGCCGCGTTACAAGTCTACTGCAGAGATATTGAAGATAGTCCAGAACAAGAATCAGATCCGTAAGATTTAGGCGGCTCCGCCTGAATCCGGAAGATATTGGCATTATAGCCCATGTCGACCATGGTAAAACTACCATGTCAGACTCTCTTTTAGCATCTTCTGGACTACTCTCACCATCCGTCGCTGGGACAGCTCTGGCTCTGGACTACATGGAGGAGGAGCAGAAGAGGCAGATGACGATCAAGGCCGCCAATGTCAGCCTCCTACATGACAGGGATGGGGTACCATACGTGATTAACCTCATCGACACTCCAGGTCACGTAGACTTCTCAGGTAGGGTTACTAGATCTTTGAGGGCTATCGACGGTGCAATAGTTGTTGTCGACGCAGTTGAGGAGGTTATGGTTCAGACGGAGACTGTGACGCGGCAGGCCCTTGAGGAGAGGGTTAGGCCGGTACTCTACATAAACAAGATTGATCGCTTGATAAAGGAGCTGAGGTTGAGCTCTGAACAGATCGAGGAGAGGATCGCTAGGATAATTAAGGATTTCAACGGTCTAATCGATCTTTACGGTGAGCCTGACTTTAGAGATAAATGGAAGGTAAGTTTCGCAACTAACACAGTCGCCATGGGTTCAGCAAAGGATCGCTGGGGCTTCACATACGAAATAGCGAAGAGAAAGGGTGTAAAGTTCGCTGATGTAGTCTCAGCCTATGAGAAGAATGAAGTTGAAGGTCTGAGGGATAAGGTTCCCCTCCATGAGGCTGTCTTGAACATGGCTGTCGAGGCTATACCTCCACCCCACCTCGCCCAGAAATATAGGATACAGAAGATTTGGAGGGGTGACATCAATAGTGAGGTCGGCCAGGCTATGATGAACTGCGATGACGACGGCCCGGCGATAATGGCTGTCACGAACATAGTCGTAGACCCTCAAGCTGGCGTCGCTGCTACTGGCCGACTATTCTCCGGAACCTTGCATGAAGGTGACACGGTCTATCTTGTAGGGGCAAGAACCGAGGCGAGGATACAGCAGGTCTGCATCTATATGGGCCCCTACAGGGAGATTGTTGGAGAGCTCAACGCTGGAAACATACCTGCGCTTCTAGGATTGGAGGCTGCCAGGGCCGGGGAGACTATATCATCGATTAAGGATGTTGCGCCTTTCGAGGCTGTGAGATATGTCACCGAACCTGTCGTAACTCTTGCTGTGGAACCTAAATATAGTAGGGACCTGCCGAAGCTTGTGGATACCTTGAGGAGACTCTCAATAGAGGACCCGAACCTAGTCACAACGATCAATGAGGAGACCGGCGAGTATCTCATAGCAGGTATGGGCACCCTCCACCTGGAGATAGCTACGACCTTGATTAATAAGACAGGCCTGGAGATAGTTACTTCGAAGCCGATAGTGATATATAGGGAGAGTGTCAGGAGGCCTGCAGGCCCATTCGAGGGTAAGTCTCCAAATAAACATAACAGAATATTCATCCAGGTTGAGCCCCTGAGCGAGGAGATCATCGACATGATAAAGAGTGGGGAGTTGGGCGAGTATATGGATAGGGCGGCTATGGCTAAGATCCTTCGGGATAAAGGTTGGCCTCCAGAGGAGGCTAAGGGAGTTTGGAGTGTCGACGAGAGCTGCAACATTCTCGTCGAGGTGACCAAGGGCGCCCAATTCTTGCAGGACGTCAAAGACATGGTTGTCTCAGGTTACAGGTGGGGTATAAAGGAGGGTCCCCTAGCCTACGAGCAGATAAGGGGTGTCAAGGTGAAGATAACTGATATTCAACTGCATGAGGATCCTGTGCATAGGGGGCCAGCCCAGATCATGCCGATGACTAGGAGGGCGCTCTTTGCAGCCTTCCTCTCAGCAGATCCCACCTTGCTTGAGCCTATTCAGAGAATAACCGCAAAGGTCTCCCCTGACCTTTTGGGTGCTGTGACCAGCGTCATCAGCCAGAAGAGGGGTAGGGTAATCTCTGTGGACCAGAAGGGACACCTAGTATATATTGTAGGCGAGATTCCTACTTCTGAAACATTCGACCTCTCAGAGGCTCTCAGGAGCGCAACTGCAGGTAGGGCTTTCTGGGGTTTAGAGTTTGCTAGATGGTCGCCTGTACCAGCCTCTATGATAAACCAGATCATTCAGGATATTAGAAAGAGGAAAGGCTTGCCCCCTGAGCCTCAGAAGGCTGAAGACTTTTTAGACTGATTGCTGCGTAGTTTACGGTATGGCTTAAAATTGCAACATTCTTCTGAGTAGCCAGAAGATAACTCCCGCAAGGAATGTTAGGCCAAGGGCTATCATGACAATTATGGCGTAGGTAACGATCTTTCCTAGGAGCCTTAGGTCTAGGTAACTTTTCTCTCCATCGCCTCTCTCCCCAATCATATGGGTCGCCTCAGCCATACTCACTCTAAACACCTCGTAGGTTAGTTGTTCATTTTGAGCCTTTAATGTTTTGGGGAGGCCTTTTAACCAGTTCGATCCATAAGTGAGAAGATATAAGATGGTCTACCGGTAGTACGGCCCTCCAGAAATCATGTAGTTGATGCTGATGAAGACTGTGTTTATTGGGTTGGGTTTGGGCATCTTCTGCGCCAACGCTGGATACATGGCATTCTACACATTTATTCCTCTACATGCGCGCATGATCGGTGCAAGTATGGGTGAGATAGGTTTACTCCTTGCAACATACTCTCTGGTTTCAACTTTTATGATCACGGTCTTCGGCAGGCTCTCAGATATTGGTGATTTGAGGAGATTATTTATTGTGTCGGGTCTTTGGGGGTGTGCCCTCACATATTATTTTCTGAGTGTAAGCAGTCAGTACGTCCAACTCCTTGTATTATGTCTTATATTAGGTATTGTTGACTCGGCTTATAGGCCAACCTCGGTGGCTCTGATAGCTGAGATGGCGCCTAGGGGTGAGGTTGGGAGGGGGATAGGTTTCTTCAACGCATTCATTTCTGCTGGTATGGCTTCAGGATCTTTGCTTGGAGGGAGGATTGCTGACATCTTCGGTTTGCCAGCTGTATTCACTGTCTCATCGCTCCTTCTGATTGTAGGAGCCGCATCTTCCCTTGTTGTCTTTAGGCATGGAGGGCATCATGATATGAGGATGGTTGAGGGGAAATCTTCGAGAAAAGGTTTAAGTTTCATAGTGACTAGTGGACTTTTAGTTTTGTGTGTTGATGTTTTCTTAAGGAACTGCGGCTTCAGAGGTGTTACGACATATCTCCCAATCTTTCTAACCTTGATTGGGGCTGAGAACTTGCTTACAGGCTTCATAGTTTCAGTGAATTTTCTATCGCAGATCTTTTTCATGCCTGTTATGGGTTGGCTCTCAGATAGGGTTGGTAGGAAAAATGTTCTCTCTATTGGGATGTTGGCTACTACATTTGCAACATTTCTCCTCTCATATGTCAGGGATCCCATTGAGGTAATTCCTATTCAGATTGCTGTGGGTTTCTCTTGGGCTTCGATAACAGTGGCGAGTAATGCTTTTGCAGCTGATGTTGCACCGCCAGGTAGGGTTGGTGAGGCGATGGGTATAGTTCTTATGTCGATGAACCTAGGAGGGGTGGTCGGTCCTGTTGTTGGCGGTTTTATCTCTGAAATGTTTGACTTGAGATCTAGCTTCAGGATCTTAGCGTTGTTTCCTATGATTAGTTTTATTATCTCTGCTGTTTTGGTTGGTCGAAGCAAGGGTTTTAGAGGCTGCATTTGACAAGAGCGCTTTATTCATCTGAGAAGCTTTAAATAATACTTTTAATGTAAAAAGTGTTACCAGTGATTTAGATATGTATCTCAAAAGTAGAGACGTAGCAGCTGTGGCGACATGCTCAGCATTCTGGGCAGTCCTGAATACAACGATAAGCCCAATATTCTTTCAGGTCACACGTATGCCCTTCCTATGCGACCTCCTAGGCTTCATATCACTCAGCCTGGTCGTATGGTGGACAAGGAAGCCAGGAGCAGCATCGCTCACAGGCTTCATAGTCGCAGCGCTAACCCTTATAGTGAGACCTGGAGCATTCCATATGCTTGGATTCATAGTCGCAAGCATTCTATTCGATTTATTGACGATGAGAGTTGGATATGACAGAATATTCGGTTCTTACAAAAAATATTCAATCCTCATCATCATCTCCACAGTATGCGCATGGGTCGCAGGCTTAATAATCGGCAGCTTCTTCATGAACTTCAAAACAATCTACGCCATCCTATTCTTCTCAGGACTGCATGCACTGGGAGGCCTCCTCGGAGGGATCGTAGGCGCGATCCTGATTAAGGCACTGACAACGAGGAAAGTCCAGACAATAATTGCTGAAACTTCTGGCAGCTGAGAATCAAAAAGGTGTCGAGACTTGCTGATATCAAAGTTCGAAGAAACTATCAACCCCGAACTGTTGAGAGTACTCAGGAAGGCAAGAGACTTTCACGGGCACATGGGGCCATTCCTAGTGATAGGCGTGAGGGCAGGCCTCACTGGTCTACGAAGATTGAATGTTGAAAGAGGTGACCTGAACCTACATGCCACGGTCTGGCTTAAATATTCAGTCCCCTTATCATGTATAGTGGATGGGGTCCAAATATCCACAGGCTGCACCTATGGCAATAAGAGACTGGCCGTCAAAGATTCCGATGAAATCAGGGTTAGAATCGAGAGCCGAGATGGTCAAGTTGATATCGCCCTGCACGAGGCGACCCTTAACAATCTGAAGCTGCAAGTTTTAGGCAGGAAGGTTTGTGAGAGCGAACTTGAAAGACTGGCTTACGAGATAGCTTCAATAGATGAATTTGAACTTTTCAAAATCCAATCAGGATCATGCACAACACCCATCAGCAGTCGGTGACACATTTACAGATAAACACTCTAACCCTACCTTAGAAGTATGTATTTCTCAAATTCTCCAGACGCGTAGTCTAAGATAAACTTCGAGATCTTATCAACGATCGCATTGAAGAATCTCTCACCAGACTCGGCTGAGGCGCACGTGGGATCTCCCATAACTCCGTCGGTGATATTGGGGGAGACGTAACCCCTATAGATCTGAGGCATAGGCCTATCCTCAGTCCAGTCCCAAACCTGCCTCGAAGGTTTAATGTTTCTAAGCTCGCCATGCCTGACAAGCTGAGGTTGCAAATATAATGTCAAAGAAGTTTCAGCCTCACATGCGTGGCCCATGCTCCCCTTCCCTCCTCTACGCAACCTATTCAATTCTTCCCTGACACCAGGCATGTCCCAGTACGATGAGAATGCTATTGTAAACTTGAATTGCTCATAATACTTATCCATCAGATCCAGAGCCGCAGCATCAAGAAACCACATATTAGGTCTGTGACCGTTGAGTATGAATATCTTCTTGAACCCTGATTCCAGAAGGCTATAGACGAGGTCTTCAATAACCATTTTGAATGTATCCGGTTTAAGGTACATAGTCCCTGGAAAACGCCTCCACACAGATGAAACCCCAAACAATACTGGAGGCGTGACTATCTGCCCAGTCTTGACTGCGACTGCCCTAGCGATGGTGTCGACAGTATAACTATCAACATTCATTGGTAGGGCTCTACCATGCTGTTCAATGGAGCCCGTTGGGATTATGACGACTTTACCCTGCCTCACAGCTTCAGCGATCTGGGGCCAAGTCATGTAAGCTAAAAAGTTGGAAGCCTCTTTCAACTCATCCAAGAATTAACACCAAAAAAAGGTGGAATTGAGAGTTACTTAGCATATTTCTTTTTCAGTTCGTTCCACTTGTTTGCCATGTCGTTCAAAGCATCTATCGGTTTCAAGTCACCTGATGCGGCCTTCTGGATCAGTGGGTGATTATATATCAGCCATTCCATGAACCACGGGATTACCTCTCCAGTCTTCCTATGTTTGAACCCTTCCATTGGGATAATTAATTTTCTCTGCTCCCTTATCAGGTCGGGGTCAAGATAATACTTTGTCAAAGCATCTCTGATCTCTTGGTAACCATACAGTTCCCCGTAAGGTTGGCCCAAACCCTTCTTGATCATCCAGTCGGCAGCCACCTTATATTTGCCTTCATGTTTTCCACCTAGGAATATGAGGAGCTTACGCTGCGCATCCCTATCCGCCTTACCGAGTCTTGTTATTGAATAGCAACGTGCCCATCCACAAGTTCCATGCTCTCCCTTCTTTCCGCCTGGAAACAATGATCCTCTCGCCTTTCCAGCTATCTTAGATAGAGATGGATCGTTGGCCTGTTGCAGCCTGTAGTTTGGTGCTAGGTGGAACGCCATCTCTCCGGCGGCGAATGCTTTGAAGCCATCTCCTTCACCTGTCTCGAAGGCCTTCGTAGACATTATTTTCCACTTAACTATGCAATCTCGGAGCCATTGGAGGACCTCCTCAAATCTGGATCCGGGGGTGTTGAAGACAGGATTCATATCCATGTCAAATAGGAGTCCAGTCCTCCTTTCCCTGGAATATATGAGTGCATGCCACAGGAAGTTGAGGCCCCACTCAGCTTTCATAATAAGTTGTAGAGGATATTCGAGTATACCCTTCTGTTTGATCTTTAGGCATTGATCGACAAGTTCATCCCACGTTGTTGGCGGCTGATCTATCCCAGCCTTGTCCAAATACTCCTTATTATACATCAATCCTAGGTAGTCTGAGTAATATGGTAGACCATAGCAAACATCCTTATATGTGAATGTCTCCCAGACAAACGTGTCCATGGCTGGCTTATACTCATTGTAGACCTCTGGAAACTCTTCTTTGGTCAATGGTAAGATGTAGCCTGCCGCAACCCATGCAGGTAAGGCGTCGTCAGCGTTGACGGTGCAAACATCTATTGCCTCCCCCGCAACAAACTTAGGTAACATTAAGGCGCTGTACTGGGCTGCCGGAAGGTTTACGTAGGACACTTTGATGTTCGGGTAGGCTTGCATGAACCAGTCTAGATGTTCTTGGTGGATCTCTGGAGCATATGCCCAACTGTAGTAGGTCATCTCCCTAGGTTTAGGTGTCGGAGTCGGGGTTGCTGTGGGTGTTGGCGTAGTGGCTGTCGGTATTGTTGTTGCAGGTTTCGGTTGCGCAGCGTAATATCCTGCCCCAGCTATGGCTGCCACGACAACCCCTGCACCTGCATATTTCACCCATTTACGTCTAGAAACTTTTTCCTCTG
>Ga0123519_10013511_pt1 | contig 11730 bp, 7 predicted proteins | sample YelNatPaOPRAMG02_FD_87396 | JGI IMG/M metagenome (GOLD analysis project Ga0123519, IMG submission 87396) | Hot spring microbial communities from Yellowstone National Park - Yellowstone National Park OP-RAMG-02 (version 2) | ecosystem: Environmental > Aquatic > Thermal springs > Hot (42-90C) ... | reverse complement strand
TGGTGTCTCATAGGAAGTAACAAAACCCAATACCCAAACTCCTTTTCTTGGATATTCTATAAGCACAACCTTACTAAATGCCTTCATTTTAGGCTGAGAACTTAAATCAACTATCTGTTGTACCGTCATATATACTTTGCTCACCACTGGAATATGAGCAATAAAATTTGTTACCATATTAATTATTTGTTTCCCCAAATAATGCCTGGCTAAAAATCCCGTAACAAACGTAATAATTAATATTGCAAGTATTCCGGTGCCAGCAGGTAAATCAAGATTAAGAGCCGTTGGTAAAACACTATCCAGCCATATAAAAAGTTTATATAAAATAAAAATAGAAGTTACAGCAGGAATAAGAACAAGTGTGCCCGTTATAATACTCTGCCTTAATACTTTGATTATTTTTATTACTACTTCTTTCATTTTTATATCTCCATCACAATTTCTCTTTTATTTTCTGAAAGTTCTTTAAATCTCACATATTTTATCTTTTCTGGTAAAGCATCAATAAATAAATCTGCCCATTCTATTAAAACAATGCTGTTTTCATCTGTAATATAATCATAATAACCTATTTCTATAAGTTCTTCCTTTTTTTTAATCCTGTAGAAATCAAAATGGTATATTAAAAAATCTCTTGATTCATAAATATTGACAATAGAAAAAGTTGGGCTGCGAATATAAGAATCGCCACATAAACACGTAACAAATCCTCTAACAAATTCTGTTTTTCCAACCCCTAAAGGACCTATTAAGCCAAAAATATCACCCTTACTTGACCTTTTGGCAATTTCACAAGCAATATTTCTGGTCTCTTCACAGGAATTAGATATAAATATATTATCCATTTTCTCTTGGTTTCATTATAGCAAGCGGAACAATCATTTCTTCCATAGATATTCCACCATGCTGAAAAGTATTTTGAAATTGTTTTTGATAATTATCTGTTTTTTCGGGGAAGATAAAAAAATAGTTCTCCCGTGCTAAAATACAGCAAGTATTAAGAGAAAAAGAAGGAAGATTATATATTATCGGATTGGAGATAAAAAATGCATGCCTTTCGTCACAGGTAATATTTTCTCCAAATTTATATCTTAAATTTTTTGAAATATCCCTGCTTCCGTAAACTTCTGTTGGTCTGGTACATAATGTGCTTCCATGATCTGTTGTAAGAATAACTGTACAGTCCTGCAATGCAAATTCTTTTAATATTGCAAAAATATTAGAAAACTGAAACCATGAATAAGTTAAATTTCTAAAAGCAGTCTCATCGGGTGCTATTTCTTGCAAAATGGCAGAAGAAGATCTGTTATGTGTTAGCATATCCATAAAATTAACAACAATTGAAACGAGTTGCTCTTTTGCATAAGCTGAAATTTTCTTTAAAAATTCTTTAGAATCGGATGCTTCTAATATTTTGACATATTTTGGATCATCAGAAAAATCCAGCCCACAGCTTTTAAGCTTTCTTGCCAAAAGCTGTCTTTCAAATCTGTTCAAACTGCTTTCATCGTCTGATGGTGTTTTCCACAAGTCGGGATATTCAAGAGCTATTTCTAAAGGATATTTTCCTGCAAATAGTGAATTTCTTGCATAAGGTGTGGAGGTTGGAAGAATAGAAAAAAAATAATGTCTTTCTATTTCGTAATATTTTTTTAGCAGATTTTCTATTGCTAAATATTGATCTAATCTCATGCAGTCAAGCACCACAAAATAAACCTTTTTTCCTTGTTTAAGAAGCGGGACCAGATATGTTTCTACCACACGTGAAGAAATAACAGGAGTCTTTGAATCCTCTTTAAGCCATTTTGCATAGTTTTCTGCAATATAATTACAAAAAGTTGCATTGCAATCAGATTTCTGACCTGCATGAGCCTGACGAAGTCCTTCATCTTCACATTTTTCTAACTCAAAATCCCACTTTGTTAAGGTTTCGTATAGGTGTATCCAATCATTGGGACTTAAGTCTGTAGAAAGAGCCATACGGATTTCTGAATAACTTTTTACAAACTTTTGTGTTAATTGAGCAGAAATTATCTGGTGTGAATCTAAAATTTTTTTGCATACAGAAAGAATCTGACTGGGATTAACAGGTTTAGTTATATATGCATCTATTTTCTTCCCAAGAGCATTATCCATTATATTTTCTTCTTCGCTTTTAGTAACCATTACAACAGGCAGTTCGGGAATAAACTCTTTTATTTCTTCCAAAACAGTAAGACCATCTTTGCCCGGCATTTGTTCGTCTAGCAAAACCAAATCAAAGGCACGTGTATTATCTTTTATTAAATGAATCGCATCATCTCCAGAATAAACAGGAGTAACAGTATATCCTCTGGTTTCTAAAAACATAATATGAGCGCGTAAAAACTCAATCTCATCATCAACCCATAATATTTTTTTTCTGCTTCCTCCCATACCTTTTATCCTTTTATTATAAAATACTTTATATTTTTAATTGTTTGTTTTTATCTTTCTTTTTACTTTCATTAATATCGCAAGGTAACTCAACACAAAAAGTAGAGCCTTTATCTTTTTGAGACCAGAAAAGATAAATTTTCCCCTTATGATAATCTTCAACTATTCTTTTTGCGAGAGTAAGTCCAAGACCCCATCCCCGTTTCTTTGTAGTATATCCCGGGGCAAATATTTTCTTTTGTTCTTCCCATGTAATTCCTTTACCATTATCATTATGAGTAATTTTTATTTTTTTTTCTTCTTTAATATATTCTGTTTTTATTTCTATTATTCCTTCCTGCTTAATAATTGCATCAACAGAATTTTTTAACAGATTTTCAAAAACCCATTCAATAAGCTGTCTGTTTACCAATATTTTGGGAATATCTCCTTTTAGCAATTTTATTTGTATTCTTTTGCCTAAAAAAGGAAGTCTTGATCTAAAATATTTTACAACGTCATCTAAAATTTCATTAATATCACATAACGAAAGTTCCGGCACCGAGCCTATTTGAGAAAATCTGTTTGCGACTTTGCGTAATCTGCCTAAATCATTTTCCATATTTTCTGCAACAACATGAACCTGCTTTACAAAATCTTCTGGTTCTATTGGCTCAGAAGTATCTGTAATCCCCCTGATATATTCAACCCATCCCATAAGAGAAGAGATGGGCGTTCCTAACTGATGTGCTGTTTCTTTTGCAAGCCCAACCCACAAATTGCTTCTTTCTGTTATTCTAATGTTATGAAATCCCAAAAAAGCAAAAAATATAAAAGCAGCAATTAAAACAGCTTCTATATATGGCATCCTAGACAAATTTTGAACAAGTTCACTATTTCCAAATACCAGATAGCCTATTTTAATTTTTGGTTCATTTAAATACAAAACTTTTGGCTCGTAAATTTTTCTAAATTCTTTTATCTTGTTTTTTATTTTTGTAAATGCATAAGAGGTAGTATCATGAGGAACAACTTCTTTTCTGTTAAAAAATGGACCTATAAACACATTTTTCCACATCACAGGCTCCCACATTGTGTCTGCTATAATAACAGGAATGTTTGCCTTACGAATAATTTCTTCAAAAACAACATTAAGTTCTTCGTTGCTCATTTTTTCGGTAATTGCTGTTCTCATAAGTTCTGCATAAGTTTTGGTAACACTAATAGATTCCTCCTGGAATCTGTTAATAATATTTTTTGTATACTGTGCGTAAATTATGAATCCTATTATACAAATAAGAAGTAAAACATATTTAATAGAAAAAGAGCGTAAGCTCATTATCAGGCGATAAAAGAAAGGATTTGCCATACCGCCTCAAATAAAATTAAAATATTTTTTAATTAACTGTTTATATTTAAATACTTTTACTGCTTTACTATTTCTTTTATTCCATGCATATATTTTTGCAATACCTCGGGCACTCTTATTGTGCCTTTAGCCGTTTGATAACTTTCTAAAATTGCAACAAGTATTCTTGCCGTTGCAAGGCCGCTTCCGTTTAATGTGTGTACAAATTTTGGTTTTTCGTTTGGAGAAGGTCTGTATTTGATATTTATCCTTCTCGCCTGAAAATCTTCAAAATTGCTGCAAGATGAAACCTCAAGATACTTTTTTTCACCAGGTGCCCATGCTTCTAGGTCATAGCATTTTGCAGCGGCAAAAGATAAATCTCCATCACAAAGCAACAATACTCTGTATTTAAGGCCCAATGCCTGCAAAATGCCTTCTGCATCAGAGCGTAATTTTTCTAACTCCTCATAAGATGTTTCTGGAGTTGTAATTTTAACAAGTTCTATTTTGTTAAACTGATGTACTCTTAAAAACCCTTTAGTATCTTTTCCGTAACTTCCGGCTTCTCTTCTAAAACAAGCACTATAAGCACAATATTTTATTGGTAATTCACCGGCATTCAAAATTTCGTCTTTATGAAGATTTGTAACAGGAACTTCTGCGGTTGGAATACAATATAATTGATCTTCCTGAATATAATACATCTGATCCTGTGATTTAGGAAGCTGACCTGTTCCAAAAAGACTTTGAGAATTAACCAAAAAAGGAGGAAAAATTTCTTTATATCCATTTTTGAGAACATGAGTATCTAGCATAAAATTAATAATGGCACGTTCAAGAAGCGCACCCAGACCTTTATAAACAGGAAATCCCGTTCCCGTTATTTTTGCTCCTCTTGGAAAATCTATTATATCTAAGGCTGTTCCCAATTGAATATGATCTTTTGGCTCAAAATCAAATTCTGGCTGTTTGCCCCACTCATAAACAACAACATTTTCTGACGAATCTTTTCCGTGCGGAACAGTTTTATGTGGAATATTGGGAATCCATATAGAAATAGATTCAATTTCTTGTTCTACTTTTTTCTTTTCTTCATCAAAAGATTTAATCTTATCGGAAATTTCTTTTGTTTCTGTTAAAACTGCTGCAATTTCCTGTTCTTTTTTTCCTTTTTTTAGTTTTGCTATTTCATTTGATTTTGTATTTCTAAGATTTTTTAATGCCTCAACATCCTTAATAATTTCTCTTCTTTTTTTATCCAGTTCTAAAAGTCTGTCTATATCTACATTACAGTTTTTATTTGCCGAACTCGTTTTAACAAGCTGTGGATTTTCTCTAATAAATTGCATATCTAACATATAAAAAACCTTTCTTTTTTAAAATATTTTTTGCTATTAATTTGCTAAAGAAAATAGATTTTTGCAACACTTAAGGATAAATATTTTCTAATAAATGAACATTAATTTTAATTTATAAATTTTTATATATGCTTTAATTTTTATTGATTATTATTTTCTTAATAACTAAATTAAAGACTTTTTTGATATTTTTATAAAAGATTAATGCAAAATATTTTTTATGGAGGCTTAATTGGATTCAAATATTTTTTCTCTGCAATTAAAATTAAAAAAATCTAATCTTATTAAAACTCTTCAAAACAATAATAAAAAAGCCATTTCTGTTATATTTGGTAAAAACGTTAGAAATCTTTCTAAAGATGAAATATCTTATCTAAAATCAAAGGGAAATAATGCCTCAAACTGGAATAAAATTTTTGTATCTAATAATTTTTCTTTAAAAAATATTAGTGGCAACATGTTTGTGGGAACATGCATTATTGGTTCATTAACAAAAAACAATGTTTTCTTTGAAAATTCAAATTTTCCAAGTGGAATTTATAATAGTATAATCATAAATTCCGAAATTGGTAATAACTGTTTAATCTATTATTCATCTATAAATAATTATGTTGTTAAAGATGATACTGTTATTTTCCAAGTTGGTGTGATTGAGTTTGAAAAAGATTCCTGTTGCGGAAATGGCACAAAAATTCCAATAGGGATAGAAAGTGGTGGCAGAGAAATAGAATTATACGCAGAACTTTTGCTAAATGAGGCTCAAAGAGTTTTAATTGACAAAAGAAATAAATCGTATCAAATAAAATACAGTAATTTTATAAATAAATATTCAAGCCTAGTAAAATCACATTTTGGAATTATTTCTCAGCAGAATACAATATCCAATGTTAAAAGAATCAGCAATGCCTTTATTGGCGAAAATTCTATTATAAAAGATGTAATTAGTATAGACAATAGTAGCATTCTATCAAATTCTTTAGAAAAAACAACAATCTCCTCTGGTTCAATAATAAAAAATTCATGTATTCAATGGGGATGCGAAGTTTCGGATCTGGCTATTGTTGAAAATTCCCTGCTAATGGAGCACTCAAATGTTAGTCATCATGCTACTGTAAAAAATAGCATTATAGGTCCTAATTCCTCTATAGAAAAAGGCGAAATTACTTCCTGTTTTGTTGGCCCTTTTACTTCTATGCATCACCAGTCTATGCTCATTTCAACCTTATGGCCCGATGGAAGAGGAAATGTTGCTTATGGAGCCAACATAGGTTCCAATCATACGTCAAGAGCACCCGATCAGGAAATGTTTTGCGGCGAGGGAATATTTTTTGGGCTTTCCTGCAGCGTAAAATTTCCTGCTAATCTTATAGAAGCACCATACACAATTATAGCCGCAGAAGTTACAATTCCTTCTCAGCAGATTAAGTATCCTTTTTCTTTAATAAACAAGCCTTCTTTATTAAAAGATAATTTCCCTTCTTATTATAACGAAATTTTTCCTGCATGGGTTCTTTACAATAATATTTATGCAATTTTAAGAAATGAGCAAAAGTTTAAAATGCGTAATAAAGCGCAAAGGAATTTATTTGATTTAAATATATTTAAACCATCTGTTGTAGATTATATGATTTCTGCATGCAATTATTTAAAAGAAATAAAAAATAAAAAAGATTTTTACACCTCTTCAGATATAAAAGGATTAGGCGAAAACATTATTTCTGAAAGAAGCAGATTAAGAGCAATAGAAACTTATGAATTCTATATTGAATATTATTGTCTTAATGGCTTATTTAATCAGCTATTGCAAGCAAAAGATTTTAAAAATATTTGTAATAAAAAATCCAAAAATATTATTTGGGAACATCAGAGAGAATTGTTAAATAAAAATGGCTATGCAATTCGTTCTATAAAAGAAAATCTTATCCGCTTTATAGATATACAAGAAAAAATTTACACCGACTTGCTAAGATGTAAGAAAACAGATGATATAAGAGGAAAATGGATTATAGATGATTACGAAGCAACACATTGTATGGCAGAAGATGATCCTTTTATAAAAAACTTTTTTAATGAATTTGAAAACAAAAAAAAGAATATAAAAAGTCTTTTATCAAAATTATAATTTTAACTAAAATTTATTAATTATTAATTTTTTATTTAATATTAACCCATCCTTTAATTTTTATAACCAGAATATTAAAATATTAATAAACCGATAATATTTTTTATTTTTTAAAATGTTTTTTAGAGAGTTTATTGATGCGTTTAATTTTAATATTCTTCTTATTTCTTGTAAATTTTTCTAATTCTTTTTCTCAAATTTTTCCAAAATCAAGCTGGTTTCTTGATTTTAAAGGAGAAAATGCAGGCCATACTGTTGCAAATTTTTTAACACTTCCAATAAGTGCTGCCACACTTTCTTCAAGCGATGGAGCTTCGCTTTTTAACCAAGATGCAACAGATATATGCAACTTTCCGTCTAATACTTCTTTATTCAGACATTACAAATTTGCCGCGACTCATCTTGAATGGCTTATGTCTTTGAGAGTTGAATATGCAGGAATATGCTTTCCTATAAATGATATTGGAACTATTGGAGCATATAGCCGTGTTTTTACTCCCGGAGCATTTACAAATGCAAGAGACATAGAACAAAATCCTTCTCACCCGTCTATTTTTGATATGTCTTTGGGAGTATCTTATGGCAGATATTTTTTAAATAAGACTCTTTTATGGGGAGCTACTTTATCTTATCTTGAAAGCAGACTTGATGAAATTTCTGGAAGAACCATATTTTTAAATACCGATGTTTCTTATCAACCACATCCACTTTTCAATTTACACCTATACGGACAAAATATTGGTCCTGGTATTACTTATTCATCTTCTTTTGAGCCACTTCCGGTTTCTTTTGGAATTTCTTTTAATTTATCTCCGTTTAATTTTAACGAGAACATTACAGATATTTTTGATCTTAAATTAGGTTTTGGAACAAAAAAGGTTGCAGATTTACCTCTTTTAAGTGGAGGCGGTTTAAATGCAACCTTTTTTAAAAAATTTTCTTTACGTGCAGGCTATGATTATGTTTTGGGGACTTCGCCATCTCTTTCTGGTTTTGGAGCAGGCGCTGCTATAGACATAAATCAGTATGGGGCAGATTTTGGCTGGAAATATAAATCCGAATATTTAGGCTCTGTGTGGAGTCTTTCTTTACGACTTAAATTTAAAGAAGTTATTACCAAAACGGCAGAAGACTATTATAAAACAGCAGAAAATTATTTTAAAAAACAAAGGTATAATCTTTGTCTTGTTAATGCCAAAAAGGCTGTTTCTTTAGACCCAAATATGTGGAAAGCCCATGCATTAATTTCTAGTGTAAATTCAATTAAACGAAGAAAAAGTAATCTGGAAATAGGTCTTATTTATACCTCAAATATAAAAGGTAATTTTTTGCCCATTTATTCCAGCGATGGTATATCGGTTGGTGGACTCTCCAGATTAGCAACGGCAATAAAAGCCTTAAAATCACAATATCAAACAAATTTTCTTATTGATGGAGGGAACATAATAACATCAAATTCAAACAAAATAAAATACCAGTTAGCCAACGAATATTACGAAAAACTCGGCTACGATTGTGCATCGGTTGGAGAAGAAGAAATAAGACATGGACTTGCAGAACTTTATCCAACTATAAATACAAAAAAGACCCAATTCATTTGTTCTAATATAATAAGCAAATTTTCTTTAGGAAATATTGTTTCTAAAAAAATTATAACAAAAAGCGGTTATAAAATTTTAATTTTATCTTTTGTTAATAACTCTTTCTTGCCCGATACTTTAAAAGACAAATTTTTTGCTCCTATAGATGCCCTTGAAGATTATCAGTCTAAAGCAGATTTTAAAGAAGCAGATCTAAGAATTTTAATTGTTCATGATAAATGGGAAAATATTCCTAAATACGCCAATTTTGTTAAAAATGGAGATATTATTTTATGTGCTAACCTTAAACAATATTTTGCTTCTCCAATGAAAATTGGTAATGCAATAGCACTATCGTGCGGAGAAAACGGCTTTTATTTAGGATGTCTTACTCTAAGATTTTCTCCTAATAAAGAGCTGCTTTCTTTTGACAATCGTCTTATTCCTTGCAACGAAGAAATAACATTAGACGAAGAAATACAAAATATCATTAAAACTGTTTCTGCTAAAATTTCTAACGACTCTTTGGAAGTTACTCAAATTTCTTTTAAACAATCTTCGGGCGATGGTATTTTCCCATTTCTTTCTTTAAGAAAAGGCGAAAATTCTATTTATCTAAAAATTATCGGCAAAAATATAGAATTTCCTCTTGCTTCTTCTATAGATATGTTAAACATAGCTTCTTTTTCTTTAAATGCAGGCAAAATTGCTTATTTTAATAAGCCTCCAGATTCTTCATGCTCCCAACTTTATGTTATGAACCTAACTGGAGCACAAAAAAGAAAAATAGCAGGAATTTCCTGCCCGCAATATGCAACATTCTCTCCAGATGGTAAATGGCTTTATTTTTCTGCTAAATATGATGATAGCACTACAAATATTTTGCGAATTAAGCCCGATGGCAATATAATTGAGCCCATAATATCATGGAAAAATTCGCAAGAAAAAGAAATAGTCTTTTCCTCAAACGGTTCAAGCATGTTATTTACGTCTAACATAAATGGAAAATGGCAAATATATTCAACAAATCAGGAGGGATATAAACCAATTTGTATTACAGACGGAAGTGCCGACTATATTAAACCGGCATTTAATATTAACTCAAAATATGTTGCTATGCTTTCAAATAAAACGAGCTTTCATCAAACATACGATTTATATCTTTACAATATAGAAAAATCAGATTTTTCTGTTCTTACCCGTCAAATGAAAGTTAAATCATTCTGCTGGTTAGATGAACAAACAATAGTTTTTAGCGCGGGCGATACTGCAAGGTTATATAAAATTGATATAAAAACACAAAATATTACAAAACTTTTACAGGACACAATCAGAACATTTTCAGAAACGTCACCACAATTAATATTTTATAATTCAAAGCCTAAAATAATTTACACAAGAGAATATTTTGATAACAACAAATTGATATTCTGGATAAATCCAGATGGTAGTAATAATAGAGTAATAATAAACAGCAATACACAGGATTGGCTGGAATATTAAATTATGATATATACAATTTAAATTTAATAATTAAAGGTTAATAAAAATCTATCCTCCTGCATCTATTATATATTTTCTCTTATCTTGTTTATATTTTTTTCTATTGCTTTAAAATTGACAAGTTGTAAGCTATAAAGTAGATAATAAATTTTTCAAAAATATTCTTGTCTAAGAAAATTCCTCTTTTGATGGATGAAACTTATTTTAACTTTCAAAATGTTTTAATTATTAATTATTTATGTGGGGGAGACTTCCCCCACAAAAAAAATATTTTATTATAAAATAAAAATGAATAGCAGACTTCCCCCAACAAAAGAAAAAAATTCTTTATTAAAAAAGATAAATATGATACTAGCCCCAATAAAAGAAATATATTTCATTCTCATTTGTTAAACTAAATAATATCTAAAATCTATTCTTTAGAAGAATAATAACCTCTTTTGCATTATTATAATCTATTAAGCAAAATAATTTTTTTAATTTTAAATTTAGGCTTATTATATACTCTTGAGCAGAATGTCTTTAATTTCTCTATTTTCTATAAAAATTAATCCATAATTTCCATGTTTAAAAGAACCGGGATTTACAACTTTAGCGCCCGAAATTTCATCAATCCCTTTTGCCTCATGAATATGGCCACAAATACATAAAATTGGTTTCTTTACTTCTATGTATTTTCTAATTTCCCTGCTTCCAACATGAATTTTACCCCATGCTTTATCCACCTTTGTTTTATATGGTGGCTCATGTGTCACAAATATAAACTCTTTAGAGACACATGATTTAAAAGGCTCATTTTCCAATATATTTTTAAAGTCACTTTCTTTAAATTCCTGTAATGTTTTGCATGGACAAGGTAAAGATCCTCCCAATCCAACAAAAATCAAATCATATTTTTGTATCTTTTTATTATTAATACATACATTCCAATTATCAATAACATCTGTTGTTGTAAAATTATCGCAATTACCAGAAATTGCCAATACATTTTGATTATATTTTTTAATTTCATTTAAAATTTGAATTAAATCCTCAATGCCTCCAAAATGAGTAATATCGCCTGGTAAAATAACTAAATCGGCTTCTCTTATTTCCTGATAAATTTTACAAAAAAGGTCTTTTCTGCCATGAATATCAGAAAATATCAAAATCTTCATAGACCTAGTCTTTTGTAAACTTTTTTAAGAACAACAAACCCAATCCGGCTAATACAAATGATACTAAAGATACAACAATAAAAATTAAGAGCCTTTTTTTCTTTTTTTGTTCTGGTGTATGATATTTAAAGACTTGTTGAGTAGATTTATTTTTTTCTTCTGAAGGGTTTTCTTGATTAATATTTTCTTTTGATATTTTTTCTGCATTGTTTTTTGAATGTTCAATAATTTTTTCTGTTAATATCTCATCTATATTATCTTT
>Ga0123519_10013505_pt1 | contig 11732 bp, 11 predicted proteins | sample YelNatPaOPRAMG02_FD_87396 | JGI IMG/M metagenome (GOLD analysis project Ga0123519, IMG submission 87396) | Hot spring microbial communities from Yellowstone National Park - Yellowstone National Park OP-RAMG-02 (version 2) | ecosystem: Environmental > Aquatic > Thermal springs > Hot (42-90C) ... | reverse complement strand
GGTCTGGAAGATGTCCTCGAGGGATTTCGACCCGACCTGGTGGTGCTCGATGTCATGATGCCCGGACGCGACGGCTTCCTGTTGATCGATGTGGTCCGCGACTGGGGCGAAGCAGGGATAGTGTTGCTCACCGCCAGAGATGGACTACCCGACCGGTTACGCGGGCTCGACAGTGGCGCAGACGACTACGTGGTGAAACCGTTCGAACTGGCTGAGCTGGTCTCCCGCGTCGGGGCGGTACTGCGTCGCCGCGGTCGCCTCCCGGCGATTCTGCAGTATGGCGATGTGACTTTAGACCTGGACGCCGGGGTCGCTAGCCGGGCCGGGTGCCCGCTGGACCTGACCGCTACCGAATTAAGGTTGCTCAGCTTTCTGGCCGAGCAACGTGGCCGGATCGTCAGCACCAGCCAGATTCTGGTCACCGTGTGGGGATACGACGCTTACGACGCCAATTTGGTGCATGTGTATGTGAGCGCGTTGCGCCGCAAGCTGGAGGCGCACGGGCCACGCATCCTGCACACTGTGCGCGGTATCGGCTACCGCCTGCAACCCCTCCGGCCGTGACCACCAACCACGGCGCCGCGCGGCCGACAACCCCAGCTCCGTCGCTGCGCCGGCGGGTGACCCTGATGGCCCTAGGATTGCTGACCATATTGCTGCTGCTGCTCGGCGTCAGCATCGACACGCTGGTGGGCATGCAAACCCGCCGCAATGTGCACGATCGGCTGATGGCGACCGCATCGCGCGCTGACGCGCTCGCCGCCGCCAACACGCCACCCGACCAACTCGTAGCCCAGTTAGGTGGCGGCGGTATCCGGGCCCTGCTCGTCGCCCCGGACGGCGCCACCTTCGGTGACCGCGCGCTACGCGTGGACTCGGAGACCGGGCCCACCGTTCTCCCACCTGCACCACCGCCGTGGAACCAAGCATCCGGCGCACCACCAGGTTGGTGGCCACCCGCGCCAGGCTGGGGTCCGCCTCCCCCACCACCCGCACCGGGCTGGGGTCCGCCTCCCCCACCACCCCCGCCGGGCTGGGGTCCGCCTCCGCCTGGTTGGGGTCCGCCACCACCGCCGAAAAGGCCGCCGCCAGACGCCACCGCCTCAGTGATCGTGCACCCGTTGAGAACCGGCGGGCGGGTGATCCTGGTCGCTGACACTTCGTCGACCGCGGCGTTGATGCGGCGGTTGCGCGAAACCATGATCGCCGCCGGGCTGATCACCCTCGCCGTTGCGGGTGTGCTGTTGAGCCTGGTCACCCGCGCAGCACTACATCCCCTGGATCGGCTGACCGCACTGGCCCGAACCATCACTGGCGGCGATCGTGGTCAGCGCCTGCACCCCGACCGGACCAACACCGAACTCGGCCGCGCCGCTTCGGCTTTCGACGGCATGCTCGATGCCTTGGAAACCTCCGAGCGACGCGCCCAGCACTCCGCCCAGGCCGCCCGCCGCGCCGAGGCCACTACCCGCCGATTCCTGGCCGACGTCGCCCACGAACTACGCACCCCAATCGCCGGCATCCGGGCTGCCGCCGAACAACTGCATACCGCCGCCGCTCAACACGGCGATGACCCGCAGGCGGCCAGCCAATACCGCCGCACAGAGTTGTTACTGGCCGAGTCCCGCCGCGCCAGTCGACTCGTCGCCGACATGCTCGACCTGACCCGCATCGACGCCGGCGCGACACTCAACTTTGCTGAGACGGACCTGGTCACCATTGCCGACGCCGAATGCGAGCGGGTGGCAATGCTGTCGCCCGACCTGACCGCAATCCGCACCGGCGAACCCACCATGCCTGTCCGCGCCGACTCCAACCGGATCGCCCAAATCCTTTCCAACCTTGTCGACAACGCCCGTCGGCACACCCCACCAGGCGGGAGAATCGTCATCGACGTGGGCCGTACCGACCACAATCAGTCTGCTGACGGCGGCCTGTACTGCGCCACGGTCACTGTTACCGACTCAGGACCCGGCATCCCAGATACCGAGCGGGAACGCATCTTTGACCGCCTTGTCCGCCTCGATGCCGCCCGCGACGCGGACCATGGCGGGGCTGGGCTCGGCCTGCCCATTGCGCGGGCGCTCGCCCGGGCCCACGGCGGTGACCTGGTCTGCCTTCCTCACCAGGGCGGCGCCTGCTTCCAGCTCACTCTGCCGTTGCCGGCGCAGCCCTGATTCTGGGGACAGCAAACCCTATACCGGTATTGGTCAGCGCGCTCGGGTCGGCGGACTGGGCCGCAGCCTGCTCCGATTGGGATGAGGAAAATTTCCCGCAACAACTTCTGCCAGGTCGGGTAAAGTTTCGGACACATTTCCAGCCATCCCGCGACACGTCATGTGCAACAGCGGGTGATGTCCTCGCGTGGTTGACAATGCGGGACATGACTCAATTGCGGAAGTTCGATGGTGACACGTGAGATCTCACGCCAGACGTTTTTGCGCGCCGCCGGAGCATTAGCCGCCGGCGCGGTTTTCAGGTCAGGCCGGGCCGGCGCCGATCCGGGCGCATCCGGCTGGGAAGGTCTTTCCGGCGCGATCGGTGGGCAAGTGTTACGACCCGACGACGGTCCCCAATTCGCCACGGCGAAACAGATTTTCAACACTAATTATAACGGATCCACGCCGGTGGCGGTCGTCATGCCGAGGTCGGTGGCCGACGTGCAAAAGGCGATGGCTTTCGCCGCTGCCCACAACCTGAAGGTCGCGCCGCGCGGCGGTGGGCACTCCTATACGGGGGCGTCCACTGCCGACGGCACCATGGTGCTTGATCTGCGGCAGCTGCCCGGGGGAATCAGTTACGACGCCCCCACCGGGCAGGTCACGGTCGCGCCCGCGACAGGTCTGTATGCGATACACGAGACGCTGGCCGGAGCCGGCCGGGGTGTCCCGACCGGCACCTGTCCCTCGGTCGGTGTTGCGGGGCACGCACTGGGCGGCGGGTTGGGCGCCGATTCACGGCACGCCGGGCTGCTCTGTGATCAGTTGACGTCGGCGTCGGTGGTGCTACCCGGTGGCCAGGCGGTCACCGCGTCGGCCACCAGCAATCCCGACCTGTTCTGGGGATTGCGTGGTGGTGGCGGTGGCAACTTCGGGGTGACCACCGCGCTGACTTTTGCCACCTTTCCTGTCGGGGACGTCGACGTCGTCAATCTGAATTTTCCGCCGCAGTCGTTCGCTGCGGTCTTGCTGGGTTGGCAAAATTGGCTGCGCACCGCCGACCGGAGCTGCTGGGCGCTCGCGGACGCGACCGTCGACGCGGTGGGTACACATTGCCGGATTCTTGCGACCTGCCCGGCCGGGTCGGGTGGCAGCACGCAGCGCGCCATCGTGTCAGCCGTGGGAACGCAACCCAGCGGGACCGAGAACTACACGTTCAACCGGATGGAACTGGTGAGATATCTGGCCGTCGGGAACCTCAACCCGGCGCCGCTGGGATACGTCGGCGGATCCGACGTGTTACCTGGTGTCAACGCCGGCGCCGCTAAGGGGATTGCGGCGGCGGTCGACGCATTCCCGCCCGGGGCGGGCCGCATGTTGGCGATCATGCATGCGCTCGACGGCGCCCTCGCCAGTGTGGCACCAGGGGCCACAGCCTTTCCGTGGCGCCGACAGTCCGCGCTGGTGCAGTGGTACGTCGAGACATCCGGCGATCCGTCGGCGGCGACCGGCTGGCTCGCCGCGGCACACCAGGCGGTGCGACCGTATTCGGTCGGCGGCTATGTGAACTATCTCGAGGCAGCCCAACCGCCGGCGCGCTACTTCGGCCCGAATCTACCCCGGCTCAGCGCCACTCGGCAGAAGTACGATCCCGGCCGGGTCATGTTCTCCGGGCTGAATTTCTAGCTCGTGCCATGGGGCGCGCCGCCTGGGGCCGCACCCGGATGCATTGATGCGCGACATGCGAAACGCCACGGCAGCCACCCAGCGGTCCGACAGGTGCCGGGCATGCATATGGTCGAGCGGTGACGATCCGGTACGACGATGCGCTACGCGAGCAGATTCGCGCACATTTGGCGAGCCACAGCCGCCGCGCGGTGAGTGACCCGACCAAGCGGCGCGCGGCGGTCGCGGTGGTGCTCGTGGACTCCGAGACCGGCGAGGGCAGGGTGGATCCGGTGCCGCTGGACGCGGGGGTCAGCGGGCGGCCGACGCCGTCGGCCGGCCTTGACGAGCGCATGGTCGGCGCTTCAGGCGGCGCCGCATTCCTGCTGTGCCGCCGAGCCTCTCGGCTTGCTTCGCATTCCGCGCAGTGGGCGCTGCCCGGTGGCCGCCTCGATCCGGGTGAAACCGCGGTCGACGCCGCGCTGCGGGAGTGCAACGAGGAGATCGGTATCGGACTATCCGACTCGCATGTTCTCGGTCTCCTCGACGATTACCCGACACGGTCCGGTTACGTCATCACTCCGGTGGTGATCTGGGGTGGCGGACAACTCGATCCCCGACCGTCGCCCGACGAGGTGGTGGCGGTCTACCGGGTGGGACTTCACCAGCTGCAGCGCGACGATTCACCGCGATTCATCACCATTCCGCAGAGTTCCCGGCCGGTGGTGCAAATCCCGTTGGGAAAAGCCCTCATCCACGCCCCGACGGGTGCTGTGCTGCTGCAACTGCGCTGGCTGTGCCTGGAGGGTCGGCACGACCCGGTCGACGAGTTTGAGCAACCCGTATTCGCCTGGAAGTAAGCAGGCTTAGGAACGCTCGAGTGTGCAGTTTCCTTCGCCCGCTCGGCGTGTCGCGTCAGGATCTGCACAGTCGGCGCGAACTCGTCGTCGCGCGGATGCCGGTGGAAGCTACGCGGCTGATTTTTCCAGAACGTGCACGCCGCAGGCGGACCCCAGGCCGATCACGTGGGCCAGCCCCACCTTGGCGTTGGCGATTTGGCGGTCGCCGGCTTCGCCGCGAAGGTGATGGCAGATCTCCCAGATGTTGGCGATGCCGGTGGCCGCGATCGGATGGCCCTTGGACTGCAGCCCGCCCGATACGTTGACCGGCGTGGAGCCGTCGCGCCAGGGCGCGCCGGAGTTGAAGAAGTCGGCGGCACCGCCTTCCTCACACAGCATCAAGTTGTCGTAGTGCACCAGTTCTGCGGTGGCGAAGCAATCGTGCAGCTCGACCAAATCGAGGTCGGCCGGGCCGATGCCGGCTTGCTCGTAGGCAGTAGCGGCGGCGTTACGGGTCAACGTGTTGACGTTGGGCAGAACCTGACACCCCTCTTCGTAGGGGTCGGTGGTCAACACCGACGCCGACACCTTCACCGCACGCCGGCGCTGTTGGGCCGACAGCGACTTCAGTGTCTGGCCGTTGCACACGATCGCGGCGGCTGCGCCGTCGCAGTTGGCCGAGCACATCGGCCGAGTGTTGGGGTAGGCGATCATGACGTCGCCCATGATCTGCTCCAAAGTGAAGCGCTTCTGGTAGGCGGCCAGCGGATTCAGCGTCGAGTGGGCGTGGTTCTTCTCACTGATCCGGGCGAACAGCTCGAAGCTGGTGCCGCCGTACTTGTGGCCGTACTCGGTACCGATCTGGGCGAACACGCCGGGCATGGTTTCGGTGCCGATGCGCCCGTCGACCGGTGCAACGGCGCCGTAGCGGCCTGTTGGTGTCCACACGTCGGAGTCAGGCTTTTTGTGGCCGCCTCCGCCGAGCAGCCCGGCACCGGACAACTTCTCCACGCCGACGGCCATGCCGTAGTCGACCTCGCCGGCTTTGACGGCCATGATCGCCGTGCGCAGCGCGGTGGCCCCGGTCGCGCAGGCGTTGGCCACGTTGTAGACCGGGATGCCGGTCTGGCCGATCTGCTTCTGCAGCTGCTGACCGAGGCCCGCGTTGGCGTTCATCAGGTTGCCGGCCGCCAGCACACCGATATCGGCCATCGTCAGGCCCGCGTCGGCGAGCGCGCCCATCGCTGCTTCGGCCGCCAGGTCGACGGTGTCACGGTCAGGGTGCTTGCCGAACTTGGTCATCGTGATGCCCAGGATCCAAATCGCGTCGCTGGCACTCATGGTCTCTGCTCCTTGTTCCTCCAGAAAGGTTGCTGGTCGGTCATTCGGCGGGCTCGAAGCCGAAGCCGATCGCCTCGGTGCCCGCGGAGTCGGTGCCGATCGGGTAGGTGGCCAGCCTCACCTTCATCCCGTCGTGGACGTGCTCGGGGTCCGGCTCGACGTTGATGAGGTTGGCGCGGACCTGGGTGCCATCGCAGTCCACCACGGCAGCGACGAACGGAGTGGGGATTCCCGGTGCAGCGAAGGTGACGATTGTAAATGCCCGCACCGTGCCCTCGGTAGCTACCGGAACGGTCCTGAACCCGGTAGCGAAGCACCGCGCACACGCGTTGCGCCGGTCGAAAAATCGGGCACCGCAGTGGGTGCATTCCTGTGCGATCAGGTGCGGTTCGCCGTCGTCGAGCACCAGATAGTCGACCAATGGGATCTGTCCGGCCATAAAAACCTCCGTCGTCCGTGTATCGACAGTAGCGAGCGCGGCCCGGCTGCGACAGAGCCCGTACGTGCACAATGACCTGCGCGCCGAGAGGCTCCCCCGGCGGGTCGACGGCTGCGTGCCCGGTGGCGATCATCGGCGCTGGTCGAAGCCGCGGCGAGGGATGGCGAGGTGCCCCGCAGGCAGGTGAGCGCTGTCGACCCGCACAAAATGGTTTTTCCTCGACTCCACACGGGCCTGGTTGGTCTTCCGGAACGGCGGCGAGCGGGCCCGTTCGATGTCGCGGGCAACTCAGCCCCGCAGTTCGAGTCGACGATCGCCGGACCGAACAGGAACCGCTGCGCCACGACGTCATGCGGCATTGACCTCGCGGATATTCGTGACCTGCGGTCTTCCGGGCCACGCACGTGTCGACGGAGAGCGTGCCGACACCCTAGACTCAGGGGACTTCGCAGGGCGATGCTGCGGATCAGACGTGGGGAGGCGACGTGTCCATACTTGATGTCAGCCCGGCGGCCGTCACTATTTCGGCTTTGACAGAATCGGTGATTGGTGGGGAAATGGCGGCGACCACGGCGGCGGGGGCGGCCGCCCTCACCGGGGTGGTACCGATGGCCGCATCTGCCGACGATGCGGCGTTCGCGACGGCGATGGCCTCGGCGGGTACTGCCTACCTAGGCGTGGCCGCGGAGCACGTCGGGCAACGGTTCGGGTACGCCGGCGGACAAAATCTGGCGGCGGTCAGTTACGTGCTCAACGAGTTGCTCAGCGCCGCCAAATTTAGTTTCTGACGACCCGGGCATGGTTCTCGACCCGCGGTGGATCGCCGCGCCGCCCGAGATCGTTGCGCTGATTTTCGAGGAAGGCCCAGGCCCGGGGTCGATCGTCGCCTATGCCAGCGTTATGGCCACCGAGGCGGCCGGCCACCAGATGTCGATGTCGGCATCCGCTGCCAATATCGCGGCCACCAGTGCGCAGTGGATGGGGCTCGCCGGCGCCGCCAACGCAGCCAAGGGAGCCGCTCTGAACCTCGGCGGATTGGAACCGCTGGCAGCGCACTGCGCAAAACATGTACTGCTTGCGCAAGCCGCTGCGGATGCCTACACCATGGCGGCCCCGTCGGTCATCCCCTCGGTGGCCTGCGAGGCGAACCGGGCTTTGTGGGGGGTCTTGAATGCCACGAACTGGTTCGGCCAGAACACCCCGGGCATCATTGCGCAAGACCTCCAGTATTTCGGCGAATTCTGGCCCCAGAATTCAAGCGTCGGAGTGCTTTACGCGTCCACCCTGGGCGCGATTGCCGCCGCGGCGAGCGTCCCACCGCCGCCGACAGTTTTCGGCGCTGCGCCGATGGCTCCGGCGGCCGCAGCCGAGGGCATCGCACAATCGGCGGCGAATACCGCCGCGACCGACGCAGTTCAGACACCTGTTGCGGGGGCTCAGGCTGCGTCGTCGGCGCCCGCTGACCTAACCGGTCAACTCGGTTCCCTGCTGCAGCAGGGTCCGCAGCTGGTTTCCGGCCTAAGCGAGCCGCTCAAGGACGCGGCTAATGTCCCAACACAGGGACTTTCGAGTTTGACCGGCCCGGCACAAACCCTGATGGGCATGTTTATGCAGCTGCAGCCGTCGGGCGCAGCCGGGACAGGGGCTCTTGGCGCACCACTGAGCACCGGCGGTGCAGCCACCGGCGCCCTGAACACCGCCGCCGGTGGTGCGGCTACGCCAGGTGTCGGCTACAGCGGCGCGGGGCTGACTAGCTTCACTCAGCCGACCACCACCTTTGCTGCGGAGCCGGGTGGACGCCCGACCGGTCGCGCCGGCCTACTCAACGCGGCAGAGGTGCGCAGTCCGACGACCCGCGCACTAGCCGGCGCGCCGATGCCGGTCGCGCCGTCGGGGATGCTCGCCAAAGGGAACGCCCATCCCGGCAAGGCGGACGACGTCACGCATGCGCGCATCGTTGTCGATCCCGCCAAGCGCAATCCCGAGCCGATGGACTCCTAGCAGCGACGCAAGACGCCGACAGGCCGGGCACCGAGGGGCATCCGAGACCCCTGGGACAGATGGTGATGTTGCGGGCGGATAGCCCTGTGCAAAGGCGAAGTGACAGCCACCAAATAGCGCCTACACTCTCGTTCATGCCCCGACACGGGGGAGGCGCGATTCAAGGAGAAGTACATGGCCGAGCCGTCAGCAGCGTTTCCACGTATCCCGCAGGAATTGGCGCTCCAAGTGAAGACGCAAATCGAGTCGCTCATGGAGCACGCAACGGTGGCTGCTAACCAGGGTCTGGCGGCGGTCGAGGAAGTAGTCATGTCGGGCGCCCACAGCGGCGCAGCCGCGGTCGTTTCACAACAAAAAGCCGTCGAGATCAACACGGACCTGATGAAGGTCATCAACGGTTGCACCAACTTGGCGCACAAGCTGGGTGTCTCGGTGGCGCAGTTTGCCCAGCACGACGCCGACGCAACGGGCCAACTTCAGTCGATCAGCCCGCTCTGACCACCTGCCTACTCTCCGCGAACCAATCGTCGTCTCGACAAGATAGGACATCACAGTCATGGATCCATCGATCATCACCTACATGCCCGGCGCCATTGAGGGCGCGACCGGCACTCTCGGCTCCGCCTCGGCGGGACTGGCGCAGTGTCAGGCAGACCTGGTGAATATCAACGCGCTGCTGGCCAGTCATATGGGTGGCAAGTATCACGCGTCGTATCAAGAAGCGATGCTCCAGATCGAGCAGCCCTTGCAGCATTTAGCCGAGACCGTCGGTGTGCATGGCAATGTCTTGAACTCGATCACTCACGACGCACTGGCATTGGATGCTTCGCTTGCCACCTAACAACCTGTCTAGCCAAGCTGGGGTACACGAAATCAGTGTGCCCCAGCGGCTTTCAGAGGGAAAGCGGTAAAAGAGAGCGGTGTGCTAACCACCAGCGTCGACGGCCTGTGGGTGCTTCAGGTGCTCACCGGTATCGAGGTGCTCGCCCCAGAGTTGGGGTTTCGATCCGTGCTACCCAGCGTCGAGACCCCGCACATGGCGCTGGCGCATCCGATCGCGGCCGAGTTACGGGCGGCCGGCGTTCTCGACGAGTCCGACATGGTGAACACCACGATCGTTGAATGGTTGACCGTGCTCGCGCGTCGAGATGTCGGGCTGGTGATCCACGTGCGCACCCCCGATCACACGCAAACGCCTACCAGGGCGCTACTGGCGCGATTCGCCCAGTGGTGGGTCGTCATTGAGCGTTCGGAAGACCTGGTTCGAATTGGCGGCGCGGGAACTTCCAGTGCAGAGGGTGCGGCCAATGCCGTGATCCAAGCCCAGATCGAGCGATTGTGTGGCTCCACCGTGCCGGCACCGCTGCGGCCGGTCACGGTGGACACCGATGCGCTCCAGGCAAACGGCGCAAGTCAGGAGGCGCTGCATACCTTCCTGGCAAGTCAACGACTGGAACCCGATCAACGACAGATGCTCGAAATGGCTACGGATGCCGCCCATTCGGCCCAGGCGTCGATCGTCGCGACCCAGTCCGGAGTCGCTACTGCCGGGTCCACCCGGACGCACGTGGAGCAGACCGCGGTAACGATCATCGACACTGCCCGGGGGCGGCTCGTGGCCGAGCACGTGCCCTCCGCCGGCAAACGATGGCTGATCCTCGCACCCGGTACCGCAACCAATATCACCTCGGCGATCAACCAGATGATGCGGCGCCTGCCCGCGGAAAAAGCATGGTATTCGTACCGAAAAGTCGTGTAAGTGAGGGTATTTCACACGTGTTAGCAACGGCATCGTGACACATCCGCGGCAGCCGGGACCGAATTCGGCGGAACTAGGCAGGCAGCCCCGCAGCGAAGCAGCCGTTTCGCCGCAGCAACAGGAATCCGTATCGGGAACGTTGCGCATCTCCGACATGGTGGCGCCCCGCAAAATCCCGCCGGGTTCGGGCTGGCGTAAGTTCGTCTACAGCCTGTCATTGCAAACCATAAACCTGGGCGAGTCGCCGGCCGAGCGGCATCACCGCGAATTGCAGGGCCGAATCCGGCGTCACATCCGCAAGCAGTACGTCATCGGGGTGGTGTCCGGCAAGGGCGGGGTCGGTAAGACCACCATGACCGCTTGCATCGGCGCGGTGTTTCGACAGTGCCGACCCGATAACGTTGTCGCCATCGACGCGGCACCTGGTTTTGGGACGCTGGCCGGCCGAATCGATGAGGCCCCGCCCGGCGATTACACCGCAGTCCTCAACGATACCGATGTCCAGGGCTACGCCGACATCAGGGAGCACCTGGGCCAAAACGCTTTAGGCCTCGACGTTTTAGCCGGTAACCGGGCGTCGGATCAGCCGAGGCCGCTGGTGCCGCCGATGTTCACCGGAGTGCTGTCGCGGCTGCGCCGAACTCACACCGTGATCGTGGTAGATACCTCTGACGACTTGGAACACCCGGTGATGAGAGCGGTTTTCGATGCCTGCGACACGTTGGTGTTCGTGTCCGGTCTAACGGCCGACGCGTCGCTGCCGGTGACCCGCGCGATCGACCTGCTCCGCTCGATGGGCTACCACGAGCTGGTGTCGCGCAGCACGGTCATTCTCAACGACAGCCGCAATGAATACCACGCAGACGCCCGGACCTACCTCACCGAGCGCTTCGCACAGTCGGGCGCCACGGTGGTGTTCATGCCATATGACCGCCATTTGGCACAAGGCGGGATTATCGATGCCCAGCATGAACTCAGCAAGAAAACCCGATTACGCCTCTTCGAAATCGCCGCGATATTAGCCGACAAGTACATTCCAGATGCGGACAGGCCACGTTAATGGCGAAGGTCTCTTTCCCGGCGCGCTGCGCGGTTGCGGTGGTCTGTGGGGAACACCTTGTCTCCCAGGTCTATCCAGCGGCGGTGCCAATCGAGGTGTTCATCGACAACATCGTCGAGCTGCTGGGCGACGAACTCAGGCGCCGGGGACTGAACGGTCCCCAACCGGGCGTCGGCTATGAGTTGCACAAGGCCAACGGTGTCCGGCTGGATGTCACTAAAACCCTCGACGAATTAGCTGTCGAAGACGGTGCCACCCTAGTTTTGGTTCCCGCGGTGGAGGGCGACTCGTTCGAGCCGCAGTATGAGTCGTTGTCAACCGGACTGGCCCGGGCCGGCAAGAAACTGTTCGAACCTGTTACCGCCGAGACGGCAGCTCACACCGCGCTGGCCATCTTGGCGATGGCCCTGGTCGTGCTGCTGGGACTGGCTGTGCGCCACCGCCTGGCCACGGAGTCGCTGCTGCCCAG
>Ga0123519_10013502_pt1 | contig 11735 bp, 6 predicted proteins | sample YelNatPaOPRAMG02_FD_87396 | JGI IMG/M metagenome (GOLD analysis project Ga0123519, IMG submission 87396) | Hot spring microbial communities from Yellowstone National Park - Yellowstone National Park OP-RAMG-02 (version 2) | ecosystem: Environmental > Aquatic > Thermal springs > Hot (42-90C) ... | reverse complement strand
TTAAAGCCTCCTTAATGTCATAGAAATAATATACTACTCTTTAGGATTGAAATCAAGTCAAGAATTTTAACCCAAATTTTTTCCGCTGGAAAATATAAACCTTGGGCGTTGTCGGGTATCTGAATATAATCACCGTAATCGGATTTTAAGGCTTCCCATTCGGTTAAAAGGTGGGAGTCCCGACGGTTAAAATCAATTTGTTCGCTGGCATCGCTAACAAGATGAAGAACAAGTTTTCGATTCCATTCGGTGGCGCTTTCGTAGTCAAAGACAAAATGGGCATAATGCTGGGCATAGCGTAAATGGTCAGTGCAGAGATGTTCCAACCAATTGTAAAGTCGGGTATCCCAATATAATCGTAATTTTGGGTAAATGTCGGGAAAATCCCGATTGATTAGATAAACAAACGAAACTGCTAACTTCTCGGCTTCGTTAATTTTTGTTTCATTAATTTGCCTTGGGATATATTCATTGCGATTTAAGGTTAACTCACCGATTTGGGTCTTACTGCCCAATGTATTATAACAAATTCTTTTGACAAGGTCGGCTAAATTGGCGGTCCTTGATTCATTAGTCAGTCGCGCAAGAAAACGGTGATAATGGATTTGGAGATTAATGGGTTTGGGTGACGGCTCGGAAAATAATTCAGCGCTGGTTCCTTTTTCAAAAATTAAACCTAAATCGCGGTCTTGTTTTAAACCGTAGTCATTGATAATTTCATAGAGCCGATTGCAAGCACCGCGCCAGTTACCTTTTACAATATAATTGTGATTAAGTGCTACCAACTCCGTAGCGAGTCTAACGATGGTTGGCATCGGTTTTGCTTCAACTTGTGCCAAGCGCTGCGTTCTTCTTTTGATGATGGGACGGACAACAAAGACCGAAAACCCACCAATCAATAAAAAGATAATACTCGTCCAAAAAATAGTCCGAACGAAAATTGATTTTAAATAATTCTGCCATTCTTGATGAATCAAATTTTCCGTTCTAACCGCCGAACCAATGTTGCCAAAACCGAAGGCGAGAATTTGTGCCTGTCGTCGGTAACGAGCGGCCAGTGACCGATTACGGAGAAAAAGCGCACTGCGATAATTATTCCACCGCTCTTTTTCGGCACGGGCGATCAGTTCGCTCCGGTTGATTAAACAATCAATTACATAATTTTTCGCTTGCCCGGTTCGGACAACCAACATATCGGCTAATGTATCACCATTGACCGAACCAATACATAAATTAAGGATTGTCTGATTTCGGTCAGAAAAGAGAATATCCAAGTTGGAAAAGTATTCCGGACTAAAGAGATTTATTTCATCCAGGGTCGTTGAAAATAATCTAAGGTCAGTGATTTTTCTCACTTTTTCATCCCGCCACCCTAATGTGACCAGTAATAAATTCCCGATTGAATACAGGTCCTGTAAATAAATAGGATTTTGATTAAATTTTGCCACTGGACTATAAAGAATCGGTGTCGTTGTTAACTGATGCAGATTGACTTTTTTTAATATCCTGCCGGTTCGGTCAAACTTAGCAAGATAATCATTGCCATTAAAATCAGTCCCCCCAACATAAATCTCACTTCGTAAGACTCTTATTGCTTTTGGACTGCCAGGAATTGCTTGGTTCTGCCACATAATTTCCCCGGTAGCGGAAAAACAACTTAACGAATTCATTACCTCGCCTTCTTGGGCGGGTTTAGTATGCATAATTGCGACAATCTCTTCAATCCGGTCCGAATTAAAATCATAAAGGTCAAATCCTTGATTAAGCTCATCGGACAAATTGGCTAAGGTTAAATCAGTTAGAATTTCGCCTTTACTATTATAAACTATCAACCGGTTAAAATCGCTGATTACAATTTCCTGGTAGCCATCATTATTTAGATTACCAATCGCAACCTGTTTGGGCAAAATTGGTAAGAGGACCTTCCGAACTAACTGGCGATTGGGCAGAACAACAAAAAAGGAATTTCTGGTTACCGCCAAAATTTCAACGCCTAAATCAGGGTCAAAATTTTCCGTTAGGAGCCATAATATTGGTTGATTATCAATCCCGGTCAATAGAACTTGCCAGGCAACTCTACCCTGAGGGTTGACCGCCCAAAGATAAGGTGAAGCCCCGACAATCAAAAGCGGTTCTTCTTTCCCAGATTGCAATACCGTAAGTCGAGTTATTGCTGAACTGGTCAGAAAAGTCCACAATATTGAATCACCAGTATTATTTAGAATGATTATTCTATTCGGTGCTTGGGCAATTGCCACTTCGGCTAAACGGTCATCATCAATATCATAAAGCACGATGTCTGTGGGTGAAGAACCAATTTGCCAACTCCACTCCGGAACAAAAATCGGTGAGTAGGCAGAAGTTATCGTAACGAAAAAGAGTAAGGCAAAAAAATTCGTTCTCATTTAGGGTAAGGCATAAAGATAAAGCCGGTCGGTTAAGACCAAAATTTCTTTAGTTGCGCCTTTTATCAAATCGGAAACCACTAACGCCAAACACCGTTCTTCAAGGTCAATGTAGCCTTTTTCCCCTAATCTTTCATCAAAGACCAAAACATCCGGTTCAATGAATTGAGTTGTGCGAACTGTCCAATCGGTCAAGACCGGTGACTCATGAACAATTGACCCTAAGATTTCAATTTCATTATCTGCATCAATGTCGGCTAACGCCCAAATCCAATAAGAGACCATCGCTGGTTCGCGCAGGAAAGCTGGGTAGTAGCGTCGGGTTGCCAGGGTCTCTAAACCCGCTACTCCCATACGAAAAGAATAAAGCCGAGCCGTCCTTCCCCGCGTGGCAGTGACAATTTCGGATTTGCCATCCTGGTCAAAATCACAAAGTCCTAAGGAAGTGAAGGCTCTTTTCAGAAACCGATTTTTCGGAAATTGGTCAAGAACCTTACCGGTTTTACCCTCAATAATTTTAATCCGGCCTACTTTTCCGTCCTCAGTTCCAAAGACTGCCACTACCTCTTGTTTACCATCGCCATTTAAGTCACCAATCGCCGCCTCGGTATAAGCAGGCACCTTGTAATTCAAAAAAGTAAGGCTATCTGGGTAATTGAAAGCAATTCGCCAAATCAATTTTCCCGAACCACTTAAGGCAGTCACCTCACCCAAGGCTTTATCGGGTGAATAGGTCGTGCAAATAATCTCGTTTCGACTATCCTGATTAACATCACCCACGGCAGCGACAAATGGCAAAAGTTCAAACTGGTAAGACCATAGCATTTGTCCAGTTGCAATCTCATAACAAGTAATTTGAAAATTACCCAAATTTTCGTTGGTCAGCCGTTCAGTGGCAAGTAATACTAATTTTGAATCGGATAGCGCTTTGAGTTTAGCAATTCGTAAGGTTACGACTTGGTTTAAGGTGCGTAACTCCCGGATTTTCTTATGACCTTTGAGGTATTGAATAGTGTTTAAGGAACAGGCAACCGCATAAATCTTTCCTCTATCATCTTGATAAAAATCAAAATTAGCCGGAAGAGCATATTGGAATACACCTTCGGCATTTAACACAAGAGTCTTATTCTGATAACCGACCAATATCTCCAATTTACCATCGGAATTCAAATCAGCCGTTCTTAAGTTATAATACATTTTTTGCACCCCACCAACCAACCGAAAGGGTAACGGTGAGAACTCCTCGGCAACCCAAATCGGTGTGAAAGAAAGTTTGGCTAAAGCCAATTTCGGTGATGCTAATCGGGTCTGTGATTTAGTTGTTCCTTTTGACTGACCGGCAAAAAAATTGGAATTATTGTCATCGCACCCAATCCGAACCCAACCCACTGGACTAACCGGAGTTTTCATTTTAATTATTTTAAAAAAAATCAGCCCGAAAACAATAATTATTATCAAGATAAAAAAAATCATTTTTGGTATGGGTTGCCGAATTTTCTCCCTGGCGTATCGGATAGCATTAAAGTTCATAACACCTCTTTAATTCAAAAGCAATTTATAAACTTTCTTGCTTTTGTTTTCATTTAATTTACCAACGGGATTTAAAATGTCAAGGCAAAAGATTAAATTTTAATAGAACAGAGTTGACATTTTAGTAAAATATGCTAATCTTATTATAATAATCCGGAGAGCTAGTCCTAATTGGTAAGGCAGCGGACTTGAAATCCGCCTCCCAGCAATGGGAATGGGGGTTCGAATCCCTCGCTCTCCGTGTCCGCCATAGGCGGACGGCAAACAGCGAATGGCTTATGGCTTTTAAATTCGAACACTTAGAAATCTGGAAACTTGCTTGCGAATTCTGTGAAAAACTGCACGCGGTTACAAAGAGGTTTCCTAAATCCGAACTTTTTGGTTTAACTTCTGATTTAAACCGAGCCGGAGTTTCGATTCCGGCTAATATTGCCGAAGGGTCTGGAAGCGATAGTGAGAGAGAATTTAAAAGATACCTTGGGATAGCAGTAAAATCTCTCTTTGAAGTTGTATCTCACCTGTTCATTGCCAAAATGAGAGGTTATTTAAAAGATGAAGAATTTGCTACATTGTATGCCGACGCCGAGACACTGGTAAAGAAGATTAAATCATTCAAGAAAATGCTTGAGTGAAATTTTACTATTTACTATCAACTATACGCTATTCGCCAATTGGGAGAGGTGGCCGAGTTGGTCTAAGGCGCCCGCTTGCTAAGCGGTCGCACGGGTAAAACCGTGCCGGGAGTTCGAATCTCCCCCTCTCCGTTAAGAATTTTTGATTTATGACCGTCCGAGTCCGAATTGCGCCCAGTCCAACCGGAGCAATCCATGTTGGATTGATTCGTAGTGCGCTCTATAATTGGCTTTTTGCACGCCATCACCAGGGTAAATTCATTTTACGAATTGAAGATACCGACCCCACCCGTTCTTCGGAAGAATCAACCAAGGCAATCCTTGATGGATTTCGTCTGGTTGGCATTGATTGGGATGAAGGACCATTTTTTCAATCGCAAAGATTTAATATCTATCAAGAGTATGCCCGGCGTCTTTTAGCCGAAAAGAAAGCCTATTACTGTTACTGCCCCCAAGAAAAATTGGAAGCAGAACGCCAAGTCGCTTGGAGTCAAAAAAGAATCTGGCGATATGATAGGCGTTGTTTAAATCTTTCTGAAGCGGAAAAAGAAAAGTTAGATGCATCAAAAAAGCCTAAGGCGATTCGCTTTTTAATTCCACCCAAAAAGGTAGTTTTTGACGATTTGATCCATGGTCGGATTGAAAAAGCACCTCAGGATATTGAGGACTTTATCCTTGTGCGGGCAGACGGAACCCCGACCTACAACTTTGCTGTAGTGGTTGATGATGCCCTAATGCAAATTACCCATGTGATAAGGGCAGTTGAACATATTGCCAATACGCCCAAACAGATTTTGTTATATGAGGCTTTAGGCTTCCCAATACCAAAATTTGCTCATTTGCCTTTAATCTTAGGACCAGACCGAAAAAAACTTTCCAAACGTCATGGGGCATTGTCATTATTTGAATATCAAAAAGCCGGTATCTTACCCGACGCCTTAATCAATTTTTTAGCCTTGCTTGGTTGGTCACCGGGTGGCGACCGCGAGATTCTTACCCGCGAAGAAATGATAAAAGAATTTTCCTTAGAAAGGGTGAATAAGTCTAATGCGATATTTGATTATAAGAAATTAGAATGGATGAATAGCGAATACATCAAAAACTATCCGGCCGATAAACTTTATAATTTAGTCATTCCCTTTTTACGCGAAGTCGGTATTAAAGAATTCAATCGCGAACATTTGCTAAAAATTATTGAATTAGTTAAGGTTCGTTCACGAACTTTGGTCGAAATGGCAAATATGGCAAAACCATTCTTGAGTGAAGAAATTACCTATGATGATGAAGCGGTGAAGAAATATTTGACTAATGATGCCCGGAGAAATCTCAGTCTACTTTATGAACGATTTGAAGCGTTAACTGATTTCAGTGCGAAAAACTTAGAATTAATTTTAAGGCGATTAGCCGAAGAGTTAAAAATCAAGGCAGCTGATTTGGTGCATCCTTGTCGGGTCGCCTTAACCGGCAAAAGTGTTGGACCGCCATTATTTGAAACAATTGAATTAATTGGCAAAGAAAGAACCTTAACCCGACTGGCAAAATTTAAGTCTTAAAAAAATAATTAAGATCAAATACCTTTTTCAATTCAATAAACTAAAAGTAATGAAATTAATATAACTTTCCGTATATGATCTTGCTTATTAGACACTTACGCTTATTTTGCTTTGGGAAGATGGTAACAAATTAGTAGTTAGTTGATGCCCCATCTTGACGAGATTGAAGAATGGCTCCTTTATAATTTTTAACCGCAGAAAACAAAAAGGGAGGAGTCGTTCAACCCCTCCCTATTGGTTCTTTTCCTTTTATCTCATTAAAAGGACTTTACCACTGACTATCCTATCACCATTTTTTAATTCAACGAAATAGACACCTGTCGGCAACATTCGTTCGTTTTTATCTCTTCCCTCCCAGATTACGGATTGGATAAGATTGTTCGCCTTAGCTAGGTTAATGGTCTTGACCTTTTTACCGGTTGCATTATAAAAATTCAATTGCGCGTTCTTAAAATCAGCAATCTGAAATCTTATTGTGGTTTGCTTAGTAAAGGGGTTAGGTATAAAGGATAAGGAAGGTAAACCGATGCGACAAAATGTCTTTGTCTCTTCGTTTATTTCGGTTGGAGGCAGAGCTTCGCCAAAGAAGGTTAAGATGCGTGCCATAATCCGCCACTTCTGAGTGTAACGGGTTGGACTACCGGCAATCGCCTCAAATGGGAAAGCGAAATAAACAACTTTATAACTATTAGAATAATGGGTTGCGCCATAAATTGAATCCGGATTAGCCACATAATGATAGCAACCAACTGCACCATCAATCGGTTGAACACCATCCATTGAAACTGCATTATTGGCGCCTCCGGTCCCCATTAGGGCTAAGGTTTCGGCACTGCTATTACTAATTGGGTCGCCATCAATACCATAAACTCGGGGCATCGTGCCAGTAGTTACTCGATTGATTAGATAGCGGGTATGAAGATAGTTACTATAGAAAGGTTGGCTACCGATTTCTTGTCCTAAATTCTGTCCGCATAAGAAAAGATTGCCACCGTTATCTAAATAAGAACTGAGTGCATTCATATCGCTTTGGGTCAAAGTTTGGGTACTGTCAATACCGCAAAACCAGACTACGACTGGATAATGATTTAAAGTATCAAGCGTAGGTGAACCCGAACTGCTGACTGTCCATACTTTGTAAAGGACGCCCAGACTGTCGCAAGCTTGTTTATACCATAGTTCGACATTACCACCGTCATCATCGTCAACCAAGATAACTCTTGGGGCACCAATCGCAATTGTCATTGCATCGTCTAAATCATAACTGACGGGTGTAGAATTTTTGGCAATCGTAAATTTAATCCGATGGGGCACCGCATTGGGATGGACCACAAAGACAAAAGAATCAGCCGAACAGTTGCGACTTGTGCCAGGTGGAATATCAGGAAAAGTCGCAGTGGGATGAAGAATCGTAATCGTTGTATCCAAGGTGGCAAGGGTTGCGGAAACATTAGTCGCGGTCTGCCAGTAAGGGTCATTTAGTAAAGTAATAACTACGGCACAGGTCTCACCTAAATCTGGATAGCCATTATTATTACCAGTTCGGTCAACAATCCGATAATCGGTCATTTGTAGATAACACGAGATTGGTTGATGGAGAGCCTTGCCAACATTGATCCGGCCATGGCCTAATAGTCCAAGCCGGTAGGTTGAATCGGGCATTGAATCGCAGGATTGGAAGATACGCGTCGTGCATTCGGCATTGGTCATTGCGGGATAGGCTGATTTCAAAAGAACTGCCAGTCCACCAACGCAAGGCGAAGCGGCTGAAGTCCCGCCAAATTCTTGCCAATAACGATTTCCCGTATTGGTGGTATAGACATCGGTCCCAGGGGCAGCTAAATCAACCCATGGACCATAATTTGATTGCTCTTGCGGTGACCAAATTGAACGACGGTCAAAACTATCGGATGCCGCAGTTGCAATAACATGGTCGTAGTTTGCTGGATAACGGGGTGAACCACCAGAATAGGTGTTGCCGGCGGATGCGCTTAAAACACAACCTTGGGACCAGGCATATTGAATCGCATTATTCAATTCTGATTGATAACCTGCGCCGCCCCAACTCATACTAATCGCAAATGCACCATTATCCGCGGCATAATATATTGCTTGAATTGCACAATAAGTATAAATCCCAGTTTCGTCACCACAACGCAATCCCGCACCTCGTGAATTAAACCCAATACCAGCCACACCCCGCAGATTGTCCGTTACTGCCACCGCAGCCCCAAAACAAAGTGTGCCGTGGCTCTCATTAAGATTTTCATTTATTGGATTGTTATCCCAGTAGTAAAAATCCCAACCAATCACATCATCAATATATCCATTACCGTCATTATCAACTCCATCCTCATCACCACCCGGGGGTGGACCTAAGTCAAATCTACCATTATGATTAATATCTTCTTCGGGATTAATCCAAAGGTTATCCTCAATATCCGGATGAGTCCATTCTAACCCTTCGTCAACAATTGCAATCCAGACCGCGGTATCACCTTGACTTATATCCCAAGCCCTTGCGCATTGGAGATTACGATGATGCCACTGTCGGGAATAAAGGGAATCGTTCGGCACATAATCCAACTCGTAGACAAAATTTGGACTGACATGCTCAATTGCCGGACAATTTTGGTAACCTTTAACTAAATCAACTACCTTGGTTTCATAAGGAAAAGTGAACAAATATACTAAATCAATTCCAAACCTCTTGCCACTTTCATTCAAATTTGGGTTACGATAAGCCTTATCAATAGTTTTCGTCCGAAATGTTTTGTTCAACTCATCAATTTCGGGAATTCCAGTCAAGGCAATGCCATCACGGTATTGAATATTGATTAGACCCCGATATTCAGGTTTGAATTTAACGATTAAGTGACCAGCAACAAACTTATCCGAAAACTCGGGCGCACTGGTGATTGGTAGAGATACTCCTATCGCCAAGATCGAAAAAATTAGAATTATAAACTTTTTCATTGCATCCTCCTTTTTTAAAATTAGCAATGAATTTTGCACCGCTTAACTATACTAAATTTTTTAAGTTATGTCAATACCCTTTTTGAGTAAAAATTTGTAATGGTTTAGATTTTGCCGAAATTTGCTCGGTTCTTGCTAAGAAATCAATATTATCATAAACCCGTTTTTTCTTAAATTCTCGATTCAAGGTCAAATAATTTAAGTCGTTGATTTTTCATACCAACTCACCTGATTTACCCCCACCAATGGTTTTAAAAAGAAAAACTTGTTTGAAACTGACCGATTTTATTATTCCATTCTAATATACAATAAATAAATCCCGCGTTTAAATAGTCAAAAAAATGAATCTTGTGATTTGTAAAAAGAATTCCCACTCATTGATTTATAAGTGCAATTTTCTCCACCCCACCAAGGCATACTAAACTAAACCAGCTTTCAGCCAAACTTCCCAACCAGTGGATACCAGAGAACCCGATATACCTGCACCACCAACCCAACAAAACTTAAATCTTTAATCCTTTTCACCACACAAGGAAATTGACCCTGCGCCAATGGATATAAATAAGCCGCTATTACTATTGCCAATATAGCACCAAAGACAAGTCGCCCCAAACGTTCTTCAATGTTAACCTTGAGACGAAGTTCCTTTAACCCTAACACCATCTTTAAATCCCTAAACGCCTCTTCGATTCTCATCCGTAATTGGTAGTGACCACGGGCTTCCTCTGGGTCTAAATCGGTCACCAGATAAATTAATTCTTCGCACCCAGTTCGATCCTTACCCCAAAAGCTTATCAGATAAACCAATTCTTGAAATTGCTGTTGGTAGAAAACCGAATGCCACTTTCCAGTTTGATGTAATCCAGATAGGATACCTTCATAATCTTGAAATCGAATATAAACATTATTGGGAACCCGAATCACATAGTGAACCCCAAGCTGTTTCAGATAACTTATAATCTTCACATCGGCATAGCCACGATCTAATATTAGGATCGGCTTTAGGTTGTGGAGTTTTAATAAGTCAGTAATATAGGTGAAGAAGGTATTTTCAATTTGATTTAGGCTGTTCTTAATATTTGAATAGTGAAAGATTAAGAAGGCGAAGGATAGGGCTCGACCGTGGTAAGGAATTGAGGCGAAGAGGCTTTGATAACCTATAGGGAGAGCAGTTTGGTCAATAATGACTGGAATTGTGTTGTAGTAGTGCCGGAGATTGAGAATCATGGTAAGGAGTTGATTAAATAGGGGTTGAATTTGAATTCGGTGATTAGCAATGAAGCGTAGCAACCGTTTCTGTCGATGGTGAAAATTGGTATTTAGTGGTATGGTTCTGGTTAAATGAGCAATTCGCATTGCTGTGCCATAAAGGATAGCAAAGGTAAGCAGCAATAAATTTTGGAGCTGAGTAGCTAAGAGTAATTTCCTAAAATTGTGCCTTAGCAACCATTTTATTTTTTAGTTGCTTTGTACACAATTACTATGATAAAATAAGATTGCTAATTTGTATACTCAAAATTTAGTGGGGGTAAATCAGCCAACTCACCTCTTGACAAATCGTTGGGGGCTAGGGTGGGGCTAGCCCCTATACCGAGCCGAAAGTAGTATAGAGGGTAGGCATCGGGTAAGCCAAGCAGGTAGGGTAAAAGATAGGTCAGATGCTTGGCTAAAGGCAAGACCAAAGCGTAGGACAATGGCAGAGCTTGGGGTTAGGCAAGTGGAAAGGCCAGGGTTAGGATTATGGTTAGGCTTTGGATTAGCCCATTCCTTAGACTTCTGAATAGCCCCCTTATTTCCCAACCAAGAACTTTTTGGTCTCTTTTCTTCACAAATTTGTAGGGCAAGTTCGCCTGAGGCGGATTAGCCTTGCTTTAAGATAAAAGGAAATGCAATCCGCCTAAAACGGTTGGCACTTCTGGACCGTCTCTCTTACCTTAATAAGATGAACTCTTTTGTTTCGGTTATACCGTCTTTTGTCTTAAGGCGATAGATATAGACGCCAGTTGGTAGTCTTTTGCCAAAGTCATCTGTCCCATCCCAGGTAATTTCGCTAACTGCAAAAGGCTTAAAAGATTTCACCAATTCCCCGGCTGAGTTATAAATCTTTAAGGTCAATTCTTTATTGGCATTCCAGATTTTAAATCTAACTTTTCCTGCTGCTGGATTTGGAAAGACCTCTAATCTAAAATTCTTAACCGAAAGAGCATCTTCTTCAATTCCAGAAGGTATGATGCTAAATACTCTATCCGATTCGTCGTATTGCCAGCCTGGTCCATAGGCGATGATTTTTATTTTGCAGGAATCCGATGAAACATTAGGCACAGTCCAGAGATAAGAACTGTCGGCTCCGGGTAAACCAGTAATGATTGTGTCATAAGTCCTGCCGTTATCTAAGGAATAAAACAAAGAAAGCGAATCGCATCGGGGTGGATAGAATTTCTGCCAGCGGATTTGCTCTTGGGAATTACCAATAAAATTCTCACTGCCATTTGGTCTTAAGACTCTTACTGCTTCTACTTCAAAGATTGAGGTCTTGCCACTACCACCAACAACAATTTCATTGTAGCCATTTTGATTCATATCAAAGATGTTGACAATCAGGCATTCGTCGTTTCCGTGGTCTTGCAACCACTGCCAGA
>Ga0123519_10013499_pt1 | contig 11736 bp, 12 predicted proteins | sample YelNatPaOPRAMG02_FD_87396 | JGI IMG/M metagenome (GOLD analysis project Ga0123519, IMG submission 87396) | Hot spring microbial communities from Yellowstone National Park - Yellowstone National Park OP-RAMG-02 (version 2) | ecosystem: Environmental > Aquatic > Thermal springs > Hot (42-90C) ... | reverse complement strand
TCCAGATTAACCTGAAGATGAGTAGCAGTTCCGTAGTTACCGGCTATTATATTAAGACGGCCGTCATTATTAATATCGCTTAAAAGCAATGAATATGTTTTTTCTCCATTTATATTTTCTAAGGATTTTTTAAACTTTCCCTCATCATTTATATAAATCAGATTACCCTGCTCTGTTCCCACTGCTAAATCTAATTTGCCATCATTATCTAAATCACCTAATGCTAAATTACTAAGATAATTACCTGTAAGTGTATTTTTAAAAATTTCCTCTTTTTTAAATACACTAACGCCATCGGTAGGATGAGGTAGTAAATTTTCATATAAACATACTTCACCATTATTATATCCTACAATAATATCCAAATCACCATCAGTATCTAAATCATTAATCTTAAGAACATTTACAGAAGTCCCTACCTTAGAATTAATAACTTTAGAATCCCACGGACCAGAACTAAATGGATCTTGACTATTATATCCAATAGGTACATGTAATTTATTTTCTAATGCAATCATTGTTCCATTATCTAATCCTACTATAACATCAGTATCGCCATCATTATCAATATCTCCAACATCCAATGCTTTTATTGGATTTGTTGTTGTATATTTAATTTCTATTGGATTAAAATATTGTGAATGTGGATTATGAGGATTATTATAAACTATTATTCTATATGTTCCACTTGTATAAACAGCTCCAATAATATCCAACCACCCATCAAGATTAAGATCAGCTAATGCTATAGATGTAACATTCCGTGAGGTTGAATCTACTTTATTATAATTCCATTCTCCATTTCTAGGAGTACCATCATTCTCAAAAACATAAAGATATGTACCAATAGGCGCTACAATATCATTATCTCCATCATTATTTATATCCCCAATTGCAACATCATTTACCCGTTCATTTAAAAAATTATCTGAAATTAAATATTCTTGAAAAGGACCACCTAAGTAAGTTGTATTTTCCGTTGTTACCATAATGAGTGCCCCATCATTACCTGTTCCTGTACCATCAGATGCCGCAATAAATTCATCATTTAAATTATAAACACCGCCAAACTCACCTTGTTTAATTGCAGTTATAACATTCATACTTAAGGGTGAAGTAAGATTTTGACCTAATTTTCCCTTATTAACATATTCCCAATTGGCATTATTCCCATAATAATATTCTCTACTTTGAGTTGCTAAGTTTCTAAAGAAGAATTGTGTTCCTGAAACAACTACACAATAAATATCAGTGGTGTTTTCCTCAATACCATTTATATGTGTTGGAATTGCTATGACCACTTTTTCTGTGCCTGTTGGTGATAATTCCTTATACTCTAGCCAACTTCCATAAAATGGATTTATTTGCCCTTTAAAAATACGAAAACGACCATAATTAATTCCTATTATTACATCCGTAGAACCATAATCTTGCACAAAATCATAAAAATCTATGGATGTTACAGCATAATTAAATGAAGTTAAATTAGATTCTGAGAAATCTGGAATTGTAACAGTCCCTGATATTCTAATTTTATTATAGTTATTAATATCATCAAGTTTATAATTAATAAATGGCGTTAAAATACATAATAAATTACCACTTATGATAAAAATTAAAAGAAGAGTGAAGGAAAAACAAAATATATTTCTTAATATTTTTTTTAACCACATAATTTTTTCACATATATATTTTTATTTTATTTAATTAAATTTTTTATATTGTTTTTTATATTAATTTTTTGAATTTAAGATTTTTTTCAAAAACATTAGATTTATTTTGAATTTAATAAAGTATCTGAAAAAAATTAGATGGGCGCGGAGGGATTCGAACCCTCGACTACCGCGGTGTAAGCGCGGTGTCATTTGTAGAATCTATATAATTTTTTTATTAGATTTAACCGCTAGACCACGCGCCCTGATTCTTTTATAAAAGTAAATTGAAAACTATATATTATATAATTTATAAAATTATAAAAAATTTTTGAAATTTTTTGTGTTAAGAATATTTTTTGATTAGTTTTTCTATATTTTTCGGGCGAAACATAGAAAATTTTGCATTTTTAACAAATGGACCTATATCTGCCAATATACCAGGTGCATTAGTGCCGTTTCGAAGTGTACAAGCTGTTTCTAAAAATCCTATTCTATCAATAGACACATAATCTTCATAATGACCTGTAACTTTCATTGCTTTCTTTATTCTTTTTCTAACCACACCTGCCGATAGAAGAATATCTAACCCATTTTTTAACCAATTATTGAATAAATCTAATGTTTTTTGAGCGAACTCACACTCTATTTTTTTATTTTCTTTATCTATTTTAGTAATTTTTATATAAACTGGAAATTCTTTAAAAAATCCAAAAGCTTTACTTATTAAATTTTTTGGAATCTTTAATCCATTAACGAGTTGACTTCTTATTTTATGAAGTGGTAGTAATGCATCTTTATTTTCTGGTTCAATACCACAATCAATGAAAATACCAAAATTAACTTGTTTATAATCTCTCAATCTTCCTCTAATTATCTGATTTTCTTTGATATTATCAAACTTATAAATAGTACCGTATTCATTTATTAAAAAATTATAAACAAAATTTTCTTCTTTTCCAGATATCGTTAAAATAGGTCTATTTTCAGGAGTTTTCAAACCTACAAATGTAAAATGTACATCCAAACCTTTAGTTTGCTCTTTTAATAACTGAATTAATACTTTAGATAAATATTCTATATCTAAATTATTTCCATATGTATAAAATCTATCCAAAAGGGTTAAGGTTTTCATAATTCAAAATATTTGATTCTTTTTTTTATGTTTTAATTTTTATTATATAAAAGAAGAAATAATTTGACTTAAATTAATGAACAAATTATTTTATTTCAATTTTTTGAATATAAAATAAAAAATAAAAATTATTAAGTATAAAAAATAATATAGATAAAATTTTTATTAATTAAAATGATTAGTTAAAACTAGGGATTTTTCATATGATAGATGATATAATAGAAAAATTTAAAGAATTTCAAGAAAAAAACAAGGAATTTAGAGATTTAACTATATATGTGCCCGATGAAACTTTAATTAAAACAGAAAATTCAGAATTGGATAATGATGATGTTAAAGAAATTATAAATGTATGGAACAATCATTTAGGAACATTAAATCTAAAAGGTGTACGATATGTTCTTTTAAAAACAGATCCATTACAATTAGCCGGCGTGGCACCATCATCAGGAAATCGTGGAATAGTTGGGACATGTATAAAAGGAAAATATGCAATTTGTTTATTAGATAAAAGTGCTAATAATATAAACGCATCGAGTATTTACCTTCAAAAATGGATTTTTGATAAATTATAATTATAAAAATTATCATTTTAATTATTAAAATATGTTTTATAAATTTAAATAAAAAATTATAAATTTCCTAAAAAATTCTTAAGAAATAAAATAGAAATATAAAGGTTATAAAAATGTTTTCCGAACCAGGCAGAGGATATGATGTTGCTCCTACAATGTTTAGCCCAAAAGGGCGTTTATTCCAAGTTGAATATGCAATAGAAGCTGTTAGAAAAGGAGCCTTAATTGTAGGAGCTATTAGTCAGAAAGATGAATCAGTTGTATTAGCGGCTGAAAAAAAATTATTACCACTTCAAGAAGAAAAATATTCTGGATCTGAAAAAATATGGATTATTGATGATCATTCAATTGCAGCAATCAGTGGATTAACTGCTGATGCTAGAGTATTAATAGATCATGCACGATTAAAAGCTCAGATTTATAAGCTTTCATATGATATACCAATAGGAATTGAAGATATTGCAAAGGAAATAGGAGATCAATGTCAATACTTTACCCAATTTGGTGGTGCAAGACCTTATGGAGTATCTTTATTAATTGGAGGAATAGATCCAAAGAAGGGACCAAAACTATATAATACAGATCCCTCTGGTAGCTATTGGGGCTTTTATGCATGTGCAGTAGGAAGTAATTATACAGCTGCTAAACAAATTCTAGAAAAAAAATATAATAAAGATTTAACTTTAGAACAAATTCTTGAATTATGTTTCGAAACATTAAAAGGAGCTATGGAATCAGAATTTAATCCATCAAATATAGATGTAGCATATATCAAGAAAAAGGATTTAGTGATAAAATTTTTAAACAATGATGAAAAAAAAGATATAATCAATAAAATGATAAAAAATAATATTTAATAAAAAATATAAACGACTAAGAGATGAAAATGATTTTTTTAAATTTTGTAAAATTCTTTTCTAATATAAAAAATGAAAACCATATGAAAACAAATTTCAATTGAAACTTTTTCTTAAAATTAAATATATTTGGTGTTTGCATTATGATGAGAGACGGCATAGAGACAAAAAGAATAGATTTAGGTAAATATATAATTGTTCGTTTAAGAAAAAATAAAAAGAATATTGAAATGATAGTAAATCCTAAGAAAGCATGGGAAGCTAAAAGAATAATAGATAATAAAATCTTTGAATTAAAAGAAAAAAATAAAAATGCTGAATTAACAGTTGAAGATTTAAAAAAAATGCCTGAAATAAATATATATGATATTTTTGAAGGTACTACTGTTTTTTCAGATGTTCATAAAGGAGAGGTATATCCAAAAAATATTTTAGAAGAAATATTTGGGACATATGATGGTGTAGAAATTGCTTATAAAATATTATTGGATAAAGATTCGGAATTTTTATGGTCAAAAGAACAAAGAGATGAATTTATAGAACAAAAGAAAAAACAGATAATTAATATTTTAACTAAAAATTGCGTAAATCCAAAAACAGGTAAACCACACCCACCAAATAGAATAGAAAAGGCGATAAAGGAAGCAAAATATAACATTAATATTAATAAATCAGCAGAAGAACAAATAAAAGATGTTTTACAAGCAATTAATGCAATTATTCCTATTAAATTAGAAAATATTGAACTAGAAATCAAAATACCAGCTCAGTTCTCTGCAAAAGCATATGGAATTATTACTAAATATGGACGAGTAAAACATAGTGAATGGCTGACTGATGGATCATGGCATGGTACATTAGAATTACCAGCCGGTTTAGAAGCAGAATTTTTAGAAAAAATTAATGGATTTACCCATGGCCGTGCGGAAATCAAAGTAGTTAAAAGAATTTAATTCATTATATATTGTTATATAACTATATAAATCAAAAATAAATATATAAGAAATTTATAATAGGGATAGATTATGGTAGAGTCAAATGGAGCTCAAACCAGAGAAATTGTATATCCTGGACAAGTAATTTCAACAGATCCAGAGAAAATACCAGGTAGGGGCACTATCAAAGAAAATGGTAAAATATTATCAATATTTATTGGAATTAAGGAAGAATACGGTAAATACTTAAATGTAGTTCCTTTAAGAGGACAGATTTATACAGCTACAGTTGGAGATAAGATTATTGGAAAAATTATTGAAAGAACTCCAGTAAAATGGATTTTAGACATAAATTCTAATGTTGAAGCAATTTTAAAACCATCTGATGTGATGGAAAAAGAAAAAATTGAAACTAAAAGTAAAAGATTATCAAAACGTGAAGAGGAAACTGAAATTATGAAATTATTTAATGTTGGTGATGTATTAATTGTTAAAGTTATATCTGGAGATAGATTAAGTACACCATTACTAACCACTATTGGAGAAGGATTAGGAAAATTAAATGATGGAATTGTACTACAGATAGAGGTCCCTAAAATTCCTAGAATAATAGGTAAACAAGGAAGTATGATTAATATTTTAAAAAAATATACAAATTGTAAAATTTTTGTTGCAAAAAATGGGAGAATTTGGGTTAGAGGAAAAACCTTTGAATATGAACAACTTCTTATTGAAGCAATATATAAAATTGAAAAAGAATCCCATACATTTAAATTAACAGATAGAATTGAATATTATCTAAAAGAAGAAAAGAAAAAAAGAGGTTTGAAATAAGATGCCTATTTTATTACCTGAAAAAAAACATGAAAAATTAATTTTAGAAAATGGAAAAAGATTAGATGGTAGAGATCTTGATGAAATAAGACCTTTTAAGTGTGAAATAGGGGTATTATCAAATACAGATGGTTCAGCATATGTTGAGCATGGAGGAAATAAAATATTTGCAGGAGTTTATGGCCCCAGAGAAGTTCATCCAAAACATTTAGGTCTACCAGATAGAGGAGTTCTTAAAGTTTATTATAGAATGGCTACATTCTCAGTCCACGAGAGAGCATCACCAGCTCCAAATAGAAGAGCATTAGAAATTTCAAAAATTATAGAAGATGCAATTACTCCTACTTTATTTTTAGAATTATATCCGGACTCTGCTATCGAAGTATATGTAATGGTAATAGCAGCATCTGGGGGAACGCGTTGTGCGAGTACAACAGCTGTTTCATTAGCGTTAGCAGATGCAGGAATTCCAATGAAAACATTGGTGGCGGGTTTAGCAGCAGGAAAAGCAAATGGAAAAATAATATTGGATTGTAGTGATGAGGAAGATAAAGCTGGAGAAGCAGATATTCCTTGTGTCATTCAAATGAAGGATGAAAAAATATGTCTACTTCAATTTGACGGAGATATGACTCCTGAAGAACTTGATACTGCTATTAGTTTAGTAAAAAAAGGGGCTAAACAAATATTTCAGAAAATGACCGAGGCAATTCATCAAAAATTTGAAAATATTCAAAAAGAAACCGAATTGGAGATAGAGAAAATGATACAACAACAAGATATTGACTCAATAAACAATATTGAATCTACTATAGAAAATGAAACAGAAATGAAGAATGAATACGATAATATTGATATAAATAAAAAAGATTTTGATTTCAATAACATAGACAATAAGAAAAATAAATTGGAAGAATTTGATGAAGAAGAGGAGGATTTTGAACAATGATGGGTATTTCAAATATAGTTTCAACAATTGAAAGAAAATACATTTATAAATTACTTAAAAAAGGAAAAAGAATTGATGGTAGAGAGTTATTTGATATTAGAGAAATCTCAATAAAAACCAACATAATTCCTAAAGCAGAAGGATCAGCCGATATAGAATTAGGAAAAACTAGAGTGATTTGTGGAATAAAATATGATATTGGATCTCCTTTTTCTGATTCTCCAGATGAGGGTGTGGCAACTTGTATGGCAGAATTTGTACCTTTTGCATCTCCAATGTTTGAGGGAGGTCCTCCTACAATTGATTCGATCGAACTTGCACGAATTATTGATCGAGGAATTAGACATGGCAATTGTATTGATTACAAAAAGTTATGCATTAAAAAAGAAAAATACTGCTACATATTATTCATTGATATCTATATTATGAACTATTATGGAAATTTAATAGATGCCAGTGGAGTAGCTGCAATTGCAGCTTTAATTTCAGCAGTAATTCCTTCTGCAAAACTGACTTTAGATGAAACAAATATTGAATGGGACGGAAAATTTATGCCAATTCCTATAAATGAATTACCAATTCAAATCACATTCGGTAAAATTGATGATATTGTATTTATAGATCCCTCCCTTCCAGAAGAATTAATTCAAGACGGTAGAATTTCATTTGCAATCACTGAATCCAATAAAATCTCATCAATTCAAAAATCAGGACCTGCTTTGTGGGAACAAGATGAGATAATTAAATTATCTAGAATAGCGATACAAAAAGCAAATGATCTTAGAAAAAAATTAAATTTGAGGCAATATATTCCAAAACTTTAAACTTATAATTTTATACAAAAAATTTTTTATTAAAGAAATATTTTTTACCAATATAAGTATTTGGTGGTTTTATGGGACATACAAAAAAAGTAGGAATTACAGGACGATTTGGTCCAAGATATGGAGCGATGTTAAAAAAAAGACTTCGAAGTATTGAAGAAAATATGAAGAGTCCTAAAAGGTGTCCTAAATGTGAAACTAAAGATGTTAAAAGATTATCTGTTGGAATTTGGTACTGTAAAAAATGCGGCGCTAAATTTACAGGTGGAGCATATGAAGATAAAACACAGCCAGGTGTCGAATCTAAACGAGTTTCTCTAAGATTGCAAACTAATATTGAAAATTTACAAGAAATTTAAATATAATTGGTTTAGGAAATAATTTTAAATGAAAAAGAAACAAAATATAATCGATTTTAAAATAAAAAACTCTATTATCATTAGTTTTAAAAGGATAGAATACACAAATATTTTTCTAAATTCTTTTATGCCTGAATTTGAAAAAATTATTTCAAATAGAAATTTATTAAAAATAAGACAAATAGATAACAAAATTCAAATTATTATAAGATCTTTAGATATTAAGGCTTTTAGAGCAATAATTAATTCGATTTTGCAATTTACATATGTAGTAGATAAATTGTTAGAATTATTTAATTAAATTTTAAAGATTTCTATATATTAGATTTTATATGTTTTAATTCTGAATTAATTTGAAATAGTATAATTAATTAATTAAAATTAAATATAAAAATAATTTAATAAACTTTAAATATGTAAATTTTGAAAAATATTATAAAAATTAAAATTACGAAAAATAATTGAGGAATTAAAAATGGAGCATCAAATTCCAAAAGCCTTACAAGATGAAATTATTAGATTTCAATCTTTAGGACAACAATTAGATATATTAGCTCAACAGATTTTTACTCTTGAAACTTCTATTAAAGAAAAAGAAAAAACTTTAGAAGAATTGGAAAAATTAAATGATGATATAATAATATATAGACAAATTGGTGGAATTTTAATTAAATCAGAACGTAAAAAGGTAATTGAAGCGTTAAAGGATGAGAAATTAACTTTAGAAATGAGAAAAAAGACACTAGATAAAAATGAATCCACCCTTAAAAAGAAATTTGAAGAAATGCGAACGGAATTAAATCAAAAACTTAATCAATAAATTTTATAAATTTTTAAATTTTTTATTTAAAATAAGCATAAAATAATCTATTATCAAAAAAAAGGTGTTTTTTGTGAGTAAAATAAAAGTTGGTTTAATTGGTTCAGGATTTATAGCGGAACATCATGCTTATGCTTATAGATTACTTCCTAATGTAGAGATTATAGGTTGTTCTTCAATATTAGAAGATCAAGCGAAGTTATTGATGAAAAAATTCAATATTCCTGGAGAGCCGATAAAAAATTATAAAGATTTATTAGATATGGATTGTGATACTGTTTCTATATGTTTACCCAATTATTTACATAAAGAAGTTGGAATTGCCGCTTTGGAATCGGGAAAACACATTATTATTGAAAAACCATTAGCAAGAAATAGTAAAGAAGGTAAAGAATTATTAGATACTGCTAAAAAGGTTAATAAGAAAATATTTTACTGTGAAAATAACATTTATGCACCTGCATTCCGAAAAATAAAGGAAATAATTCAACAAAATGGAATTGGTAAGATATATAATGCAAGGGGAAGAGAACAACATAGTGGACCTCATTCAGAATGGTTTTATAAAAAAGAAAAAGCAGGCGGAGGTGCACTTTTAGATTTAGGTGTCCATGATATTGCTTTATTGGTTTATTTACTTGGTATAAAAGTAGAAAAAGTTTTTTGCCAAACTACAATAACTCAACCAGATAGAAAAGAATTTGGTATTTGTGAAGTTGAAGACAATGTAATTGGTTTATTGTATTTTGAAAATGGAGCAATGAGTACAATAGAAGAGAGTTGGACGGCACCAGGTGGCTATCAAATGTTAATAGAAATTCATGGAACTGCAGGAGAAATAATTTGTGATCCAACTAGAATGACTCCATTAAAAGTTTATTCAGAAAATGGATACGGTTATGCTGTCGAAAAAGCTAGTAGTACTAAAGGATGGACATTTCCTGTTCCAGAAGAAGGATGGGTTTTTGGTTATCCACAAGAAATTAAACATTTTATTGAATGTATAGAAAATAATAAAAATCCAGATACAGATGGCGAATTTGCATTAAATATACTTAAAATTATAGATAGTATGTATAAATCTGCAGAGACTGGAAAAATAGAAAAAGTAATTTAATTTTTTATAGTTTAATAAAAATATTAAAAATTCTATAATAACTCAAAAAGCAAAAATTATAAATTAACAAAAGAAATAAAAAAAGATAAGAAAAAAAAATTTATTAATTTAATGAGATGAATGAATATGAGTTTTTGGCAAGAAGTTGATGATTTAGCATCTAAAGGAAAAACCGATAAGCCAGTGAAAGTAATTGCAAGCGAATTAATTAATATTAGAAATGATCTTACAGAGAAAGATATGGAAATTCAACAATTAAATAGAAAGATAAAAGATAAAATTGATCAGATAGAATCTCTATCTACCACTTTAAAAGAACTTGAAAATAAAACCACAACGATGGAAAAAGAATTAAACGACAAAACAAATCAATTACAACAAGCAAAAGATCAAATAACACAATATCAAACTGGGTTAGAACAATTACAAGACCAAATTAATAAATTAAATGAAGATAAACTATCTTTAGCTGGAAAAATTAAAGAATTAAAATCTCAAAATGAAGAACTTCAACAACAAATCAATGAAATATCCCAAAAATCCCAACAAATATCCAATCAACAAATTGAACAATTGCAAATGATGTTATCCCAGAAAGAACAACAAATTTCTGTTTTAAACCAAACTATATCTCAAAAAGATCAAGAAATAAATGGATTAAAAAGCCAATTAAATAATCTAAATTCTCAAGTAAATTTGTTAAATAGTGAGATAAATCAATTAAAAGCAAAACAAATTAATCCAGCTGAATTTGAGGCCTTGAAAGTTCAAAATCAGCAATTACAAATGCAATTAAGTAGTATTGGAAATTTAAATGCAAAAATTGCAGATTTACAAACACAACTTGCAGAAAAAGAAAAAAGATTGAAAGAATTAGAAGAACCACATCCTGTAATGCAACCTACAATAACACAAACCTCTGCAAATTTAAGTACTCAAGAAACTATTACAATAGGAACAGGTTCTGGTATTGAAAGAAATATATGTCCTAATTGTGGTTCAACAAAATATAGAGAAATTGATGATAAATCAAAAATAATTAGTTATATGCCTAGAGTTATTTATGCAAAGAAAAAAGTATGCATGAAATGTTCTTATGAGTGGTAATAAATTTTAATTTTTTTGAAAAAAAGGAAGAATATATTTAACAAAATTTTTTATTTTATTTTGTTATAAAAGAATTAGTAATAAAGATCTCTCATTTTTTCATTTTGTCGAGTTTTTTTGCAATGTGAAAAAGTATTTAATATAACAAAATTTAAAAATATTAAAAAATATATTCCAATTATGGTTGAAAAGAATCTCTTTTTCCTATTTCGGATCCAAAAGAGGTTTACCTCAAAAACTCCAAAAAAAATTTTAATTTTTGCTCCAAAAAAGCTAAAATGAGATAAAAAGAGAGAGAATGAGATTATATTTATGGAACGACAACCGTTTCCTGCTGATGAAAAAAAAACTATGATAATAAAAGCAGAAGAAGAAACTGATCCGAATTATGGATCTAAACCCGAGGATCGAGCTCCTTTAATTAATTACATTAATCATGGAATAATTAATTTAGATAAACCAATTGGACCTACAAGCCATGAAGTTGTAAGTTGGGTTAAAAAAATTTTAAATATTCCAAAAGCAGGACATAGTGGAACATTAGACCCTAATGTATCTGGTGTGTTACCCAT
>Ga0123519_10013492_pt1 | contig 11741 bp, 7 predicted proteins | sample YelNatPaOPRAMG02_FD_87396 | JGI IMG/M metagenome (GOLD analysis project Ga0123519, IMG submission 87396) | Hot spring microbial communities from Yellowstone National Park - Yellowstone National Park OP-RAMG-02 (version 2) | ecosystem: Environmental > Aquatic > Thermal springs > Hot (42-90C) ... | reverse complement strand
TACGCGCACGACCTGCTCGTGCAAATCAGCTTCACAGGCACGACGACACCGCCGTTGCTCTTCATTGCCAACGGGGCGAACTCGCTGGCACTGCGCAACGACGGCGGACTGGGACAGACCCTGCCCTCGCTTTACCCGCTGGGGGCAGGGAAGTTCTGGGACGATGTGGGTAATCGCTTCCACATGGAGCGCTACTTCACCGGCACCAGCGATAACGTGTGGCGCGAGGGAGCGAGCAACTTTTGGTGGGGAGGAAGCCCGCTCGGCAACTGGTCTATCAGCGTGTTCGGCTCGTACAACTTCGTGGGGGTGGTGTCCAACAACGCCAACGTGGACATGACCGAAGCGAAAGTGCAGATCGACGGGCATCCCGTGACCGTGCCGCTGGTTCCGCTGCCTGCAGAAACGCTTGCGCCCCAACAGAACGCCCGTGTTTTCACCCTGCCGTTGACGCCGGACGTGGAGCACGACGTACGCATCGTGATGGGACCGCCCTACCTGGTGCGCGCCAAGGCGGTGACCGCCTCTTCTCCGGCGACGCCGGTAGTGGAAGATTTCTTCCTCATCTCCGGCGACCTGGACGGGGATAACGAAGTGACCCTCTTCGATTTCGGTATCTTCGTACAGAGCTTCGGAGAAGTCGGAGACTGAGCACAAAAACGGGCGGGCGTGATGCCCGCCCGTCTCATTCAGGGACTACTCATCCCCCATCAAGCCGAAGTTTCGCACCAGCACGCCGAAGTCCAACAGAGTGACCTCATCGTCTCCGTCCAGGTCGGCGCTGGGGTTCCAGTTGCTATCGCCCGGCACGGAGCCAAACGCCGCCACCAGCGAGCCGAAGTCGAGCAACGTGACCTCATTATCGCCGTCGATGTCGCCGTTGGTGAGGCTGAAGTTCAGCGTGACCGGCGCGGTCAGGTTCACGTTCGGGAGTACCTGGCGCAGCCAGTGCGATGCTTTCGCCGCGACGTCGTAGGTTCCCCGAAGTGTGGTGCTCAACTCATAGGCACCTGTGCTGTCGAGGTAGACCTCGTGCGTTTCGAGCGGGTCGGTTTCGCCCGGATTGCGGATTTCGAACAGCACAGGTACCAGCCCCACATCACCCACGTAATCGTTCAGGGTGACTGTGCCGCTCACTTTTGTGGTGGACACCAGTTCGAGCACGCTCAGTCGGTCGATCGTGCCTGCGGGAGAGCCGGGGGTCTGTCCACCAACCACGAACAGTAACACCCTGCCATCTTCAGTGATGTAGTAAGCGACCCCGATGATACTGTCGTTGAAGCCGCCTACTTCCACTCCGTCCTCAGTGACTCCGCTGCCGTCCCACTCACCCAACCGATTGCCGTTCACATCTGCGATATAAATCTTGTGGGAGGCGGGGTCTGTCGGCGAGAAACGGAAATTGTACACCAGCAGGTCTGGCAAGGCGGGATTCACCTGCGAAACAGGCACATAGATTACGCGGTGCTCCTGATAGTTGCCGGTGTCGAAGGGGATGAGCCGTACCGGAGTGTTGAAGCTGTTTACGCCCGTGCGTACCGCCTTGAAGATGCCATCGTTGGCGTCATTAGAGGCACGATACATGTATACGTCGCCGTTAGGCGCGAAGGCGATATCGCGCAGGTAGGTAGGTGCTACGGTATTGCTGGTACCGAGCAGCATGCCCGCCGAAAGCGATACCCTGCGTATTGCCTGCTGGCTTGCTGTATTCAGCGTACCGACCGCCAGTGCGGGACCTGAGCCAGCGTATCCGGGGTCCAGGGCAATAGTATCGTAGCGACTTACCCCCACATCCGCGAGCGACAGAATGCCATCACTCGACCAGAGCTGGTCCACAACCCCATACGGATTGAGGCGGACGATAGCTGTGTCCGGATTGGTACCTTGTCCAAGACCAAAGCCCGCATACAGGTAGCCGTCATAGTAGAACATGCGGGTATCACGCCCAACGCCCGCAGCGTTCCAGCCGAAAATCTTGGTGACACCAGCACCGTAACTCAGGCTCCCGCTTGGCAGGCTCAGCACGTTGTCGATGCGCAGGATGCCCACAGGACCCGCACCAGATGTCGAACGGAACCCTGCTACGAAGACGTTCGTTCCATCGAACGCGGGGTCTATGGCAGCGTCACCACAGCCTTCAGCACTGCCATTAAAGATGCTGGAGATGTTGAAACTGCGCAGGAGCTTCAGCTGCAGGTCAGCGTGCGCCGACACGGTGAGACTGAATACGCCCATCGCCAGGCACGCTACGGCAGTAAACCAGAACCGTTTCATCCGAACAAACCTCCTTTCAGCGTTATATAATGGTCAACATCTTTATTATAGCGCGACCCGCAAAGGATGTCCAGTATTTTATGTGGGACGCGAGTTTCTTCGCCAAAAATCCTGCCTGTTACCACCCTCTGTTTCCTTACGTCCCCTCAATAGGGTAAGATAGCAAGTGCGAGGTTTTGATGGAGGGTGTGAAAAGGCATGTTCTGGCGTTTGCTCCGTTTGATGCGTCCCTATGCGGTACCCATTGTGGTTGGCTTCACCTGTCTGGTGCTGGCGACGCCCGCGCAGATGTTTCCCCCGCTGGTGTGGAAGTACGTGGTGGACGAGGTCATCATGAACCGCAAGATGGACCACCTGCTGCCCGCGATGCTGGTGATGCTGGCGGTGCATCTGGTGGGGATGGGGCTGTCGGCGGCACGCACCTATTTGCTGGGGGTGGCAGGTCAACGCTTCGTCGCCGACCTGCGTAACCGCCTGCATGACAAGCTGATGCGCCAGTCGGTGCGTTACCACCACGACCGCAAAAGCGGAGACCTGATGGCGCGTGTTATCGGTGATGTGGACACCCTGCAGGAAGTGGTCATCAACGGGGTAGACAACATCCTGGGCAACGCGCTGAGCCTTGTGTGGGTAGCGGGCATCATCGTGTGGCTGAACTGGAAGGTGGGTATACTCACGCTGTTGCCGCTGGTGGTGGTGGCGGTGATGGTGTGGTTCTTCAACCTGCGCGTGAAGGGGCTGTATCGCGCCATCCGCGACCGTCTGGGCGACCTTTCCGCCAAGCTGCAGGAGAACCTTCTCGGTGTGCTTATCATCAAAGCCTTCGCACGGGAAGCGTACGAGCAGGAGCGTTTCCAGCAGGTCAACACGCAGTACCTCACAACCAGCTTGAAGGGGGTGAAGGTGCGCTCGGTGTACTTCCCCGGCGTAATGACGGTGGGCTTTTTGAGCAACATCGCCATGATTGGTGCAGGGGCTTACTTCGTGCTGAAGGGCGAGTTCACCATCGGCGGGCTGGTAGCGTATCGAGGCTACTGGTGGCAGCTGTTCGCGCCGGTGTTCTCGCTGGCGCAGGTGAACGAGATGATTCAGCGTGCGATTGCGGCGGCGGCGCGCGTGTTCGAGGTGCTGGACGCGCCCGAAGAGGTTACTGACGCCCCCGACGCCATCGCCCCCGACACGGTGCAGGGACATATCCGCTTCGACAGGGTGAGCTTCGCCTACACTTCCGAGCGACCTATCCTGCAGGAGGTCTCGTTCGAAGTGCTGCCGGGGCAGCGCATCGGCATCGTCGGTCCCAGCGGCACCGGCAAGACCACCATCCTCAACCTGATATTGCGCCTGTACGACCCGCAGGAGGGTACCATCTACCTGGATGGAATACCCCTGCGCGAGTTACAACAGCAGGCGTTCCGCCGCCATATCGCGCTGGTCACGCAGGAGCCGTTTCTGTTCAACGACACCGTGCGCCAGAACATCCTGTTCGGTCGGCTGGACGCCACCGATGAGGAAATCGAAACCGCCGCGCGCCTGGCGAACGCACACGAGTTCATCATGGACCTGCCGCAGGGCTACGACACACTGGTTGGCGAGCGGGGTGTTAAACTTTCTGGCGGTCAGAAACAGCGCATCTGCATTGCCCGTGCCTTTCTGGCAAATCCCAGAGTACTGCTGCTGGACGAAGCCACCGCTTCGGTGGAGCCGGAGTCAGAGGCATTGATTCAGGCTGCGCTGGAAAGGTTGATGCAGGAACGCACCACCATTATCGTCACGCACCGCCTCTCTCTGGTGCGCGACTGCGACTGTATTTTGGTGATCGACGAAGGGTGCGTGATCGAATGGGGCAGGCACGAGCAGCTCATAGAGCATAACGGCTGGTACGCGCGTATGTACCGCCTACAGATGGAAGGCGGCACGTTGGTCGAGGAACTGATGGATTAACGGACCACACACGCAGGAGCTGCTTTTTCTGTGTGCGAATCGTGACTCCAAACACCCATTGAAAGGAGAAACGTCCATGCGCCGCATGAAAGTGGGCGTGATTGGCTGCGGCAACATCAGCCCTATCTACCTGCAGGCGGGTAGAGTGTTTGAAACCATAGAAATCGTGGCATGCGCCGATATCGACATGGAGAGGGCGCGTTCTCGTGCTGCCGAATTCGGTGTTCCAAAGGTGTTGACGCCCGACGAACTGCTTGCCGACCTCGAAGTGGAGATTGTGTTGAACCTCACCGTGCCGAAAGCACATGCCGAAATCAACCTGAAGGCGATTGAGGCAGGCAAGCATATTTACACCGAGAAACCCCTGGCGACCAACCGCGAGGACGGGCGCAAAACCGTGCAAGCCGCCCGTGCAAAGGGAGTGCGCGTCGGCTCCGCTCCCGATACCTTTCTGGGAGGCGGTATCCAGACCTGTCGCAAGCTCATCGACGACGGCTGGATTGGCGAACCTGTCGCTGCTACTGCCTTCATGACCTGCCACGGTCACGAGAGCTGGCACCCCTCACCCGAGTTCTACTACGAGGTGGGCGGGGGACCGATGTTCGACATGGGTCCTTACTACCTCACCGCGCTGGTGAACCTCATCGGTCCCGTACGGCAGGTCAGTGGGATGGCGCGCATCACCTTCCCCGAGCGGCTTATCACCAGCCAGCCCAAATACGGCAAGGTCGTCAAAGTAGAGACGCCAACGCACATCGCGGGCATGATGGAGTTTGCGAACGGCGCGATTGGCACGGTGGTGATGAGCTTTGATGTGTGGGCGGCGCAGCTGCCACGCATCGAGATATACGGCACCGAGGGAACCCTCAGTGTGCCCGACCCCAATACTTTCGGCGGTCCGGTGCGTCTGTATCGGCCGGGCAACCGCGACTGGATGGAGATACCGCTAACCCACGGCTACACCGAAAACAGCCGTGGACTGGGAGTGGCAGACATGGCGGCAGCCATCCAGACAGGCAGACCGCACCGCGCCAGCGGTGACCTTGCCTACCATGTGCTGGATGTGATGCAGGCGTTCTTAGACGCAGCGGAGGCTGGCAGAACCGTCTCCATCGAAAGCACCTGTGAACGCCCGAGGCCTTTACCGCTGGGATTACGACACGGACAGATCGACGCTTAACAGGAGGAATAGAGCATGAAACGCGCGTTAATCGTCTGGGGCGGCTGGGAGGGGCATGAGCCCAAACAGTGCGCCGACATTTTCGCACCCTGGCTGCAATCGCAGGGCTACGAGGTCATCGTTTCCAATACGCTGGACACCTACACCGATAAGGAACTGATGCAATCGCTGAACCTCATCGTGCCGATATGGACGATGGGCACCATTACCCCCGAGCAGGAGGCTGGACTGCTGGACGCCGTGCGCAGTGGCGTGGGCATCGCCGGATGGCATGGGGGCATGGGCGACTCGTTCCGCAACAACACCGAGTATCAGTTCATGGTCGGCGGGCAGTGGGTCGCTCATCCGGGCAACATCATCGACTACGAGGTGAACATCATCAAGCCCGAAGACCCCATCGTGGCGGGCTTGAGCGACTTCAAGATGCATTCGGAACAGTACTACATGCATGTGGACCCCTCCAACGAGGTACTGGCGACCACTACTTTCAGCGGCGAGTACTGCGAGTGGATTGCGGGCACGGTGATGCCCGTGGTGTGGAAACGTCGCTACGGGAAGGGGCGCGTGTTCTACAGCTCGCTGGGGCATGTGGCGAAGGACTTCGAGGTGCCCGAAGCGCTGGAGATTATGAAGCGCGGCATGTTGTGGGCGTCGAGGTGAGGTTTGCATGTCCGGGCACGACGCGAAGAGACCAAAACCGCCCTCGCTGGAGGAAGTGAAGCAGCGACGCAAACCGGTACGTAATGTCAACGTCGAGCATCAGCGCCAGCTCACCAAAATGGAGCTGCTGGCGCTGGCGGTAACGGAGCGGGTGGGCACGATGGGATTTTTCTTTCTCATCGCAGGGTGGACCGCCATCTGGCTGGGCTGGAACACCCTCGCGCCCAAGCCACTCCGTTTTGATCCGCCCACTGCTTTCGTGCTGTGGCTGTTCATCTCTAACATGATCCAGATATTGCTGATGCCGCTGCTGATGGTGGGGCAAAACGTGCTCAGCCGACACGCCGAGCTGCGTGCGGATGCCGACTACGAGGTGAACCTGAAAACGGAGCACGAGGTGGAGGTGATACTGCAGCACCTGGAGTATCAGAACCACCTGCTGGAACAGATTATGCGCCACCTGGGGATTACTCCGGACAAAGGCACTCATGGCACGGCTTCATAATGTCCTATCTGCCCCCTACCTGCACGGTGCCTTTGCGTTCCACCTTGCCCCAGCCGGCTCGAACCCCCTGCAGGGCGGTCAAGACCGATTTGAGCATCACCGCATACATCAGCTGGCGGTAGACGAACCGCTGCCAGAACAGCCACCACAGCAAGCGCATGCGCTCTCGGTCCAGCCGAAAGGCAACGATGCTGGCTAACAGCTCTACCGCGAAAAAGAGAGCGTACAGGAATCCGATTTGCGCCAGCATTGCCACCGCCTGTGGAAGCGGTTGCCAGTCCCGCGTCAGCAATCCGCGTGTGAGCCACGACTGCCCCACGTTCGCCAGCGTCCACACAATTTGCAGGTCCACCAGGGGGGATAGCACCTGGAACACCACCTGGAACAGCCACAGCGAGGGCAGCATCACCCAGCCGAAGAAGCCATACCGTCCCAGCGCGTCGCGGTGCTTCCACAGGCACTGCAGTGTACCATACGCCCAGCGGAACCGCTGTCGGAATAAGCCTTTGAGTGTATCGGGGGCTTCGGTCAGTCCAATCGCGTCATTGGCGGTTTCCACACGCCAGCCCGCTCGCCGCAACCGCCACGTCAGGTCCATATCCTCCGCCATCGTGTCGGACCGATAACCATCTACCTGCAACACCGCCTCACGACGCCATGCACCCACTGCCCCCGGAACCACCGTTACGGCATTGAGCACGGCGAACGCGCGCCGGTCCAGATTCTGGCTGGTGATGTACTCGATGGCCTGCCAGCGGGTCAACACGTTAATACGGTTGCCCACCTTGACATTGCCTGCTACCGCTCCCACACGCGGGTTCCGGAACCGTTGTGCCAGCCGATGGATGGTATCCGGCAGGAACAGAGTGTCGGCGTCCAGTGCGACAATCACCTCACCGGTTGCGTAGCGCAAGCCGTGGTTCAGCGCAGCGGCTTTGCCACTGTTTGGCTGGCGAATCAGGCGCACCTGCGGATGGTCGCCAAAAAGCCTTGCCACCTCTTCCGCGGTGCCGTCCTGTGAACCGTCATCTACCACAATCACTTCCAAAGGTTCGTACCCCCCATCCAGCACCGCCTGGATGGTGCGTCCGATGACGTTGCGCTCGTTGTACGCAGCGATGAGCACACTGACCGATGGACGATAGGGCACCAGCCTTCCCTTACGTTCGCACCATGCTCCCCATAACGCCAGAGGCACGACCGTTGCCACACGCAGCATTGCCAGTCCAATCGCGCCGAGAAAAGCGATGCGCAACAGCAGGTCGGTCCAGTAGTTCAGCTCGAACACCACACGATCCACACCTACCAGCATCATCTCTTTCGTCGAGAGGGGGGGCATTAATGTCTCTCGACTGGTGCTCAGCAGCTCAGATACCGTGACAAAGCGGAAACCCATCCGTTGCAGATTGGGCACGATCAGGCGTAACGCCTGCACCGTGCGCGAACGGTCGCCTCCGCCATCGTGCAACAGGATAACGTTGCCCGTACCGGCACGGGCGAGGCGAATCACCTCCGCAGCGATATCCTCGGCGGTGCGAGGATGCACCGTATGCCCTGAGGCATGTGGGCGGATGTTCCAGTCCTGTGGATCGATCAGCTCCCCGACCGTCAGGTAGCCCAGCTGCGAGGCAATCAGGATGGGACGCACCTCCTCCGCGCTGGAAGGTTCGGCGTCGGCGTTATAGGGCGGGCGAAACAGCACGGTAGAACGTCCAAGAATGCTTTGTAGCACACGCTGTGTCGCACTCAGTTCCAGCCTCGCGCGACGCTCAGAGACCGCGCCCATATTGGGGTGGGTAAAGGTGTGGCTTCCGATTTCGTGTCCCTCTTCCCAGATTCTGCGCACGATATCCGGATACTGTTCGGCGTTCTCCCCGATGATAAAGAAGGTGGCGCGAACGCCCAGCCGTTTCAGCTCGTCCAGGATTTGCTCGGTATAGGGCACGGAAGGGCCATCGTCGAAGGTCAAAACCAGCCACTTAGGGTGAAAACCTTGCCGCTGGATGATGAAGGTGGAGGGGAAGCGCACGTATTCCTCATCGGTGCAAATGCCGGTGGAGTCATCCACCTCCACGGTGCGTGCGCCCTCGCGCGGCAACGATACAACCGACAGGATTTCGCCGCTGCCGACGAACTCAATGTCATACGGATAGGTAATGCGCTCCAGTAACGATGGGGAGATAGAAACCACCGGCGACGCCCTGCGGAAAAGGTTCCACAACGAGGGGTCTTCCGATCCCAACAGCCACAGTGCGCCTCCGCGCAGCCCCATCCTGCTGGCAAGCAGCCACTGATTGGCGGCGGTCACCGCATCCAGTAGCCATACCTCGTGCAGCTTGCCCCCATCATCGGCATAAGTGAAGGTCGGATTCAGTGAGCCTGCATCAAAGTCTACAACACGCTGAGGGGGCTCGTCGGGGTGGTTCTCCTGCGCCCGCAAAATGGCTTCCTGAAAGGTCAGCGTTTCGGCAGGTGGCGACGCATCAGGCCAGTCGTAAGCATAGTTTCCGATGCCCAGCACCAGTTTCTCCGGGGGCACCACCTTAAGTGCCTTCGTCAGCACTTCGCGTGTCCATGGTAGTGCGGCAATCGGCCCCGGCTGGCTTCCAGCGTAGTGCTGGTCGTATGCCATCAGTACCACGAAATCACAGGAGGCAGCCACCTGTTGCATCGTCGAAACAGGAACGTTTGCCTCGATGTCCGCCGTGACCAGAAGCCCCCGCGCGTGTAGCACACCCGCCAGATATCGCAGCCACCGCGCCAGACGGATGTAATCGTCAGGCATCAGGTTTTCGAAGTCCACGTTAATGCCATGAAAGCCGTTGCTCAGCAACCAGTCACGGATTTGCAAAGCCAGAACCGCCTGTGCCCTGTCGTCCGTGAGCAGTCGGTGCACGCGGTAAGGGTCGAAACGGGCATGTTCCGCGTTGTTGAGGACGGGCACGATGCCCAGACCGTGCTGTTTGGCAATTTGCACCACATCGCGGTTGTGCGGCACTAACTCCGGGTTCCATTCGTAGGTATCCAGCCCTTTGCCGTCACGTGTGAGATGCAGCCATTCCGGCATCAAATGCGTCAGCTTGTCCGCATTGGCACGCAACGAGTGCAAGCCTGTCTCCTGCCACGTGGTGTAAAACGCTGCCACAACCTGGGGCGATGGGGGCAATGAAGCATGCACGCGCAACCGCCGCTCATCCAGTGCAATCTGCTCGAGCAGTTCGGTTCGGGTGCGTGCCAGCAGGTGCCGTCGCAGCTTCGTCTGGCGACTGGGCAGATGCACCAGCGGTTTCCGCAAAGAACGGCGAATGCCCGCCGATACCGCCGGTAATGAGGGCAGTACCGGCACGAGCAGCAAACTGATCACAAACAAGGTGCTTACTACGCCGAAAAAAAGCAATAATGCTGCAAGCACCTGCTTTAGCCGCCGCCTGCGCTGTTGCGTTGGGTCGTAGAAAACCAGTTGTTCCTGCATGGCACCCTTGCCCTGTCACCTCGAATCACTGCCCTGTTATTATACGCATGCTTTCGTGCAAAAAGAAACAGCCTCCTCAAAAACCTCACCCTGCGCTCTAGGATTCACCCTCACATAAGCCGACAATATTACCGGCTTCGCGCGTGAACACAGCGCGAGAAAGGAGGTGAGAGAGTGACACAAGCGGTACAGGCACAGCTCGCCACCAGTTCCCCGCCGGTGGGCAGTGTGCCCGCATCCGCGCAGGCAGCTGCGTCTGTCGCAGAGGCAGGGGTGTCATGGTTCGCGCAGATGCTGGCGATGATGCAGGCTCCCGTCGGGGTGGACGCGCCGGTGCCGGTAGATGTAGGCGCGGATTCGCTTCCCGAAGGCGAAAAGGATCCCCCGCCTGCGGAAATGACACAGATGGCGATGCTGCTCGCACCGCCGGTCTTCTGGGGAAACATGCCCATGCCAGCGCCATCTCCTGACATCGGGATAGCGGCTGATTCGCCAGTGGATGTTATCCAGTGGGAGACGGCAACGAACATGCCTACCTCCGTGCCACCACCTGCAGTTAGAGCAGCGGCGCCAGCCCGCGAGCGAACGGAAGCGGCTATTCCGCCACTCGCGAACGTGGAAGGTCAACCCGAACAGCCTTCCAGTGTCGAGGGCATGGTCTTCCAGCAGCCGGTCGCTGCCGACCGCGTCGGGAACATGCCGCCTGCAGAGGTACTGCTACCGGTGGACAAGACAACACCGCACGCGAGGGATGCAATCACGCTACCTTCGATGGAGACATCCCCTGCGGCACACCTGACATCGCGCGCTGCGGAAACCCGTGCCGGTGACGCCACCAGCGTGCGTCCGCCGACCGACAGCGTGCCAAACATCTCTGGTGTCCAGAACCCGGTTGCACCTGCCACCCCGTCGGGTAACGCGGGCGCATCGCCGGGTGAAGGCGGGACCGAAGGTCGGGAGCCCGCATTGGCGGCGCGTGTGGGCGTGCGCCCCCGGGTCAAGCCAGCCGAGAGAGCGTTCTCCATGCACGTGATGGAGGCACGCCCACACGGTCTGCAGACAGGAGAAGCAGCAGCAGGGGTATCCCGCGCACCGGAGATGGCTCCACCGCAGCCGGAGGTGTCGCCGGTCGAGGTGGTTCGGCAGGTTGCACGGCAGATAGAGACGCTGACGAGCCAGCGCAGCACCAGCACCGTCACCCTGCAGCTGGAGCCGGAGCATCTGGGCAGGTTACGGGTGACCATCTCTCTGAACGATGGCGCTATCCACACCCATATCGTGGCAGACAACCACGCGGTCAGGCAGATGCTGGAAAGCAACTCCAGCCTGCTACAGCAGGCGTTGCAGGAGCGGGGGCTGCAGCTGGGCGCCCTGCAGGTCTCCGTGCAGGGTGACGGGCGTCAGTTCCCATTGCACCAGCCATACACCTCACCACCGAGGGGCGGCTGGCTGGAATCAGATGCAGTGATACACGCGGCAAATGAAGCAAGTTTCGTGCGCACAACGCCGGGAGGCATTAACCTGCTGGCGTAGCCACGAAGGAGGTGTGAATCGATGAACGTAACGCCCGGTGGTGGCGTCAGTAACACGGTAACAGCAACCGCGAACGCCACCCCAAAGACAACCAGAGACCAGTTCCTGAAGCTGTTCCTGACGCAGCTGCAGAACCAGAACCCGCTGGAGCCGATGCAGGATAGGGATTTTCTGAT
>Ga0123519_10013491_pt1 | contig 11741 bp, 9 predicted proteins | sample YelNatPaOPRAMG02_FD_87396 | JGI IMG/M metagenome (GOLD analysis project Ga0123519, IMG submission 87396) | Hot spring microbial communities from Yellowstone National Park - Yellowstone National Park OP-RAMG-02 (version 2) | ecosystem: Environmental > Aquatic > Thermal springs > Hot (42-90C) ... | reverse complement strand
CCATACTTGAGGGAAGGTATGAACAACACACAGCCAGGTACAATCACATTCTGGTGGAGGGGAGCGGTGCCAGTTCTGAAGTCTTTGACTGGGAGGATATTGCGTACAACGGCGACCGCTTTCTCAGAATAGAGGATTCTAATATCACGACTCTGAATCAGGCGCAGGAGCGGGGCAACGCAGTTCTCCGTAAATTTAGCACGGGAGCGGATGCAGGCTTCATCCGGGTACCAGTCAACTGCGGACAGCAGTTGTATGACGCCATTTCTATTACCGATTCCCTGGCTGGACTCTATGGTATCAGGCGCAGGGTAAGGGCAATCAGCACATTCTACCAGCCTAAAAAAAGCGTCTACGAGCAGAAAATTACAATCGGTAAAGTGTAAAGGAGGCATCAAATAGTTATTAAAAAAGCAATCCTGAAAAACTGGTATTCCAGCAGTTATACGGCAACCGTGCAGATTACGGGTAGCCGTGTTTACCTTGAGGGAGTCAAAGTTGCCAGAAACATTCCCTCTGCTGAGATGATAGCGGGTCGCTGGCTGGCGGTGCTGTTTTGGAATGCCAGCAACACCACGGAGGCGGTGGTGATAGGGGTGTATGCAAATTGACGCCGTTCACATGAACTGGGTTCAATCATTTTCCCTATTGCGTCATTCCGGGGGTGAAGGCATTATTTTATTGCCATCATCCCTGGGCGTCCTTTCAGCTTATGCTTGTGCCGTCATTTCGAGGCTTCCTGACGGTGAAGCCCGTCAGGAAGCCGTGGGAATCCCAACGAAACGCACTTTTCCATGTTTACATAGCGTCCCCCACACCCCTGAGATTGTCACGTCATTCGCCGCTGGCGCGCTGAATGCCTCACAATGACGTAATTTGAAGCGGTTCCTCAGAATGACTCCCAGTGCCGTCATTCCGAGGCTGCCTTTTTCAAAGGCAGCCGTGGGAATCTCAATGAAACGCACCCAGGCGCATCCAATCTTGACTACAAGCAGTCTCAAGTCTAATATGATGATTGGTGGAGAAAATTGAGCAGGAAATATGACGTCATTATCGTCGGCAGCGGACCGGCGGGCATCTTCGCCGCCCTGGAACTGACCCGCGCCCCAGGTTTGAAAGTCCTGATGCTGGAAAAAGGCAAGGATCTGGGCGGTCGCATCTGTCCCTCCCGGGATACTGGTAAACCCTGCATCTCCTGTACCCCCTGCAATCTGGTCTGCGGGCTCGGCGGAGCCGGCGCCTTTTCCGATGGCAAGCTCACCCTCACACCGGAGGTCGGTGGCTGGCTGAAAGATTATCTGGGAACCGCCCGCACCGCCGCTTTGCTGAAGTACGTGGACAGCGTTTACCTGCGCTTCGGCGCCCCCGATAAGCTCTATGGGGTGGGTGAGGAGGTGGAGAAACTCCGCAACAAAGCCATTCTCGCCGACCTCAAGCTGGTGCCCGTTCCTCTCAGGCACATGGGCACGGAAAACTGCTACTCGGTGCTGAAATCCATGCGGGAGAACCTGAATTCCAATCTCGACGTACAGGTCAAAACCTTTGCCAGTCACGTGATCACGGAAAACGGGGAGGTCAAGGGCATCGAGACCGGCGAAGGAGAAAGATATGACTGCGATTACGTGATACTGGCTCCGGGCAGGGAGGGAGCCGACTGGCTTTCCCGGGAAGCGGAGAGGCTCGGGCTGACCATGCGCAACAACCCGGTGGATCTGGGCGTGCGGGTGGAGGTGCCGCGGGCGGTCATGGACAGCCTGACGGACGTCCTCTACGAAGCCAAGCTGGAGTATTTCTCCCGCAGTTTTGACGACCGCATCCGCACCTTCTGCATGTGCCCGGGCGGTGAAGTGACCATGGAAAACACCGGCGGAAGCGACCCGGTGGTTACGGTCAACGGTCACAGCTATGCCGACCGGCAGACAGATAACACTAATTTTGCCCTGATGGTTAGCACGGACTTCACCCGTCCCTTCCACGAGCCGATCGCCTACGGGAAGTACATCGCCCGGCTGGCGAATATCCTCAGCGGCGGGGTGCTGGTGCAGAGGCTGGGCGACCTGGTTACCGGTCACCGCACCAATGCCACGCGCATCGAAAAGGGACTGGTGCAGCCGACCCTCAAGAGCGCCACCCCCGGCGACCTCAGCTTTGTCCTGCCCTACCGGCATCTCAAGGGCATCATCGAGATGCTGCAGGCGATGGACAATCTAGTGCCCGGCGTGGCTGCCCGGCATACCCTGCTTTACGGCGTGGAGGTCAAGTTCTATTCCCTGCGACCCCAGTTAAGCCCGGTGCTGGAGACGGAAATCCACAACCTTTTTGCGGCGGGTGACGGTGCAGGAGTTAGCCGCGGGCTTTCGCTCGCCTCTGCCTCGGGAGTGGTGGCGGCGCGGGAGATCCTCCGGCGAAAGGGCATTATTATCCAGGAATGGGAATCTTAATCAAATTAGTACCAATAAGTCCCGATAATCCAATAGCCTCCCCCACCCTTTAAAATTGCCTGCCAATTTGCCGTCATGCCGAGGGTTGCTCAAAGCATTTTTGATATGCCGTCACGCCGAGGGCTACTTTTTGCTGTTTTTTGCCGTCATTCCGAGAATTGCTTTCAGCAGTTTTTTTGCCGTCATTCCGGAAGAACATTAAAGAATTATTATTTGCCGTTATTCCGAGGAGTCCTTTCAGTAGTTTTTTCTATGCCGTCATTCCGAGGAGTGAAGACGTGAGTCTGAACGACGTGGGAATCTTCTGGATAAATTAACTTCCGGTAATCATCTTCTATAAAGCAAAAGGCCGTTTTTCCTTGAGATTGCCACGTCGTCCTTCTGGTGAAGGACTCCTCGCAATGACGCCATTTGTTTTGCTTTTCGCTGTAATTGCCAAGTCGCTCCCTGCGGTCAATCCTCACAATGAAGCCAAGGGGAGAAGTGCCTTAAGCCATGTAAAAGTGCCATTATATTTAAGCTGTACCCTCTAATCGCCGTCATGCTACAGACCGCCTTTTCCAGCCCGTGGGAATCTCACAGGAAAATCCCTTCAGAGAAGCGTCTGAAATAGCTTTTTCTCGACTCAAAAATTTTACTTGAGACACCTTAATATATTATGTTATGATAAAGTTGAGTGATCACTTACTCGATTAATCCAGGATCACCCGCAGGACGTATAAAAGTTATGGCATTAGAAAAAACCGCTCTTACCGAGAAAGCTAAAGCGCTGGAAATGACCATCAGCCAGCTTGAAAAACGTTTCGGCAAAGGTTCGGTGATGAAGCTGGGTCAGATCGCTGCTTCGCAGATCGACGTTATCCCCAGCGGATCACTTTCTCTGGATATAGCTCTGGGAGTGGGAGGTATTCCTAAGGGAAGGATTACCGAGATCTTCGGTCCGGAATCTTCCGGGAAAACCACCCTCGCCCAGCACATCATCGCCGAGGCTCAGAAAAGAGGGGAGGTCGCTGCTTATATCGATGTTGAGCATGCCCTCGATCCCTCTTATGCTGCAGACTGCGGCGTGAAGATAGAGGACCTTTATATCTCTCAACCCGATACCGGAGAACAAGCTCTGGAGATTACAGAAGCCCTGGTCAGAAGCGGGGCTGTGGGCGTTGTTGTTGTGGACAGTGTCGCCGCACTGGTGCCGCAGGCTGAAATAGAGGGTGAAATGGGGGATTCCCACGTCGGCCTGCAGGCTCGCCTGATGTCTCAGGCTCTGAGAAAACTGGCAGCCGCCATTGCAAAATCGAATACAGCTGTGATATTCATCAACCAGCTTCGCGAAAAGGTGGGGGTCATGTTTGGCAACCCCGAGGTCACACCCGGCGGACGGGCTCTGAAATTTTATAGCTCGGTGAGGATTGACTTGAGACGGGTAGAGACCATCATGCAGGGGAATGAAGCCGTCGGCAGCCATGTTAAAGCCAAGGTGGTCAAAAACAAGGTTGCCCCACCCTTCCGCACCGCTGAATTCGATATCATGTTCGCCCACGGCATCAGCAAGGAAGGGGATATCATTGATCTGGGAACACAGCTCGGGCTGATATCCAAATCCGGTGCTTTCTTCTCCTATGGTGAGCTCAGACTCGGTCAGGGTAGAGAGAATGCTAAAGCCTATTTAAGCCAGCATCCTGAACTCGCCAGGGAGATCGAGCAGAAGATTCGAGCCTCAGCCGCTGCTGTTCCTTCTCCAGCATCTGGTGAAAGCGCTGAGTAGTACTGCTTTTTTCAGTACTGTAAAATAAAATTTGAAAATTAATAAATAAGGCTGAGGCCTGAGACCTCAGCCTTTTGTGTTATATATGGCAGTAACAAAGGGGAAAATAACCGCTATTAAAGCCGGAAAGAATCCAGCCCTCCGGCGTTCAAACGTCTTTCTCAACGGCAGGTATGCCTTCAGCCTTGATGACAGCCTGATTACCAGCGAATCCCTGCAAATCGGCAGGGAACTCACTGAAGACGAGGTAAGCAGGCTGATGCAGGCCGATCTTGCACGGCGCTGTTACGATGCCGCCCTGCGCCTGATTTCACTGCGCCCGAGGAGCGAAAAGGAAATCCGGGACAGGCTGACCCGCCGGGGTTTTGCCCCCGCTGACGTTGAAAGCACCGTAAACCGCCTGAAGGAGAGCAACCTGATTAACGACGAGGAATTTGCCCGGTTCTGGATAGAAAACCGGGAAACCTTCAAGCCCCGCAGCCGCCGTTTGCTCAAACAGGAGCTGAGGAGCAAGGGCCTGGATACCGCCCTGATTTCCGGCATGACCGGCGAACTGGACGAGGGCGAAGCCGCCTACCGAGCGGGGCTGGCAAAGGCAAGATCGCTGCGGCATACCGATTACTCGGTCTTCCGGCAGAAATTGGGAGGTTACCTGCAAAGGCGCGGATTTAGTTATAACATGATTAACAGCGTCGTCCGCCGCCTCTGGCAGGAAACTGCGAGCGATCCCGCGCAGGAAACTACAAACGCCGTTGAAGATGAACCGCCGGAATAGAGGTTATTGATCCCCGGTTTGATTAAACCATAGAAAGGGGGAAATAAATTGGATATCAACACTCTGGTACTTGGTTTTGCTATTCTTGGCGCATTTGTCATCGGCATTGTCGCCGGTGCTTTTGGCTTCCTTTTCTTCAGGGGTGCCCTGATGGGCAGGCGGCAACGCATTGCTGAAAGAAAAGCCCTGCGAATTGAAGCCGAAGCCCGCGCCAGTGCCAAAACCATCCTGGATGAAGCCAAGCTGGAAGCCGAAAAAGTCAAAGCCGCGGCGGAAAACGAATACCGCCAGCGGAGGGCGGAACTGCAACGGCAGGAAAACCGCCTAAGCCAGAAGATAGACTCGCTCGACCGCAAACTGGAGAATCTGGAGCACCGCGACCGGGCTTTGAATGCCCGCGAGAAGGAAATCGAAGCCCTGCGTGCCAGTATCAACGAAATCCGCGAAAAACAGCTCAAGAAGCTGGAGGAAATCTCACAGTTATCCAGCGCCGATGCGCGGAAGATGTTGCTGGAAAACATTGAAGCCGAGATGAAGGAAGAGACCGCCCGCCGTATCCGCGAATGGGAGGTCACCCTCCAGCAGCAGGCGAATGAAAAAGCTCAGGAGATTCTTTCCCAGGCAATCCAGCGCTCTGCCTCCGAAATTGTGGCAGAAACCACCGTTTCGGTGGTGCCCATTCCCAACGACGAGATGAAAGGCAGGCTGATCGGACGTGAAGGACGCAATATCCGGGCGCTGGAACAGGCTACCGGTGTTGACCTGATTATTGACGATACGCCGGAAGCGGTCACCCTCTCCAGCTTTGATCCCGTGAGACGCGAGATCGCCCGTCTGGCACTTACCCGCCTGATCATGAACGGGCGCATTCACCCCGCCCGTATTGAGGAAGTGGTGGCCAAGGTAAAGGATGAGGTTGACGCCGCCATTTACAGTGCCGGCGAACAGGCGGCACTGCAGGTGGGAGTGCAGGGCTTAAGACCTGAACTGATCAAAATCCTGGGCAGGCTTAAATTCCGCACCAGCTACGGGCAGAACGTCCTCAATCACAGCATTGAAACCGCCTTCCTCGCCGGCATGATTGCCGGTGAACTGGGAGCCAATGTCACGCTGGCGAAAAAAGCCGGTCTGCTTCACGACATCGGGAAGGCTATTGACCGGGAGGTGGAGGGTAGCCACGCCGCAATTGGAGCTGAACTGGTGCAACGCTGGGATAAATCGCCCGAGATAGCCCAGGCGATCGCCGAGCACCACAACGAAGTGCCCACCACCAGCGTGCTGGGCTACATCGTTTCCGCCGCGGATGCCATCAGCGGAGCGAGACCCGGCGCCAGGCGTGAATCGCTGGAAAACTACATCAAGCGTTTGGAAACGCTGGAAAACATCGCCAACAGCTTCAAGGGCGTGGAAAAGTCCTTCGCCATTCAGGCTGGCCGTGAAATCCGCATCATGGTTAAACCCGAGGAAGTGGATGACCTGGCAGCAGTCCGTCTGGCACGGGATATCGTCAAAAAGATCGAAGAGGGCATGGAATACCCTGGACAGATCAAGGTCACGGTCATCAGGGAAACGCGGGCGGTAGATTTCGCCAAATAAACAATGAAAGGTTCGAGGCATGCATATTCTGGCAATCGGTGACGTAATCGGTAAGCCGGGCAGGGTAGCAGTTCAGAAAATCCTGCCCGGTTTGAAGCAGCAATTAAATCTGGATCTGGTCATCGCCAATGCAGAAAACGCCGCCGGAGGCATGGGACTCACCCTCAGCACCGCCAAGGAGCTGCTGGACTCGGGGGTGGACATCCTGACTTCCGGCAACCACATCTGGGATCAGAAAGAAATCATTTCCTATCTGGACGGCAACCTTCCCATACTGCGTCCGCTCAACTATCCTCCGGGAGTGCCGGGGCGGGGCTGTCTGACCAGAGAGAACATCGCCGTGATCAACCTGATCGGGCGCACCTTTATCGGTAACTTCGACTGCCCTTTCAGGGCGATGGACCATATCCTTGCCGGACTGCGCAACAGCTATCCAGTGATCATCATAGATTTTCACGCCGAGGCTACCTCCGAAAAAGTGGCAATGGGACGCTATCTTGACGGGCGTGTCAGTGCCGTTGTGGGCACCCATACTCACGTGGGCACGGTTGACGCACGCGTCCTGCCCGGGGGAACGGCTCACATTACCGATATCGGGATGACCGGACCCCTGGAATCAATTATCGGCGATGATATCAAAAGCGTCCTGGATCGCTTTCTCACCGCTATGCCGCACAAGCTTTCGGTGGGCGCCGGTAAATGCATTTTTAACTCAGTACTCATCGAAGTTGATGAAAAGTCCGGACGTGCTCTCAGGATCGAGCGCCTCGACCGGGAAGTAGAAACGGCATGAGTCAGGTAGATCTGCACCTGCATACCACCGCTTCCGATGGAAAATACAGCCCGGCGGAACTGGTCAGGCTGGCCAGCTCTGCCGGTCTCAGGTATATTGCCATCACCGACCACGATTCGCTAGACGGCATCCGCGAAGCACAGGAAGAAGCGCAAAAATTGCCTGGGATGCTGGTTATCGGCGGGGTAGAAATCAATACGGATACGCCTGGCGGCGAAATCCACGTGCTGGGTTACCGCATTAAAAGTGAAAACGGTGAACTTAAGGCAACCCTGGAAAGATTGCGCAGATCCCGCATTGAACGGGCTGAAAAGATGGTTGCCCGCCTGAAAGAAATGGGAATTGATATAGATTACGGGCGAGTCAGGCAACTGGCAGGAGAAGGGGCGGTGGGCAGGCCGCACATCGCCGAGGCAATGCTGGAAAAGGGTTATATCAGCAATATCAAGGAGGCTTTTCTCAAGTACATCGGACGCGACGGACCGGCATACGTGGAACGGGACAAAATCACTCCGGCGGATGCCGTCCGGTTGATCACCCGTGCGCACGGCATCGCAGTACTGGCACATCCCTTTACCAGTAACGACTTCCAGCAGCTTACCGATGAACTGGTGCAGGCAGGATTGAAGGGCATCGAAGCCTATTACGCCGGCTACACGCCAGAGCAGATCGGAGAACTGCTTGCGCTGGCGGAGAAATACCATCTCATCGTTACGGGTGGAAGTGACTTTCACGGTCTTGACCCTGCCGCTGAGCCACCGCTCGGCTCGGTTGAAGTACCCCTCATCTGCGTGGAAAAGCTCATGGCTTTAAAAACGGATTAATGCTAAAATGGGGACTGGCAAAAGGTCAGGACCCGATCGGCAAAAGCCAGACAAATTTCCGGCACCGGGTAGTGAACTGGAAGAGCAAGCTAAGGAAGAATGCCCTTGATTCCTATGATGATTGTCGCCTATCTCATCGGCTCGATTCCCATGGCGTATCTGGTGGTCAAATGGCGATATGGAGAAGACCTGCGCAGGTTTGGCAGCGGACAGGTCGGTGCCAGCAATGTTTATCACAATTTCTCCAGGCCGCTGGCAATCGCCGTGGGTCTCTTCGATTTTTTCAAGGGGATTCTGCTCGTCTGGATTGCTCAGCTTCTCGGTTTCAGTCTGCCCATGCAGATCGCCGTGGCAGCCGCTGTAATAGCCGGGCATAACTGGCCGGTTTTCCTGCGCTTCAATGCCGGCAGAGGACTGGCCACCACCATCGGCGTCAGCCTGTTTCTCTTTCCCTGGGGAATTATCCCCTTCGTTTTTTTCGCGGCTTTTACCCTCCTGCTGGGCAGTTCCCCACTCCCGCTGCTGGTAGCAACCGCTTCTCTTCCGGTAGCCAGTTTCCTGATGCAGTTTTTCGGACACCCCCAGCCGATTGCGCTGACTTTGGGACTGGCCTTCTTTTTTATCCTGCTGGTTATCCGGCGACTCACCGCACCGCGGAGCGCGGAAGCACGCTCGATCAGCCTGAGCCAGCTATTAATCAACCGTTTGCTCTTCGACCGGGATATCCGCGATGGCGAATCCTGGGTCAGGAGAAGACCCCGCTGATACCCGCGAAGGATTGAATAGACACCGTGCAATGCAAAAGACACCCGGAAATTGAAACCAATCTGACCTGCGGCAAATGTGGAGATCCCATCTGCCCCAGATGCCTTGTCCATACGCCGGTTGGTGCCCGCTGCCCGAGCTGTGCCAGATTAACCCGCCTGCCCACCTTCGCCGTCTCCGGCAGGTATTACCTGAGAGCCATCGGTGCCGGACTGGGAGTTGCCCTCGGTACAGGGCTGATCTGGGGATTCATCCAGTGGTATTTTCGCTTCTTTTACCTGAGCCTGCTGCTGGGTGGAGCCACCGGCTACGCAATCGGGGAGATGATCAGCCTGGCGGTCAACCGGAAAAGGGGAACCGGACTGCAGATCATTGCCAGTCTGGCGGTGGTGGTCAGCTACCTGATCAGCCTTCTCAGCTTCTGGCAGCCGGGTTTTAATTTATTCGATATTCTCGCGGTGGCGGCAGGGATTTTTGTGGCGATCACGCGTTTACGTTAAAATATCTAAAATAATAGCTTATCGAGAGGAGGTAGACATGCTCCCATCCAGGGAAGTTTTCTGGAATATCCATCTGGGGGAAATCATCTACATCATCGCCCTGGCAGCGGTGGGCCTGATGGTTTATGCCTTCTGGCGCCGCTACCGAATGTGGCATATCGGCGCCGCCGACCCCCGCCCCCGGGAGAAACTAAGCCGGAGATGGAGCAGGTTCCTCAGTACCACGGTCATTGATGGCATTGTCCACCGGAAGTTCTGCGGGCTCGCTGACAATTTGGGGCACCGCTCATGGCGCTCGGGCGACCTGATACCGAAGGAGTTTTACGCCGGCACGATGCACTTCCTGATTGCCATCGGCTGTTCACTGCTGCTCCTGGGTACTGCCCTGGATGTTATCAGCCATTATATTTACGACTTTATTCACGGGGATTTCTATTTCGCCCACTCGCTTTTCACTGATATCGGCGGTCTGATGGCGCTCATCGGTGTTATCATGGCGGTGGTACGCCGCTACGGGCAGCGACCAGCCCGGCTGGATAACCAGATCGGCGATCTGGCGGCCATTCTCGCAATCGCCCTGATTGTCGTGACAGGATTTGTGGTAGAGGGACTCAGGATGGCTGCCAGCGAGATCGTGCCGCATCCCGACTGGTCGCGCTGGTCACCCGGCGGCTACCTGCTTGCCAGCGCACTGGTCAATCTGGGATATGACACCCTGCTCACCGCGCACCGCACGATGTGGTGGATACATGCTCTGATCACCTTCGGAGCTCTCTTTTACATCGCAATCTATTTCAATCGTCTCTGGCATATCATCGTTTCCCCTTTTAACGTCTTTTTCCGCAACGCCGGGGTGCGGGGAGCAATGATACCGATTGACATGGAGAAAGCGGAATCCTTCGGCGTCTCCAGGATCGAACAGTTTAGCTGGAAAGACCTGCTCGACTTGGATGCCTGCACAAGGTGCGGCAGGTGCGCAGACAACTGCCCTGCCAACCTCAGCGGTAAACCCCTCAATCCTAAAAACATTCTGCAGGGATTAAAGAGTGAATGGCTGAAAAGGGCTCCCGTCCTCCTCAGGGCAAAACCAGCAGCCGACGCGGGAAACGGAGCAGAGCAAAAGGAAGCGGTAGAGAATCAACCCCCCACGCTCATCGGAGAAACCATACCTGTGGATGCCATCTGGAACTGCACCACCTGCTTCGCCTGCCAGGAGGTCTGCCCGGTCTGGGCGGAACCGATGTTCAAAATCGGCGAAATGCGCCGCAATCTGGTGATGGAGCAGGCAATCATCCCGGAAACCGCGGAGGGTGCTCTGCGCAGCATTGAAGACAGGGGACATCCCTGGCGGGGAACGATGCTGACCCGTACGAGTTGGCTGGAAGGTATGGAAATCAAAACACTGGCTGAAGATGCCGATGTTGAAATTTTATTCTGGGTGGGCTGCACCCAGGCACTGGAGGATCGCAGTCTGAAGATTGCCCGGGCGATTGCCACCCTGCTCAGGCAGTCCGGTATCAAATTCGGCGTTCTTGGCGAGGAGGAGAGCTGCTGCGGCGATCCTGCCCGCAGGCTGGGAAACGAATATCTTTACCAGATGCAGGTGCAGAAAAATCTCGAAACCTTGAAATCCTACCAGATCCGGAAGATTGTTACCGGCTGTCCGCACTGCTTTAACACGCTCAAAAATGAATATCCGCAGTTTGGCGGAAACTTCGAGGTAATCCACCACACGGAATTCATCCTGCAACTCCTGAAAGAGGGCAGGCTCAAAGCAGGCAGCCTGCCGGATTGCGCGGTCACCTATCATGATGCCTGTTATCTCGGCAGGTACAACTTCATTTTCGAGCAACCGCGCCAGATACTCGGTCAGGTTGGCGGGATACACCTGAAGGAGACACTCAGGAACCGGGAACGCAGCTTCTGTTGCGGGGCAGGGGGAGGACACCTCTGGCTGGAAGAGCAGAAAGCTGGTGAAAGAATCAACGTCATGCGGGCTGACCAGACGCTGGCTACCGGCGCTGGTCTGGTGGCGACCGCCTGCCCTTACTGCCTCCAGATGTTCCAGGATGCTTTTAAAACGCGCGGGGTAGAGGAAAAGGTCAGAGTGATGGATATTGCGGAAATACTGCTGGAAGCGCAGAATCGGGCGGGGAAATCCTGATCTCAGCCACTTGCCTGAGATCGTTGAAATTGCTACCATATGAGTATTCACCCGTCCGGCAGTTCATTCCCGGAATTTTAACCTGTTAACGGAGATTATTCATGCGCAGAGTAGCGGT
>Ga0123519_10013489_pt1 | contig 11742 bp, 10 predicted proteins | sample YelNatPaOPRAMG02_FD_87396 | JGI IMG/M metagenome (GOLD analysis project Ga0123519, IMG submission 87396) | Hot spring microbial communities from Yellowstone National Park - Yellowstone National Park OP-RAMG-02 (version 2) | ecosystem: Environmental > Aquatic > Thermal springs > Hot (42-90C) ... | reverse complement strand
TGGCGCTTCATGAGGTAATTATGCCACAAGCGGCGATATAATTGTAGACCATAAAAATTTGGCCGCCTTATCTCCAGCCCTAAAGGGCAGGGCCTGCAGCGGCCGTTTTTCGGTCATTGCAGGCCGCATGGAGGGCGGGTCCATCATGGCGCTGACCAACTACGTTTTCCAGATCCTCTTCTCCCTCATGATGATCGGGCACATCCTGACCTCGGTGAGCCGGGCAAGCGCCTCGGGAAAACGGGTCGTTGCCATCCTCGAGCAGTCTCCTTCTCGTACCACGGTGAGCCGGTGCTTTCCGGAATTTCCTTCACCGCCCATCCCGGGGAGACCGTGGCCATCGCGGGCACAACAGGGGCAGGGAAATCGACACTGCTTTTCCTCATCATGCGCTTTTACGACCCCCCTCTCCGGAGAGATCCTCATCGACGACATCGACATCCGCACAAAAGACCTCAAGGTCCTGCGAAGCGCCATAAGCGCAGTCTTCCAGGAGCCGCTGCTCTTCTCGGGGACCATAGAGGACAACATCCGCCTGGGGAACGAGGGAGCATCGTTTGAGGAAGTGGTCGAAGTAGCCAAAATCGCCCAGATTCACGACTTCATCCTGAGCCTCCCCGAGGGGTACGATACTGTCCTCTCCGACGGGGGAGAAAACCTGAGCCAGGGACAGCGCCAGCTCCTCGCCATCGCCCGTGCCTTCCTCAAAAACCCTGAATCCTCGTTCTTGATGAAGCCACGAGCAACGTCGACACCCACACCGAGCGCCTCATCCAGGACGCAATGCTCCGCCTCATGCGAGGGCGGACGACCTTCACCATCGCCCACCGCCTGAGCACTATCCGCAATGCCGACTTCATCCTTGTCGTGCGGAACGGGGAAATCGTGGAGAGAGGGACCCACAGGGAACTCCTGGAGAAAAAAGGATTCTACTCCTCCCTGTACCTGAGTCAGTTCGGAGAGGACACAGCACCGGTGGCAGCAGAATGAAATGTTATTTTTCTTGCATATTTGTGTTGCTTAAATAACACAAAAAGCGCAGAATTTCCCCTTTCCAGAGAGATTTAGCCAGAGATTCGTTGACACAAACGGGGTTACTTGATAAAATCTTTACCAAAAGTGTTACATTGATGGCTTTTATTTTTGTTTTTGCGGGGAAAGGGATGAAAAGAAAAGAACGACTCGACTACATAGGAAGGCAGTTGACCTTAAACGGAGTGGTAAGCATCAAAGAACTTGCAGAAAAGCTGGGCGTTTCCAGTATGACCATTCGCAGAGACCTCCGGAGACTCGCTGAAGAAGGTATCCTGAAGCTCATCCCTGGAGGCGCTGTGCTCAGAAGGGAACCCAATCCCTTCGAGGAAAGGGAATACACGGTCACGAAAGCACAGCTACACATGACAAAGGAAAAGATTAAAATCTGCAAAAGAGCTGCCCTCCTCATCCAGGACGGGGATACCATCATTATCGACACCGGATCCACAACGGAACATCTTCCCGGCTTTATCCCCCCGGACCTGAACCTCACCATCATCTGCTATTGCCTGAACATCTTCCTGAACGTTTACAAGAACAGCAGGCACACCCGCATCGTCTTCCCCGGGGGATACTTCCACGAAAACACCCTGATGTTCGAGAGCCCTGAGGGTATTTCCCTCATCCGGAAGATGAGGGCCAACAAGGCCTTCATATCGGCTGCCGGGGTCGACGAAAAGCTCGGTGTCACCTGCGCCAATTTCTACGAGGTGGATACCAAAAGGGCCATCATTGAATCGTCGGACGTCAAAATCCTCCTCGTCGATTCCACGAAGTTTGGAAAGGTTACCGCTGCGTATTTCGCCGACTTGAAGGAATTCGACATCGTCATCACCGATACCGGCATTCCCGAAAAATACGCCAGGCTCCTGAAAGAGCTGGGCATAAAGACGTATGTTGTGTGAGCCCCCTTAAACCGTGAACCGCGCCAGACCCTCCTTAAGCATCTCCGCCTTGCGGGCCATGTTCGCAACGGTGGTCTCAATTTCCTGAAGCGCCGCATGCTGTTCCTCCGAAGAGGCAGCAACCTCCTGAGAGGCAGCGGCGTTTTCCTCAGAAATTGCGGCAACATTGCTCAGCGCCAGCGACATCTCTTCCACCATCCTCCGGATGTTCTCCGTCCGGAGCTTGTTCTTCTCCGAAACGGTCATGACCTCCTGGACCAGTTCTGTTATACGCCGAGAAGAGTGTTCCGCGAGAGCAAAGGATTGGGTGATGGTCTCCGTCTCGTGGGTCACAATGTCGTTCGCTCTGTAAATGTCCTCGAAGGCCAGCTGCGCCCTCTCCACAGCCCTGTTGCCCTCTTCAACCCTTCGGCGACTCTCCTCCACAGAAGACACCGCTTTCTCCACACCTCGCTGGACCTCCTGAATCAGGGTGGCAATTTTCTGAGCAGCCTGAGCTGATTCCTCAGCGAGTTTCCGCACTTCTTCAGCCACCACAGCAAAGCCCCGTCCTGCCTCTCCGGCTCGAGCCGCCTCAATTGCCGCATTGAGGGCGAGGAGATTGGTCTCCTCGGCAATGCCAGTGATGAGATCCGTGATGCTCCCGATTTCCCTGGAACTCTCCCCGAGCTTGCTTGCGATTTCCCTCACAGAAAAGACAGATTCCTCAATGGCCCGCATGGACTGAACCACGTCCTTGAGGATTGCCTGTCCCCTTTCAGAAGCGGAAAAGGCGGAAGCCACAGCCCGCCTGACTTCTTCCAGGTTCCCCCCCACAAGGGCAACCTGCTCCTCAACCTTCCGCACTTCCTGCAGAGTCTCCGAAATCCTTTCCACCTGGGCGGCAATTTCCCCATCGATGGCCTGCACTTCCGCCACAAGCTCTTCCATGCGCCGGGCAACACCAGCAAGACTCTGGCTCTGCTCTTCTGAACCACGGGCCACCTGAGCCACGGCCTGAGCCACCTGGCTTCCAAGGGTGAGGATTTCCTGGGAGGCACGATGCAGGTTCTCGGTTGCCGCAATCATCTCGCGGGCGACGGAGGAAACCTCAAGGAGAAAGCGGCGAAGAGCAGAAGAGGCCTGCCCGAGGGAAGAAAGCAGGTCCCCTATCTCATCCCTCCGGAGGTTCGTGATTTCCCCGGTCAGGTCACCCTGCTCGAGCCTTTTTGCAAAGGCAACACCCTGGCGAAGTGGCAACACGATACCCCGGGAAAGAACGGTACTAAGCACCAGCGCAATGACCACAATGGCCACGGCGACAAAGCGGAAAATCTGCGAAAACACCCTCTGCGTTTGCTCCACAGCGGCCACGCCTCGTACAAACAGCGAAAGAACCTCCTGATTCATCGCGTCCATGGCCTGCGTTAGGGCTCCTTCCACGCCCCGTATCTCTTCCATAGCAGTTGCAATCTGGGCCTCAAGAGAGGAAAGTTCTCCATCGGTCTGTACGACTTCCTGCCACGAAGTCTCAAGGGGGCGGAAATGCTCCTCAAGGAAAGACTGTGCGGCCTGAGAAGCGTAGAGTTTCAAGAAATCGCCTTCAAAGAACCGTTTGACACTCCCCAGCACACTCTCGGTGAGCGTTCTGGCCCTCTCCTTGTCCTCCCCTCCCAGAAGGAGAAAGTTCTTCCGTTCGCGATCGAAGAGATTCAACCGTTCCACCCATCTGTCAAGACGCAGTTCTTCAAGACCGTTCTGGAGCTCCTGGTAAGCCATATTGAACTCCATGAACATGTCGCTTCTTTTCCCTGGCTCAGGCGTGGACAAGGCCTGCGCGAATTCCTCGCATTTCTCCTGGAAAGCGCTGAGTTTTGCAAGGAGACGACTCTTTGTCTCCTCAGAGAACTCGGCTTCCTCGATGCTTTTTTTCAGGTCCTCAAGACGAGCACCCACACCTTTACGAATCTGCCCGTAGGGATCACCGCAGAATGCGGCTTCAAAGAGGCTGCGGTAGACTTCTCCAAGGGGTACAGCATATCCCTTGAGCTTTTCACCCACGTTTTTCACAAAGTCAAAAACCGAGGTTGAAAGCTTATCCGTGGCGACTGCTTTATCATTCCGGGCACGAAGCTTCACCAGGCGTTCCCGCCACATACTCCGCAGGTTTCGGGCCTTTTCGTCATAAGTGTTCTGGAGACTCCAGAGTCTGTCGAGTTCCTCCGCAAGGACGGTTCCCTGAGGCAGAGGAGAAAGGGTATAGGAAAAGTTCTCTTTTCCCCAGAGCTCACCATACCGGGCGAGGAATTCCTCCGAAGTACTCCCCAGACGGAAGGCTTCAAGGTACATTTTTGAGCGATCACTCAGGGCAGTAAAAGCCACCTCCATGGCCTCGAGGCGATCCGGGTCCTCTTCAAGGAGGTACGAGGAAAGCAGGGCATTCTCCTGAGAGACGATCCCCTTAAGACGCGACGTGGCAAGAAGGAGAGGGAACGACTTCTCCACCTCCACAAAGGACGTTTGTACCCTCTGGAAGGCAAAAAGCGCCATCACCCCGACCACACCGGCCAGGACTGCAAGGACGAAAAAGCCCAAATATATCCTTGTTCTCACAAGCACAAGGATCACCCCTCTTTGTGGGTTTTCTCTCAGGGCCCAGGAGTGCAAGCCCCCGGGTTACGCTTCTATCGGCCGCGCAAGGAGAACGGCCGCCATGGCGATGAAGGCAACGATTTCGGATCCCGCTGGCCAGTAACGACCGGTAATAGAAATGAGCATGCCAAGGGCAAAGGAGGCAAGAAACGTCCCTCGGAGATTCCCAAGACCACCGGTGAGCACCACCGCAAAACAAAGGAGGAGGATGTGCGAGCCCATGTAGGGATGCACAGCGGTAATGGGGGCGTAGAGCACTCCACCAAGGGCCGCAAGGGCGCTGCCCAGAACAAAAGCCAGGGAAAAGTACTTCTCCACACCAATCCCAAGACAACGCACTCCTTCCCGGTTGTCTAAGGCAGCCACGATGATCTTCCCTACCATGGTTTTCCTCATGAAGAGTTCGAGCCCGAAGAACACTACAATTGCCAGCAGTATCACAAGAAGGCGGTATGTGGGGAAGACAAAGCCCAAAATGTCTACCGTCTTCCCCAGGGGATCGCTGACGGGTTTCGGAAAAACCCCCCACAGCCACTTCACAATGTCCACACCGATGAGGAACACTGCATAAGTGGCAATGAAGGTGTAATCCAGCGATTCCCCATAGAGACGGCGAATCACAAACCGTTCAATACAGTATCCCGCCAAAGCGGCAACAGCAACTCCCACCGCGCCTCCCCAGAAAAACGGCACGCCCAGGCTCCTGATCGAGGCTATCAGGAGATACGCCCCGAGGGTATAGGTGATGGTGTGAGCGAAATTGATCACCCTCATGGTCCCAAACGTAAGGGAAAAACCGACGGAAATGAGGTACAGCACCGCCCCAACAGTCAACCCGTACATGATGGCGTAGATCATCGGGACATCCCTTCCTTCGAAGATCCTGATTTTGCGCGAGCAGCAAGTCCTGAATACAGGGCTTCAAGCCCACCCCAGATGCCACCTCGAAACCTGAAGACGATAAGAAGAAGCGCCACCCCAAGGAAGAACTCCCAGCGCTGGAAGTACACCGGAAGGAGGTTGGTAATGAGCATGTAAATGATGCCTCCAAGAAGGGCGCCATAGAGCCGTCCTGAGCCCCCAAGAAGACAGGCAAAAACAATACCGGCATTGGCGTGAACGTCCAGGGTATTGGGGTTCACATAGCCATAGTTCAGGGCCGTGAGTGCCCCACCGAATCCAGCCACCGTGGCAGCCAAAACGAAAGTGACCCACTTGTAAAACTGGGTGTTGTACCCCAGAAACCTGACACGCTTCTCGTCTTCCTTAATGGATCGCAAAAGCACCCCATAGGAGGAAGAGGTGAATACCCGAAGAAGGAGAAAGACCAGAAGCAGAGAAGCCAGAACGAACCAGAAACGAAAGGTAGGATTCCGGAAATTCACGTACCAGAAACTTAGATTGCGGATGCTGAGGCCATTCTCTCCTCCCGTGATGTCCTTGAGAGGGGACATAACGAGGAACCACCCCACCCGGTTAAAGGCCAGGTTCGCCAGGGCGAAAGCGGCTCCAGCTATCCGCACGGTAATGGCCCCAACGGCCATCCCCGCAAGGCACGCCGCCACAATCCCGAGCACAATGGCCAGGAGAGGGTTGGTGGTCAGGTACCGAAGTGCAAGGCCCACGGTGTAGGCACCGACCCCAACGTAGAGGAGATGCCCAAAGGAAAGCCTCCCCATATACCCGTAAAGGAGGTCAAAAGAGAGTACAATGATGCAGAAGATGGCAAAGTCCGTTGCCCGATGTGCCCCGAGAAAGGGCACCAGAATGAGGAAAACGACACCGATGAGAATGAGCTCCAAGACTTTCTGTCCCACCCCAGCCTGGGTCAGCTGCTTCCCTACTGCAACGAAGGTCTTCTCCAGAACCAGGCCCCGTTCCTTCACCACATTGCCCATGACCTTCAAACCCCTTTCATAGAGCCTTCTCCAGGAGGCTGGTATTGCAGATTTCTGAAGCGTCGTCCAGAACCTGGGTAACCTTTCCTTCCTTGAGCACCACAACCCGGTCGGCCAGCTGGCTCACCAGAGGAAGGTTCTGCTCCACAACAACCGCTGAAAGTCTGCCCTTGAGGTGTTTCAGAATCCTTGCAATTTCATTGATGACAATAGCGGCCAGACCCTGTGTGGGTTCATCGACAAGAAGAAGCCTCGGATTACCAACCATTGCCTGCCCGATGAGGAGAATCTGTCGCTGCCCGCCGCTCAGCTGACCGGCCTTCAAGTTCAAAAAATCCTTCATCTTTGGGTAAATCTCAAGCACCTTGTCCAGTGCCTGCGAAAGAGGCTCACCGCTGGAATATGCGGCAATTTCGATGTTTTCCCGAACCGTGAGGGAACCGAAGACCTTTTTATCCTGGGTAACGTAGCGAATACCCCGGTGGTAGAGCTGTTCTGGCGGTAGGCCCGTGATGTCTCCACCGTCGAAGTATATGGAACCCTTCAGGGGACGAAGAAGTCCCATAATGGTTCTGAGCAGTGTCGTTTTCCCTGCGCCATTCCTTCCCACCACAAAGAGCATTTTCCCTTCCTCAAGGTCAAGCGATACATCATGGAGCACCTTTGCGTGACCGTAGGCGACGTCTATACCTGCTACCTGAAGCATGCCCCTACCCCTTTCTCCAGAATGTCACACTCCTGAGACCCCTGCGCGCTCGAGGGTTTCCTGTTTCCCCCAGTAACATTCGTTGACCAGAGGGTTCGTAAGAACCTCAGAGGGATTCCCCTCGCAGATGATGCGCCCTTCGTTCATCACGCAGAGCCGGTCCACAAAATCGACAATCATCGATATCTTGTGCTCAATGATGCCGATGGTGATCTTACCCTTCAGAGATTTCAGAAGCGCAAGCACCTTGGCAATTTCAACGTCACTCAAGCCACTGAAGGGCTCATCAAGGAGGAGGAGCTTCGGTCTGAGAGAGAGCGCAAGGGCAATCTCAAGGAGTCGCCGATCGCCATAGGAAAGCTCGCCAGCTATCGCTTCGGCCTGGCCCTCAAGGCCCACAAGTTTCAGGGCTTCGAGCGAATCGGCCCAGGTACTGGCAGCGGGAGTCGTCATGAACCTCCACAGGGAATGGTACATTCCGCTCTTCCAGGCAACGCATGGAGCGAGATTCTCCCACACCTTGAGGGAGTTGAAGACAGACACAAGCTGAAAGGTGCGGACCATCCCCATCTTGACTCTCTCTTCGGGAGAGAGATGCGTCACATCCCGACCCTGGAAGAAAATTCGCCCCGCAGTGGGTGGAAAGAATCCGGAAAGGAGGTTGAACAGGGTCGTTTTCCCTGAGCCGTTCGGCCCTATAACGCCCAGGGTCTCGTTCTCTTCGATCCGCAGATCCACGCTGTTGACGGCAACAAGTCCTCCAAACCTCTTGGTCAATCCACTTGTTGTTAGGAGACTCACTCTCAAGAAACCTCCCCATGAAAAAATTGGGGGCAACCGCTACTTTTTGAGAGTAGCGGTTGCCCTTGGGTTCACTTGTAGCCCATCTCTTCAAGCGGCAGACACAGTGCCTCGGTTTCGAAGGCTTCGATGATTTCAGCGTAGTCCCACTTATCCGCGCGCTTGTCAGCTCCCTTTCCTATACCAATGAAGTAGGCGTACTTGTAGAAGGGTCTCCCATCCGGACGCCACCAGGCCGGTCCTTTAAAGCCCATAAACTCCGGGTTCTCCATCAAAGCCTGGTACACCTTTGCCGGATCCGTAGACTGGGCAAGCTGTATGCCTCGCAGGAGTTCTTTCATCGCCATGTAGGCGTACGCCGCCATAACGTCGGGGACGTCGTTGTACTCCTCCATCCAGGCTTTGCGAATCCTCTCGGCATTCTCATACGTTGCCGGATCCTTGTCCTTGAGGATGCTCAAATCGTGGTAGAGCCACATCCCCAGAGTGACTCCGTCGAGGGCTTCGGGAGGAATACCGGCAGCGAGGCTCGCCACTATGGCATTGAAGAATATCTTGGTGTGCTTACTCAACCCCAGCTCATAGGATTGCTTTAGAATCTCGATGGCATCGGTACCCCACTGTCCCATCTGCACAACATCGGGCTTCGACTCGATGATTTTGAGGATGTAGGAGGTGAAATCTGGCGTACCCACAGGAGTCCAGATGAATTCGAGCTTGATATCGGGGTGCTTTTCATAAACCTGCTTCAGCCCGACAGCCACTCCGTGACCATAGGCGTAGTCCGGAAGACAGGCGATGACGTACTTGGGGTTGAAGGTCTTGATGACGTATTCGGCAGTCATTCGACCGATGGCATCAACGGCACCCTGGGAGGTGAGGAAGTACGGAGCCTTGTTCTCTTTGCGGAAAACCTTTTCCTCGATGGAATTCGAAGCAATGACCATGGCGCTACCATCAAGAATCTGCTCGTTCACCGCGGTGGTGACATGGGCAAAGGTGCCAAGGACCATGAGCCGTATGCCTTCCTCTACGAATTCCCGGACCCTCCGTACTGCGACATCAGGCTTTGTTTCGTCATCCCGGACAACTGCCTCCACCTTGTACACCTTGTCCCCTATCTTGATACCTCCTGCCTCGTTCACCTCTTTGATCGCAAGGAGTGCCCCATCCTTCTGAACCTTCCCCGTTGGGGCCCCCGTACCGGTGAGGCTGAACATGACGCCGACCTTAATCACGTCCTCGGAAAAGGCAACTCCCCACCCGACCACCGCAAGCAACATCACGCACACCACACTCAATAACCGCCACCGATTCATTTCCCTTTCCTCCTTTCAACCGGTTCAGTCAGGTTTCTGAAGACGATTCTTCTCAAAGCACCGAAAAACCCTAAGAATGCTCTCCTTCTAACATCACCTCCCGATCTTTTGGGAAAGTAACACCAAAACATGATACTTTTTTAACAAACTCCCGGGCAACATCATAACACCTGAACACCCCCATCGTCAAGAGCTTTTACCCTCCCATTTACCCCAAAACCCTCGCCTCAATACCCACCATTGAGCAGAACTCCACAAGACAATCCACGTGGTTTCCTGCCACGGTGTGAAGGTGGTTAGAGCCCAGGGTCTCAATAAGAGTTTGAGGAGAAACACGAAGGCGCGCAAAGGCCTGAGGCCATTCGGGAGAAGCTTCTTTAAGCTTTTCCACAGGTTGTTCCACAAACTCTCCTGCAAAGATGGCCATCCAGTACTTCCCACTTTTTCTGGCAAGTCGGGCAAACGTGGCCTCCCCGGGAGCGGCCATATACTGCACCGCTGCACCGCCTCCAGGGTAGTAGAAAGGCGTCTGGGGGTATAAGGAGACCCTTTTCAGGTTCTCCTCTGAATTGCAAGACCTTGCGGCGTAGAATGTCGCCATGGAACCACAGTTACTGAAAACGTACACATCGTCCTTCGCATCGTAATGACGAAGGTCGTAAAAGAGCACAGGTTGTTCAGTCATGAGCTTGAGGATTTGCATGGTCAAAGCCCCATCAAGATCCGCTTCGCAGGCGCACACTGTGGGTTCCTTCGGTCCATCCATGTCGTAAGGGTCGTTGAGGAAAGCCTGAGAGAGACACTGGGTAACAAAGGCATCGCTGAGTTCCGGTTGACATTTCACAGCAACGAAATCAAGCCCTTTCTCTTTCATGACGTCCTTCGTGGCGTAGTAGGAACGTATCTGGAGCTTGAGCTTTTCCTCCGTCAGGGACTTCCCGTCCCAGTGAATGTGGCCCACCTTCTCCTTGAACCAGTCTAAGGCTTTCTGTACCTGGTCTTCGGGGATTTCCTGAGATCTTCGGACGATTTCGAACTGATCAACGTGCTCCAGGTCAACGCCAAAAAGGGATTGCCACTGAGCCGTATCGGCAGTTCCCACGTACATTCCCATGCTCCGCCCTCCAAGAAGGCCACAGGTCTGTCCCCGGAGACGGCGAACCGCTCGGGCTGCTCGTCCAAAGCGGAGGATTCTTGCGACGATTTCCGGATCCTCCGGATCGCCCCAGACCCGACCGTGCCGGATTCCCACCTGGTCCAGAGAGGCCCCACTGGCAATCATACCGATAAGGCTCGGGTACCGCGGATTGAAACTGGCCACAAGGAGAACAGGGCTCTGGGAGTTCTTCGCCGCAACGGTGGCCAGATGGGGGAAACTCCACCCGGCAAAGTGAAAAATGACCCCATCAACGCCCATCCGGTCCAGTCGTTCGACTTCGGTTTTTGCCTCTTGCGGAGTCTGAATCACCTTTTCCCCCACAAGAACCTGAACCTGCCCGGTTTGCTCCAGAGCCTTGACGAGACGATTCTGAAACTCGAGATTCACAGGAAGCATTTCCTGGTAAGCAGTGGGTCGAGGGTCTGAGAAGGTGAGAAGACCAAGGGTTACCAATGTCATCCCTCCTTCAATTCCTGTTGTCAAAGTCACACAGGTACTGTACCACCTTTTGGTAAAGATGTCTATACCAAAGACGTTCCGACATGACAACTTCGAAGACAAGGTAGGAAGGACAATGTGGAGAATCTCGCAGAAAATCTCTTCAAAAAACACAGGCTCCTGGAGGAGAATTTCCTCCAGGAGCCTACCCTTCACTTCTCCTTCCCTGTAGGAGTGAGTTCGAAGTCAATCATCTTCCAGCCGGTGAGGTCGATCTTCTCCGTCACCTGGGGAGCAAAGTTGAACCACCGGACCAGGTACTCGGCCTTCATGTGGTCCTCTTTCCAGACCTTGAAGTTGTACCAGTTCTCGTAGAACATGATCTTGCGGTAGTTCCTGGCCATGGTGTCCATGTCGAGGTTCACGTGCATGGTGTACTCAATGCACCCGGGCTCAGTGTGGGTGTAGGGGACAAGGGCGAGCATCTCTTTCCAGGCCCGGTCCTCACAACCTTCCTTGACGTCCACCAGGGCTAAGAGGGTGTACTTCTCCTTGGGATCGGGGTTCTCACCGCCACGGAAGACAGGGTTCGTGGGAAGGTCCACGGCTTCCCAGATAAAGAGGTCAATCTTCTCGCAGACCTCCTTGGACTTCTCAAACCAGGCCTTGAGGTAGGGCATTTCCATGTGCTTGTCCCAGTCTTCACGGCTTCGCCAGATCTCGTAGAACATGTAGAGCCTGGGGTTCTCCACCATGTAGTTGTCGTACTCTGTGCCCACGTTGATGTGCATCTGGTAGCGGAGACATCCTGGTTCTTTGTTGGTGAGAGGAATGAGTTTCATGAGTTCTT
>Ga0123519_10013484_pt1 | contig 11746 bp, 10 predicted proteins | sample YelNatPaOPRAMG02_FD_87396 | JGI IMG/M metagenome (GOLD analysis project Ga0123519, IMG submission 87396) | Hot spring microbial communities from Yellowstone National Park - Yellowstone National Park OP-RAMG-02 (version 2) | ecosystem: Environmental > Aquatic > Thermal springs > Hot (42-90C) ... | reverse complement strand
GGTTCCTGAGGAACCCTTTTCTTTTTTTCAGGTGCTGAAAAGTATTTAGTTGAATGTATACCTCAGACCGATCTGAAGACCCCAGGTACTGGCAGTTGTGTTTACATTCTTGAAGGTTGATGTCGGGAGTTTGCCTCCTGCTTCAACCATCTTGAATACAGGTTTGTTGGATACGATTCTTGATGAGAGTATTGAGCCGTTGCTGAGAGTGAGCTCTTTTCTTACTCCCCAGTTGGGATTAAGAAGATTGCCGAAATTAAGTATATCAGCCGAGATCTGCAGTGAGTTTTTCTTGCCGCCCACATTTACAAAGATGTCCTGAAGAATCTTGACATCGAATCTGTGGTACCACGGGAAGAATGCCCCGTTGCGTTCGGCATATTGCCCCAGATGGTTTCTGAGGTATTTGTCCTGGGCGACGTATGCCCAGAACGCAGAAGCCTGCTGGGCTGCAGTGTATTTAACAGTGCCGCCGACAATATAATCTTCGAAGGTAATTTCAGTCTGGTCTTTCGGGATGTAGATCAGGTCGGCATTTACACCGTCGTTGTTGAAATCGGTTGAGTACCTGTATGAGAAGTTGCCTGCAACGTAGCCGGAGTAGAATACTGAAATAGTTGTAGCAGCATGTTTCAGGTATTCAAACCTGTAGCTGAGTGAGCCTACAAGACGGTGAGGAGTCAGGTACTGTGAATAGCTGAGGTCGAGGTCGTTCTGTCCCCTTACCGACAGGTTGTTCGACCATGCTGAAGCTGCCTGCGAACCCGGGTTGCCGGTTATGTCTTTTGCCATTGATGCCGTATAGGCAAACATACCGTTGAAGTTCTTCACGATAGGGAAGTTAAGCTGTGCGGTAAATGTCCAGCTGTAACCCCTGTTGGTATTTGTAAGAAGCATAACTTCCGAAAGGTTTGAATAGACCTTTCTTCCTGATGTTGTCCATACCGGTCTTTTATCAGGTCCGTCATAGTGGCCAGCATCAGCTGGCTTGAGATTCAGGTTTTTCTGTACGATTGCATTGAGGTCTTTGGTATAGGTCCCTTCGAGAGTCAGCGTCATGTCGAGTGGCAGTTTTATATCGGCTGCCAGGCTTGTTCTCCACACCTGAGGCATTTTGAAATTGGGGTCGATAGCTGCGGTTGAGCTGGGCGGCTTTGTTCCTGCAGTCATCGGGAAAAGTGGATCATGGGTTTTTGTTGTTGTGTTATAATTTGTGGCACCCATGTTATAGAATGGGTCGGGGTTGAATTTTATTGAATCAAGTGTGGCAGTTGATGTTAATTCGACTGTATTCTGAAGCATTCCGCTGTTTGTGGGCTGGTTTGTAAACCACACGAAAGGCAAGCGTCCGGTGAAAATACCAGTTCCGCCTCGAACCTTAAGTACCCTGTTTTTGAATACATCCCAGTTAAAGCCTGCTCTCGGTGAAGGTATTACTTTTGTTTCGGGCCACTTTCCGAGGTCGAGCTTCAGGTTGTTGTCAAATGTAAGGGCTTCAACTGCCGGATTTGACTTAAGTTCATTCAGATAGAGAGGTGCGTCAAATCGGATGCCATATGTAATTTTCAGATTGTCAAGCAGGTTGTATTCATCCTGTACATATGCTGCAAGCTGGCCAAAACCCAGTTCTGCCACCGGTTTTGGATTATCGGGGTCAAAAGAATAAGTGATGGCGAAAGCTATAGGTTGATAACCGGGTTTCCCGTTAACGTGGTTAATAAATGACTGCAGGTCTTTAAACCTGTAATAGCTTGTACCGTAACGCATAAATGAGTTTCCGAAATAAAGGTATTCGAATGATACTCCGCTTGTTATATTATGGCGGCCGGCCCTGTAGGTGACATTGTCAACTATTGTGTATACATTGTTTACCACATTATTATTAAAAGTAAAGAGTTCATAGCCGGCACTCATGTAAGCATCTCCTGAACCGTCCCATATATCAATAAACGGGAAAACTTCGCTCGGGCTTGTTCTGGTGTCCTGGATAAGGGTTACTGTACCCAGGATCTGGTTAGAAAGTGCTGATGAAAGGCTGCTGTTAAGTTCAGCCGAGAGTGAATAAACTGTGTTGAGGAAGCCGTAGTTGGAGTTTTTGAATGACATTGCATTTACTCCTACTCTGCTGGAAGATGCGCGTGGGTTGGGGGCACTTGTTGCATTAAGCAGCTGGTCGTTTGTATTGCGTACGGCATTGAAACGCAGGCTCAGTTTATGCTTCTGGCTTATGTTCCAGTCGAGTCTGCCGAGAATTTTATAGTTTTCAATTGCAAATGTTCCGTAATCCTCAAAAGGACCTGTTTCGTACCCGAAGTTTGATTTCAGGAAGTTTGAGAATTTTATCAGGGAGTCGGCCGGAACGCGGCTTACATTAGGATCGCCCAGATTATTTATTCCCGGCCGGTAGGCTTTCCATTCCATTCCTGGAACCGAAGAGCTTTCATATTCTCCGTTGACAAAGAAGAAAAGTTTGTCTTTTATTACCGGACCTCCGATTCTGGCGCCGATTATTTTAGTAGATGTTTTGGCTGCGGGAGGCAGTTCAAAATCACCAACTTTCTTTCCGTTGAATGACTGGTCGCGGTAGTAGGTATAGACCGAAGCAGAATATTCATTGGTCCCCTTTCTGGTTATCGCATTAATTCCTGCACCTGTGAAGTTAGCCTGTCTCACATCGAAAGGAGCAACGTTAACCTGTATCTCTTCTATGGCATCGAGTGATACGGGTTCTGCATCACCACCAGGCATGTTTCTGCTGCTGAGGCCGAAGTTGTTATTGAAGTTTGAACCGTCAATAACTATGTTGTTGTAACGTCCGTCGCGGCCTGCAAAACTGTTACTTCCACCGTAAAGAGGTGAGAGGCGTATAAAGTCATTTATACTCCTGCTGATTGATGGAAGAGAGCTTATATCCTGACTTCTTATGTTCATCGATACTCCGGTCTTCAGTGAATTAAATGCCGAAGGTTTGTCACCAACAACTACCACTTCGGTAAGTTCCTGGCTACTCTCGGCAAGGGAGGCATTCAGGTCAAAAGTCTCACCAAGGAAAAGAGTAATGTCAGTGTAGGTCTTTTTGGTATATCCCACAAAAGATACTTCAACTTTGTATGGGCCACCCGGACGCATACCCTGTATCAAAAAGAAGCCTTCAGCATTTGCTGAAGCACCATAAACCGTTCCGGAAGGAACATGAACTGCAACCACTGTAGCACCCGGCAGAGCCTGACCTTTGTTGTCAGTTATTTTGCCTGCCATTGAAGATGTTGTTGCACCCTGCCCGAATGTCATAAGGGAAAAGGCGAAAAACATCACTGCTCCAAAAAACGCTTTTGTTTTCTTGATCATAGTTTCAGGATTTACTTGTTATATTTATTTGTTTGTTTACAGTAATTCAGTAGAATGACACATAAAACAGATCCGGCTGCCAATTTACGTTTCTTAACATTCATCTCAGGTAAAATTAACTGCTTAATTATAAACAAAATTTAAACCTTAAAGTTGTTAATATCATTTTGCATTATTACCGATAATATTTTTTCAGTGGCTCCGGTATTTTCAGAAACGTATTTCAGTGCCGCCTCTGAAGCGGACTTATACATTTCAGTATCGACCAGCAGTTTTTCCATAATAATCCTGAAATCCTCATAGTTTTTGAAACAGAAGGCAGCCTTCCTTTGAAGCAGGTTAACTGCTTCCCTGAACTTATGGTGGTTAGGCCCGAACAAAACCGGAATTCCCCAGCAGGCAGGCTCAAGAACGTTATGTATACCCTTTCCGAATCCGCCTCCCACAGCTGCAACAGAAGCATATCTGTAAGCAGATGAAAGAATTCCAACAGTGTTAATTATTAAAACCCTTGCATTCCTGTCCTTTTCTGAAAATTCTGAAAATCTTACATATTCAGTTTTCAGCATTTTTTCAAGCCTTTCAATATTGGAAGGTTCAGGTTCATGGGGGGCAAATATCCACTTCATCCGCCCGGGGTTACTGTTTATGTATTTTACAATAATTTTCTCGTCTTCAGGCCAGCTGCTGCCGGCAAGAAATACTTTTTCACCGTTCCTGAATTGCTCGATAACATGTATGGCAGGTGCAGACCCGGCAATCTTTGATACCCTGTCAAACCTCGTGTCGCCGGTTACTGCAAAATTTTCTATTCCTGCCCTCCGGAGAAGTCTGGCTGAATCTTCATCCTGCAGAAAGAAATATGTGAATTTTCTCAGCATATCCAGAAAAAACTTCCCGTACCATCTGAAAAAATGCTGGGATTTTCTGAAAATACCTGAAATCAGGTATACCGGAATTCTCTTATTGTAAAGCTCTGTTACATAATTATTCCAGAATTCATATTTGATGAATAAGCCCATTTTTGGCCTTACTGTTTCAATGAAGTATTTTGCATTGCCTCGCGTATCTGCAGGAAGATAGCATATATAATCGGCAAACTGATAGTTTTTTCTTATTTCATATCCCGATGGTGAGAAAAAGGTTAAAATGATTTTCTGTCGCGGATATTTTTCTTTTATCATTTCAATTACAGGCCTTCCCTGTTCAAATTCTCCAAGGGATGCACAATGAACCCATACTGGATTGACCAGATCTTCTGCTTTTGATGATAACTTTTCTTTCCAGTTTTTCCTCCCTTTAACCCATAACCTGGCTTTTGAATTAAAAGGGGAGACAGCATAAATGCCCCACACATATAATTTTATAGCCAGTGAATAGAGAAAATTCATTATTTAAAATTTCGCGTCAAATATAATAAAACAACTAACTCCGGGAAAAGAGCAGGTTGTTAAATAACTGTTACATGTTTATTGCTCGGAACAGAATAATCTTGTTATTTTGCAATAATAATTTCCTTTTTTAATGGTCAGGCTTATTGCTCTTATTATTTCAATTGTCCTTCAGGTTATTGCTGCAGTAATAGCCCTGAGTTTTGTTAAAATGACAAAATACAGACTTTCATGGATTCTTCTGTCTCTTTCATTTGTTTTTATGGCAATAAGGAAACTGATTCAGCTTTCTGAACTTTTACGCGGCGTGCCTTCCTATGCATGGCAGATGATTGACGAATGGATGGGAGTGCTGATTTCTTTTATGATTATTGTCGGAGTGGTTCTGATACGTGAGATATTCTATTCCCTTAAAAGAGCTGAAACCGACAGGTTAAAAACAGAAAGAAGAGTTATTAACGCTATAATAAACACAGAGGAAAACGAGAAAAAAAGATTTGCGAAAGAACTTCATGACGGCCTCGGTCCGTTGCTCTCAACTGTAAAGATGTCGCTTTCAGCGCTTAACGGTAAGATTACTGATACTGCCGGGATTGAGATACTTCAGAATACAAACCATGTAGTTAATGAGGCAATCAATACAATCAAGGAGATTTCGAACAATCTCAGCCCACACGTACTAACAAATTTCGGACTTTCAAGTGCCATAAACGCTTTTACTTCTAAAGTGAATAAAACTGGGGCTCTTGAGATTGATTTCAAATCGAATATGGAGGGGGTAAGGCTCGACAATGATAAGGAGGTCATAATTTACAGGGCTGTTTGTGAACTGATTAACAATTCACTGATACATTCAGGAGCTTCAAAAGTTGAAATAGAGCTTAATAAACATGATAAATTTGTCACTCTGCAGTTTTCGGATAACGGCAGAGGATTTGACACTTCAATACTTGGCACCGAGGATTGCAAGGGAATGGGCCTGTCGAATATTGATACACGGGTAAAATCAATCGACGGGGTTTTCTTTATCGAAAGCAGTAAGGGTAAAGGAATAAATGCTCTGATAAAAATTATTGCGTGAACAAAATAGCCAGGTCATGGAGAAGATTAAGATAATAATAGTTGACGATCATCATCTATTCCGGAACGGACTCAGGCTTCTTCTTGAGAGCATTCCGGACTTTGAAATCACAGGTGAAGCCTCAAACGGGGTTGAACTTCTTAAGGTAATGGATGGCACTGAAGCAGATATCATTTTAATGGATATAAACATGCCTGTGATGGATGGAATAGATGCCACTGTTCAGGTTTTAAAGAAAAATCCTGATATAAGGGTCATTGCGCTTTCAATGTATGGTGAAGAAGACTACTATTACAAAATGACTGATGCCGGTGCAAGAGGTTTTCTGCTTAAGGATTCAGACATATCCGAAGTGAAGGAAGCAATTTATACTGTGAGGCGCGGTGGAACATATTTCTCACAGCAGCTGCTACAGAATGTTATTCAGAAAATCAAGCACAGGGAATCGGAAACAAAAGTTGCCACACTTTCCAGGCGGGAGAAAGAGATACTGGAGAAAATATGCGAAGGTCTTTCAAATCAGGAGATTGCCAATGCACTTTTCATAAGCAAACGTACAGTGGATAAGCACCGGGCAAACCTCCTTGAAAAGACAAATTCCAAGAATACAGCAAGTCTTATTCTGTATGCAATAAAAAATAAACTGATTAAAATCTGAATTCAATGGCCGACATTAACAAACTGGGACCTGAAGGCGAGGATATAGCTGTGCGCCACCTTGTTGGAAAGGGTTATAAAGTAAGACACCGGAACTGGAAATCGGGCCAGAAGGAAATTGATATAGTTGCTGAAAACGATAAGTTCATAGTATTTGTCGAAGTTAAAACACGAAGAGACGATTATTATCTCCATCCGCGAGATGCAGTAACAGAGAAGAAACAAAAGATGATTATTTATGCTGCCGACAGTTATATCAGAATCTATAATATTGACAAGGAGAGCCGTTTTGATGTTATTACTGTTATTTCGAACGGAGAATCATTTACAGTTGAACATATCGAAGATGCTTTTTATTCAACCTTGAGGTAAAGTAAAATATTAACTTATAATGTTTTATAAAATCATGCTTTATGAAGATAAAACTGATTATTGCATTTTTCTTTCTGAGTGTTTTTTACATTGCTTCTGCCCAGCCTGAAAAGGCTTTAACACAAAAGCAAACTTTCACTGATGAAGGATATGATTTTACTGTAATATTTGATCTAAAAGCCACCCCTGTCAAGAATCAGGCAAATACGGGAACTTGCTGGTGTTTTGCTACCACTTCATTTATTGAGTCTGAACTGCTGAGGATGGGCAGGGGAGAATATGACCTTTCGGAAATGTTTATTGTAAGGTATAATTATGTTGATAAGCTGAAGGACAATTACCTGAGGCAGGGGAGGGGGAATCTTGGCCAGGGCAGCCTTTCACACGACTGGATGATGATATTTGCAAAGAAAGGCATTGTTCCGGAGGAAGTATATCCGGGCCTTAATTATGGTTCGGCCATACATAATCACGGCGAATTGAATGCATTCATTAATGCGGTAGCATCGGTTCCGGTTCAGAGGAAACAGGAAAGCCCCCAGTATCATCAGATAGTTAATGCCATCCTTGATATCTACTTCGGTAAGGTGCCTGAAACATTTACATACAGGGGCGTGACTTATACACCCGAATCTTTTGCAGCAAGCCTCGGAATTAATCCTGAAGATTATGTTGAAATAACATCGTTCACCCATTTCCCTTTCTATACACGTGGAATTGTTGAGGTACCTGATAACTGGCGGATGGAAAAATTTTACAACGTTACCCTTGATGAGCTTATCGAGATAATAGATTATTCACTTAGCAATGGTTACACCATTGCATGGGACGGGGATGTGAGCGAGCGGGGTTTCATGCATTTGAGAGGGATAGCAATAATACCTGAAAATGAATTATCTGAAACTTTTCCGCCAGCTGTCAGACAGGGATTTGAAACAGAAAGCGTTCATGGAAGGCGGGATGTAAAAACCCGGAAAGACTGGCCAATACCCGAACAAAATATAAATCAGGAAATCAGACAGGCAGGTTTTGAAAATTTCTCAACCACCGATGATCACATGATGCACATAACGGGATTGGTAAAGGACCGGTTCGGTAAAAAGTATTACAAAACGAAAAATTCATGGGGGACCGGCGGAAACCCATTTAATGGCTATCTGTACATGTCAGAAAATTATGTAAAAGCAAAGACCATTTTTATAATGGTACACAAAAATGGCATACCTCCTGCCATAAGGGTAAAACTGGGTATCTGATCACTGTTATCTGGAACTTTTCTTGTAACTTATGGAGACTCCGCCTCCACGGTTGTCAACTGTGGTTTCATAATTGGGAAGACTGCGTACATACTCGAGAAACTCCTGCTGCCAGCTCCGGAAACCACCTCGACTTCCTCTGCCACCGTATCCATAGTCATATACATTATGTGCAGTAAAACAGCCTCCAACTTTTAATTTCGGATCGAGTTCAATGAAGTAATTTTTATACCATTCCTTGTCGGCATCGCTGAAGATGAAATCGAAGGGCCCTTTAATCTCCTTTACGAGCTGGTGTGCATCACCTAACCGGGCATCAATATATTCTGAAAGCCCTGCCTTCTTGAAATTCTCAACTGCCTGTCTGTGACGGCCTTCGTCTATTTCTATTGTAATGAGTTTGCCTCCCGTCTTACTCAATGCCCAGGCAATCCATATTCCTGAATGGCCTGTTGAAGTGCCGATTTCAAGAGCGCTTTTATAATTATTTTTTATTATAATATCATACAAAAGTTTTCCGTCAACTTCAGGAACATTCATGTCGTGCCATCTTCGTGAGTTTTCACTTAGGAATTTTTTTACCTGTTCATCGAGTGCGGGGTTCTCTTTTAAATTCTGGGCTGTTGCCATCTGACAAAAAATCTGCATAATGAGTAAGGAAACAAAACATTTCCTGAAAAATAATGGAAGATTCATAATTAAAATATTTAAACACCTTTTATTCTGACATTCAGAACATCTTTTTTATTCCCGGTTTAAAATTTTTGTGGCAGAATCGAAGAATTTAAAATGTTTTTATTGTCTCGACGAAGACATATAGTTTTTGTTTAATTTTGTTTTTCAAATTTATATTAAAATGAATTTCTCAAATTTCATTACCAGCACCGGAAAAAGGATTAACAGGGATCACTTTATCCACCTTGTTCAGGTAGCAAAACTCGACGGTAAGATAAATGAAACGGAACTGGATATACTTCACAAGGAAGGAAGGAAATTCGGGCTGACAGACCCTGAAATAGACGACATCATTAATAATGAATATGCCTATAATTATCATCCTCCGTATAGCCTTGAGGATAAGTTCTTTGAACTTTATAATATTACCGAACTGATGCTTTCCGATAATGTAATAACTGATGCGGAGAAAAAGATGATAAGGCGTTATGCCATAGCAGCGGGATTCAAGGATGATGTTATTGATGGCCTCTGCAAAATTCTTATTGAAGGAGTACAGAAGGGAGAAAGTGAGGAAGCTTTACTGAAAGAGTTCAAGAAGAAATATATTTCCGGATACAGAAAAAGCAAGAATTAATCTTCAGATGATAATTTAACCCTGTGCCAGCTAAGATTTCCTGAAGAGTCTGAAGCTGTTTGAAAATTTCACTTTAATACAGTATTTTTTAATATCGGTTGATTTAGAATTAACTGAAAATAATCAACCGGTTTTTCAGTCATAAATTTTTTTGATATCAGAACAATTTATAATTTTGTTTAGCATCTAAACAAAATTATAAATGGACAAAGAAATTCAGGAACTTATTGACCAGTTTCTCAGAATTCTTCATCTGTATTCATTAATAACCAGAAGGCCAAAAGATTATGGCACAGGGGACATGTTGTATTTTACCGAGGTTCATACTCTGGCGATGATAGGAAGGCAGGGGGAAGTTAATGTTACGCGCCTTGCCGAACTTATGGGAGTAACAAAAGGGGCTATTTCACAAACTATACGTAAGCTTACTGCAAAGGGTCTCATTCTGCGAAATCAGAAGAAAAATAAAAAAGAAGTTTTCCTGAACCTTACGGAAAAGGGAATAACAGTGTACAGGGCACAGGAATCGTTCAGGAAGGAGCTGGTTGAATTTGCTGGCTCATTATACCGGAAAGCAACTCCGGAGGATGTTGAACTGGTAAGAAGGCTTTTTGATGCGATTTTGAAAAATATGAAACTCAGGATAAATAACAGGTAAAAAAACGAAGAAAATGAAAAGGTATATTCTTTTTGCTGCAGTTATGTTTTCACCCATTCTGTATGGCCAGGAATCTCTTGAGGAGTACATACAGTATGGTCTTGAAAACAATCTGGTGCTGAAGCAGAAGACTCTCGACTGCAGGAAAAGCCTTGAAGCATTAAAAGAAGCAAGGTCCCTCTTTTACCCGGGTATAAGTTTTATTGCCAGATATACCCGTTCAGAAGGGGGAAGGATTATTGAATTTCCTGTCGGTACTCTGATGAATCCTGTTTTCATGACGCTTAATGCCCTTACTCATTCTACTCTTTTTTATCCGATAGAAGACCAGGTGATAAAGTTTCTGAGGCCGAGAGAACATGAAACAAAGATTAGGGTAACACAACCTTTATTCAGTCCGGAACTTTATTATAACACACAGATAAAAAAGGAGATAAATCTGTACAATGAAGTTGACCTGAATCAGTACCGGAGAGAGCTTATTGCAGAAATAAAAAAGGCTTACTATAATGTTGCAATGGCTGATGCAGTGCTGGATATCTTGAAAGAGACAGGAAAACTTCTAGAGGAAAATGTGAGGGTAAGCAGAAAACTTTTTGAAAATGAAAAGGTAACAAGGGACTTTGTCTATCGTTCCGAGTCAGAACTTTCAAGATATGAACAGGAGCTTCAAAAGGCAGAAAACGATAAAAAAACAGCCGTTGCATATTTTAACTTTCTTTTGAACAGGCCTCTGGAATCGGCTGTATACACCTGTTTCCCCGACAGTCTGCCCTCAATAAATCTCATAACAGAACAGTATACATATTCTGCTCTTTCCAGCAGGGAAGAACTCGAAAAACTTAGAAAATACCAGAATATAGCCGAATTGCAGGTTAAAATGAATCAGGCAAATAAACTGCCCGATGTGTATCTGGTATTTGATTACGGGTTTCAGGGGGAAGAATACAGGTTTAATAAAGAGCAGGATTTTCTTCAGGCATCAGCTGTTCTCACCTGGACTCTTTTTGAGGGTTACCGCAATCGTTCAAGGATCAGGGAAGCTATGTTTGACAAAGCCGTAGCAGAATCAAAGCTCGATGAGGCAAGAAAAAAGATTGAACTGGAAGTACTAACCACTTTAAATGAACTTTTAACTGCTGAAAAAGGCGTAATCACTGCCGAGAAGAGGCTTAAAAGTGCCAGAGAAGGGTTCAGACTGGTAAAGAAAAAATATGAAGAGGGACAGGCAAGCCTGCTGGAATTTCTGGATGCCAGTTCAAATCTTACGCAGGCTGAGGAAAATATTGTTATATCCAGATTTGATTATCTCTCGTGTTTTGCAGATCTGGAGAGAGTAGCAGTTATTAATTCAGATGATTACGAAAAAACTTCTGAAAAATGAAAAAAATTATTCTGGTTTTGGTATTTATTGAGTTTCTGGTGTTTTCATGCAGAAACAGAAATGAAAAAAGTCAGGCAGGTGAAGTAAACAATGTAAAAGTTGTTTCAGTTGAATTTTCTGAGGGAAGCATTCCCGTGCATGCGGCAGGAGTCATAATGCCTGAGGAAGAAATAAAGCTTTCTTTCAAAACAGGAGGTATAGTGGATAAAGTTTTGGTGAAGGAAGGTGACCGTGTCAGGAAAGGTACTCTGCTTGCTTCGCTGAATCTTTCTGAAATCAGCTCACAG
>Ga0123519_10013482_pt1 | contig 11746 bp, 20 predicted proteins | sample YelNatPaOPRAMG02_FD_87396 | JGI IMG/M metagenome (GOLD analysis project Ga0123519, IMG submission 87396) | Hot spring microbial communities from Yellowstone National Park - Yellowstone National Park OP-RAMG-02 (version 2) | ecosystem: Environmental > Aquatic > Thermal springs > Hot (42-90C) ... | reverse complement strand
TCCTCGTTGAACAGGTCTATTTCAAAGCGCGCGCGAAGAAAGCCAAACTAACGATTTGCTGATGACTATTAATACTTTAGATGTTTATTTCGAAAGAGTTTTTGAAAAATTAACTGTTTCTCTTAGATCGTGACACGTCAACAGCCCCTAGACGGCTTATCCTAGAGACCTCCGCCCGGATCCTCTGAGAAGCCAAGGCCATAACCCAAACCCCAGACACGACCGTTGTCATCGGAACCCCGACGGTCAACATCTCGGGGAGAACCTCTTCAACTCCTGCTGTGAGAAAAGGCGGGTAGGGGACCACCTCTCCATGAGCCACATGTTCAAGGGCTAAACCTAGTACTCCTCCCCAGAGCATCAGGTTCAAGACGTTCACTCTGAGCTCCTCTGGAAACCTTTTTCTGAAGAGCGTAGTCATGATAGCAACAGCCATGGGCACCAAAAAGCACGCCAAGTTCCTCACCTCGCCTCTAAGCCTTTTGAACTTCGCTTTGCCTTGAAAATCACAACCATCGCCCCCCAAGCAAAGAAAATCGGCATCAGCATCATTACGCCCAACAGGGTCCCGTTCTGTACATACCCTTCAGTAGTGACCTCAATGAACTCCCCTCCCTCGACAACAAAACCTATGGAGCGGTCGACCAGAGTCATTATCGCCAGACCCCAGAGCATCAGACACAGCCAGTCCAGATGGTAGGCCTTTGAGTTCTTCAATGCAATGTATGCGATTGTAACTGCAATTGCGGCCAACCAAGAGACTACTAACCACAATTGTACATCGGGCATTTCCGCAAACGCAGAATATATAAATGTTACATTTTCTAAAAAAAGTAACACTAATGCGCGCTAGGAGGTTGCTGCGCAATTGCTTAGAAAAAAAGAGGAATTCGTTGAGAGGTTTTGGAGATGAGAGAAAAGATATTAAGCGAAATAAAAAGGATTTTGGAGGATTTAGGGAGTGAGGAGGTTTTAGCCGCTGGCTATTTGGCTCCTTAGCAAGGGGATTTTAATAAGAGAATCGAAATCGTTGTCCTCACTGATAAAGAGCTGGAAATTTAAGGAGCAGGATAAATTTAATGCATTCAGTGAGCTAAGGAGAAAATTTGGAAGAGATACAACGGTTCTCGTATATAATATGAGGAGGTTTTCAAGCGCGCGCTAATGCCGCTGTGTAGTCCTCTAAAGTCCTTCCGAATCAGGTGTGTTGTCTAAAGTTTTGATAGAAAAACGCACCATTTTCGATATTTTTCGAAACCTTTATAAGGATTCTTTTTTGAAATAGAAACATGAAGAAGGAGCGCGTATACAGGGAAATCCTGCATGGTGTACTTGAGGAAAAGGTCAGATTTTTCAAACAGCTCGAGCTCAGCAAGGTCTGTAAACTGTCCTTGAGCACTGTAAATTACGCACTAAAGCCGTTAGAACAGATGAACGCGATAGAGAAGAAGAGGTTTGGCTTCAGCATGTTGGATCCGAAAAAGGTTTTGCTATACTGGGCTTCGATAAGAAGGCTGGAAAAAGACGTTGTTTACAAAACTTACTTAGATGAGCCTGTGGAAAAAATCGAAAGCGAGGTTCCTGCGGACTCTGTTTTCACCGCATACTCGGCGTTCAAGTTCAGGTTCAAAAGAGTTCCCTCGGACTATGGCGAGGTTGTTGTCTATGGCTTAAGGCGTGATTTTGAAAGGAGATTCGGGAAAGAAAAAAGTCTGGTGAAACCTAACCTGCTGGTTTTAAATCTCGACGAGCATCTTATGAAATTCAGGATTGCTACAATTGCTCAAATCTTTGTGGACCTTTGGAACCTGGGATCGTGGTATGCTAAGGATTTTCTGAAGGAAACGGAGGAGATTATAGATGGAATTCTGGAACGAGATAGCAATAGATAGGAGCTTCAAAGTATTGCAGGAGCTTAGGAAAGAGATTGATTTCGTTTTAATAGGCGGGTGGGCTGTTTACTTTTTAACGAAAGCCATAAAATCTAAGGACATAGATATCATAGTCGACTTCAAGGAGTTAACCATCCTTAAGATGAGAGTAGGGATTAAGAAGAATGATCTCCTGAAGAGATACGAGGGTGAGATAGAGGGGGTATCAATAGACATCTATTTGCCATACTATTCAGAGTTCGCCATCCCCCCTGAAGAGATCCTTAAGAACACCGTAAGGGTTGAAAGTTTCAAAATTCCGAAGCCAGAAGTCTTACTCATATTGAAACAGCAAGCTGAAGTCCAGAGGAAGAACAGCGTAAAAGGGCAGAAAGACAGGGTGGATATAATCTGCCTGGCTAAAAGTGACAAGATAGACTGGAACCGTTATAGGCAGTTATTGAGAAAATTCGGAGTTGAAGAGTATGGGAAGAGACTGGAGGAAATCGTGAGGTCTGCGAGAGTTGAATTCGAGTACCTTGGCGTAAAAAACCTTAGAGAAGTCAGGAAGGTTAAGAATAAGATCCTTAGAGAGACTGCCTCATGAGCAACTCATGGCCGAGCGCGCGCTCAAAAAATGAGGTAAGCTGGCCGGAGTAAATAAGGCGCTTAGCGCCTAGCGCGCGTAAAACTTTGACGAATGGTGCGGGTGGCTCGCACCCCTATTTAAGAGACCTGTAAGCCTCATGGAGATCCCGCGTGTCCTGCGGGTACTGCTTCTCCTGTGTGCGAACGGTATGCATCATTTTTCCTGTATGTACCGGTGGTATTCTTTCATGATGTTTCCGGGGATAGGGTTTTCAATTTCTATATCTCTGACTTTCTTTGCCAGTTCTTCGTCTATTGTGTATATCTTGTTGATTCCGAGCTCTTTGGCCAGCTCTATTAGGTAGCTGTCCCATGAAGATATGCTTAGTTCTGATGCCGAGGCCAGGGCTTTTTCGGCGATGGCCTTCGGGAGGTTACCATAGAATGCTGGGGATTCGACGGATAGGGTTTTCAATAGAGCCCTTGCCACGTGGCTGCTTCTGAGCTTTAGGTATCTTGTCATGGTAACGTAGGCTCCCAGGTAGGTGCTCACTGGAATTAGAACGCGTTTTTTAAGCGTGAGGGCATCCAGCAATAGTTGGGCTGCATGTTTGCGGGCAGGATTTCTGAAGTGGGCGAGGACTACGATGCCGACGTCAACCAATGCCTCGAATCCCAATTTTGCGGAGCGCGTATTCCCTGTCAACGTACTTATCCTCGCCCTCAACTTTCACCGTATCCAATTCTAGGCTTGGAGCTATTTCCTCCAGCTCAGCAAAGGCTTTGTGGATCGCTTCCACGGAGAACTTTTCCAGTATAACCTTGTCCCCGACAACCCTGCATACCATTTCCGCTTCTCCGTCTATCCCGAGGGCTTTTCTAACATCCTTCGGGAGAACCGTTCGACCTTGCTTATCTACCTTGATAGTTGCTTCCATGTTTAAAGCCATTTATTCCACAAAAAATGCCAGATATAAATATTCTCGCACGCACCACGGTTAGCGCGCGCTGAACTGAAATTTCAAAATTTTTAATCCCGAGATTTTTAACTTCAAAACCTTATCAACTATTAAACTCCCGCATACTTCTTCTCCAAATCGTCTTTAATCAGTTCTATGCTTTTTTCTCTCAACAGGTTTTCCAAAGCCTCAGTGTCTAGAGCCAGATACTTTCCAGTTTTCAATCCGTATTTTATTATCTCCTTATCGTTCGTCCAAATAGGAACGTCGAGTTTTAAAGCCAAAGCTAAAAACGGATAATCATCAACATCAAATTCAGCCGCTATCTGCTTAGCCGATTGGATAAGTCTTTTATCATCGACTGAAAATCCGATGGTTTTTATCTTCAACTTAGCTTTAGTCAAGGCTAGTTCGAAAGCAGGCTTTGAAACCTTGTTTAGAAGCCCGTCCTTATGCTTCTCTATTTCTTCAAAAGCATAGTGGATCGTGTAGAGCTCAAATGTTGGTGAGTCCTCCTGACTTTGCCATCCTTAAGCAGACACGAGACTATTTTGTTGGCGTCAACGATTAATTTCATCCTCGACCTTTTTCTGACACCTTCCTTAACCTTCCTGTCCACCTTCATTACGTCATCCTCTGTCAGACCAGAATCCTCTGTAAGCCTATCAATAGTCAATATGGACAGAGCATAGTTCAAAGCCTCTTCTTTGACGATCTTTTCCAAAATCAGCTTCATAAATGGGTCAGATTCAATTAGAGCATGTATTTCTTCTGGAACCTCTATTTCGATCTGCTTTGGCACGGCTAAATAAATCTCTTCACGCCTTATAAACCTCAGTCAACTACCCAAGGACGCGCGCGCAGATGGCAAAGGAACCGAAAATATAATACTGTCCAAAACCTTGCTTACACGTTCAGCTAAAGGCAAAAACCTCTTAAACATAGGCTTGAAAAGGTTTGTCAAGTCATTCCTTTAAAATTTATCTTAAGCGATGGTAATTTCCATAGCCTCGCGGCTAGAAGGCTCTGGTATGAAAGCGACTTTGATCGTTGAGCACCGTTTTCTCCATCATTTTTACCCATCTATAACGAGGCAAACTGTAAAGTTTTGATAGGTACATCATAAAGTACCTAAATTTTAAATATAGGTACATCATAAAGTACCGATATGCTCAAAGAGGACATGGAGAGGTTTAACGAATGGTGGTTCTCTGGAAAAATAAGGAGGGAGTTGGCTTTACCCTTCAGAAGACACATCTTTCCAAGGATCATCGAAAGCCTAGAGGAAAGGCAAATCCTAATCATCACAGGGTTGAGGAGGGTAGGAAAGACAACCCTCCTGTACCAAACGATCGAGGAGCTGTTGAAGACCTTAGACCCATTTAGAATCGTCTACTTCTCCTTCGAAGAATCTTCAGCGAGCCCAAAGGAGGTTTTAGAACACTACGAAAAGAGGGTTTTGAAAAAGCCCTTGGAAGAGGCTGGAAGGGTTCTCGTGTTCTTCGACGAGATCCAGTATGCTAAAAACTGGCCGTCCGTGCTCAAGCGGTTTTATGACCTGTACCCGAACCTCAAGTTTTTCATCTCCGGCTCGTCATCTTTGCTCCTCTCGAAAGGAGCTGTGGAAAAACTGGCGGGAAGGTTCTTCTTCCTAGAACTGAAACCCCTAACTTTTTCCGAGTTCCTGGACATGAAAGGACTGAGGGGGGGAGAAATGGGTATGTTCCCCAGGAGGGTTGAGGCCTATTTCTTCGATTACTTGAGGAGGTCTGGCTTCCCCGAGATAGTCGACTGGGAGAACGAGGTCAAGATGGCCGAGTATATCAGAAACTCGGTCGTGGACAGGATTATCCTTAGGGACATACCGTTCATGTTCAAGACCAGGGACATGGCTTTACTGGAGAAAACGGTTAAGCTGATCCTGTCGAGCCCTGGGAGCATGGTAAACGTTAACTCGTTGTCAAGGGACTGGGGAGGGGACAAGAGGACGATCTCAAACTACCTAAGGCTCTTGGAGACAACGCTTCTCATAAGGTCCCTGTCTAACTTTAGGCCAACCTTCCTGTCCTCTTCCAGAAAGCTGAAGAAGTACTATCCGGCGACTCCGTCCCTCACGTTCTCCTACTCTAAGGAAACTTTCGAGAAAAACCTGGGCGCCATGCTGGAAACGTACGTCGTCAACCTTCTGAACGCAAGCCACTACTATAGGGAGGGCAAAAAAGAAATCGATATCATCCTGAAGGATGGGGAGCTGCTGCCGATTGAAGTGAAAGAGCATGTGGACGAGGAGGATTTGAGGAAGTTTTCGAACCTGGTGAGGCATGTTAACGCAAAGAGAGGCATCATGGTGTCCTTGAACCAGGAGATGAAAAGACATGAGGTTGAAGTAATCCCCATCTACCTCGTTGAGAAACACTGTGTATGTTAGCACGCGCTATCTAAAGGAGGCAGTTGAGCTTTACTTGGAGGAAACGCCAGAGGTTGCTGTAGAAATTGAAAACATAGAGACTGTAGGTGCATAGCGCGCGGGGAATTTTAAAACTTGCAAGAATAACTAAGGAAGAATTCATGAAAGACTTGACGCGCGCGCTAGGAAACATATTAGAATTTAATGCTTCCCACTATTAGACGGTTCACATATAATTTATGTGGAGTGTATGATGATGCTGGAAATATCGGTTTTCCGGGAAAGTGTTGTTTACATTCGATAAATCACCGAGTAGCGCGAATTCTCTCAACCTTCATGCAGGCTCATAACATAGATCCACGTTTTTCATAGTACGCCCACTTTCAAAGGAACTGGATGTCTTAATTCTATTATCCGGATATTTGGAAAAGCTTTAAAACGCTTTAAAGATTATTGCCTTACCGGAAGCATGGGTCATACAGTAGCCGAGGTCAGGGTTTACAATCCGAAGGACGAATCCTTAAAGGAGGAGCTTGAACTGCTGGTCGATACTGGTTCAACCTACACTTGGATAGGGCGTGGAAGGCTTGAAAGGCTGAGGGTTAAAAGCACGGGTAGGAGAGGGTTTAGAAGCACAGATAATAGAATAATCGAGCACGATGTCGGCGAGGTGATTGTTGAGTGCCTGGGGAGAAGGGCAACGACGGTAGTTGTCTTTGCGGAGGAAAAAGATAATGAGGTTTTAGGCTTGCATGCCCTAGAGGGTTTGGGTCTCGAAGTAGACCCTGTAACTAGAAAGTTAAGGGAGTCTGAAGCAATTCTCGCATTATAGTTGCAGAGGCGCGCACGGATGGAAACTCGACCCTAGCCCTTACGTAAACGTGCCCCGTAAAACATTAGAAAGACTTCTTGCTACCGTTTTTGTATGCTTAAATGATGAGTTGTTTACTTTCTAGAAGATACTCTATGCTTTCTTGGTATATTTCTTCTGTAGTGTAACGCGGCTGATAACCCAACATACTTTGAGCCTTCTCTATGCTAACACAAGGAGAATGGATAACGTGATCCCTCATAATTTCAAAAGCATTTTTATCCAGTAATTCTGACATCTTTTGCAGAGGAACAAGTTTAAGGTTTGGCTTTTTTCCAAAAAGAGAGGCTACGAACTCATTACAAGATACAAGCGTCATTGCATACGGCGCTGCTACACTGAATGATTCTCATATTGCTGTTTTTCGGTGCAGAATTGCCAGTTCAAAAACCTGAGCTGCGTCGTCAGCATGCACATGATGAAGAGTTGTGAGACCGTTGTCTGGTAAGTATACAACGTCTCCGTGCGCTAAGCTTCTATAAATGCCTACGCCATTCCTTGTACCCTGCGGGTCTATTGGAAGCCATTTCTTACCTGAAATATGGCCGGGATGAATAACTGTAGCAGGAAAACCTTCATTCTTGTATTTTTCCATAAGCTCAGCTTCGATCTTTGCCTTCATTTTACCATACTCTGTTATTGGCTTTCGAGGATAGTATTCCTTGTAGGGTACTCTAGAGCTTGGCCCATACGACCATATCGTACCACAATGAATGAAATGAGATACACGATCTTTAATGCTTTCAACTATAATTCTATTCTGCTCTGGAGTAAAGGCAATCAAGTCTATTACTACGTCAGCATCAACTTCAGACATACGTTTTTGCCATGTTCCGTTGTTTTCCTCAGCTCGTCGATCTGCAACAATCCATTCAACTTCATTCCATAGCATACTTGTGCCAGCTTCAGTATAGTATGATCTTGGATTTCTCGCTAAAACTTGCACCTCGTACCCACGCAAAAGCAAACGAGGAACTAGATAACTACCAATGTGTCCAGTTCCTCCAATCACAAGGACCTTCATTTTCTTCAGTCAAGCGAAGTATTATAAAAGTTAAAAAGATTCGCACGCTATCTCCTTATCATCGATATCAAGGATACTATCGCCCTCACGCGCGCTGTTGGTGTCGACAACTATCTTCATAAAAAACATTACCCTTTACTCTGTTAACCCCTTCTCTTTCCAAGCTTTTAACGAGGCCCTGTTAACTTCTCTCCCAAGTTCCAGGCATTCCTCCTCCGTCAACTCGCTTTTCGCAAACCTCTTATCCCACTCCTTTAGCAGTAGTTCTCTTGCAACCCTTAACCTCACGACCACGTCTATATCCTTCTTTAGCTTTTCAAGCAGTTCCTCGTCGACTTCGACTGGAACCTTTACAATAATTTCTTTCACAAGATTATTGTAAGATAATCCCTATTTAAACATTTCTTGCAGGAGCCTGTTAAAGCGATGTCGCCAACCCTACCGGAGTGCCGCGCTAGCACACGCGTTCTCCTTAGATAAGCGTTCCCTCAAATTATATCCCATGAAGCGCGCGCGAATGTTTTCGCTCAGCCCAACGGTCAGACTCCTCCTACTCGCGAAAACCATCTCCGCATTCCTCAACTCCTTCAAAAGGTTCAGCAAATCATCAGTAACCTCCTTGCAGACAATTATCTCAACAATCCTTAAACCCTCCCAGAGCACTTCCTCAAAGCCTAGAAACAGCCTCAACATCCGTCAACCCTTAGCCAGGCTAAGCAGCCTATCGGTAACCTCTTCACAGACGAGGGCTCCGAATGTTCTCAAACCGGTCCTCTCAGAATACTCCTTCACAAGACTGAAAACAGTCTCCACATCCTCTGGCCTAGAAGCCTACAGCACGTACTAAGTTTCCATTTTTCGAACAAAGATTCACTGCGAAGATAAAAACCGTCGGGCAAACCACGCAACAAAACTCAGTTATTGTGCTAATTTTGACATTTTTAATCACAATACCTGATAAGATGCAGTGACAAATTTCCGTGTTGCTAACTGGGTCAGGAGCGCGCGCCGGAGTCGATACACGTGTCAGTTAACCAAGGATTCTAAATTCAGAACAGCTGGACGAGCGGATTTGGAGGAAATCTTTAATTACCCGTGTTTAATATAGTTATTCATGGAGTATTATCCAAGAAAAATTGAAGAAAAAATGGGTAAATGGCTTGGGAGGAAAGAGGCGGTAGTGGTAAAGGGGCCAAGACAAAGCGGGAAAACAACATTGCTGTTACATCTTCAGGAGCGGCTCGGCGGAAAATACGTGACGCTAGAGGACGAGGAGATGTTGAGGGCGTTCGAAGAGGCCCCGAGGGAATTCGCCAGCAGGTTTATGGGGGAGAAAATCCTGTTCATCGACGAGGCCCAATATTGCAAGGACGCTGGTAGAAGAGTGAAGCTCATCCACGACCTATTCTCGAATAGGCTCAAACTCTTCCTAACGGGCTCCGGCTCATTCGACATAAAGGTGGAAGTCGGGAAGCATCTAGTTGGGAGAGCAGTCTACTTTGAACTCCTCCCACTGGACTTCGAGGAGTTCCTCATGTGGAAAGCTAAGGACCTGCACAACGTTTTCTTGGAGTACAAGAGGGCCCTGACCAGTTTCATCCTAACTGGTAAAGAAGGTAAAGTAAAGGTTGCGTTCGAAAACGAATTTAAAAACCTGCTCGAGGAATACCTGATATTCGGCGGTTTTCCGGCGGTCGTTAAGGAGAGTGACCAAGAGATTAAGAAAGAGCTTCTCAGAAACCTTGTGAGAACCTACTTGGAGAAGGACGTCTTTTTCTTTCTGAACGTGAGGCATATTGAAAAATTCAGAAATCTGCTTCAATACCTGAGCCTAAACATCGGTTCCATGCTTGAAGTATCATCCGTGATGAGCGAGCTCAAAATGGATTTCAGAACAGTCGAGTCCTATCTCGCCATCTTGGAAAACACTTATTTGATCTCCCTCGTCAAGCCTTTTCACAAAAATCTTACGACCGAGCTTAAGAAGACGAGGAAGATTTACTTCAACGACCTTGGGTTGAGAAACGCGGCTATAAACAATTTCGTCCAAACCAGAAGCAGAACAGATAGGGGTAGTCTTGTTGAAAACTTCGTACTGAACGAGCTTAAGGCGAACTTCGAAAAAGAGATTAGGTACTGGCGGACCACAGGGAAGACGGAGGTTGATTTCGTAATCAGAAAGAATGACGAAGCAATCCCAATAGAGGTGAAAACACGTGGGAAATTGGGAGGGGGATTGCAAGGCTTCTTAGAAGCCTACAGGCCTAGAAAGGCCTTGGTGTTCACCGAAGATGAGTTCGAAGTGAAAAAGATTGAGGGGGTGAGTGTCTTGCATATCCCTCACTTCTTCATCTAGAGCCTACTTACATGTCAGTCGGGTTAAGGACGCGCACTCGTTTGCATGCGAATTCACGAGTGCATTTAACCAGCGGAATCAAGGATATTAATTCCTAGAACTAAGAAAAATTGAAACATTCCTCTTCTGAGAAGCGCGCTGGAGGCTCAAACCTGCTGTCAAAGTAGCATGGAATCTTCATAGTATGAGAGTCGGTTTTCTCTGCTGGCAAAAATCCACAAGCGCGTGCTGAGATAATTTGGAGCGCGCGCGCTGGCCACTTGCTTAATCAGCCGAGTGTTTTTTGAATAATCTACGAAAGAGCGCGCGGTTTTTTGGATAATCACATTTTTGTTTGCAACCGGCTGTAGCAATGCTTAAATATTAAGATCCAGTGGGATTATTGGTGGGAATATGGCTGAAGAAGCTACTGTAGATAGGAAGGGCAGGGTCGTCATCCCAGTCCATTTACGTCAAGAATTAGGACTAGGTGAAGGAGCCAAAGTCAAACTGGCACTAGAAGAGGGGAAAATAATCATAGTGAGACCCATAACTCCCGAGGAATTCATCCGCGAAATGGAGGGTTGCGTCAAAGAGAATTCCCCAATTCCCAGAACCAATCCATTAAAACTGAAGGAAATCTGGGGAAAACAATGATCTACGTGGATGCCAACTACTGGATCTACTGGTTTGACCAACGCTTACCAGAACACAGACACGTAATAAAACCCATGAGAGCAGCTATTCGTGAGGGCGTTGTTCTGAACGTCATAACGCTCATGGAGGTTGCGCACTATTTTCGCAATCTGCCAAAAGAAGACTTTCGAAGAAGACTTTTCACCATACAAAACCTATCTACATTAAAGTTCGTCAACCTAGACCTGGACATAGCTAGGCTTGCGTTTGAACAGCTCATGAAATACGCTAAAATCGGAATCGGTGGCAGAGACAGTGTAATCCTCGCAACAATGAAAGCCACAGGCATTAAAAGAATAGCTACCCACGATAAGGTCTTCAAAAAAATCGAGAACCTAGAAGTAATAGACTCCATCCCTCAGGGTAGGGGTGGATAGAGCTCGCCTCTCTAACGGAGAGCACCTAGTGCGCGTTTTTTGAAGAAGGCAAAGAACTGACGTTATACGCAAGATTTGTGACCTTAAATTAAAGATAGTTAAATAATACGAAAAGCGCGCGCCAGTATGATTGAATATATTGAGAGGTCTGTGATGAAGAGCTTCATATAAACCGACTCAGCAAAAGGCCTCTTTCCCCATGAATATTTAAAAGGTTTTACCACTAAACTTAAATAATGCCACTGATTTTTATATGGACACAGATGGACAATCATGACATCGATTTATAGGGTGAGGGTTGGAAGGCAGGGAAGGATCGTACTGCCCAAAGAACTACGTGAAGCCTACGGAATAAGCACGGGAGATGAAGCCATCATAGTTGCGGAAGGCGAGAAATTAACTATACACCTTCACAAAGTTTCCGATGATCCAATACAAGACTTAACCGAGCTGTCGAAGACAATATCGATAGGGCTATCCGCGGAAGGGTTGAAAAAGAGGGCGGACGAGGAGCGATTAAAACAATTTCTCAAAACATGAGGTCAAGCTCCTTGCGCCAAAGAGAACCCGCCTACTTCTTAGATTCTACCACGCACATCCACGCCATAGACAAGAGCG
>Ga0123519_10013481_pt1 | contig 11747 bp, 13 predicted proteins | sample YelNatPaOPRAMG02_FD_87396 | JGI IMG/M metagenome (GOLD analysis project Ga0123519, IMG submission 87396) | Hot spring microbial communities from Yellowstone National Park - Yellowstone National Park OP-RAMG-02 (version 2) | ecosystem: Environmental > Aquatic > Thermal springs > Hot (42-90C) ... | reverse complement strand
GCGGGAATGGTGTCGCTGCCGCTCATTTTTGCGCCGTTTCGTGCCCTGGTCGGGTTTCGCTCCGACGTTCACCGCTCGGTGCTCGGCTGGCGCCGCATACCCTATATCTGGTCGGGCGCTGTTCTCCAATTCGGCGGGCTCGCGATCATGCCGTTCGCGCTGATCGTGCTCTCGGGCGATGTCAGGGGTGGCCCGGTCATCGTCGGCGACATCGCGACCGCGCTCGCGTTTTTGATGATCGGTGCCGGGCTGCACACCACCCAGACCGTTGGCCTCGCGCTGGCGACCGATCTCGCGCCGGCTAAATCGCAGCCGAGCGTCGTCGCCGTGCTGTGGATGATGTTGTTGCTCGGCATGATTGGCAGTGCGCTCGCGTTCGGCCTCCTTCTCGCGCCGTTCAGCGAACTCCGCCTGATCAAGGTGATCCAGGGCACGGCGCTGGTCAGTCTCGTCCTCAATGTCATCGCCATGTGGAAGCAGGAGACGCGCGATCCCGCGCGCACCGCGTCCGATCATCCGCAGCCGCGCTTTCACGAGGCGTTGCGCGCCTTTCGTGACCAGGGGCGGGCGACCCGCCGGCTGGTGGCGCTCGGCCTCGGCACCGTCGCTTTCAGCATGCAGGATATCCTGCTCGAACCATATGGCGGGCAGATCCTGCATTTGACCGTGGCCGCGACGACGGCATTGACGGCAGCCCTCGCCGGCGGCGGTCTCGCCGGGTTCGGTTTGGCCGCGCGCAAACTCGGGCGCGGCGCCGATCCCTATCGGCTCTCGGCCATCGGCGCCCTGGTTGGGCTCGCCGCCTTCGCCGCGGTGATTTTCGCCGCCCCGCTCAACGCGCCACTTCTCTTCGCCGCCGGGGTGTTGGCAATCGGGTTCGGTGGCGGCCTGTTCGCCCATTGCACGCTGACGGTCGCGATGAGCATGACCGGCGGCGGGATCGGCCTCGCGCTCGGGGTCTGGGGCGCGGTGCAAGCGTCCGCCGCAGGGGCGGCGGTTGCGCTCGGCGGCCTGATCCGCGATGCCGTCTCCCTCTATGCCGGCGCCGCCAGTGGCTATGCCGTCGTCTACCATCTCGAAATCGCGCTGTTGTTCGCGACCCTGGTTGCCATCGGCCCGCTGGTGCGGATTGCCCGCCCAGGGGATGCCGCTCTCCCACGGCTCGGCATCGCCGGGCTGCCCCCAACATCGACCATGCAGACGAGGTGAAGCCATGTTCCGAGGCGCCATCACCGGATATATCGACGTCGCCCAGCTTGTCCTCTACGCGTTTTGGATCTTTTTCGCCGGGCTGATCTTCTATCTCCACCGCGAGGACAAGCGCGAGGGCTATCCGCTGGTCAGCGACGGCAAGGGCCGGGCCATCATCGAAGGTTTTCCGCCGACGCCGCGCCCCAAGATTTTTCATCTGCCGCATGGCGGCATGGTGACGGCGCCCCGCCCTGAGGCCGCTCAAAGTGTCAACGCCACGCCGCTGATGCCGTGGGAGGGGACCCCCTATGAGCCGATCGGCAATCCGCTCCTGGCCGGCGTCGGCCCGGGCGCCTATGCCGAGCGGGCGAATACCCCCGAACTCACCTTCGAGGGCATGCCGCGGGTGGCGCCATTGCGGATCGCGACCGATTTCGCCGTCGATCCCGAGGACCCCGACCCGCGCGGCATGACCGTCATCGGCGCCGATGGCGGCCGCGCCGGCATCGTCTCCGACATCTGGGTGGACCGGACGGAGCCGGACATCCGCTATCTCGAGGTCGAGGTGACGCTGGGCGAGAGGGGGGGGAGTGAGGCGGCCGGGGATCAGGGGACACGGCGGATCCTGCTGCCGATCACCTTCGCCAGCCGCATCAGCGGTGGGCGGATCCGGGAAGTGCGGGTCAATGCGATCACCGCCGCGCAATTTGCCGAGGTGCCGGCCCTGGCGGATCCCGACCGCGTGACGCAGCGCGAGGAGGATCGGATCGCCGCCTATTTTGCTGCCGGCACATTGTTTGCCACCCCTGATCGCTTGGGGCCGCTGCTATGAGCGCGCCAAGTGATCTTCCCCCTGGCGGGCTTTCCCGTGGTGGCCTGCGCAAAGGGGGGCTTCCCGGCCCGCTGCCGGCGGGAGAAGATTTGCTCTGGCAGGGGGGGCCATCTTTCGTCGCGGTCGCGCGATATGTTCTCCATCTCCCGGTGATCGCCTTCTACTTCGCCGCCCTCTTGGTCTGGCGCCTTGCGGTCATCGCCTCGGGGGGCGGCACGGCGATGGCGATGGTTGCCGCTGGCGGCTGGATCGTTTTCCTGGCGGCGGTGGTTTTCGGCCTCATGTTCGGGATCGCTTGGCTGATCGCCCGCACCACCTGTTATACGATCACCAGCCGCAGAGTGGTGCTGCATTTCGGCATGGCCCTTTCTGCCAGCATCAATCTGCCGTTCCGCTGCATCGAGACGGCGGCAGTGAAGATCCATCCGCAGGGCTGCGGCGATATCGCGCTCACGCTCGGTAAAGGCGAGCGGCTCTCCTCTCTGACCCTGTGGCCGCATGTCCGCACGCGCTGGTTCGGAGCGACGGAGCCGGCGCTGCGCGCGCTCCCCGACGCCGCGCTTGCCGCGCGCGTGCTCGCCCGGGCGATGGCCGCGGATGCGGCGCAGCACGTCCCGGCGATGCCGGCGGCGATGGCGACGCCGCAGCCGATCTCAACCGCGGCGGGAGTGAGGGCATGACAATGCCGGCGAAAACACCGCTCTTTCCGCCGATCCCGCTGGCGAGCGTCGGCATCGTCCTCGCCGCGACCATCGGGTTCGCCCTGTTCGGCCGACTCAATGGGCTCGCCGCCTCGCCGCCGGGCGAGCCGATCGAACGAACCGCGCTCATTCGCTTTGCTGACCGGCCGGATGGCGCGATCACCGTCTCGGGCGCGTCCGATGGCCGCCTCATCGTCGTGATCGCGCCGCGCAGCGATGATTTTCTGCGAGCGACGATCCATTCTCTCGCCTATGGTCGCGAACTTTCGCATCTTGGTCCGGATCTGCCATTCCGCCTGACGATGTGGCGGAGTGGTCGCTTCACGCTCGAGGATCCGGCAACCGGCTGGCATATCGATCTCGAGGCGTTCGGCGCCACCAATGCGGCGGCCTTTGTGCCTCTGCTCGGCGAAGGGAGGACATCGTGATGCGAATGGGGCGACGGATTGAGGTGCCATGCCGCGTCGAGATCGAGAAGACGCCGGCAAGCCTGCACGCGCATGCGATCCCGGAGGGCATAGATCTTCGCCCCGGCGATCGGGTGATCGTGCATGGCGCTCCGGTCGACATCGCTTTCGGCGAGCGGGTCTCGCTCGTCTGTCGCGCAACCGTATTTCGCGCCGGGCCGATCGCCCGTGCGTGGACCGAAATGAGTGCATTTTTCGCCCTTACCGAACTCTATGAAGTCGGCTTCCAGCCAAAGGAGTTGGCATGACCAGCGACACCCGGCGCGAGCATCTGTCAGAGGCATCGACCGCTGCCGCGCGCACCGACACGATCCTCAGCCCGAGATTCTACACCACTGATTTCAAGGCAATGGACCGGCTCGATGTCAGCCCGGTGCGGGCGGAATGGGATGCGCTGATGGCCGAGTTCCGGCTCGACACCAACAAACATCATTTCACCCGCACGCCGGAATTCGATGGCGACCTCTCGGCGATGTCGCCAGAACTTCGTGCCGAATTCCTCGATTTCCTGATCAGTTCGGTGACCGCAGAATTTTCTGGCTGCGTGCTCTATGCCGAAATCAAGACCCGGATCACCAATCCCGATATCAAGGAATTGTTCGCCTTCATGAGCCGTGATGAAGCTCGACACGCGGGTTTCATCAACGACACGCTCAAGGATTTCGGGATCGGGGTCGATCTCAGTTTCCTCACCAAGGCCAAGAAATACCATTTCTTCCAGCCAAAATTCATTTTCTACGCGACCTATCTCTCGGAAAAAATCGGCTATGCCCGCTACATCTCGATCTATCGGCAGCTCGAGCGGCACCCGGAACTGCGCATCCACCCGATTTTCAAATGGTTCAAGGAGTGGTGCAACGACGAGTTCCGCCATGGCGAGGCCTTCGCTTTGTTGATGCGCGCCAATCCGGAGGTTTTGCGTGGGCGCAACCGATTTTGGATCCGCTTCTTCCTGCTCGCAGTTTTCGCGACGATGTATGTCCGTGATCATGGCCGGCCGGTGTTCCATCGCGCGCTCGGTCTCGATCCGACCGAATATGATTTTCAAGTATTTCGTATCACCAGCGAAATTTCGCGCCAGGTTTTTCCGCTTGCGCTTGATCTCGACCATCCCGCCTTCGCGCGCGGCCTCGCGCGGCTCGCGCGGTTGGCCGTTTCGGCCGCGGCGGCCAAGCGGCGTGGCGGCTGGCGGGGCCGGCTCGGGCAGATCGCGGCCGGCACCGCCGCCGCGGCAACCTTGCTCCGCCTGTTTATGATCCCGCCACACCAGAACGCAGCCCCACCCGAAGTGCGCCTCTCCCCGGCCTGGTGAAGGAAAACGAGCGATGCTCTCATATGCGTTGCCGATCGGCTTTGCCCTGTTTGTGTGGTGGTTCAGCACCGGCCTCATCATCTATCTCGACGGATTGCCGCGGCAGACTTTCCGCTGGAGTATGCTTGGCGCGAGCGTGCTTCTCATCGCCGCGCTCTATGTCCTTGCCGTGAGCAGCCGATCGGCGACCCTCTCAGGCGCCTATTGGGCGTTCACCGCTGGGGTGATCGCCTGGGGTTGGCAGGAGATCAGCTTTTATATGGGTTTCGTCACCGGTCCGCGCCGAGCCCCTTGTGCTGAGGGGTGTCGTGGCTGGCGACATTTCGTGCATGCGGTGGAGACCAGCCTCTATCACGAACTCGCCATCATCGCCGCCGCCGCCGCCGTCATCACCCTCACCTGGGGAGAGCCCAATCAGGTTGGCACCTGGACTTTCATGATCCTCTGGTGGATGCATCAGAGTGCCAAGCTCAATGTCTTTCTCGGCGTGCGTAACCTGAACGAGGAATTCCTGCCCGAACATTTGAACTTTCTGAAAAGCTTCCTCACCAAGCGGCCGATGAATCTGCTTTTCCCGTTCTCGATCACGATCTCGACGGTGATCGCGACCCTGTTGATCGCGGCCGTGGTGGCGCCAGCGACGACGCCCTTTGATCGCCTCGCCTACCTCTTTCTCGGCACCATGATGACGCTCGCCATTCTCGAGCACTGGTTTTTGGTGCTGCCATTGCCAGCGGCGAAACTTTGGAGCTGGGGTCTTGCCTCGCGCGCCGCCATACACCCCTTCACGGTCGAGATCGTCGCCGGCTTTCTCGGCGCCGGCAAGACAACGCTGATGCGTCGGCGTCTGGAGAGCGCCGCCGGGCCGCGCACCGTGGTGCTGGTCAATGATTTCGCCGCTGTCGGCATCGATGGCTCGCTGCTCGCCGGCGCTGGCGCTGATGTCGTCGAGCTGCCCAATGGCTGCATCTGTTGCTCGCTGAGCAACGATCTCGCCCGCCAGCTCACGGAGATGGTGGCACGCTTTGCGCCCGAGCGCGTGCTCATCGAGCCGAGCGGTGTCGCCGATGTTGCCGCCCTCGTCGGCGTGCTCAGCCGGCCGGAGCTGACGCCGCTGGTCAGCAGCCTCCGTCTCGAGGGGGTGATCGATGCTGGCGCCTTCCTTCGTGATTACGCCCGCATGCCAGCGCATTTCGTGGCGACGACGCGGCTCGCCGCGCGGCTGATCATCAACAAATGTGATCTCGTTTCGCCGGCTGAATTGCGCGTGATCGCGGCGACGCTGCGGCGTCTCAATCCCTCGGTCGCGATCGCCCCGGCGATGTTTGGTATCGAGCAAGCTGGCGAGCCGGAGAGAGAGCTTACCGCCTTGATGCCAAATACGGCCGAGGCGGCGCACGAACATCACGATCTGGTCGAGGGGCACGGCGCGCAAGACCACGCCGACCACCATCACGCCGACCACCATCACGCCGACCACCATCACGCCGAGCATTCCCATGGCGAGGCCGCACTCGGTCTTTCCGCGTGGAGCCGCCCGCTCGGGTTTGCCTGTGATGCGGGCGCACTCGAGGGGGTTCTGATCAAGGTCGCGGAGGGGGGGTTCGGTCGCGTCGAGCGGGTGAAGGGTATCGCCCGCGCTGGCGACGGCTGGGTCCATTTCGATGTCGCCGGTGGCCGGCCGAGCATGGCCGCCTTCGCGCCGGCGGAAAACGAGGCGGCGCGGGTGGTTGCCATTGGCCGCGAAGTCGATGAACCGGGCCTGCAGGCGGCGTTCGAGGCCTGCGCGGTGCCGGCCGGGGTCTGAAAGGAGGACGCGGGATCATGAACCACGACGATAGATTTCGCCAGCAGATCGCAACCCTCCACCGTGAGGGCCGCTATCGGGTGTTTGCTGATCTTGAGCGCCACGCTGGCAGTTTTCCCAATGCGACGCAGCACATCGGCAGTGGGCAGCGAGAAGTGACCGTCTGGTGCGCCAATGATTATCTCGGCATGGGTCAGCACCCGGCGGTTCTGGCGGCCATGCATGCAGCGATCGACCGCCATGGTGCCGGCGCCGGCGGCACGCGCAACATCGCCGGCACCAATCATCTGCATGTGCTGCTTGAGCAGGAACTCGCCGATCTGCATGGGCGTGAGGCAGCGCTGATCTTCAATTCCGGCTATATGTCGAACTGGGCGACGCTGAGCACGCTGGCCTCTCGCCTTCCTGGCTGCGTCGTGCTCTCGGACGCGCTCAATCATGCCTCGATGATCGAGGGTATCCGCCACAGCCGGGCGGAGAAAATCACCTGCGCCCATAATGATCCCGCCGATCTTGAACGCAAGCTGGCTGGTCTCGATCGTGACCGGCCGAAGCTGATCGCCTTCGAATCCGTCTATTCGATGGACGGTGATATCGCACCGATCGCGGCATTCTGCGACATCGCCGATGCCTATGGGGCGATGACCTATCTCGATGAAGTGCATGCGACCGGACTTTATGGGCCACGTGGCGGCGGTATTTCCGAGCGCGAGGGGTTGGCGTCACGGCTCACCGTCATCGAGGGCACCCTCGCCAAGGCCTTTGGCGTCATCGGCGGCTATATTGCGGGATCGGCGGCACTGTGTGATTTCGTGCGTTGCTTCGCCTCTGGCTTCATTTTCACCACGGCACTGCCACCGGCGGTTGCGGCCGGGGCGCTGGCCAGCATTCGCCATCTCAAACAGAGCAACGTGGAGCGCGCGCGGCTGCACGAGCGCGTCGCCACGGTCCGCCGCCGTCTCACTGCGGTGGGTGTGCCGCATCTTCCGAACCCGAGCCACATCGTGCCGGTGATGGTCGGCGATGCCGTGCTGTGCAAGCAGATCAGCGATCGCTTGCTTGAACAATTCGCGATCTATATCCAGCCGATCAATTTCCCGACTGTACCGCGCGGCGCCGAGCGTCTGCGCATCACTCCTTCGCCGCTGCACACCGACGCCGATATCGACCATCTGATCGCCGCTCTGACGACCATCTGGTCGGATCTCAGACTAGACCGCGCGGCATAGATAACGAGCAGATCATCATGGATCTTTCCCGCCCGCCCGTTGCTAGTCTCGCGCAGTTTAGCCCCCGGGTGCAGGTGCGTGTGCACGGGCGCGCGCTGCCGCTTCGCGTCGGCAGCCGCGCTTCGCCGCTCGCACTGACCCAGACCGGCCTTTTTCTCGACGAACTCGCCGTGTTCTGCCCGCCATTGCGCAACGCCGGGGTGTTCGAGCAGCATCCGATCCGCACCACCGGCGATGCCTCGCAAGCCTGTGGCGCGCGGCTCGCCGATATCGGTGGCAAGGGCCTGTTCGCCAAGGAGATCCATGAGGCGCTGGCGGATGGTCGCATCGATTTCGCGGTCCACAGCCTCAAGGATCTCGAAACCACCCTGCCACCGGGCATCGTCCTCGCCTGCACCTTGAAGCGTGAGGATGCGCGCGATGCGTTGATCCTCGCCGATCGTGGCGGCGGGCTCGATGCGCTGGGGGGCGACGATCCGTTCGTTGGTCTCGGGCAAGGGGCGGTGATCGGCAGTGCCTCGGTACGGCGGCAGGCGCAGCTGTTGCACAGGCGCCCTGATCTTCGCGTCGTGATGGTGCGGGGGAATGTCCAGACGCGGCTCGATCGTCTCGAAACCGGCAGTTATGACGCGACTCTTCTCGCCTTCGCCGGGCTCAGGCGGCTCGGTGCGACACCAAGGCGGATGGTCGCGATCGACCCCGAGGTGATGGTCCCGGCCGCCGGTCAGGGGATTATCGGGATTACGGTTCGGGAGGAAGAAGAGGAATTACGCGAACTTTTAGCGGCGATCGAGGATCTCGAGGCAAAGGCGGTGGCGACGGCCGAGCGTGCGTTGCTTGCCACCCTCGACGGCTCCTGCCGTACGCCGATCGGGGGGTATGCCGTGGTGCTGCCAGAGGGGAGGCTCCGCCTCACTGGTCTCGTCGCCCGTGAAGACGGTTCGTTTTTGCTCAAGCGCTCTCTTGAAGGTGGCTGGGCCGATGCGGCGCGCCTCGGCCGTGCCTTGGGCGAGGCTCTGCGGCGGGATTCGCCAGATGACGTTTTTTTGTAAGGAGGGGTTTTCTTGTCAGGAGGGATTGACAGCCCGCGCCTCGGGACGATTTTCGGGAGTGTGTTTGACAGACGAAGGGAACGCATGAGATGACGAAAGAAAATCACCCGCACACATCACGCCGCACGATTTTGGGAACCGGTCTCGCGCTGGTTGCGGCGGGCATCGCCGCCCGGACCGAGACGGCGCGCGCCGAGCCGATGCTCGAGCAAAAAGACGTGCAGTACCAAGATCAGCCCAAAGATGGCAAACACTGCAGCCTGTGCACGTATTTCGTGGCGCCGAATGCCTGCCAGCAAGTCAAAGGCCAGATCAGCCCCAACGGCTATTGTGGCTTATTCGCGCCAAAAGCGACATGATGCCGGCGCATGCATAGTGCTAGTCTTACTGTGTCATAAAATGCCTATATGGCGCGGCGACATGTGTGTATGGCTGGGGACTCTCACTCGTGGAAGCGGGTTGTGGGTCTTCAATCCAAAGCGGGCGGCGCCGAATCACGGTTTGCCACGTATTTCGAGGCGATCACGTATGTCGAGGCGATCACGCAGGTGCTGGGGCACGCCGATCGCGCAGCGCCCTTTCGGTCCTATTGCGCGGGATTACTGCTGCCGGGTGATCGCAAGAGCGTCGAGCCGATGGCCGCCCGGGTGCACCCCGGGCTCGTGCGGGCGGCGCATCACTCGCTGCATCACTTGGTGGCAAAGGCCGATTGGTCGGACGAGGCGGTGCTGGCGGCAGTACGCGCCGGCGTCCTGCCGGTGATGCAGCAGCGCGGCCCGATCCGCGCGCTGATCATCGGCGACACCGCAATCCCGAAGAAGGGCGCGCACTCGGTCGGCGTGGCGCGGCAGTGCTGCGGGCAACTTGGCAAACAGGACAACTGCCAGGTCGCGGTGAGCCTGTCGGCGGCCGGTGATCATGACTGGTCCTGGCCGACGCAGGCTACGGCAACGACACCGACTTTCGCGATGGCATCACCGAAATCGGCCTGTCTTATGCCGTTGGCATCCAGTCCACCACCATCTTGTGGCCGTCCGGCAACGAGCCGTTGCCGTCCAGACAATGGAGCGGGCGGGGTCGTCCAACAGCGGCGATCCGTCGTGACGCCGCGCATCAGCCGGTCTCGGCCAAGCAGCTGGCTCTGGCTTTACCCAAGAAAGCCTGGCGGCGAGTATACTGGCGCGAAGGGACCATCAGGAGCTTAAACAGGAACTGGGCCTTGGCCAGTATGAAGGCAGAGGCTGGCGCGGCTTTCATCATCACGCGAGCCTGTGCATCGCCGCGTATGGGTTCCTGCCCTCCGAAAGGGGAGCTTTCCCCCCCCCGCCGGACAACGCGACGCCCTTCTCAGCAAAGAATATCCCCTACCCGGAGGTTATCGACCACGAAGATCTCCCGATCAGAACTGAGCGTCACCTGCCGAACTCCATCAGCTCAGAGTCTGAAAATCAATCGAACTTGAACAAGAATGCCCTCTGGAAGCATTGTTTTTTCTGTCAATTTCCGGGCAAGGGGCATTCTTTTTCAAACTTTTCAGTACGGATTGCCATCCCACGCACGATCAGCCGCATCCTCCCCCGCTGCCCCTGCTGCTGGCGCTCTGCACGCCGCACAGTGTTATGACATAGCAAGATTAAGCCCCTGGCCCCATTCTCGGGGCAGCTCAGATATTGCAAATGCGACGGAGTTGCAATACATAAAAAATATCTTCTTGGAGATCCAATTTATGCCAGCGACAACTCCGGCCGGCGCGGCGACTCCCGCTGCGGCTTTAGGCCGCTTCCGGCTCTTTTTGGCCGTGGCCGGCCCCGGCTTGGTGGTAATGCTCGCCGATACCGATGTCGGCAGCATCGTCACCGCCGCGCAGAGCGGCGTGCAATGGGGTTATCGGCTGCTCGGGCTACAGCTACTGCTCATCCCGGTGCTCTATGTCGTCCAGGAACTCACCGTGCGGCTCGGCATTTTTACTGGGCGCGGCCATGGTGAACTAATCCGCGAGAAGTTCGGCCGCCCTTGGGCGTTTGTCTCAGTGACGGGGTTGGCGATCGCTGTGCTGGGAGCGCTGGTAACCGAATTCTCCGGGGTTGCCGGGATTGGCGAGCTTTTCGGTGTGCCGCGTGCCGCGAGCCTCGCTCTCGCTGTTGCCGCTTTGCTTGCCGTGGTGCTCACCGGCTCCTATCGCCGGGTGGAGCGGGTGGCGATTATCTGCGGCCTATTTGAACTCGCCTTCCTGGGCGTGGCCTGGACAGCTCACCCTGATTTCCCCGCAATGCTGCGCGGGTCGTTAGACATTCCCTATGCCAATCGGGATTATCTCTACCTGGTCGCGGCCAATATCGGCGCCGTGATCATGCCGTGGATGATCTTCTATCAGCAATCCGCCATCGCCGACAAAAAGCTGCGTATCGAGCATTTCGGTGCGGCGCGGCTTGATACCGCGTTCGGTTCGATCGTCACACAGATCATCATGGCTGCCGTGTTGATCGCCGCCGCCGCGACCATCGGCCGCAGCAACCCGCATGCTAATCTCGGCGCTGTCGGTGACATTAGCGATGCGTTCACGCCCTTTCTCGGCACAACAATGGCGCGGCTGATCTTTGGCCTTGGCGTGCTCGGGGCCGGCATGGTCGCCGCCGTTGTCGTCTCGCTGGCCCTCGCCTGGGGTATCGGCGAGGTTACCGGCTTCCGGCATTCGCTGGAACTGCATCCCGCGAAAGCACCATGGTTCTATGGCGCCTACGCGGTATGCACGCTGGCCGGCGCCGGGCTCGTTCTGGTGATGCCGGATCTCGTGGCGCTGAATATTGCCGTCGAGGCAATGAACGCCTTGTTGCTGCCGCTGGTACTCGGCCTTCTCATCGCGCTTGCCGTTCGTGCTCTGCCGGAGGGACAAAATCTGCGCGGCTGGTATCTCTGGCTGGTTTTGGCACTCGCCATTATGACAACCATGCTTGGCATCTTTGGCGCACTCTCGGGGATGGGGGTGGTCTGATACCTGCGGCGCGCCGTGTGCCAATTTCAGAAAGTTCGGCCATGTCGGTGCAGTCTTCGCCGCCGATCAGCGCCGCGCAAAGTGCAATAGCCAGCATCTCCAGCATTCTGCCGCACTATGGTGCCGGGGCGATGCTGAGGGTGATTTTCGTCGATGGCACGGCG
>Ga0123519_10013472_pt1 | contig 11750 bp, 10 predicted proteins | sample YelNatPaOPRAMG02_FD_87396 | JGI IMG/M metagenome (GOLD analysis project Ga0123519, IMG submission 87396) | Hot spring microbial communities from Yellowstone National Park - Yellowstone National Park OP-RAMG-02 (version 2) | ecosystem: Environmental > Aquatic > Thermal springs > Hot (42-90C) ... | reverse complement strand
AGGGCAGAGATGTTCCTGTAGGAGAACCGGGAGAACTCATCTGCTATGTGGGTAAACATTCAAGCAATGTGGAGTATTATAAGAATCCCAGTGCTACAAGCGACAAGGTGCGAAATGGATGGCTGTTCACCGGTGACCTGGTCTACAAGGACAAGAAAGGCTACATTTACTTCCTTGGTCGGAACACCGAGTCAATGCGCTGTAAAGGAGAAAACGTCTCCGCCTACGAGGTTGAGCAGGCGATATTGAAGCACCCCGATGTGCTGGAGTGCGCGGTCTACGCGGTTCCCTCTGAGCTTGCTGAGGATGACATAATGGTCGCTCTGGTGCCAATGGAGGGGAAGAGCATAGACCTCCGAAGCCTGCGGGAGTTCCTGTCCGATAAGCTGGCAAAGTTTGCTATTCCCAGATATTACCGGGTCCTGGATGCCCTCCCCAAGACAGAGACGCACCGCGTCATCAAGAGGGTGCTCCAATCACAAGGAGTCACAGAGGATACCTATGACGCTGTTCGCTAAGGGGGCAGTCAATGAGCGTAAAAGCCAAGTTGCTTAACGCGCTGGGCGGAATCCCGGACCTTTTGCTTTTGAGCATTGGTGAAGTGATTGTGAGGAAGTCATCGCTCAACCGAGAGACTTATCTCCGTCGGCTCGCATTCTACGCGCCTGAGCGCTGGCACCCAGAGCAAAACCCATTCATTTATCTGCCCGTGGAGGCGCCGGAAAGCGAACTCATTGAGAGCAGAGCTTTCCTCTCCGGGCGGTGCGACCTGTTCCGCTATCCCAGTGGCTATGTTCCCCGGAATCCAGAGGTAAGAGAGGATTTCAATTCCTGCGCACAAAACCTTTGGGGTTATCTTCATCTTTGGCGACACGATGACTCAAGCGAAAGACCTCTGGTTCTACTCATCCATGGGCTTATGATGGGTGGACCGAAAAAAGCGCAGCGAATGTTTAGAATTAAACGGCTCTTTAGTCTCGGACTGGACATCGCATTGCATACCTTGCCCGGTCACTGGAGAAGGAGTGATGACCCTATAATCCAGCGACTGCTTGACCCAGCTGATATTCCTCTTACTATGGAGCGCCTGGCCCAGAACCTCCACGACCTGCATTCTGCACAACTTCTGCTCAAGAGAATGGGTTATGAGAAAATAGGTATCATCGGAGCCAGTATGGGCGGATTCACCGCCGCGCTATATGCCACTCAGGTCATGAACGGTCCGGATTTTATGTTTTTAGCTGTGCCTGCTGTGGCAGTAACCAATTACTTGAAGCCTAAGCCAGGTCGTTTCTCGTTCCCCATAGACCAGGAGATAATACGCGCCACTGAGCGTGCTCAGGAGATATGTTCACCACTTTTCCTCCGCCCGCGTTTTGATGTTAACCGCATTAAGGTGGTTGCTCACGCGGGAGACCGGGTTTGCGATGCGCGACAAACAAGGCTCTGGATTCAACGCTGGGGCATCAAGGACTACATTGAGGTGTCTGGAGGGCACTTCCTATATCTTGATAAAAACGCCCGGGGCGATGCCTGGTATGGGCTGTTGAGAGAACGGGGTTTCATCCGAACCGGATTATGAGGATAGAGAAATGGAAATCAAAGGCAAGAAGATATTGATTACAGGCGCAGCGAGTGGCATTGGTAGAGCGACTGCGCTAACCATGGCGAAGCGCGGTGCCAGGCTGTTCATCACCGACATCAACGCCGAGGGGCTTGAGCACACGCGGCGCCAGATAGAGGACAGTGGCGGGGAGGTCTGTCTTTCCAGAGCTCTGGACATCTCTGATTACCAGGCGGTCAGAAGGATGGCGGACGAGCTCCATGCGGGTTTCGGCTCCCTGGACATCCTCGCCAACATCGCCGGGGTTGCGCTGTTTTCACAGGTTGAGGATATGACCCACGAGCAGTGGAAGCGGGTGGTGGATGTCAACCTCTGGGGACCCTACCACTGCCTTGAGTGTTTCGTGCCCGAGATGATAAGGACGAGAAAAGGAGGACACATTGTCAATGTCTCCTCAACCGCTGGGATTATTGGCCTTCCTTGGCATGTTGTCTATGCTGGCACCAAGCATGCGTTGGTGGGAAGCTCTGAGGTGCTTCGCTACGACCTCCGGAAGCACAGAATCGGCGTTACCGTGGTCCTGCCTGGTGCAGTTAACACTGGCCTAGTGCAAACAGTAGTCATCAACGCGGACCCGGATGCCTGCGAGAGGGGACGCAATCTTTTCGCTAAATACGCCATTTCGCCCGAGAAGGTTGCGGACCTCATCATCAGGGCAATTGAGAAGAACAAATTTATGGTCATCACTTCCACGGACATAAAACTACTATATTTATTGAAGCGCTTATTCCCACCTTTATACCACCTGGTTATGCGCTTTATGACCTGGTATATGGACAAATTTCTCACCAGGGAAACCATTCCTCCCCACCCAAGAACTGACTCCTGAAGGATTTTTCATTGGTCGGCAAAGAAAGCCGGTAAAATTGAAGGTTTGCCCCCATTTCTATGTATGAGCCTGTTTCAAAACCGTCATTTTTTTCTCATCCAGCCTTTGGTTTGGACTTTTTATCATAAATTTATTCTTCTATCATTTAGAGTAGTTTTGGATTTTAGGGGAGGAGGTGGAGGGAGAGGAAGAGGATTTTTCGGGAGTGAGGCTTGAGCCTGGCTTTTTCTGAGATGCTATAGCCGGGGAGCCAGATGATTTGGGTTTTACTGGCAATTACTGGATAGATTTTTCTTTGCTGAATCGGAATTTTCAACTCCATAAAAATATCTTTAAGTTTTTTCCTGCCTTTCATCCCAATCGGCTGGATGCGGTCCCCGGGCTTGGGCGGTCTTAAAAAAAGCGGAGATTGAATATTATCTAAGGCGAGCCAAGCCTGGTCAGAATGAGAGCTAAAAATAGATTGTCTCTTTTGGGGCTGGAATTGTTTTTTGAACTCTTGATAGTTGGATGGTTTTATAAGTATTTTTATCTTAAAATTTTTAGAGATAGTGAGGTTTTGTGAGAATTTTTTGAGGTTAAGTTTAAATAGTTTGAATTGGCTCTTAGGCTCTGGTTTTTTTCTCTGGATAATGATTTGGTCATAGCTTTTCTGGATTTGGACTGATTCTGGGAGGTCAATTTTTCCGCTCCTGCTTCTGGAATTGAGCAAGTTTTCAAATTGAAAGATATGCTCAAAAGAGATTCTCCTCAGGTCGGTCTTGATATGAGCAATTGCCAATCTTAAAATTCTCCGTTGAATAGGTTTTGGTAATAAGAGAAATTGCTGGGCAGAGAAAATAACCTTATCTTTTTCCAATTGAGCTAATTTATCAAAGGCAAGAAAAGCATTTTCTTCTAAAAATTTCTCCTCTTCTCTGAGAATCTCAGCGGTTCTAAAGATGGTCTTGACAATCGCAGGGTTATAGGACTTAAGCGCTGGCAAAAGCTGGGAGCGGATTCGGTTTCTCAAAAAGCGCTGGTCAAAATTAGACCGGTCAATTCGGAAAGGAAGGGAATGAACTTTGAGATAATGAATGATTTCTTCTCTGGTGGTTTCAATCAGGGGGCGGATAAATTGGTCTCGGACTGGCGGAATGCTGGATAATCCCAGAGCGCCAGAGCCTCGCAAGAGGTTAATTAAAAAACTCTCTGCCTGGTCAATCTCATTATGCCCAAGCGCGATTTTGTTGGCGCGAATTTTTTGGGCGGTTCGGAGGAGGAATTGATACCGAAGCTCTCTTGCCTTTTCCTCAATAGAGCCTTTTTGCTTTTTCCACCAGTTGGGGCTTGCCTGAGCGGTAATGAATTTTAACTTATATTTCTGTGCCAGCTCCTTTACCAGCTTTTGGTCTAAGTCAGATTCCCTGCCTCTAAGCTTATGATTGAAATGAGCAATCCATAATTTTAGATGATATTTGGAAGAAAGCTGAAAAATCAAATCCAATAAAGCAACTGAGTCTGGTCCGCCAGAGACCGCAACCAGAACCTTATCATTAAGGGAAAGCATTTTATACTTTTTAATAGTCTGTTCAATTTTTTTAAGAGTAATCATTCTTCTTTAACTTATAAAACCAAAAAGCTAATTTTACAAACAAAGAATCATTTTGGTTTAAAAATTCTGAAAAAAGGTTTTTAGGGTGAGAGGCAAAGAGAAAAGATTGGGGAGCAATTTAAGCGAAATTTAGTTTTTAGTTGGATTTTGCTCAGAATTGGCGAGGATTTTTATATACCAAATATAGTGTTCTTATAAAAAGTATCAATATATAGTGTTTTTTTCAATGGTTATTAGGTGATTTTTGAGGAAAATCAGGGGGTTGCTAAAAAAAATGCTTGACAAATCTTGATTTTGGAGTAAAAATGATATTCAGAGGAATAAATAGGATTTAAAATGAATAAATCACATAAAAAAATTATTTCTATGTTAGGGGTGTCAGCCCATAAAATTGGTGCGAGTGGAAGGATTGCGCTACCGAGCGATTTTAGGCAAGCGCTGGTAAATCGTGGAGTGAATCGTCTGGCAGTGATTAGTTATCAGGATTGTTTGCAAGCTTGGCCCATAGATGAATGGGAGAAACAGGCAGAGAGGTATAAAAAGTTGAGCCTGGATGATATTCGGGTTCGGGAATACTTAAGGTGGTTATATTCCAACCTTGAACCGATAGATGTTGACCCTCAGGGGCGGATGATGCTTTTGGACAAATGGCAGGAGCGATTTAAGTTAAAGGAGCAGGTTATTTTAGTTGGGATGGATAATTTTTTTGAGATGTGGAATCCGGAGCAATATAGCTGGAAGAAGCAGGAGTTGGAGCGAGAATTTTCTGCGAATCGGGATTATGTGGCGAGGTTGATCGAGAGCAGGGAAAAGGAATGAAGGAAATTGGAAGGATTTCACCGGCCGGTGCTTTTGAAGGAGCTATTGGAGCTATTGGAAATAGCGCCAGGAATGATAGTGGTTGACGCCACGGTTGGAGGAGGAGGACACGCGGAGGCGGTTTTAGAAAAAATGAGGGGCGAGGGAAAATTGATAGGGATAGACCGGGACCCGGAGGCAATTCAGGCGAGTCAGGAACTGCTCAAGAAATTTGGAGAAACAGTAGCTTTAATTTCTGGGAGATTTTCTGCCCTTCCTTTGTATTTGAAGCAATTAGGAATAAGTAAGGTAAATAGAATTTATTTTGATTTAGGTGTGAGTTCTCATCAGCTTGAGTGTGGGGAGCGAGGGTTTAGCTATAAAAGAAATGGTCCCTTGGATATGAGGATGAACCCAAATGAGGGAAAGCCGGTAGGAGAGCTAATTAAGAATTTGGAACAGGCAGAGTTAGAGAGGATTTTTCAGGAGTATGGTGAGGAGAGATTTTCTAATCGGGTGGCGAGAGCGATAATCCGGGAGCGGAAGCGGGGAAGGAATTTGGACCGAACCTTGGAACTGGCGGAATTAGTGAAAAATGCGGTTGGAGGGAGCGGAGCTTGGGTTCGGTCAGCCACTCGGGTATTCCAGGCATTAAGGATATATGTGAACCAGGAGTTAGAGGAGCTTAGAGAGGGTTTGAGAGCAGGATTAGAGGTGCTGGCAAGTGGAGGGAGGATAGCGGTTATCAGTTATCATTCCTTAGAGGACCGAGTAGTTAAGAATTTTTATCGGGAGAAGAGAACTGCAGGGATTTTAAGGGTTTTAACCAAGAAGCCAGTGATTCCGAGTCGAGTAGAGGTTCTGAATAACCCTCGGAGCAGGAGTGCGAAATTGCGGGTAGCGGAGAGGATTTGAGATGGATACCAGTTCCAGTTTCAATCGGGCTAAAATTTTATATCGCCAACAGCCAAAGGCTCGGAAGCCAATACCCGTGGTGCCGATTGTTTCATGGCTTTTGGTTTTGAGTCTATCTGCGATATTTTGTGTCTGGACCCGGTCCCGGGTTTTAGAGGAGCATCATAGAATAGCGGAATTAAAAAAAGAGATTACAGAGCTGGAGATAAAGAATTGTGAGCTTCGGGGAGAGATAGCAAGACTTGAGAGCCCTGCTCGGTTAGAGCGGATAGCGAGTCAATTGGGGATGGTTTATCCGGAGCCGGGACAGGTGGTGAGCTTAAGAATTTTAAAGGAGGATGAAGAGAAACAGGTTTCCTTGGCCCAACCTTGAAGGAGCCCATCGGTTTGGTGATGGGGAATAAAATTGGAATTATGTGGAGGCGGAAGATGCGGAGGCGAATAATTCCGATGGGCTTCTTGAGGGTAGGGGTGAGAACAAGGGGGCTTAACATATATGAGGAGCGAGCCCAAAAGGCGGGTAAAGTTCAGAATTATATTTATCTGGACCGGATTTTATCTTGCCCTACTGGTTATTTCCTTGCGGATTTATCAGCTTCAGGTTTTAGAAGCTAATCGGCTCAAAGCCAAAGCAGAGCAACAATACTTTAAGGTTCAGCCCATTAAATATCCCCGAGGCACTTTATATGATAGGAACCTGGAGGAGCTGGCAGTGAACCGCAGGGTTTATTCTGTTTATGCGCTACCCCAACAACTAGAGGATATTTCAGCTACGGTCTCTCAGTTATCCCCGATTTTGAATATAGACCGATATACTTTGAGAAAAAAATTGAATTCAGAGAAGAAAATTGTCTGGTTAGCCCAGCGGATAAACCAAGAGCAAGGCGAGAGGGTGATGTCGCTAAAACTGAAAGGGATAGAAGCTATTTCTGAGGATTTGCGCTTTTATCCGGGAGCGAATTTAGCCAGCCAGACCCTTGGTTTTATGGGCATAGAAGGGATTGGAGTAGAGGGCGAGGGCAAGGAGGGGCTGGAATATCTTTATGATAAGGAGCTTCGGGGGCAAGCAGTGTCTATGAAGGTTATGAAAGATGGTCGGAAAAAGGTGATGATGGTAATGAAATCTGAGGAGAATTATAAACAGGCGGGAAGCATTATCTTAACACTTGACCGGACGGTTCAGCACATTGCGGAGGAGGCGCTGAAAGAAGCGGTAAATAAATATAATGCTCGTCGGGGTTGTTTGATTGCGGTAGAGCCGAGAACTGGGCGGGTGCTTGCGCTTGCGCTTTATCCGAACTATGACCTTAATCACTATTCCAAAGCTGAGACAGAAATTAGAAAGAATTGGGCATTAACTGACCCGTTTGAGCCGGGAAGCACCTTTAAGGTTTTTGTGGTAGCAGGCGGGATTGAAGAGGGTTTAATTACGGTTAATGACCGATTTGATTGTGAGAATGGGATTTATCAGGTGGGCGACGAGGATGTGATAAGAGATATGAGAAAATTCAATATACTTTCGGTTCGGGAGATACTCACCTATTCCAGCAATATCGGTGCGGTAAAAATAGCGGAAAAGTTAGGAAGGGAAAAATTATATAAATATATTATGGACTTTGGCTTTGGAGAAAAGACCGGGATAGATTTTCCCACCGAGTCCAAAGGCATTGTCCATCATTATAAGAAATGGTATCCGCTGACCTTTCGGACCATAGCTTTTGGTCAGGGGATAAGCGTGAGTGCGCTTCAGATGGTGATGGCGCTCAGCGCTATTGCCAATGATGGGATATTGATGAAGCCATACTTAGCGGAAAGAATTGTGTATCCAGATGGCGAGGAGAAGGTGATTAATCAACCGACTATGGTTCGCAGGGTAATATCTCCTGAGACCGCCAAAACCTTAACTGAACTGATGATGGAGGTAGTCAGCCCAAAAGGCACTGGATATTTAGCCCAGATACCGGGGTATAAGGTTGCGGGAAAAACCGGCACTGCCCAGAAGCCAAAGAGCAATGGCAAAGGTTATGAGCCAGGTAAATGGGTTTGTTCTTTTATGGGGTTTGTGCCTGCGGAGGAGCCAAAATTAGCTATGATTGTGGTGATTGATGAGCCAAAGGTGGATTATGCCACCGGCGGAATGATAGCGGCACCAGTGTTCCAGACCGTAGCAAAATATACTTTGACCGCGATGGGCACTCTGCCTGAGCTATCCCCTGCTGGAAGTATAGCGGTGATTCCTAAGGGGAAAATTTTCACCAGGAATTCAAATGGGATAGCTGATTCTTTGCCGGATGCTGGGAAAACGCCTGATTTTAGGGGGATGAGTTTAAAATCCGCATTGAAATTAACATTGAGTTTGGGTCAGAAGCCGGTATTTGAAGGCAGTGGTTGGGTGATTGAGCAGGAGCCATTACCGGGCAGTGATTTAACCGGAAGGGTAATTCTTCGGATGAGCCGGGATAGGATATGAAGCTAAAAGATTTAATTAGGGGGATAGAGGTTCAGGCTTTTAAAGGAGAGCCAGAAATAGAGGTTTATAGAATCTGTTATGATTCAAGAAAGGCGAGAAAAGGCGACCTGTTCGTGTGTATTTCCGGGAGCAAAAATGATGGTCATAACTATATTCAGCAGGCACGGGACCGGGGGGTGGTGGCATTTCTGGTGAGTCGGGAGGTGAGTGTAGAAGCGAAAGAAGCGGTGGTGGTGGTGAGTGAGCCAAGACTGGTGATGGGCAAACTTGCCTCCCGACTAGCCGGAGAGCCATCAGAGAGGATGGAAGTAATCGGCATCACAGGCACTAACGGCAAGACCACGGTCAGTTATCTGATAGAGAGCATTTCCAAAGCAGAGGGAAAAGAATGCGGAGTAATTGGCACCATCAACTATCGCTGGAAAGGGAATCAGGTGATTGCCAGCAACACCACTCCGGAGTCAGTTGAGATAATAGAGCTACTCAAGCAGATGGCAAATAGCGGAGTGAAAAGAGTAGCGATGGAGGTAAGCTCGCATGCGCTTGACCAGAAGCGAGTGAGCGGAATTAGGTTTAGAGCCGGAATTTTCACCAATCTTAGCTGGGAGCATATGGATTATCATAAGGATATGGAGGACTATTTTCAGGCAAAGACAAAATTATTTAGTGAAGTTTTGGCGGGAAAATGGCTATCAGGGGGGATGGATTTTGAGCCGATTTCAGTAATAAATTTAGATGATGAGTATGGGAGGAGGCTTTTTGAGAAGGCGGTTGGGAGAAAGATAAGCTATGCTATAAATAATCCAAAGGCTCATTATCAAGCAAAGATAATAGAAGCGAGTTGGGAAGGTCTAAAGCTCCGAGTGCATTCTCCAAAAGGGGAATTTCAGGTAGAAAGTGCTTTATTAGGAAAAATCAATGCCTATAACATCCTTTCTGCGAGTAGTTTGCTTTTGGAATTAGGCGCAACTCCAGAAAAAGTGATGGAGGGAGTAGCAAGGCTGAAGCAGGTTCCAGGAAGAATGGAGCGGATAGAAAATGATAAAGGATTTTTGGTGTTGGTGGATTATGCGCATACCCCAGATGCTTTGGAGAATGCGCTTGGGATAGTTCAGGAACTAAAGAAAAATCGGTTGATTTTGGTTTTTGGTTGCGGTGGGGACCGGGACCGGGCTAAAAGACCGAGGATGGGAGAGATTGGGGCAAGGGAGGCGGATTTAGTAATTATCACGAGTGATAATCCAAGGAGCGAGGAGCCGATTAAAATTATTGAGGAGATAGAGGAAGGGGTGAAAAAAGTAGGGATAAAAAAGTTCAGCCGGATTTTGGGCAAGGAAAAGGGATATTTGATAGAGCCTAATCGGTCTAAAGCCATAGGGCTTGCACTGGGGAGTGGGGAAAAAGGAGATTGTGTGCGAAGTGCGGGAAAGGGGCATGAGGATTACCAAATTATTGGGAGCGAGAAGATTCACTTTGATGACCGGGAGCAAGTGAGGAATTGGTTTAAGGGTAGAGAATGAGGCTTAAAATTACAGAGTTAGCAGAAATCATTAGCGGAGAGCTGATTAGCGGGAGCCAAGAAAGGATTATTTCTGGGGTAAGCACAGATTCCAGAGCGGTCAAGCCCGGGGAGGTATTTTTTGCATTAAAGGGAGAGAGATTTGATGGGCATAATTTTGTCCAAGAGGTTGTTAAAAAGGGTGCGGTTGCGGTGGTGGTAAGAAGAGGATTTTCCCAAAAAATTTGTTCTCGGCTTGGTGCCAAAGCGGGGGTGATTGGAGTTGGAGACACTCTTTACGGATTAGGGGAGCTGGCTCGGTATTATCGGGCGGAGCTGGGCATAAAAGTAGTAGGGATTACTGGGAGCGTGGGCAAGACCACGACCAAGGAGATAACTGCGCTGATTCTTAGTAAGCTATTCCGCACTGAACGGAGCTTGGGAAATTTTAATAACTTGGTTGGCGTGCCTATAACTATTTTGAGGACTAAAAAGAGGACAGAGGTTTTGGTATTAGAATTAGCCACTAATCAACCTGGGGAGATAGCCAGGCTCAGTGAGATAGCTCAGCCGAATAGCGGGATTATCACTCGGATTGGCGAGGTTCATTTAGAGGGATTAAAAAATTTAGAAGGTGTGGAAAGGGAAAAGCGGGCATTGGCAGGAGGATTGGGCTCAGGAGGAACTTTGGTTTTTAATCTTAATGACCCGAGGGTGGCAAGAATTGGAAGAGGATTTGCGGGAAAAAGAATTGGCTATGGGTTCAAGGCAAGGATTTTTAAAGAATTAGAGCAAGCGGTTTTAGCAGATGGGATTGAGGTTTTAAGGAAAAAAGATGAGATAGTTCAGCGGTTTCAGGTTCAGGTGATGGGAGATAAGCGAGAAAAGGCAGAGGTGGAAATGAAGGGTTTTGGAGAGCATTTAGTAGAGAATGCTTTGGCTGGGATTGGCGCAGGATTGGCAATGGGGATGGGATTGGATGAGATGGTGAACGCGCTTGTGGATTTTGAATTGATAGCTGGGAGAGGGAGATTAGAAAGGGTTAAAAACGGAGTTTGGCTATTGGATGATAGTTATAATGCCAGTCCGGTTTCAATGAAGCAGGCTCTGAACACATTTGCCTATTATCTCAATATAGTTGGCGGGAGCGGGATTTTGGTTTTAGGAGAGATGATGGAATTGGGTGATTATGCGAGATTGGCGCATAAGGAAATAGGGAGGGTATTGCGAGGGGTAAGGTTTGATGCGCTTTATTATCTTGGAAAATATGGACAGGAACTATTTTCTGGATTAGGGAAAGAGAAGAGGAAAAAAGCGGTCTGGACTAAAAATTTAGAGGAGCTTAAGGAGTTATTAGAGGATAAGCTCTTGGGTGATGAGCTGGTTTTGGTAAAAGGCTCGCATCGGGTTGGGTTATGGCGGATAGCGGATTGGCTAAGGGGGAGAGAAGATGCTTTATAAACTTTTGTATCACTTCCATACCGAGCACATTATTTTCAATGTCTTTCGCTATATTACTTTCCGCACTGGTTTAGCGATGCTTACCAGTTTTTTGATTGTAGTTTTATTTGGCAACTGGACGATAAAAAAGCTCCGCCAGGTTGGGGCAGGAGAGGTGATTCGGGAGGATGGTCCGAGTGAGCATAAATCCAAAGCCGGCACTCCCACTATGGGAGGGATTTTGCTTTTGGTTTCTATTCTTATCACTACCTGGCTCTGGGCAGAGGTGAGCAATATCTATATCTGGACCGTGAGCTTGGTGTTTTTAGGATTCGGAATTATTGGCTTGATTGATGATGTTTGGAAGTTAAAGACCCGAGGAAAAAGCCATAAAGGGATGACGGGCAAGGTTAAATTGCTTTTACAAATTTTTATAGGATTAAGCGTGTTAATTTTGATGGTGCGTTTGAATGGCTATGATTTTCGTCTTTGGACGCCTTTTTTCAAGGATATTAATCCAGATATCGGGGTTTGGTATCTTTTATTTGCCTTGGTAGTGATTCTTGGTGCCAGCAATGCGGT
>Ga0123519_10013469_pt1 | contig 11751 bp, 11 predicted proteins | sample YelNatPaOPRAMG02_FD_87396 | JGI IMG/M metagenome (GOLD analysis project Ga0123519, IMG submission 87396) | Hot spring microbial communities from Yellowstone National Park - Yellowstone National Park OP-RAMG-02 (version 2) | ecosystem: Environmental > Aquatic > Thermal springs > Hot (42-90C) ... | reverse complement strand
TTCTCCCTGTTCAGGGCAAGCAACGCCTCGCGAAAGACTCGCCTGGTTTCCTGGTCCAGGGGGTATTCCTTTGGGGTCGGATGAGCACCCGGCCACCTGGCCATCGCTTTCGCTGCCATCGATCCACCTCCCGGCCGGCCGCTGGGCCGGCGGTCCCGCCTACAGCCTTCCCTGGATCGCCTTCTCGTACAACTCCAGGTAGCCGTCCACCATGCGGCCCACGCTGAAGTTGGTGGTGGCATGTTGCCGGCAACGGGTGGGGTCGAGGGAGTCCACGCGCCGGACGGCCTCGATCATCTCCTCCACGCTGTCCACCAGGAAACCGGTCTCGCCGTGGAGTACCAGTTCCGGCAGCGCTCCTTTGCGCATCGCCACCACCGGCGTGCCGGAAGCCGCGGCTTCCAACGCCACCAGACCGAAAGGTTCTTCCCAACGATCGGGCATAAGCAGACATCGGGCCTCGGCCAGCAGTCGGCACTTCTGCTCTCCGGTCACCTCTCCCAGGTACTCGATCCGGTGGCCAATGTGGGGCGCCACATGCTCGTCGAAGTAGCCTCGCTGATCGGGGTGAGGCGTCGGGGCCGCGATCAACAACCTGGCGCCCAGCCGGTCGGCCACCCGGATGGCGAGGTCCACCCCCTTGTTGGGATGAAACCGTCCCAGGAACAGCAGGTAGTCCTGCCTGGCCGAACTGGGCTGGTAGAGGCGGAGATCGACGGCGTTGTGCACTACGCCGACCACGTTCAGGCGAGGATTGGCGGCCTTCTGGGCGTGGCTCACGGCGACATAGGGGTGTTCCGGGAAGCAGGCCAGGACCGGGTGGGTGTAGTGGAGGGTGCTGAGGCAGCGGACGTCGCGCAAACCTGCCATGGCTGGACCGGCAAAGAGACAGTGGTTGTGGACCACGTCGAAGCCGTCGGACAGGGCCATGGCCCGACCAACGTGGGCCAACTCCCGGTAATCGAAGCGTTGCACCTCTTCCACCTGAGGGAAGTGGATGAAGCGGGCGGAAGTGACCGAATCGCCGTGGGCAAACAGGGTCACCTCATGCCCCCGGCGAACCAGTTCCTCTGTTATCAAGGAGGCGATCAACTCTGAAGCCCCGTAACCCACGGGCGGGGTGGGCAGGTGGGGCGTCGAAAGCTGGGCTATCCTCATCGAACGGAACTCCCGACCGTCCGGCAGTCGCCTCGGCGCTCTCCTCAGCGCCGAGGGAGGAGGGGGAGGGCAAGAGGCATACCAGCGAGGTTGGGGAGGGGTGGCAGGGGCGAAGCATTCCAACGTCCGGAATGCTTCGCCCCCGAGGGATCTACTTTTCCAGACCCATGGACCGGCGGTAGATCTGGATGACCGCCTCGCGGGTGACCCGAACCGGGTTCACCGGCACGTTCCCGCTCTTGAAGGTATCCTCCACCATGGCGTCCAGATGCTCTTCGGTGACACCGTAGGGCTCGAAGGTCTCGGGGATCCCCACGTCGTGGCCCAACTCGCGGACTGCTCTCACCGATTCCCTGGCCGCCTCCATGGTGGTCATGCCTGCGGTGTCCACTCCCAGCGCCCTGGCCACGTCGGCGAAACGGTGGGCGTTGCCGATCAGGTTGTACTCCATCACGTAGGGCAGCAGGATGGCGTTGGCCACCCCGTGAGGAACGCCGTAGAAGCCGCTCACCGGGTGGCTCATGGCGTGGACGATGGTGACCCGGGTGTTGGCGAAGCCCATGCCGGCGATGGTGCTGGCCAGCAGCATGTGAGAGATCGCCTCCAGGTTGCCGTTGGCCACCGCGGGGCGCAGCCACTCGCCGATCATGCTGATCGCCTTGATGTCCAAGCCATCGCTGACGGGGTTGGTGTTCAGATTGACGTAAGACTCCAGGGCGTGGCAAAGGGCGTCCATGCCGGTGGCGGCGACCACCGGGCCGGGTAGCTTGGTCAGGAGGGTTCCATCGAGCAGCGCCACTTTGGAGAACAGGTAGGGCGACATGATGGGGAACTTGAAGTGTTGGGCATCGGTAACCACGGCGGTTGGCGTCACCTCGGAGGCGGTGCCGCAGGTGGTGGGGATGGCAACGAAGGGAGGGATCGGGTTCTTGACCTTGCCGACCCCCTCCATGGCCCGAAGGTCGGTCTCGGGGTTGCTCACCACCGCCCCGGCGGCTTTGGCGGTGTCCATGGAGCTGCCGCCACCCACCCCCAGCAAGCAGTCGCAGCCCTCCGCCTTGTAGACGGCCGCGGCTTCCTGGACGCACTTGATGCTGGGGTTCGGCTCCACCCCGTTGAAGAGCGCGTAGGGGACTCCCGAAGCGGTCAAACCCTCCGTGATGCTCTTCAGGACGCCCGCGCCCTCGACACCCCGGTCGGTCACGATCAGCACCTTGCTGCCGCCCAGCTTCTTCAGCTCCTCGCCCGCTTGGCGGGCAACACCCGGGCCGAAGATCAGCCTGGCCGGCATCTCCCAACTGTAGCTGCGATTCAGATCCAGGTCCATAGGCATAGTCACAACCCTCCTTGTTGGTAACGGTCCACGATAGCTCTTGAACGCCAAACGCTCACAACCCAAGATGACGCCCGCGACGGACGCCGGAGAACGGTTGTAAGGCCAAGGGAGGCAAGGGTACGCGTGTCCTGAGGATAGTCTCTCGATGAAATGGTGTCAAATTGGTCTTGTGCGGGGGCGCTGCAAGACGATGCTATAATGGGCGGCGCATCCAACCCCCTACTGAGAGGCTCCCATGAACCTGGTTCAGGCCGTCGATGCCCTTCTTGCCTCCGAATTCGCCGGGGGTATCACCGCCCACCGCCGCGTTCCTGCCCAGGAGGCCGTCTACTCTCCCTTCCCTCCCGGGACCGACCCGCGGCTGGTCGCGGTGCTGAGGGATCGGGGGATCGATGCGCTCTATTCCCACCAGGCGGAGGCGATGGCTCACGCCCAGGCCGGGCGGAGCGTGGTGGTGGTCACTCCCACCGCCTCGGGGAAGACCCTCTGCTACAACGCTCCCGTCCTGGATGCCATCCTGAAGCAGCCGGAGACGAGAGCCCTCTATCTCTTTCCCACGAAGGCCCTATCCCAGGATCAGCTTTCCGAGCTCCATCGCCTGGTGGAGGCGCTGGACGTGGATATAAAGACCTATACCTACGACGGCGATACCCCTGCCGCCGCCCGGCGGATCGTGCGCTCGGCCGGCCATGTCGTGGTGACGAACCCCGATATGCTCCACGCCGGCATCCTTCCCCACCACTCCAAGTGGGTGAAGCTGTTCGAGAACCTTCGCTATGTGGTGGTGGATGAGTTGCACAGCTACCGAGGAGTGTTCGGCAGCCACCTGGGCAACCTGCTGCGGCGACTGAAGAGGGTGTGCAATCACTACGGGGCCAACCCTCAGTTCATCTGCAGCTCTGCCACCATCGCCAACCCCAAAGAGCTGGCCGAGCGGCTGCTGGAGGAGCCGGTGGAGCTCGTGGACAAGAGCGGGGCGCCCACCGGCGCCCGGGATGTGTTGTTCTACAATCCACCAGCGCTGAATCGGCAGATGGGGATCCGACGAAGCGCCCTCCTGGAGGCGCGGCGGATCGCCGAGCGCTTCCTGGTGCCCAACGACATCCAGACGATCCTCTTCGGCCGGAGCCGTCTCTCGGTGGAGGTGCTGCTCACCTACATGAAAGAGGCGGCCGCCCGCTGCCGGAAGCCAGAATGGTCGGTCCGGGGGTATCGGGGCGGGTACCTCCCCAGCGAGCGGAGGGCGATCGAGCGAGGTATACGGGAGGGCTCCATCCGAACGGTGGTAAGCACCAACGCCCTGGAGTTGGGGATCGACATCGGAGGGCTGGAAGCGAGCCTGCTGGTGGGCTACCCGGGCACCATCGCCAGCACCTGGCAGCAGATGGGCCGCGCCGGTCGCAGGCGGGGTCGAGCCCTATCCCTCTTCATCGCCACTGGCGACCCGTTGGACCAGTACATCGTGAACCACCCCGAGTACTTCTTCGGGCAGTCGCCGGAGAGCGGGCTGGTGAACCCTGACAACCTGCTGGTGATGATGGACCACCTGAAGTGTGCGGCCTTTGAGCTGCCCTTCAGGGATGGCGAGCCGTTCGGTACGGTTCCGGTGGCCGAGATGCTGGAGTACCTGGGGGAAGAGCGAGTGCTGCATCATGCCCGGGACCGCTGGTATTGGATGTCCGAGGCGTTCCCCGCGGAGTCGGTGGGGCTGCGGGCGGCGGCGCGGGAGAACTTCGTGATCGTCGATGTGACGGACTCGCAGCCGAGGGTGATAGGGGAGGTGGACCGCTTCTCGGCGCCGATGCTGATCCACGAGGAGGCGATCTACCTCCACGGGAGCGAGCAGTACCAGGTGGAGAGGCTGGACTACGAGAACAAGAAAGCCTACGTTCGCCACGTGGACGTGGACTATTACACCGACGCCAGTCTGGCGGTTAACCTGGCGGTGCTGGAGGAGTTCGACCAGTCGGTGGAGGGGGCCGCCACCCGCGCCCACGGCGAGGTGAGCGTGACCGCCCTGGCGACCATGTTCAAGAAGATCAAGTTCGACACCCACGAGAACGTCGGTTCCGGCCCTATCCACCTGCCCGAGGAGACGATGCACACCACCGCCTACTGGCTTTCCCTTTCACCCGAGGCAACGGCCGGCTTGGGGAGGGAAGAGCTGCAGGCCGGGCTGCTGGGGCTGGCCAACGCCCTGGGGCTCGCGGCGACGGTGGCCCTGATGTGCGATCGCCGCGACCTGCGGACCGCCGCCGAGGTGTGTTCGCCCCACACCGGGCTACCGACGGTCTTCCTCTACGAGGCGTATCCGGGTGGGGTCGGCTTCAGCCAGAAGCTGTACCGGATGCACCGCGACCTGCTGGAGGAGGTGCGACGGCTGGTGTCCTCCTGCGACTGCGAGCGAGGCTGCCCGTCCTGCGTCGGCCCCCTGCTGGAGGTGGGCGAGGGGGCCAAGGGGGCGACCCTCAAGATGCTCGACGTCAGTCTTGGCCGTGAGGGACGATTGCCGAAATAGCCCTGCATGCCGTGTCGGGCCTGAAGGGCAGGGCCAGCCACGTCACCCGATGCGCCATTTGGCTTCGGGCCGGCTTCAGTGCTCGCGGAACAGCTCGATGTGTGATGACCGTTTCCGGAAGGCAATGCGTCGTGCGATGCGGATAACCTCCGTCAGGACCAGAAGGGCGACCCGATGACCCCGGACGACCTCCGCGCCCGACTGGCCCGCCTGGGCTATCAACTGAAGACCGGGGCGACCGCCCAGAGGGGCGAGGCTGGATCCCCTCCTTGCCAGCCCTCATCCCGACCCTCCTCCAGGGGGAGAGCAGGATATACCATCGACCGGGTGGTGGAGGGCAGTTACCGGCCCACCCCCTACGGTGATTGCTTCGTCGCGGAGCACCACCATCCCGCTGGACAGCCCCACGGATCCCACAGGCTAGATGAGGTCCTGGATGTGGACCCCAAGGTCCTCTCGTGGCTGGGTCGGGACCTTCCACCGGAAGGACTCAACCTCTCCCGCTGCGCCTTTCTCGACACCGAAACCACGGGGCTGGCCGGCGGCACCGGCACCTATGCCTTCCTGGTGGGCCTCGGCTTCTTCGAGGGGAGCCGATTCATCGTCCGGCAGTTCTTCATGGAGGACTACGACGGGGAGGAGGCGGCTCTCCACGCCCTGGGCGAGGCGCTGGAGCCGCTACGGGGGGTGGTCACCTTCAACGGGAAGGCGTTTGACCTACCTCTGCTGGAGACCCGCTTCCAGATCCTTCGGCGCAGCTTTCCGCTGCGCGGCCTTCCCCACCTGGATCTGCTCTTCCCCGCCCGCCGCCTCTGGCGGGACCGGCTCGACAGCTGTGCCCTATCCTCCCTGGAAGCCGAGATCCTGGGGGTGGAGCGGGAGAGGGACGTCCCCGGCTGGCTGATCCCAAACCTCTACTTCAGCTACCTGCAGAGCCGCGACGCCCGCACCCTGGCCGACGTCTTCGAGCACAACCGGCAGGACCTTCTCTCCCTGGCGACGCTGGCCGTCCGGCTGGCTCGCCAGTACGCCGATCCTTTTCACCCGATGCTGGAGGACCATCGGGATCTGGCTGCCCTGGGGGCCGTTTTCGAGATGTTGGAGATGATGGATCGCGCGGCGCTCTGCTATGAGAGGGCTATAGAGCTGGCCCCGGCGGGCGACCTGCGTAACCGGGCGATGTTGAGGTTGGGGAGCCTGTACAAACGGCTTCGCCTCCGGCAGGACGCTGTGGAGATCTGGCAGAAGCTGGCCGCCGACGGCCATGCCTACAGCATGGTGGCCTACCTGGAGATGGCGAAGCACTACGAGCACGTGGCCAGGGATTATTCGCAGGCCGAGAGGGTGACCCTGCGGGCCCTGGCGGCCCTGGAGCTGCGTCCGGCTCGAAGCGAGCCTCGGTGGGTGGATCAGGAGCGACGGGAGCTGGAACACCGGCTGGCGCGGCTTCGCCGCAAGCTGAACCGGCCTGGGCTGTGATAATTGGCGCACCGATAGGCCATCTGCTAACATGCTGCCGAGAACCCCAAGATGAGCCGAAGGAGGTGCAGGGCGATGACCTTCCGGACCCGACCCGGCAAGCGCTGAGGCAGCCTGCCGCGCCGGTTCGGCGCCGGTGGAAACCTTGCCTCTGCGACCTACCTTCGTAGGAGCCTCCCCGTGGCTCCCATGGGCCGACCGTCCGAACGCGCTCCTCATGGGGGTGGGTCGTGGAGGGCATGCCGCCCCTTCGCTGCTACCACCCTTATCAGATGGAGGAGACCGAAATGGAACGACGTGAGGCGGACGGAACCGTGCTGGTGTTGGACGCGGACACCCTGGGCCGCGGCAACGATGACCTGGGCGCCCAGCTCGTGGTGAATTTCCTTCGCACCATCGCCTTCAGGGATGAGGTGCCCGGGGCGGTGGTGTGCTACAACACAGGGGTCAAGCTGGCCGAGCAGGGCTCTCCGGCGGTGCCAATGCTGGAAGCTCTCGCCCAGAAGGGTGCGGAGATCGTCCTGTGCGGCACCTGCGTCAACTTCTTTAACCTCGCGGATCGGCTGGCCATCGGTCGTGTCGGCAACATGCAGGAGATCGTGGATCTCCTGATGAAAGGGCAGCGGACGATCTACGTGTAGTCATGAGCCCTGAGTCCTGGCTTGGGACCCCGCAAGGGACGCAGGACGCGGGACTTGCTAGGACTCAGGGCCCGCAGCACTGGACACTCGAGAGGAGGGTAGTGGTGGACGACAGCTACATTCGGTTGGCGGCGGCGCTGGATGCCCTGCCCAACGGCTTTCCCCGCACGCCGCGCGGCAAGGAGATCCGCATCCTCCAGAAGATCTTCTCCCCGGGGGAAGCCTTCCTGGCCTCCCGCCTGACGGGCCGGATGGAGCTGCCCGATGCCATTGCTCGCCGCGTGGGGCTGCCGCCGGAGCAGGTGGCGGCCCGTCTTAAGGCCCTGGCCAAGCGGGGCGTGGTGTGGCTGGATCTGGACCGAGCGGCCCGATCGTGGCGCTTTCGGCTCGCCCCTTTTGTGGTGGGGATGTACGAGGCGTCGCTGGAGATCATGGACCACGAGCTGGCCCACCTGGTGGAGGACTACATGGCCGAAGGGGGTGCCGAGGGGATAATGCGACCGGAGCCGGCCCTGCACCGGGTTCTGCCGTCCCGGCGGGCTCTCCCCTCGGAGTGGGTGCTGCCCTACGAGGACGTGCTGCAGATCCTGGATGGGGCCAGGGGCTTCTCCGTGCGGGAATGCATCTGCCGGGTGCAGCAGGACCAGATCGGCGAACGCCGGTGCGACTTCCCCACCCACACCTGCCTCACCTTCTCCGGCTTTGGCCGACCCCCAGGCCCCAAGGACATCTCGAAAACCGAGGCGCTGGCCCTCCTGGAGGAGTGCGAGGAGATCGGACTCGTCCACACCGTCAGCAATGTGGTCAAGGACGTCTACTATGTCTGCAACTGCTGCGGCTGCTGCTGCGGGATCCTCAGGGGCATCACGGAACGGGGGATAGAGAACTCGGTGGCCAAGGCCACCTATCGGGCCCAGATAGATGCCGAGCGGTGCACCGGATGCGGGGTCTGCCTGAGGAGGTGCCAGGTGGGCGCCCTGTCGGAGGTGGATGGAGTCGTGGTGGTGGACCCTGACCGCTGCATCGGGTGCGGCCTCTGCGCTACCGCCTGCTCCGCAGGTGCTGCCTTCTTACAGCGGAGGCCGGACTGGGAAGCCATACACCCCCCAGAAACCTTCGCCGACTGGGAGCACATGCGGTTGCACCATCGGGGGGTGCCGAGTATCGACGGAGAAGTCCGGAGTGCTGGGCCCCGACCATGACCCCTTCCGAGAACTCAGGACTTAGGATCGCTACAGGGCCCCAGAACGCAGAACTTCGGTTCGAGCCTGCACGCCTCACTTGGTGTAGCGGTAGACGATCCGCCCGCGGGTCAGATCGTAGGGGGACAGCTCAACCTTAACCCTGTCGCCGGGCAGGATGCGAATGAAGAACTTGCGCATCTTCCCGGATGCGTGGGCCAGAACCTCGTGTCCGCCCTCCATCTGTACCCTGAAGGTCGCGTTGGGCAGGGCCTCCACCACGACGCCCTCTACTTCAATGGCTTGGTCCTTCGGCATAGCGCTCCTTTCTAAATGGATGGAGTCGACATTAGTTTAACACGTGCGGGGGCCTGCACGCTCCAGAACAGTAGATGGGCAGATGGGGCGGCCGTCGGAACCCCGAGTGCGGCGGCCATCTCCTGCCGCCCGAGCGCCAACCCCGTGGCGCCGTCAGCAACGGTCAAGCGGTGCCACCCGGAAAGGGGCCGGACATCCCACAGATGGGGGCACCGCCCGGCGGTGCCCCCTCCCCAGTCCATTCTACTTCAGCAGGTCCCTGAAGGTCTTGTGATGATCCTCCTCCACGTCGAGGATCTCCTCGAAGATCAGCCGCGTCACCGGGTCCTGATCCTCGATGGAGAGGCGAATCCCCTCTCTGTAGAGGGCGATGGCCTCCTCCTCGGCCTTAACATCGTCCTGGATCATCTGCTTCAGACTGCCGCCCTCCGCGATGGGGGCCGGTTTCGTGGTCGGCACGCCGCCCAGGTAGTCCAGCCTCTCCGCGAACCGCTCGGCGTGCTTCATCTCGGCTATGGCGATCTGCTTGAAGATGTCCTTGACGCCCGGGGATTCCAGTCCGACGGCCATGACGTGGTGCCACATGTACTGGATGGACACCTGCAACTCCCTGGCGATCGATTGGTTCAGAACGTCCAGCAATTGTTGGCTAGCCACTGTTCTTCCTCCTTACGATTCGTCTTCGTCGTCGGGGGGACGCCTCGCGGAAGCCGCCGGCCCACCAAGATGGGGCTCAGCCACATCATACTACTGGATGCAGAAGAAAGAAGTCTACAGCACTATCTTGGATATCGGCAGCTCGAGGATGTCCTCTGCTCCAGCCGCCTTCAGCCGTGGGATGATCAGGTTCACCTCCGATTTCACCGCCACCGCCTCCACGGCATAGTAGCCCGTGCCGTAGAGGCGTGAGACCGTGGGCGACTTCATGCCCGGCAGGACGTCCACCACCTTCTGCAGATTCTCCTCGTGGACGTTCAGTTTGATCAGCACCTTGCCCCGGGCCGTCAGCACACCGGTTAGCAGGGTCTGGATCTCCTCGATCTCCTGCCGCCTGACGGGATCCTCATAGGATCGCCGGTTGGCGATCAGTTGGGTGCTGGACTCCAGCAGGACCGCGATGATCTGCATGCCGTTCTTGCGAAGGGTGGATCCGGTCTCGGTGACCTCTACCACAGCGTCGGCGATCTCCGGCACCTTGGCCTCCGTGGCGCCGTATGAGAGCTGAACCTCCACCGGGATCCCCAGCCGTTCGAAGTACCGGCGGGGGATGTTGGGATACTCGGTGGAGATCCGGCTGCCGCCCGGCAACTGTTCCGGTTTCTCGATGCCGCTATCCCTGGAAACCGCCAGGACGATCTTGACCGGCGCGCCGACCCCCTGCTTGTTGTAGGCCATATCCATGATCCGGACGACGTCGCTGTCCGTCTCACCGACCCAATCTAGGCCGGTGATCCCCAGGTCGAAGTAGCCCTTCTGGACGTAGGCCCCGATCTCCTGGGGGCGGAGAACCTTGACCCTGCCGATGCGGGGATCGCTGATGGTGACGTTGTACTCGCGATCGCTACCCCTCCTCACCGGGAGGTCGGCTTGCTCGAACAGCTTGAGGGTTTGCTCTTCCAGGCTTCCCTTGGGCAAAACCAGGTTAAGCACGGGTCACCTCCTCGAAGAAGCAGCTTCGGGCGCCGGTGTGGCAGGTGGGTCCCTTCGGCTCTGCCTCGACCAGGACCGTATCCTGGTCGCAGTCGATCCACAGCCGCTCCACGCGGAGGAAATTGCCCGAGGTCTCCCCCTTGGTCCATAGGGTCTGCCGGGTGCGGCTCCAGAAGGTCACCATCCCGGTGCGCACCGTCTTCTCCCACGCCTCGGGGTTCATGAATCCGACCATCAGCACCTCTTTGGTGCGATGGTCCTGGACGATGGCGGGCACCAGCCCGCCCTGCTTATCGAAATCCAGCCGCGCCTGGGAGAAGGGTATGCGGTGATGAGGCTGCGCCTCCTTGTTCTCCTCAGGACGTGCTGTGGTTTCTGTTCCGAGCGTCGCCGCTGGTTGCCTGACCTCTTCGCTCACTCGCTTCCTCCTCCTAGCCGGCGCGACCGGTGCGTCGGTGCGCCCTGTGGTACTGAACGTAATGCTTATGATAACGAATCGGGTGGAAGCCGCGCAAAGGGTGACGGTATAATACCCCACCAGGGTATACCCGCTGCAGCTACTTGCTGGTGGCACTATCCGTGCAGAAAATTGGGACGGGCAGTCCCAGCGATGAAGGAGGACAACCTGATGAAACTGTCCGATTACGGTATCACTACCAAGCTCAACCTCCCTTACGCCGAGGCCGTGGAGAGGACCAAGGCCGCGCTCAAGGAGGTGGGCTTCGGTGTCCTCACCGAGATCGATGTCAAGAAGACCCTAAAGGAGAAGCTGGGCATCGATACCGAAAGCTACGTCATCCTGGGGGCGTGCAATCCCCCTCTTGCCCATCGGGCCCTATCGGCCGATCCCTTTGTGGGTCTGCTGCTTCCTTGCAACGTGATCGTCTATGAACAGGATGGCAAGGTCGGTGGTGTCCGCTGTAGATCCTATCTCCATGGTTAGCGGGCTGGAGAGCCCGGCCCTGGAGGAGGTGGCCAGGGAGGTTCGGCCCAAGCTGGAGCGTGCGATCCGCACGCTGGGCTGACCCTGTGCAGAAGCTGGGAGGTGTTGTCCGGTGCTGGATCTTTCGTCGTTGAAAGCGGGGCGCGAGGCCGGGCCGGAGCAGAAGGTTTACGACGTGCTCATCGTGGGCGGCGGACCGGCCGGCGCCACCGCTGCCCTCTACGCCGCCCGTTCGGGGCTGAGCACCGCGGTGCTGGACAAGTCCATCGCGGCCGGGGCGCTGGCGGTCACATCCAAGATCGCCAACTACCCCGGTATCCCCAGGGTGGTGACCGGCTTGGAGCTGCTGCAGATCATCCGGGACCAGGCGGCCGGGTTCGGGGCCGAGTTCATCACGGCCCAGGTGCTGTCCGCCGATATCCTCAGCGATCCCAAGCTGCTGCAGACCTCGGTGGGGCCCTTCGCCGGCAGGGTGGTGATCGTCGCCACGGGAAAGATGGGGCGCAAGGGCAAAATCCCCGGCGAGG
>Ga0123519_10013465_pt1 | contig 11752 bp, 9 predicted proteins | sample YelNatPaOPRAMG02_FD_87396 | JGI IMG/M metagenome (GOLD analysis project Ga0123519, IMG submission 87396) | Hot spring microbial communities from Yellowstone National Park - Yellowstone National Park OP-RAMG-02 (version 2) | ecosystem: Environmental > Aquatic > Thermal springs > Hot (42-90C) ... | reverse complement strand
TGATGCAAGTTTTCTTATAAAAATTAAAAACAGATTAATCATGCGTATAAAATAGAGCAGTAGCAGAATTGCAAATCCTCCGTAAATTAATGTAACTGAACTGAAAAATTTGGTATAAAGAAATGTTGTGATTATAAAAAAAAGAATCAGTCCTGCGCTTCTGTAAAAACATTTAATGGTTCTGCCATATACTGCGAATATTTCTCTTTGTTCACTTATTGCGCCGGTAAGAAAGGTCACAATAAGTCTGGCTGATGAAAGGAAAACAACTAATATAAAAAGAATCATCAATGTAAAATAACCTTTTGTTCTGCCAGTGCTGATGTTGAAAAAAAATAGTGCAGCGTAAGCAAAAAGGCTGATATTAATATATGATATGAGGTCAAAGAGTAATGATGAAAATCCTGATATTTTTATTGTACCTGAATCATGAGTAATTCGAAGGGTAAAGAATTTATTCAGTAATTTTATTAAATCGGAAGATGTTTTGTATGTTATCAGGTAAACAAGCAGCGAAATGAGCATTAAAGGTAACATCCAGTCAGATTTAAAGTTATCCTTTTCTATTATTATACCGTCCTTTCTTACTTCAGAAATTCTTGTTTCCCGCTCTTTGTTGAATTTTTCTGATGATTCAATAAAACCATAAGGAAAGTAAATTTTTGATTGTTCCTGCGGAATTACTGGAAAACCAGAGGAATAGTAACTAATTATATCGGCAGTAGTCTTATTACAGAATTCTGTATTTAATTCTTTCAAATAAAAATCGTCTTTTCTGTTGCTTATTGGTACTGATACGTAAAGGCTTTTAACTGGAAGATTTATTGATGTATCTACCGGCGATTTTATTAAAGTGTCACTTTTCTTTGTTACAATAGAATCCTGGTTATGTTCATTAAGATTGGTTCTCCCGGCCTGTTTGAGATTAAGTGTATCCTGTGGTATCATTTTTTACTGGCATTATTCCATATCACCGGTTCTTTTAAGACCCGGGAATCAGAAATAATCAGCTCTTGAGCCTATTATTTCAGAAAGAACATCATTTGCAAGACGGCTTGATCCGATACGGAAAAATGAAGGATTCAGCCATTCAGGTCCGAGAATTGTTTTTATTATGTTGTAATAAACCATTGCATCCTTTGATATGGCAATACCTCCTGAGGGTTTAATTCCTACCCGTATACCGGTTTCATTATAAAACACGGAAATTGCCCGGCAGATAACAAAGACAAATTCAGGTGTTGCGGAAACACTTATTTTACCAGTTGAGGTCTTGATGAAATCAGCTCCTGCGTCCATGGCAATCATTGAAGCATTGAATATCAGTTCATAACTGTTAAGAAGGCCTGTTTCAATAATAACCTTAAGGGTAGAATTTCCAATGGCACTCTTGATTTCCCTGATTTCTTCAGCTACTGTCTGATAATCATTTCCAAGAAAAGCTCCCACATTGAATATAAAATCTATTTCGTCTGCCCCGGCATCTGTTGCCATCTTGCATTCAGCTATTTTTATGCTTTTGAATGTTTGTGATGTTGGGAATCCTCCTGCGACTGCAGCAATTTTGACATTTCTTGCTTTCAGTTTTTCTTTAACAAGAGGTACGAAATTCGGGTAAACACAGATAGCTGCTACACAGGGGATATTTGTATACCTGGCGCTGAAGCTGTTAATTTTTCCTGTTAGTTGTAAGATACTGCTTTTATTGTCGGTTGTATTAAGACTTGTAAGATCTATTGCACCGAGAATATCCATCAGTGTTTTTCTGTCGTGCGTACCTGAAATACCCGTATATATCTTCTTCAAGCCTTTCTTGATTTCTCCATCGGATGGACATGATTTAAAAAGTTTTTCGTACAATTTGGTCATAGCGTAATTGATTTAGAGTCATTTAGAAAATATACAACATTGAAAAAGCCTGATGGCAATATATAATGTTTTTTGGATTTATTCAGGTTTATTTAAAATTTTATGAAATTCTGTTCAGGCTTTTGTTTCTTGCCAGTGAAGCAAAAATACCCAGTATGCAAAGAAGAGAAAATATAAAGAAACCTGTTTTCATACCCGACATAAGTCCTTTGTACGTGGCTTGAGAAATAGGCTGATTGCCAATAAACAGAGCAAGTAACATCATTGCAATTCCCATACTTGTCATCTGGCCTACCATTCTCATGGTGCCTACAATTGCTGATGCAACACCCAGATGTCTTTTTTCGACGGAACTCATTATTGCATTTGAATTAGGGGAGGAAAAAAATGCAAACCCTGTTCCTGTTATTGCAAGTAGAATAATTATGAAAACAATTGGCGTATTTTCCCTCAGAAAGCAAAGGGTAATAAGGCTGACTGCAGTAATTGACATTCCTGTGGAAGCTATGACCCCCGGATTTTTCCTGTCTGATAATTTTCCTGCGAAAGGCGAAAGAATCATCATGGTAAGAGGTTGAGAGATCATTATTAATCCTGCGCTTCTTGCATCAAGTTTATGGATGTACTGAAGATACAGGCTAATAAAGAAGCCTGTTGCTGAAGTTGCTGCATAATGTATTAAAGCTGCAATTCCGGAAAAGGCAAGTACTCTGTTGTTTAAAAATAGTTTAATATCGAAAACGGGATTTTTAACTAATTTCTCAAAAAGAATAAAAATTGTTCCGGCTATAATTCCTGAAGAAAGACATATCCAGCTGCATAAAGAGGGGAGTTTTGAAAAACCATACATAAAAAGGGCAAGAGAAATTCCATATAATACTGAACCTTTCCAATCGAATTTCTCCCCCTTTGCATCTGCCCAGTCTGTTCTTATTTTCATCGAAATTAAAATCAGAGCAATGATGCCAAAAGGAACAAGAAAAATAAAAATACTTCTCCAGCCGAATTCGCGAGTAAGAAAACCTCCGATAATCGGGCCAGCTGATAAACCAAGATATACTGCGGTTATGTTTATGCCCATTGCTCTGCCCCTTTCTCCGGGAGGAAAGACAGATGTTATGATTGCAAGGCTGGTTCCAAAAAACATTGCACCTGAAATCCCCTGAAAAATTCTCATCACAATAAGGAATGTAATATCTCTGCAGAAAATTATAAGAAAAGTCGAAAGTGTAAATAAAAAAATACCGATTGAAAAGATTTTCACCCTTCCCCTGATATCGGCAAGCTTACCCATGGGAAGCAAAAAAATAGCAGATGCAAGAATAAAGCTGCTTGCTATCCAGCCAAGGCCAACAGCACTTGTTTGGAACTCTTTTCCTATTGCCGGAAGGGCAAGATTTATTGAGGAACTTAGAAAAGGATTAAGAAAGGCCGCAAATGCAGATACCAGCAGGACAGATTTTTTAAATGATCCTTCCCGGGAATTGGCTCTATCTTTTTTCGTCATTTAGAAATCCTTGTTTTTTGTATCGATTATTATTGTAACCGGACCATCGTTTAAAAGTTCGACATCCATCATAGCCCCGAATTTTCCTGAACCTATTTTCTTCCCCAATATTGTGGAAAGCGTATCAATGAATTTTTCATACAAAGGAATCGCTTTACCGGGGTGCGCTGCCCTGATATATGAAGGTCTGTTCCCCTTTTTTGTGAGAGCATGAAGAGTAAACTGGCTCACTACCAGGATATCGCCTACGATATCTTTCACGGAAAGATTCATAACTCCCGCTGAGTCATTGAATATACGTAGATTTACTATTTTCTTGCTTAACCACTCAATATCTTCGTCTGTGTCTGCTTCTTCAAAGCCAGCAAGAACAAGCAGGCCGGGGCCGATATGTGAAATCAGCTTTCCTTCAGTTGAAACCGAAGCCTTTTTTACCCTTTGTATTACCACTCTCATATCTTATGTAAAATTTTCCCTGTCAAATATATAAACATGATTGAAAACAGGTCGTTAATTATTTGTGTATAGACTTGTTAATTCCTTCAATTTGAATCATAATTTTAATTTTATTTCGCTTTTATAGCAGATTTGATGGTGCCCGGATAAATATTTTACTCAGATGATAACAGACTGAAATCTGCAGGAATCATATATCTTTCTCTTCTACTGAAGGTACACATTTCATTATATCCGGCATCTTTTAATAATCTGTAAGCCTCATTGAAATATTCGCCGATACGTCCAGGATTATGAGCATCTGAATTCACACATACTGGTACGTTCTCCTTCTTGAATAAATGAATAAACCTGGTGTCAGGATAAAATTCTCCAAGAGGTCTGTTTTTTCCGTTTGTATTTATTTCCAGAGCTACTTCATGCTTTGACATTAGGTGGGCAAGATGCCTGTAGAAGGGTTCGGGATTGCCCTGGTACCTGTGTCCGTAGATCCTTATTAAATCACAATGAGCAATAAAGTCAAAAATACCTGAAGCCACTGCTTCAAAAACAATTTCAAAATAATGGGAAAAAAGTTCGTTAAAAGTTTTTCCTTTATAAAAATCCTCACGGCTGTCAACACTATTTTCTCCCATATAATGTATTGAGCCTATTATATAATCCACCTTAAGGGAGGAAATATAATCATATATTTCCTTTTCCTTTCCGGGATAATAATCTATTTCAAAGCCAGTACGGATTTTTATACTGTCAGTATTTTTCTTAAGACATGAAATATGATTAATATAGTCTGGAACTTTCCTGAGATCAATACACCATGTCAGGTCTGTTCTGAATATATTAAGATGTTCTGAAAAACCTATTTCTTTAAATCCATTTTTTATTGCTGCTTTAATATATTCTTCAGGAGCTGCATTTCCATCACTGTAATGAGTATGGATATGATAATCTGTAGTGTACAGCATATTAGTTAACAGACTAAAAATATTTACATGGTGCAAATATACTTTGTAAATCGATACAGGTACGTGTTTATTTTATGTGCAGCAGGTGCTATCTATTTTTTACAGGAATGGATATTTAAGAATCTTCTGAATGAATTAATGAAAATTAAAAAACAAACCAGGGAGAACGAATCACTGTAAAGATTCAGAAGAATTACAGGAATAAAGGTTTGATGACCTGACGTTAAATAGTAGTCAGAATCGTTATAAATAGCCTGGCAGTAAGAGTTAGACCGGGAAATAATAGTAATGACCGGGTAATAAAATTTTGAATTCAGCATTTATTATTAAACAATCATTGTAATTTTAACCTTATATGCCTATTTTCACATTTTCTGAATGTCAGAAAAAACATTAAAAAAAGAAAAATATGGAAAAAACTTATGTTGTTGATATCCCGCGTAGAAAATTTCTGAAGCTTGGAATAAAGGGAGGTATTATTATAGCAGCCTCTCCTTATGTGATTGAGTATCTTACCTCATGTTCCGGAAAGCATGAAATATTTCCTCCACCCGAAATAAACCGTGAAATGCTTGATAAAGTGATTGCCCATGCCCTGAAGAAGGGCGGTGATTATGCTGATGTATATGTTGAAAGCCGGACAATGAGGCAGATTTTAATGGAGGAGTCAAAATTCAAGAGCGGATTATATGGTGTCAGTCAGGGCGCGGGAGTCAGGGTTATTTCAGGGAACCGGACCGGGTATGCTTACACTGAAGAACTTGGATATGAAAAACTTATCCGTGCCGCAGAGATAGCTTCTTATGTTGCGCATAACGGAAATCAGGTAATTCCCCGGCCTGTTGCAGTGACTGAAAGGCCATCATATATTACAGTAAAAGTCCCTTTACAGGAGGTTGCAGATGAGAAACGTCTGGAAGTCATGCAAAGAGCCGACCATGCTGCCTTATCATATGACAGTCGTATAAAAATGACAATCATTGAATATAATGATGAAATAAGGTCAAGAATTATTGCAACCAGTGAAGGGGTCTACTGTAAAAACGAATTACCGCTTTTGTTTTTTATTGTACAGGTAATGAGTGATAATGGCAGTTCAAGACATATGGCCAGGGAAAGGCTGAGTTACCATTCTGGTTTTGAAATGTTTGAACTTGTGACACCAGAAGAAGTGGCCAGAAATGCTGCACGGGAGGCAATTGCAATGCTTGAAGCCAGGGATGCTCCGGCTGGAGTGATGGATGTGGTTATGCAGAACGGGTGGGGAGGTGTTCTGGTGCATGAAGCGGTTGGACATCCTCTGGAAGCTGATAATATTGCTAAGGGAATCGGAGCTTTTACCGGTAAACTGGGCAGGAAAGTTGCAAGTGATTGTTTCACTATGATTGACGACGGAACTTTGTCTAATTTCAGGGGTACAATTGATTTTGACGATGAGGGAACACCTGCACAGCGTAACGTGTTGATTGAAAATGGAGTGCTTAAAGGTTTCATGACAGATGTTTTAAGTGCCAGACAACTTGCATTGCCAAGGACAGGCAACGGAAGAAGGGAATCATTCAGATATATTCCAATTCCCAGAATGACTAACACTTATATTGAGAAAGGAAAAGATAAACCCGGAGATATTCTAGCTTCAACAAAGAAGGGATTGTATGTCCAGAGCCTGAGTGGAGGCAGTGTTAATCCGATTACCGGGGTATTTAATTTTACCTGCAGGGAAGCGTACCTTATTGAAAATGGTGAAAAGACTTTTCCTGTTAAAGGTGCTACACTGATTGGATCGTGTATGGATGTAATAACAAACATCGATGCTGTAGGTGATGACCTTGATTTTGGTCCGGGTATATGCGGAAAAGGCCAATCAGCTGAAGTTACTGCCGGACAACCTACTGTTAGAATAAGAGGGATAAACGTTGGAGGTACAAGAGGTTGAAATTTAAAAAAATACAATTATGAATTATACAAATCTTGTTGAAAAACTGCTTAAAAAATGTATTAAGCTTGGTGCAGATGCTGCTGAGGTATATTTTCAGTCAATCAGAAATCTTTCTATACAGATTCTGAATTCGGAAATAGAAACTATTGAAGAAGCCTCATCACAGGGGGTTGGTTTCAGGGTTTTTACAGGAAACAGGATGGGCTTCAGCCATTGCAATAATTTTTCAGACAGATCAGTTGAGGAGGCAATTTTAAAAGCAATTGAATTTGCCAGACTTGCATCTCCTGATGAATATAATGTTCTGACTGATGATAAAACAGTTTCTGAAGTAACCGGATTATACGACAAGGATATGTCAGCTATTCCGGTTGACAGCAAAATAAAAATGGCAATTGAACTTGAAAAAGCAGCTTTGAAGGATCAGAGAATTACAAAAAGTTCTGGTTCATCCTACAGGGAAAAGGAAATGGAAATTTATATCGTCAATTCAAACGGGATAATGAAGAACTATAAAACAACATCCTGTTCTCTTGGTGTTAGTGTGGTGTCTGAAAAGGGTGAGCAGAAAACCACAGGCGGGGAAAGTTGTTCGCGTATCTATTTCGAAGATCTTCTCCCGGTTGAAGAAATTGCAGCTGTTGCTGCGCGGAAAGCATTTGAAATGCTCGATCCGGTTATGGTCAACACACAGAGAGGGGCCGTTATTTTTGATTCTGATGCTGGCAGGGCCTTGCTTGGAGGAATTATTACGGCAGTTAACGGGGAACGTGTTCTTCAGGGAGCAAGTTTTCTGCGCAATTCACTTGGAGAAAAAATTGCATCACCATTTCTGACGATAATTGACGATGGGACAAGGCCAAAAGGACTTGCCAGCTGCCCTTTTGACGGGGAAGGAGTTCCAACCAGGAAGAATATTATTGTCGAAAATGGAATTCTGAAAAGTTTTCTTTATAACCTGAAGGCAGCAAAGAGGGCAGGAGTAAAAAGTACAGGAAATGCTTCAAGATCAGGCTTCAGCAGTCTGCCCGGAATAGGAGCGCATAATGTTTATGTTCCTGAAGGGAAAAATTTAAAGAACGAAATTATTGCCGCTACCCGCAAAGGTTTTCTTGTAAAAGAAATAACTGGTTATGGAATTGATCCTGTAAGCGGGAATTTCAGTGGAGGGGCTTCAGGTTTATGGATTGAAAACGGAGAAATAGTTCATCCGGTAAGAGGATTAACAATAGCAGGCAGAGCTGATGAGATCCTGAATGCAATTGATATGATTGGCAATGATCTGGATATAAACCGAACTTTTGCCACACCTACTTTCAGGGTTGCAGAAATGCAGATTGGAGGGAAATAGTATTTAAAACTATCAGGAACCCAGAATATCTTTAAGGGCGTCGGATACTGATTTAAAATTAAAATCGAAACCTGCCGAAATTATTTTTGAAGAGGAGACCCTGCTTCCTTCAAGTAATATCGCAGACATGGAGCCCAATGCTGTTTTTAGTACAAATGATGGAACATGCGGAAAAAATCCTTTTTTACCCATAACAGAAGCAAGAGCTTGCATAAATGATTCCTGAGTTAAATAACCGGGAGCACAGGCATTATATGCACCCTTTATATTGCTGTCCTCAATAGCTTTAAGATAAATCAGACAAAGATCTCGGATATGAATCCACGGGATGTATTGTTTCCCGTTGCCCAAAACCGGAAAAATCCCCCACCTGGCAAGAGGAAGGAGTTTTTTTAACAATCCGTCATTCTTTTCAAGCACTACGGCTGTCCTTATTTTAACTGTGCGTATGCCACTCTGGCAGAAAAGATCTGCTGCCGCTTCCCATTGTTTGCATAAATTACCTGTAAAATCTTTTGCAGCAGGATAATCTTCGGTAAAAACAGTTTCGGATGTTTTAGTCCCGTAATAGCCTACTGCTGAAGCTGAAATAAATCCTTTAATTTTGATATTGTTTTTAATAAGAATATCATGAAGGAAATTAGCCGATTCCACCCTGCTTGAAATTAGTTCCTCTCTTCTCTTTTTTGTCCATCGTTTTTCCCCGAGGTTTGCTCCTGCAAGGTGAACGATGTAATCTACCCCTTCAATTATTTCAGGATTCAATATTTTTTCTGAAGGATTCCATCTGTAAACTCTTACTTTACCAAAAAGGTTAGCTTTTCTTGAAAGATGAGAAACGGAATATCCTTTTTCCAGCAGCAGGGAAGTGAGATGGCGGCCAATTAATCCACTACCTCCTGTGATTAGTATTTTGGCTTTGTCAGCGTTAGCAACACTATCGGGATCTTTCATTTTCTTTTTGATGAAAATATAAGAATTAAACCTGAAAAATGTATTAAATATTTTTAACTATTATCAGGTATTTGTAATAAAATGAAATTGTTTTTACTTTAGCGGTTTGGAAAAATAATAATTAACATAAAAAACTTAATCTATGGCAAACATAAAAACTAAACGAGGAGTTATTGGCATCCTTACAGGAGGAGGGGATGTTCCGGGATTGAATCCTGCAATACGGGCTGTTACAATCAGAGCAAACCGTGAAGGATTTAAAGTGATAGGGCTGAAAAGGGGCTGGGCTGGCCTGACCGAGATTATAAGGGACAGTAAAGCCGATAACAGCCGTTGTTACCAGGTGCTTACAAACGAAATTGTGAATAAAGCAGGACGTACAGGAGGTACATTTTTGCATACCTCCAGAACCCGGCCGAGCCATATGTCAAGGAATGATGTACCGGAACATCTTAAAAGTACATATAATGCCGATATGAATGATCTGACACCTGAAGTTCTGAAAAACCTTGAATGGCTAGGGATTGATTATCTTATACCAATTGGTGGAGATGATACATTAAGCTATGCAGTTCATCTTTATACGAAAGGAGTGAAAGTTGTTGCAATACCGAAAACAATGGATAACGATGTTCCGGGAACAGATTACTGCATTGGTTTCAGCACATGTGTGACTCGAACCATTAACATGACAAATTACCTGAGAACATGTGCCGGCTCGCATGAAAGAATCCTGGTTATAGAAGTTTTCGGCAGGTACGCAGGATTCACATCAATTCTTCCGACAATGGCAGGTGCTGCTAACCGATGTGTCATTCCGGAATATAAATTTGATATAGAGCACCTTACAAAACTTCTTGTTGATGACAGGAATGAGAATCCAAGCAGGTATTCAATAGTACTGGTATCAGAGGGCGCCATGTTTAAAGGAGGTGAAATGGTATTTGCAAATCAGGAGAAGGACGCATACGGACACGCAAAGCTTGGAGGTATTGGAGACCTGGTTTCAGCACGGATAAAAGAACTTTCGCCGAAATTCAACAATGGAAAGACTATAAATATTATTAATCAGAAACTTGGTTATCTGGTGAGATCTGGAGATCCTGACGCTGTGGATTCTATTGTCCCGATGGCTTTTGGCAATCTGGCCCTTGATCTGATTTTGAGAGGGATTCATGGCAGACTGGTCGTTCTGAGAAATGGAAGATACGATAATGCTCCAATTGATATTGTTACTTCACAGAAAAAATTTGTGAATGTGGAGGAATATTACAATACTGAACGCCTGAGACCGCATTACCATAGCTTTGAGATGAAACCTTTCTTCCTGATGGCGGCTGAAGGTTAAAGAAAATGTACAAAATATAAGGGGTCTGAGTATGTTGCAGGCCCCTTTTTTGTTCGGTTAAATGTGAAAATTTAGCAGACTGACGCAGTAAATTTCTGCATAAAGTAACCAGAATACCGGAAGTTAATGTAAACCCGTAAAAATGTCAATTAATATATTGAATTTTAATACTTTTAGTTACATTTGAAATAAAATTAATAAATTGGAAACAGGAGTTGTAGTAAAGTCAACGGGAAGCCGCTATAAAGTAATGACCCTTGATTGCAGAAACATTGAGTGTATTATTAAAGGGAAGTTCAGAATAAAAGATATTCAAACCACTAATCCTGTCGCAGTAGGCGACAGGGTAAAATTTTCTTTATTACCCGGGAAGAAAATAGGAATTATATCGGAAATTGAAGAGAGGAAAAATTATATTATAAGAAAAGCTTCAAACTTTTCGAAAAAATACCACATCATAGCTACTAACATCGACCAGGTTTTCCTGATGGTAACCATACGTATGCCGAAAACACTGCAGGAGTTCATTGACAGGTTTCTGGTGACAGCAGAAGCCTACCGAATCAAAAGTGCTATTATTTTCAACAAGATTGATATTTACAATAAAGAAGACATTGTAAAAATGAATTACCTTGCTTCACTTTATAAAGGAATCGGATATGATTGTTATTGTATTTCAGTAAAGACCAGAGAAAATATTGATCTAATAAAGGAAGATATGAAAGACAAAGTAAATATGGTAGCGGGTAACTCTGGAGTGGGTAAAAGTTCGCTGTTAAACTTTCTTAATCCTTCACTGAATATTAAAACCGATGAGTTATCGCCTTATCACGAACAGGGGAAACATGTTACAACTTTTCCTGAAATGCATCCACTGCCATTTGGAGGGTATGTTATTGATACACCGGGGTTAAGAGGATTCGGAATTATTGATATGGACAGAAATGAAGTTTACCATTTTTTCCCTGAAATATTCAGGAAATCAAAAGAATGCAGATTTTACAATTGTTTACATATTAATGAACCGGGTTGTGCGGTTATACCTGCTGTTGAATCAGGGGAGATAGACATAATGAGATATCGAAGTTACCTTAATATTCTTGATGACGAAAACCGGAAATACAGGTAATTTTTAAGTATTTTATGCCAGATTAAACTGAAAATACTGAACAATGAAAAAAGTCCTAGTAATTGCTGAAGCAGTCTTGTTATCAATTTTGCTTATTAATTTCTTTTATTACAGAAATCTGTACCGCAATCAGATAAGTTATATGATTGAATTGCTAGACAGGCAGGTACGAATTGTTGGTCTTGAAGTGGACAGCATAAATTATGCTTTTACAAGTGACCTCGAGCAAATAAC
>Ga0123519_10013463_pt1 | contig 11753 bp, 8 predicted proteins | sample YelNatPaOPRAMG02_FD_87396 | JGI IMG/M metagenome (GOLD analysis project Ga0123519, IMG submission 87396) | Hot spring microbial communities from Yellowstone National Park - Yellowstone National Park OP-RAMG-02 (version 2) | ecosystem: Environmental > Aquatic > Thermal springs > Hot (42-90C) ... | reverse complement strand
GGCCAGGCCGCGCTGGAAGAGGTCAGCAAGGTGTGCGTCGAGGTCGTGGCTTCTCACGGGGTCTCCCCTTTCGGCGCCCACTGGGACAGGTGCTGGGCGAGGACGCCGCGGCACTCGGCGAGACGGCGCCGGACGGTGCCCTCGGGCAGGCCGAGGGCCTCGCCGATTTCCCGGCTGTTCATCTCCTCGAGGTACCGCATGGTGACGATCTCCCGGTCGTGTCCGTCCAGGGTTTTCAGGGCGTGCTGGAGGTCGGCGCGCAGGTCGGCCCTGTCGCTTTCCGGCTCGGGCAAGGGCTCCCGCCACACGGCGTCGGCCCTCTGGCGGCGCCAGACGTCTGTTGCGAGGTTGCGGAGAGTTCGCACGAGCCAGGCGCGCTGGGCGGGGGGTTCGGCCCGGGAGAGCCGGCCGAAGTGCTGCCAGGCCCGCAGGAAGGTCTCCTGGGTGAGGTCTTCGGCCTCGGCTGCGTTTCTGGCTCTCGCCAGCGCGTAGATCAGCCGCACGTTCGCCCGGTAGAACGCCTCGAAATCGCTCATCGCATCCCGCTGATAGAAACGCATGGGCCGCCCGAAGTGTTCGCGACACGGCGCCACGGCGGGGGGTTCGTCGGTACTTTCGCCGACCCTCTGAGGGGCCAGAGCGCCTGGGGGAGAGGAAGCCGGCCGGGGGAGCCGAAGCGAGGGTTGCGAGCAGCCGTGAGGAGGTGTGAGCATGAAAGTGGGCCTGTATACCGTGAGCTTCTCGGGGGCATGGTACGAGGGGCCGGGGCTACCGCTGGAGGAGATTTTCCGCCGGGCGAAGGACATGGGCTTCCAGGGGGTGGAGATCGGGGCAAAGCGGCCGCAGGCGAGCCCGATGGACCTGGACGCGAAGGCGAGGGAGCGGATCCGCAAGCAGGCGGCGGACCTGGGCCTGGAGATCCCTGCGGTGGCGGGATACAGCAATTTCGCGAGCCCGATTCTGGAGCAGCGTGAGAACGAGCTGCTGATGGCGAGGGAGCAGATCAAGCTGGCGCGAGACCTGGGGGCGCCGATTCTGCGGGTGTTCGCGGCCTGGCGGGGTGTGACGGAGCGGAATGGGAACGCGCTGTACGAGATGACGCGCTGGTACTGGGACCACGGGTATCCGGACGTGACGCCGCTGGACCGGTGGCGATGGGTGAAGGAGTGCCTGAAGGAGGTGGCGGACTTCGCGGGCGAGCTGGGGGTGACGCTGGCGCTGCAGAACCACGAGCCGGTGATCCGCAGCCACTGGGACATGTTGGATCTCATCCGGGAGGTGAACTCGCCGGCGCTGAAGGCGTGCCTGGACTGCCCACTGCTGACGCGGCAGGACGACGCGTACGTGAGGGAGGCGGTGCGGGCGACAGGGGAGCTACAGGTGCATTCGCACTACGGCGGAGAGTTCGAGGAGGTGAACGGGGAGGCGAAGCAGCGGGAGATCCGGTTTTCCCGCCGCGGTCTGTTCAACTACCCGGCGTTCGTGAAGGCGCTGAAGGAGATCGGCTATCGCGGGTATCTGTGCTATGAATTCTGCCACCCGTGCCTGGGGGAGAACCACGAGCTGCTGGGAGTGGAGGCGGTAGCGGAGCAGGTGCAGCTTGCGCAGCGGTACATGCAGAAGCTCGTGGCCTAGCCGGGAATCGGAAGCGGGGGGCCGGGGCCGGCGCGGGTGAGCTTCGGCGAGCGGCCCCGCTGCGCGAGTCTGCGCGGTCTGACAGACGGATGCAGGGCGCGTGGAGCACGCGACCGAGGGCGACATCAGCCGGACGATCTAGCACGCGCCGCCGGGGATGGTCACCACCTTCCATCGCACTCAGGTCGGCCGGGTCCGCGACGACGAGAGCGAGTGTGCGTTCGAGCAAAGGGTGCGCGCGATCGCGGATCGCGGGCCCTGTTGAGGGCGCGGCGCCGCCAGGCTATGAGCCGTCGAGCCTGGAGGTGCAGAACGGGCACCGCACGGCGTTGAGGGGGATCTCGGAGGCGCAGTACGGGCAGATCTTGGTGGTCGGCGCGACCGCGGGCACCTCCTGGGCACGCTTGAGGCGGTTCACCGAGCGCACCACGAGAAAGACGGCGGCGGCCACGATGAGGAAGGTGGCGATGGTGTTGATGAAGGCGCCATAGTTGAGGGTGACCGCGCCCGCGCCCTTTGCGCTTGCGAGCGACGCGTAGGGCCCCCCTGGGTGACCGGCCTTGAGCACGATGAACAGGTTGGAGAAGTCGACCCTTCCCAACAGCAGGCCGATGGGCGGCATGATCACGTCCTCGACGAGCGACTTGACGACGGTGGCGAAGGCGGCGCCGATGACGATGCCGACGGCCATGTCCACGACGTTGCCCCTCATGGCGAACTCCCGGAATTCCCTGAGCATGTGCATGCCCTCCCGGTGGTGGTCGCTGGCCGGCCGAAGGGGCTTGGCTGCAGGGCCGGCGCCGGAGTCTGTTTGCACTCGCGCGCCTGACCTCCTGCACCCTTGGACGGCGAGGCCGCCCCTGGTCGGGGCTGGCTGGATGTGCTACAATGCGCGCCCTGTGGGGGAGTGAGGAGATGTGCATGGTGGTGAAGCTTCTGGTGGGCGCCGCGGCGTGCGCGGCGGCGTTTGCGGCTGCGCAGGGCTGCCCGCCGCGAGAGGAGGGGGAGCGCGCGGCATTCCTGGGCCGGCTCGAGGGCTGGGACTATGCGCCGGCCATGCAAGAGGTCGCCCGGAGGTTCACGGGGGTGGAGGGCGTGGTGCTGCACCTGGGGGATTCGATCACATATGCGAGCCCTTACACGGCGTGGGCGCGGCGCGGCCGCGGCAAGACGGCGCGGGACGAGGAGGTGCTGCGCTGGAGCCACTGCGGGGAGCACAACCATCTGGACGGATGGTACCTCGCGAGCCAGGAGGCCGAAGGGGGCCGCGGCAGCTACACGGCGGCGAGCGGGATCCGGGCGGACCAGTTCATCGCCGGCGGGTATGCGGGGCTTCCGCCGCTGGCAAAGATGATCCAGATGTACAACCCCCAGGTGGCGATCGTGATGCTGGGAACGAATGACGCGTGGCAGAGGCGCCCGGCGCGCGACTACGCCGCCGACATGGCGAGGATCGTGGACGCGCTGCTCGCGAACGGGACGGTTGTGATCCTGAGCACCACGCCGCCGCTGGCCGCGCTGCCGGGCGCGGCCGAGGAGTACAACGACCGGCTTTGGGAGCTGGCGGCGGAGCGCCGGCTGCCGGTGATCGACTTCTATGGGGAGATCCTCGCGCGGCGGCCCGGGGACACCTGGAACGGAACGCTGCTGGGGAAGGATGATCCGCACCCGACCGCGACGCGCGCGGGGGTGACGCCGGAGTCGGAGCCGAAGCCGGAGAACCTGCGCGAGAGCGGCTACCTGCTGCGGGGGTGGCTGTCAGTTCAGAAGCTCGCGCAGGTGAAGGAGCGGGTGATCGACGCGGTGCGGCGGTGAAGGGAGGCCTGGGCGGGCGCGGGGGCGGGCGCGGCGGAGGGGTTGCAGGCCGGGGCGGTGAAGAAGAGGCCCAGGAGCAGGGCTGATGGAGAGGCCGAGTCGAGTTCGCCGCCCGTGGCCCGCGATCGTGCTTGCGGCGCTGTTGTGTTCCGCGAGCGGGCTAGCGTGCGGTCATGCGGGGCTCACAAGTGCAAGGGAGGGTAGTATGCCGAACAGCAAGCCGTACCCGCGCATCGCGATGTTCTGGGCGCCGGTGCGAGGCGACCGGTCGCCATCGGGGTATGCGCGCCATGATCTGATCGTGGTGTCGCCCGGGCAGATCGGGATGGAGCCGGACGCCGAGCCCAGCGGGCTGGCCGACGGGTATACGCCGGAGTCGGTGGAGGTGGGAAAGCGGTGGCTCTCGGAGGTGAGGCGGGAGAACCCTGGCACCATCATCTTCGCCGCGATCGACTTCTACGAATACGGGGACGACGCGCTTCCTGAGGACCACCCGTGGTGGCTGCGCAAGAACGGGGAGAGGGAGCAGTTCTGGCCGGGCACGCACCGCATGGACTGGTACAATCCCGACTACCGCGCGCACGTGGTGCGGCAGACGCTGGCGGCGAAGGCGGCCGGGTTCGACGGGGCGTTCTATGACAACCTGCGGGACGAGCCGGAGCCGTGGATAAAGCTGCTGACGGCGGTGCGGGAGCAGGCGGGGGAGGACTTCCCGATCATCGCCAACGTGGGCTACGCGACGGGCGAGTATCAGTGGGTCGCGCCGTACCTGAACGGGTTCATGTATGAGTCGGGCTGGAGCCATCGGCGCGCGGGGGACTGGGACGAGTGCATCGCCGCGTTTCAGAAGAACCAGGAGCTGCACCGCAGGCCGACCTACAGCATCATCGAGCGCTTCGAGACCATCAGGGATCGCGCGGGCTGGCCCAACGACCCGAGGAAGGGGCAGCCGATTCCGCGCGACCCGCAGGCCCGGCGGTGGACGATGTGCTACGCGCTGACCATCGGCGATTTCTACTACCTGTTCAGTGACAGCACGAGCCACCAGCACGACTGGTATCCGGAGTACGATGTGAAGATCGGGTTTCCGAAGAAGCCCGGCGAGCGCGTGAACGCGTTCGTGTGGCAGCGGGAATATGACAAGGCTCTGGTGGTCGTGAACCTTCCGGGCGCCCCGGGGGCGCACGAGGTGGAGCTAGACCGGGAAGCGAAGGACTCGCTGACGGGGGAGACCGGCAGGCATTTCACGATCCCGCCGGGGGACGGCCGGATTCTCGTGTACGGGGGATGAGAGGCCGGCGCCGGGGGACTCAGGCGGCCGCCCCCGTGGCCCGGGCGAGTTCTAGCCGGGCTCTGGCGCGTCCTGGGCCTGGTCGGGTTCGACGATCTCCTCGGTGATGTTGGCGTTCTGGACGAGGAGGTCGATGACCTTGCGGTGGTAGATGCGGGTGGCGAGGCGGCTGAGCTGGCCGGACTCGGCCAACTGCTTCTCGAGGGTGCGCTCGTCGACGCCTCGCAGCTGGGCCTCGTGCTGGAGCTCCTGGCGGAGGTCCTCGTCGGTGACGGTGACGCCCTCGCGCTCGCCGATCTCCTCGAGGACCAGCGCCTGACGTGTAGCGAGGCGGGCGTCGGCCTCGAGGTCGGCTCGCCAATCTTCGAAGGAGCGGCCGATTTCGCGCAGGTGCTGGTGGAGCGTGAGGTGGCGGCGCTCGAGCTCCTCCTGGATCTGGTCGATGCGGCGGTCGACCTCCCTGCCGACGATGGCCTGGGGGACATCGAGGGAGGCGGACTCGGTGACCTGGCGGAGCAGCTCGTCGCGCAGATCGCCCTCGGCGATGTCGCGGGCGAGGGCCTCCAGGTTGGCGCGGACGCGCGCGCGGAGCCCCTCGAGGTTCTCCACGCCGGTGAAGCGGCGGGCGTAGTCGTCATCGAGGGGCGGAAGCTGGCGGCGGCGCGCCTGCTTGACGGTGACTGTGAAGTGCGCGGTCTTGCCGGCCAGCGAGGGATCGGAGTGGTCGGGCGGATAGGAGACGTCGAACTCGCGCGCCTCGCCGATGCGCGCGCCCGGAAGGATGTCATTGAGCTGGGGGAAGAGCTGGTCGGCGCCGACCTCGAGGGGATAGCCGGAAGCGCTGCCGTCCTCACGGCGCTGGCCGTCGACGAACATGTCGTAGTCTACGATGACGAGGTCGCCTTTCTCGACAGCAGCGTCCTCGGGCAGCTCAACGTACTCGGCCTGGCGGGCCCGGCTGTTCTCGATGGTGCGGTCGACCTGCTCGTCGGTGACGCGGGAGATCCGGCGGGTGGCGGAAAGGCCTTTGTACTGACCGAGCGTGATCTCGGGCTGGCGGGTGACGGTGGCGGTGAAAGCGAGCGCGCCGTCGTCGGTAAGGCTGGGGTCCTCGATGCGGGCGCGGTCAAGCGGCTTGATCTGGGCCTTCTCGAGGGCTTCGTCGTAGGCGTCGGAGAGCAGGGCGTCGACGATCTGCTCCTTGAGAGCCTCCTGGTCGATGTAGCGCTCGACTATGGCGCGGGGGGCCTTGCCCCGGCGGAAGCCGGGGATGCTGGTGCGCCGTGCGAAGGCTTCCACGAGCTGGTCCTTGACCCGGCTGACCTGGTCAGCGGGGACGCGGACGCTAAGCTTGACCTGTCCGCCGTCGAGGGGCTCGACCTCGACCTCCACAGCTAGCTTCGACTTGGCCGGCGTGGTCACCGACAATGCTCCTTTGCTGCACAGCACGAGACGAAACGAGGACCTCGCCCACGTCCTGGGAGGCGAGGTCTGCCAGAGACGATTCCGGCCCGAGGGCCGTTCTGACTCACGCTGACTGGTGGGTGGAGCGGGAGAAGGGACTTGAACCCTCGACCCTCACCTTGGCAAGGTGACGCTCTACCACTGAGCTACTCCCGCCCCTGCTGCCCGAGGGCGACAGGCGGCGCCGACGCGGCAGCTTCGCACAAGGATTCTATGACGAGACGATGTTCGTTGTCAAGGCTGTGCGAGACGCGGCCTTCGGCGGGCGGGGCCGCAAGATGGCCGAACATCGGCGCAGGACGACGGGCAGCGCGCCTAAAAAACCCAGGGCCGGTGTGGAATACACCAAGCGGTGATCTCGAGGGCGGCGGAACCCTCGAACGAGTCGACGCAGGGGCGCTGTCGCGCCTTCAATGAGGGAGGGCGCCGTCGCAGGTGAACCTACCCCGCCTGGCCGATCTCCGGGCACGGGGCGTCGGCTTCGGCGGGGTAGGCGCATTTCGGATCACAGAACGACAGCGTCCGGGGCCGCTTGTCGGCCAAGCCGGCCTGTCTCGCGCGGCGGCCGCGGCACACACCGTGCCTCGCTCATCCTCGACCCTGTCCTTATTTTGAGCTACCCAGAGTGACAAGTCGTGTAACATCGCGCAAAGGCCCCGCCAAATGTCACATGTCGCGATGGGCCGCGGTGGATATCGCGGTGGGAAATGTGTGAAGCGGGGCGGGTTTTCCACAGGCCGGCGGGTCAGAGGGCCTGGCGGGCGGGGCGCGGCGAGTGGTGCCGCGGCGCGGCGAGTGGCGGGTCCTTACGCCTCGCGCGGCTGTGCGGAGGTCAGCGCTCCAGGTCGAAGGCCCGCGCGACGTAGACGGCCATCTGATCGCGGGAGCAGAGGTACTCGGGGTGATAGAGGGCGTCGGGGTAGCCGTGGGCGATGTCGTGGGCGACGATGTACTCGACATACCTGTGGCACCAGGCCCAGTCGTTCTGGGAGGTGACGTCGGCAAAAGTGGGGTCAGGGGGAGGGGTATAGCCGGGGAGGTCGGGGCGATCGGCCGGCGGGGCAATGGCGCGGGCGATGAAGACGGCCATCTGGCCGCGGTCGACGACGGCGCTCGGGCGGTACTTGCCGTCGTCGTAGCCGTGGACGATGTCGCTGTCGGCGACGTACTCGATGTAGCGGAAAGCCCAGTGGTCGGTCGGGACGTCGGGGAATCTCGCGGTAGTCGGCGCGGGGGGCACGTTGTTCTCCCCGCCGGCCAGGCCGCGCGCGATGAACACGGCCATCTGGTCGCGGGTGACCGCGACGGCGGGGCGGTAGGTCAGGTTTGGGTATCCGGCGACGATGGCGGCGTCGACGCAGGCGATGATCTGGTCGAAGGCCCAGTGATCCCAGGGCACATCGGTGAAGGGGGTCGCGTGCGCCAGCCAGCCGAGCGCCGGTATGGTTGCGCCGTTGGGGAGCTGCTGGGGGTGATCGGCGAAGTTGGCGACGACGGAGATGCGGGAGGACCAGTTGGTGCGCTGGAGGGTGTGGTCGTCGGTGAGGAACTCGTGTGAGAGCATCTCATCGTAGCCGAGGCGGCGGGCCAGCGGGCACACGTTCTGGTAGGTCTGGACGAAGCGGTTCTTGTGCTGGTTCCAGACATCCGGGCTGAGCATGAACAGCGGAGGCGTGCCGTAGAGGGCGTTGATGAGGTCGCGCTGATCCCAGACCTCGGGCGCCTTATTCGTGGAGTCGCCCCAATACCACCCGGCGACCGTGCAGTCGTGGTAGACCAACTCCCACAGGGGCACGCGGTAATAGGGGCCGACCTGGTACTTGAGGAAGTCCTCCGTTGGCTCCTTATAGTCGATCATCGTGTAGCCGGCGTCTGGGAGCCTATAGGGCCCGAGGGAGAGCATGCCCTCGAAGTAGTGCAGGAAGGGGACGGAGGCGTCGATGCCGGTCTCGCTTCCGGTGACGAGCCCCATGGTCTCGGAGCAGAAGCGGAGCAGCTCCATTTTCCAGTAGCGGTCCTGGCTGCGGGTGGTGGGGTGATCGGGGTTATAGCACTCGCGCCAGGGAGAGGCGGTGGTGGTGTCGATGAAGCGGCAGCGGTAGGGAGTGGTGGCGAGCTCGGCGGGGATGTTGGCCTGGGCGTGCTCGAGGCCCCTGGGCGAGCAGATGACTCCGCCGGGGTAGAGGGTGTCGCCGTCGCGTATGACCCACCCCTGCATGATGCTGCCGTCGGGGTTCCAGACAAGGTCCTCGGGCCAGCCCTCGTGGGGGGCCCAGCTGGGTGCGTCCGGGGGCCAGACGTCCTGGTAGATGTCGTAGCGGCTGGTGAGCACGCCCGGGCGCGCGTTCAGCGCGGCGACGGTCTGGGCCGAGCTTCCCTCGCTGTAGAGGATGCGCTGAATGCCCAGAGACTGCATCTCGTCGACGAGGGCGAACGGATCGGTGTTGCCATACCACGTGGGCGCCCAGACGTTGACGGCGCCGATGAGGAGGTCGACATTGGGGTTCTCAGCGAGCTTGTCGCGGAGCGACTTGTAGAGGCCAACCTCCTTGGCGTATTGGCGGTAGCGCTTGGCCTGCGCGACGTAGCCGCCGGAGTCGAGGAAGGCGTAGGTGATCTGGCGATCGTAGCCGATCTCCGACCGGGAGGGCTGCCAGATGGGCCAGGCGCACAGGAGGGTGTTGCCGCCCTCCGGGGGGCGGTCCAGGGCGACGCGCATGTCATCGGGGGTTTCGATGATGGCGATGACGCCGGGGCCATCCTGGCCGGCGCACTGCCCGAACCAGGCCATGCAGATGCCGTGGCCGGAGTAGCCGACGAGCCAGAGGTCGGAGGGGTTCACGGTGTCGTCGTCGACGGGGTAGGTGATGCCCTCGTTCAAGGGGATGACGAGGAGATCGCCGGGCGCGGTGAGGAAGGGGCCGGGATAGGCGAGGTCGTCCATGGGGCCGGAGCCGCGGATGCGGCAGCGGACCTCGGCCGCGCCGGTTGGGGTCTGGAGGTCGAGGTCGAAGTGCAGGTCAGAGGCGGGCTGCCACATGTGTGCGGTGAGGCCGCGGCCGTCGGTGCGCGGCTGGGCGCCGAGCACAACGGGAAGCTCGGAGAGAGCGAGCTGGCGGTAGGTGCGGCCGGTGCGGTGGTCGGTCGCGGCGAAGGTGGCGGTGCCGGTGTTGAAGACGACGTCGATGACGCCGCTGCCGAAGGGGATATCCACCGCGGGGCCGCGGATGTCGATGAGGTTTCCCTCTTTGACAAGGGAGACGTCGTCGAACCACATGTCGCCCGGCCCCCAGCCGATGATGCGCAGCTGGATGGTCGCGCAGCCCTCGGGAGTGACGAAGTGGGTGCGGACCTGCTGCCAGTCGTGGGTGCCGGAGGTGCTGGCCGGGCCGAAGATCCAGTCGAGGACCTGGCCGGCGGAGTCACGGGTGACGACGCTGAAGTTGGCGCTGCCGGCGACGCCGTCGCACTTGATCCAGCCGGAGAGCTCAAAGATGTCGCCGGCCTGCACGGGCAGGATTGCGGTCTGCCACATGGCCCAGTCCTGGGATCCGGTGTGGATGACCTCGAGGCAGTAGGAGCCGGTGTGGCCCGGAGCGACGCGCGCGGCGGTCCCGGCGTCCGGCTCCCGCGTCCAGAGGCCGCCCCAGCCGTCGGAGAGGTCATTCTCGAAGCCGGGGTTGACGGCGAGGTTGCCGGACTGCGCGTGCAGGAGCGCGGGGCAGGCGAGGAGGGCGAGGCAGGCGACGGCGGACAGGACTCTCATCGCGACCCCCCGGAGAAAGGTCTGCGGTGGGGGTTCGCCCTGGAGGCGGGAGGGTCCTGCCGGTGGTGGGCGAGGGGAGACTCGAACTCCCACGGCGTCTCCGCCACAGGATTCTAAGTCCTGCGCGTCTGCCAGTTCCGCCACTCGCCCGCGCCCAGCAGAGCCACCGCAGACATGATAGGGAGTGCGAGCGCGGCTCGTCAAGCCGCGAGGCCGCCGGCCGCGGCGCGCCCGCTTGCCCCGCGAGCAGCTCCGCGGACGGGGCTAGATGTATTCGAAGCCGATGAGCGGCAGGGGGAGGGGGAATACGGAAGCAAGGACCCGGCCGAGGTCGCCTTCGACAGCGGGGCGGTTCGGGCCGCCCAGGACAAGCGGCGCCGCCTCCGACAGGCCCAGCGACAGGGTTTGCTCGCCACAGGTGAAGCGGCACGTCTCGCCCTCCTGCGCGAACGACAGCCGATCGAGGTCGGACTCGGGCAGACGCGCGGCCAGGTAGGGCCGAAGCTCCAGCATCAGGCCGGGCAGGTCGAGCAGGCGGACGGTGTGGTGCGGCAGGGGGCGCGGGCGAAGCTCGGCGCCGAGGCGGCCGACGAGGTAGGCGAGATCGCGGTCCCACGCGGGAAAGGCGAGTTCGACCGCGGAGTAGGAGCCGCCCTGCGCGATGGCCGGGAGCGCGTCGACCAGGGCGGCCCTCGATCCGGCGTACTCGGCCAGCGCGGGAGTGGGCTTCTGTCCCTCGGCCACGAAGCCAGTGACGAAGGCGGCGTAGGCGAGCGCGCGCCCGGCCGACTCAATAAGCCAGATTTGGTGGCGGTTGCAGTCCCACCAGAAGCAGGTTTCCTGGAGGAAGTTGAGGCGACGCCGGAACCGGACGGGCTCGGCCTGATAGAGGGGCGCGAGCAAGGGCCAGGCGTCGGGCTGGACGCGGCGGACGGAGAGGGACGGGGGCGCGGGCGGGAGGACAGCGGGATCGAGGCGGGCGTCGAGGAAGTCGCCGGCATGGACGCAGTGGTTGCGGCGGTAGAGGCTGCGGTCGCCGGAGACGAACAGGAGGCGGGCGCCGGCGTCCGTCATGTCTTTGAGGCACCGCTGGAGGATGGCTCCGGCGAAGCCCTGGTTGCGGCGGTCGGCGCGCGTGCAGACGCAGCCGATGCTGGCCGTCTTGAAGCGGCAGCCATAGGCGTCGATGTCGTGGAAGAGCATCTGGATATTGGAGACCGGACGGCCGTCCTCGACGATGATGCGGGCGTCGCGGCGGTGCAGGCGGCGGCGAATGCCGTCGTGTAGGTACTCCTGGGAGTAGAGACGCGGGAAGTAGTCCCAGATTTCGCACAGCAGGTCCAGCAGCGAGTCGAGTTCGTCGGCGCGGGGAGCCCGCGGGCCATCCATGGGCGTACCTCCGAGTGGTCTCAGGGAGTGAGGAGGTGATCCTCACCGCGGTAATTCGGCGCGCTGGGGGGTGCGTCCTCTGGGAGAGGGAGACGGCGGGCGGGGCCGGAAGACATACAGTTGCGGCGCGTCTGGGCGCGCGGGTGAGAGTGTGAGTGAGCTGCTGGCTGAAGAGGGCGCGCTCGAGGCGCGGCCGTCGATGGCGGTGGGCCGGGTGACCGGCGCGGCCGCGGCCTTGGCCGCGGGAGTGGCTGCGCTGTGGGGGACGAATCCGGCGGCGCTGAAGGTGGCGATGCGGGAGGTGCCTCCCATTGGGGCGGCGGGGGAACGATTTGCGATTGCGGCCGTCGGGGTGTACCTGGTGTGCCGGGCGACGGGGGTGCGGGCGTGGCC
>Ga0123519_10013462_pt1 | contig 11753 bp, 7 predicted proteins | sample YelNatPaOPRAMG02_FD_87396 | JGI IMG/M metagenome (GOLD analysis project Ga0123519, IMG submission 87396) | Hot spring microbial communities from Yellowstone National Park - Yellowstone National Park OP-RAMG-02 (version 2) | ecosystem: Environmental > Aquatic > Thermal springs > Hot (42-90C) ... | reverse complement strand
AATAGCCGTTACAACAGACAACTGGATGAAATGGAAAAGAGGAGAGCTAAAGTGAGCAAACGAAAAGGCTACTACGCAAGTAAAATCAAACGCGCAACCCACATGCTCTTCTACCGCAGACACGCCAAGCCCGGAGTGAAAGGCTGGGAACTTCGAAAAGCCTTAGGCGCAGACTACCCCAAAGTTTTGAACATTTTAGATAACTACTTAAAAGCACTTGATTTGCAAATCAAAACGGTTTTTGAAGAAGAGAAAACGGTTGAGAAGCCAACGCCAGAACAGCTGGATAAAGCCAGATTTTACATAACATTGCGAGGTGAACTAACGCCAAAAGAAGCAAAGATGATAGGATGGCGAATAGACGACTTGGCTGGACTGGCAATAACAATAGCTTACATAATTTCCAAGAAGGGAAAAACTCCACGAAAAGAAGTTGAAGAACTTTTACGCGACAAACTTCCTGGATGGAAAGTGGACATTAACATCGACCGTTACATTCGTTACGGATACTTAACACAAGACGAGAATGAACAACTGTACTTGGATTGGAGAACACGCGCAGAAATAGACCAGAAAGCATTGATAGATTTGCTTTTAGGAACAGAAGCGAAGGTGTAGATGCAGTCGCTATTTTCGTATTTTGTGGTAAATGAACGCGATAACGTCAATAATTAATATGACTGTTAGAATCAATAAGGGACTACCAAGAAACTGATTTACAAAATCGTTCATTTTTGAAACACCAAATCAGGTAATACTGACATTCTGTATTTGGAAGTATCTTTTAGCGAGAAAACGCAAACGCTCGGCGTTTTTACCATTTTTGCCTATTGCGACACCTTTGTCTCTCGGGTTAACGGCGACAACTGCTATTTTTTTTCCATCAGACCTTTCTGTCAAGCGGACTTCCTTAACAAGAGCTGGTTTTAGTGCATTCTTTATAAACTGTGCAGGGTCTTCCGAATATTCAATTATCTCGTGTTTTTTCCCTGTCATTCTTTCCAAAGTGTGAATATTTCTTCCGCCTCTTCCGATGGCTACACCTACTTGTCCTTCGTTAACAACAAAAATTACACGTCCTTGTTCTTCGTCGATTATGCAGTCTTTGACGCTTGCGCCTGTTATGCTTTCAAATAAAGCGATATAGCGCATTTCTGTGCTTGTAAATTTTATTCCACTTGTCATTCACTTCCTCCGCTAGACTCTTCGAGTTCAGTGCCCTCTACTAGTTTGAGAATTTCTGACTCACCCGGCTCTCTTATACTTAACGCTGAAATAGCGAAGGGTTTGCCGCAAACAGCAGCTAAATCAAGCGATGAACCTTTGTAGGTTACTAATGGAATATTTGAAAGTTTACAATAGTATGCTATATCTTCACGTGTGATTGTGGGGCAGTTCGAAGCCAAAATTATCATTTTAACCTTGCCAGTTTTCGCGTTTTGTATAGCAGAGTTTGTCCCAAAAGCTACTTTGCCAGTCTTTACAGCCGCCGCAATTGCCTTGTCCACGTCTATCATTCCTTTTTCTCTCCTTTAGATTCGAACGTTGACATGTACAGCTCCACAAGTCCAGTACCAATTGGTATTGACTGCCCTACTATTACGTTTTCGGTCACTCCTTCTAACGGGTCGCTTTCGCCCTTTATAGCCGCATCAACAATGTTTGGAACAGTGATTTCGAAGGCTGCTCTTGCCAAAACGCTTGATTTCTTGCCGCTTATACCATGCCTACCTATTTGCTGCACTTCGCCAGTTGACGTCATCATGTCTGCGACAAGCATGACATGGCGTATATCAACATCCAATCCTTGCTCTTCCAGAACGCCCTTAGACTCGTTCATCAACGCATTTCTAGCTGCTTCGATGCCAAGAGTTTTAGCTATTTCATGAACGTTATTTGTCGTTGTTCTCGAAGTATCCACTCCATAAACTTCCAAAACCTTAGGAAGATTGGAGCCGTCAGTTCTTATGACCCATTCTCCACGTTCTTCTGTAACAAGAACACGTTTTATGCCTGATACTCCTTTAATGTGAAAAGCGGAAACCTTATCGAGCAATCTCTTTAAGGCTTCGGCTTTCTTAGGCTTTATATGTATATGGTTTCCCTTCATCTTTATAGTGGAATTCTGTATTTGCAGTTTTTCCTTCAGTTCTTGTAAAGTTACTCCACGGTCTTCCATCATTGTTTTATTAAGCTCAACAACTATTTCCTCATTCACTGGGTCTTCATAAATTGCCTGCGCCAAATCCTCCAATGTAGTGTAAATTATGCTGCGTGCAATTTTTACGGCGGATTCCTTGCTTTTCCTATGCACTTCGTCTAAGTAGATTGTCATTATAGGCGTGGATGGAATTCTCCTGGCGTCAACAATTTCTATTAGTCTTGGCAAGCCTAAAGTAACGTTTTGCTCTCTCACTCCAGCATAGTGAAATGTTCTAAGAGTCATCTGCGTACCAGGCTCGCCTATGGACTGAGCTGCAACTATACCCACCGCTTCTCCGGGCTCCATTAAGGCTCGTTTATAGTTTTCAACAGTTAATTTAATCGCTTTATCCACACATGCCTTGCTAAGTTTCGTCTTAGTTAAACTTTGTTTTAGCTCATCAACAAGTATGGGAGTAAGTTCATTCTCAACTTCTTTTAGCTGCTTCTTAATGTAATCTTCTGATGCTGGTTTACCTTTCTCTTCAGCTATCCTAAGTTGCTCAACAAGTCTGCTCACGTTAACAGCCTTTCCATGGTCACTTTTTGCTGGGTCAACTCCATCCTCACCGTACTTGAACTGAATTATATCACCAGCAGAGTTTCTAACTGTTCCGTCATACTCCAAACGTATATGCTCAAGTGCGTTGATAAGTCGCCTTTGCATGTATCCACTCTGCTGCGTTCTAACGGCTGTGTCAACAAGTCCTTCACGACCACCCATAGCATGGAAGAAAAATTCAACCGCGTCAAGCCCGCTTTGATAAGAGGAATACACGAATCCTCTTGCCCTTGGTGTCGGGTCACCAGACTTGAAATGGGGCAAAGCGCGACCGAGATATCCACGCAGTATCCTTTTTCCACGTACTGATTGTTGCCCTACACATGCGCTCATTTGTCCAATGTTTAGGCTTGAGCCTCTCGCGCCTGTTCGGGTCATAACTATGCCGGCATTTTCAATAGTAAAATCTTCGTCAGCGATTTTTCCAGCGTCATCTCTGGCTTTGGCTAACTCGTTCATTACATAAATTTCAAAAGATTCTTCAAGTGTTTGCCCTGGAAGCCTAGGTAGAGTACCCTTGCGGTAGCCCTCTATTAACTCCTCAACTTTCCTCTGAACCCGTTCCATTGTTTTATTTATTTTGTTCTCTGCAACCGGAGACAAAACGAGCTGTTCATATGAATAAGTGAAGCCACGCATTGTTATGAAAAGCTTTAACAACCGAGTTATCTTGTTCAGAAATTCGCGTCCTGCACGTGTTCCATAATCCTTTATAATCCTATGAAGGAGACTTTCAGATTGTTCAGCACCTATCGAGCGCCGATCTATGACGCCACTTACGAGCTCACCATTTCTCACGACTACGTAAGCGTCATATTTGCAATCTTCCTCTTCACATTTGGAACACCCCTGACAAATGTTTGCCTTTAAAACGTAATTCATGTCTTTTGGCAAGAACAGACTGAAAATTTGTTTACCTGTCCATAGAGGTTGTGGTTCTTTGATTTTTGGCTCTGGTAAAGGTCCATCGTATCCCGCTGCCAACAACAACCTGTTGACTTCTTGTTTTGTTAAGTAGTTTGATTTCCTTGTAAATAGGTATGCGCTGGTTATAAAGTCTCGAATGGCTCCTATTATTGGACCTCCAAATCTTGGAGAGAGTATTTGATCTTGAACTTGCATTAACAGAAGCGCTTCTGTTCGTGCCTCTTCACTTTGTGGTATGTGCAGGTTCATTTCGTCTCCATCAAAGTCTGCGTTGTATGGCGGACACACGCATAGGTGTAGACGGAATGTTTTGTATGGCAAAACACGCACATAATGAGCCATAATTGACATGCGGTGAAGCGATGGCTGACGGTTAAAGATAGCAATATCACCGTTTTTAAGATGCCTCTCCACAATAAAGCCAGGCTCTACAGCTTCAGCAATCTTTGTCCTATCAATTACAAACTCAAGCCTTATGCGTTTGCCATCAGGTCTAATAATGTAAAGAGCGCCTGGATATTTTTCAGGTCCATTTATGATAAGCTGGCGCATTTCTTCAATGTTCCATTCTGTCACCTTTTCGGGCACAGACAAGCGCATAGCAACTTCAAGTGGGATGCCAACCTCGCTTATGTCAAGGTTTGGGTCAGGAGAAATAACCGTGCGCGCAGAAAAGTCAACCCTTTTTCCAGAAAGATTGCTTCGGAATCTTCCCTCTTTTCCCTTCAATCTTTGTGAAAGCGTTTTTAACGCTCTTCCAGAACGATGTCTCGCTGGCGGTATTCCAGAGGCTTCGTTGTTAAAGTAAGTTGTAACGTGATATTGCAGAAGTTCGGACAAGTCTTGAATGATAAGCGTGGGAGCTCCAGCTTCCATGTTCTCTTTTAACCGTTGGTTTATACGAATTATATCCACAAGCTTGTGAGTTAGGTCGTCTTCAGAACGGATGCCCGATTCCAGCGTTATGGAAGGTCGAACATAAACAGGAGGAACGGGCAAAACTTGCAAGACCATCCAAGCTGGACGTGCAGCTTTGGGATTAAACCCTAAAAGCTCAAGATCCTCGTCGGGTATGCGTTCTAGTCTTTCTCTAACCATGCTTGGCGTTAAAGGTTCTGAACCGCTTTCGGGAATTTGTTCACTAAACTTTGTGGGTTTTTCAAAGACTATTTTATATTGGATAGCACCACAATGAGGACATTGTTTATTTTTTGTTTCTTGAATGATTAATTTGTAAACTTCGTCTGGAACAACGCCGAGAAGTTGACGAGCTCTATCAACTCTTGCATGGACTTTCTTAATAGTCTCGTCTGGAAGTAGTATACGCCCACAGTTTCTACAAGTCGCCCTTAAAAGATCGTGTATTATTTTTGTAAATTCAATGTGTATTATTGGAACTGCAAGTTCGATATGCCCAAAATGCCCAGGACACCGAATTGCAGTGTTACCACATGTTTTACATCTCTGTCTAGGTTCGAGTGTTCCGAGTCTGCCATCCATTAGTCCTGCGGTAATCGGAGCGCCGTCTTCGTCATACGTATCTGGCGTTTGAATTTCAACAACTGAAAGTTTGCGCATATCTTGTGGTGAAAGTAAGCCAAAAGAAATTTCGTCAACCACTTTATGGATTACTTCTTCTGTTGCCATGTTATGCTTTCTCCTTCAACCTTAACTTAGGCGTTATACAAAGACTCATTAATTCTTGCAAGAGAAGTTTAAACGCATAAGAAACTATTACTGGAGAAATCTTTGCCTTGTCTTCGCAAAGTCTACAAAGATATTTCCTCTGTTTCATGTCATAATAGGCTATGTGACCACAATTCTCGCAAATATAAAGCGTGTATTTGTCTGACTCTTCCAATAATCTATCTTGAAGAAGCATCGCAGCGCCGTGTCCAATTAGGCAGTCACGCTCCATCTCGCCGAATCTTAGACCTCCACCTCTAGCTCTTCCTTCAGTGGGTTGTCTTGTGAGCATCTGTACTTGTCCTCGTGCTCTGGCGTGTATTTTGTCAGCAACCATGTGATGCAATTTCTGATAATAAACGATGCCGACAAATATGTCTGCAACAAACTTTTCGCCGGTCGCACCGTTATAGAAGACCTCACTTCCAGTGTGGCTTAGCCCTAACTTAACCAAAGCTTTTCTAATTTCGTCTGGTTTTTCGCTTATGAAAGGTGTTCCATCAACTGGTTTTCCTCTCATTGCGGCAACTTTTCCAGCCATTGACTCTATAAATTGTCCAATAGTCATTCTTGATGGGATAGCGTGCGGATTGATTATTATGTCTGGAACTATGCCATCTTCGGTGAAAGGCATGTCTTCTTGGGGAACAATTAATCCTATTACACCCTTTTGCCCATGACGAGAAGCAAACTTGTCACCTAACTCTGGAATACGCTGGTCACGAACTCTAACTTTTACGAGTTTGCTTCCTTCTCCTGACTCCGTTATGAAAATTGCGTCTACAATTCCAGTTTCTGAAGGACGCATGTCAACCGACGTGTCTCGCATTGAAGGTCCTTTAACCTCAAATTCCTTATATTCCTCGAGAAATCTTGGTGGGCTTATTCGGCCAATGAGAACGTCTCCACCTGCAACATTCGCTTCAAGACCAATAATTCCATCAGGCTCTAATAATCGATAATATTGTTCTCCTCTGAATCCGCGTGTTCCAGGCTCAGGCAAAGTAAATTTGTCTTTTAATCCGCCTAAGTACTGGCGACATTCAGCCTCGTAGATTCTGTAGAATGTTGAACGCCCTAAACCTCTCTCTATTGATGCCTTGTTGAAGATTAAGGCGTCTTCCATGTTGTAACCTTCGAAAGAAAGCACAGCTACAATACAATTTTGTCCTGACGGTCGTAGTTTGTAGCCCATTGTTTCCATTAACGCAGTTTCTAGGAGAGGCACTTGTGGATAATGCAAAATATGCGAACGTGAGTCTACACGTTGGTTAACGTTTGTCGCATAGAACCCTAAGGCTTGTTTTGCCATTGCCGCTTGATAGGAATTGCGTGGCGACTGGTTGTGTTCTGCGTAGGGTATTGTTGATGCGCAGATTCCGAGAATTGTATAGGTGGCAATTTCTAAGTGTGTGTGTTCTGGAGTTACCTCTTCAGGGGTTATAGCAATGTAAGCGTTTTCCTCTTCTTCGGCATCCAAATATTCGATTATTCCGTTTTTGACCAAATCTTCCCATGACCATTCTCCAGAAGCTATTTTCTCAATGTATTCCGGCTGAAGCCTTGTAGAGCCATTTTCAACGATTATGAGAGGCCTTCTGACTCTTCCCTCGTCACAGTTAACGTATATTTCTTCTCTTTCGCCGTGGACTTTTGAGAAGTGAACTATATTTACTTCTGTTGAGATTTCTCCTCTTCTTCGTCTCTCTCTGAATTCTCGTGTTAATTCTTCTGGATCGTTGCAGTATCCGATGATGTTGCCGTCAACAAAGACTTTTGCTCCAGAAATCTTCAGGGCTTCATTTGCTTCGTATACGGACACTACGCCCATCCCATAAAGTACCTGCTTTATTTTTTCCGCGTTAACACCAACTGAGATACATGCGGATAACGCCAAGTTTTTGACCAACCCACAGTTTGAGCCTTCCGGAGTTTCATTTGGACATAAGCGTCCCCAATGGGTTGGGTGCAAGTCTCTTGCTTCAAAGTTGGGTTGACTTCTGCTCAAAGGCGACTGTAATCTGCGTAAGTGACTTAGAGTGGATATGTGGTTTGTTCTATCCAGAAGCTGAGTTATACCAACTCTTCCTCTTCCCCAATTTCCCGTAGCAAGCGCATGTTGGAACCTTTCTGTTATTATTCCAGGACGCACCGCTGCCGACACTGTTATTATTGGACCTTTTACACCTATTCGTTCAAGCTGATATTTTATGTCTCTGCAAAGGTTTCTAAAGGCTACACGGAACAAATCGGCAAGCAACGGCCCAGCAAGTCTAAGTCTTTTGTTTTTGAAGTGGTCTTTGTCGTCAGTTTGCCTTCTTCCCAGTTTTAGTTCGATAACTCTGCACACCATCTCGCCTAAGAATAGAGCTTTGTCTCTTCTGCTTTGACTTGTCCTGCCTATGTGTGGTAAAAAGTTCTTGTCTAACGCAGTTTCAGCCTTTTGTATTCGGTACTCTTCAACTTGTCCGTGAGCGACTCGGTTTCCAATGAAAATGATTGCATCTTTTGAAGTATCCACGCCTATTGCTTTTTCAAATGAAGGTTCCAACTCGCTTTGTATTTCCTTCTCTAGAGAAACCGCTTCAGCAATCTCTTTATCTGATTCTAAGCCCAAAGCACGCATTATCACAACAAGTGGAATTTCCGTGGGCACTCCTGGCATTGTAACATAAATGGCTTCGTCTGACTTCATTTTCAATTCTGTTCTAGCCCTAAAGCCCACGGTGGTTGAGAATATTTTCGCTTGATGTACGGGTGCTGCTCCCTTCTCGTCTATGTCAACTATTATGCGATTAGGCGCTAAGTCTTCCATTGCTACTATTACGCGTTCCGAACCGTTGACAACGAAATATCCGCCAGGGTCATCTGGGTCTTCTCCACATGCTATGAGCTCTTCTCGAGAAAGCTGTGATAAGAAGCACAGTTTTGATTTCAGCATCACTGGGATATTTCCAATGTAGACAAGCTCGGTGTCTTGTTCTCTGCCATCTATTACAGGTGTCATTTCCAAGGCTATTGGCGCTGCATACGTCAAGTTTCTTAGTCTAGCTTCCATAGGGTAGATTTCATGTTTTGTGCCATCTACTTCTGTTGTGTAAGGACCAGTAATTCTTGTCTGTGGGTCTATTATCCAAACCTGGCCAAGCTTCACTTTGTAGGGACTTTCAGGAACTTCTATTGGAATTTCGCCTACTTCATCTATTACTTCCTGCAAGCCATGGTCTATAAACTCGTTATAAGAATCTAAGTGCTGACGAACCAAACCTTTTTCTCTAAAAAAGGCTTTTAATAGCAGATTTGTATCTTCTTTTGAAAATTCAGTCAATTACAACTAACCCCCGCAATTTTACATTTGAACATACGTTAATGAACTCATGTGATGCGGGTTTTCTCAAACCTTCAATTTCCTCCAACTGTTGGATCATCCAACCGAAAAATGGTCTCCAATTTTAAAGAGCTAGAAACGTAAACCACACAGCTCTCTAATAAACTTTTTCATACACTATTCCGTAATTTCCGCACATTTAACCATTTTCATTAGTTTTTAAGCTTAGTACCACAATAAGTCATTACAGTTTCGGAAAATAATTAATAAGAAAGACACTAGGCTTATTATTTGTGTGCAGCGGTAGCGAAGCCAGGTCTAACGCGGAGGACTCAAGATCGGAGGTGCTGGCGATAGCAAGCCCCTATGAGCCATCCTCTCCCGTAGGGGTTCGCCGGTTCGAATCCGGCCCGCTGCACTAGAAGACGATGAAGCTAACAAATAAAACGTCCCAGATTATACTTTTCAAGGCAAGAAGACGTATAGAACCGTTTTAGAATTCATAAGAAGAAATTTGTTTGGAAAAGTAAAGCAAGCAGCAGAGCAAAAAACTATTTGTCTTTAACTAAAATATTAAGGTGATATTACCATAAAAGTGAGGGTATCGATGACGATTACATCTGTGCCGTCTTCGTTGTAATACTTGGCAGTAACGTAGACTATATACGTTCCAATGTCCCCATACGGGTGTGAGTATCCAGTTGTTCCTGTGTAATCAGTCCAGAGAGTCCTATATTCAGACATATTTGTCGGGGCTCTTACCTCAAAGGCAACTGACCAGCTTGGCACAGTTTGATTTAACTGGTCCCGCAATTGAGCGCCGATATAGACAGTGTCATCGACTAGAAAAACCCCTCCAGGTGTGTTCTGTCCATATCCACCTTGCTGCGTGAAAACATCAATAGTCACGGGTAAGAGTTCACATTCAAAACTGATGGTTGTGTTGAGAGGCTTTTCATAAATCTCAGCTTGAGCCGTTGCTTGCCAGATGCCAAGGGAATAGTCTGATGGCCATGGAATTTGGAATGTCACGTTCGCTACACCGTCAGTGTCTGTAAGTACTGTTTCTTCAATGGAAAAATTTCCGAAGGGGTTCAAGATGATAAAGTTTATTGGAAGTGATGCCATCGAAACATTTCTGTATGATGCTTGTGCCTCAAGAAGTACCGTTTCGTTTGGCAAAAACATAGTGCTGCTAACGCCGTCCCTTTTACTGTAAAGAGTTAACTGAGCTTCTTCCGTTTGAGTTTGGAGAGTTAATTCGTCTGCTATGAAAGTGTTGTCTACTGTGGTGTTTGCAGTGACATTCCAGATCCCGATAACACGACCTTCTGAGGGGAGAAGGGAGAGAAGTGTAGAAGCGACACCGGAACTGTTTGTCACCGCAGTTTTCACAAGTTCCCTGGCATCTGGCGCCTTTATAGTAAAGGTTATTGTAGCATTGTTTACTCCTACTCCTCCCTTAGTTAGATAGGCATAGAAAGAAACTTCATCAAGGGGATGGAAAATTCCTCCTGAAGCGTTAATACCTATACCTCCTTTCTGAGTGTAAATGTCAAGAACGATTTCGGAGGGAGTAATTGGTGGCGTTGCCCCAAATAGGCCGAGGCTTACGACTCCAAGGCCTATTGCTAGGCTTACAGCAAGAAGGGAGGAGAAGAGGATTTCTTTCTTTGCTTTCATTGCGCCACCATAATAATAGGATGCTATCGAGTGATTTAATTCTACGTTTTTGTACATTGTACAAAAGATTTGAACAACGATATATAGAAATAAATGGATAGCTCTTTTATTGGTGGGGACAAGTGGGCTTTGACTGGCAATGGCGACCAGAAAGATGTCTTAAAAGGACTTACGCTGAAAGTTTATAAGTATATTGTGAAAAATGACAGACCGGTAGGCATTCGGGAAGTACAAAGAGTCCTCGGCCTAAGCAGTCCCACTTTAGCGTTGTATCATATGAACAAACTCGAGGAAGCCGGCTTCATCAAGAAACAAATGAATGGTTATGTCGCAGATCGCATAGTGCTTGAAAATCTCATTCGTTTCAGAAGAATGCTTATCCCAAAAAATCTTTTCTTTACGGTCTTCATGGTTACGTCGCTTATAATTCTAGTTGTCTTCATGAGACCACCAGTCTTTACTAGAGAATACGTTTTTCCTTTAGCAGTAATATTTGTAGCTACAATAATCTTAATCTACGAAACATTGAAAGCTTTTTCTGAAAGGACGCTCTAGTGACATTTCAAAGCTAATATCTCTATCGTTGCTATAAACAAGAGGATACTCGTAACCTCTGAACGAAATGCGAAAACTAGAAACAAGAGAATAAAAACTGCTTCATACTCGCTTCTTGTGAAACCCATTGGTTCAAGTCCGGTTTGCTTTAAGGATTTTCATTTTGATATGATTAGAAATAAATTTGACAATTTTCATAATTTCCTGCAACAGCATCGAGGGAAAGCGCAAGTTATGACAAAAACAAAATTACCGCCGGGACAGAAAGAAGTTAAGAAAGTTCCACTACGTCATATAGGTGGTGTTCCAAGTTTCGACGTGACCGCTTGGAAGTTGGAAGTAAGCGGTGAAGTAGAAAGACCTGTAACACTCACTTTTGAAGATGTAAAGACGCTACCCAGTGTTACTGTAGTTTCTGATTTTCATTGCGTTGAAGGATGGAGCGTCTTGAACAACTGGTGGCAAGGAGTACCTTTCCGCACAATTACTGAGATTGTTAAGCCAAAAGAAAATGCACAATACGTAACGTTTGAATCGGAAGACGGTTATGTAACCTCTTTAGTGTTGTCCGACTTACTAAAAGGTGATGTTTTATTAGCCTATAAATTGAATAATAAATTGTTGCCGGCGGAAAGAGGTGGCCCTTTAAGGCTTATAGTTCCACATAAATACGCGTATAAAAGCGCGATGTGGCTGAAAAGGATAAAATTTACTTCGAAGCAGGAGCTTGGTTATTGGGAAAAACGGGGCTATAGCAATATGGCTGATCCATGGGAAGAAGAGAGATACGCAAAATAGAGATAACTATTT
>Ga0123519_10013460_pt1 | contig 11755 bp, 10 predicted proteins | sample YelNatPaOPRAMG02_FD_87396 | JGI IMG/M metagenome (GOLD analysis project Ga0123519, IMG submission 87396) | Hot spring microbial communities from Yellowstone National Park - Yellowstone National Park OP-RAMG-02 (version 2) | ecosystem: Environmental > Aquatic > Thermal springs > Hot (42-90C) ... | reverse complement strand
GAATCCGTAATCCCCCGTCGCTGCACCTTGAATGTCTAGGATGTACATCCAAAAAAGGTCCGGAAAGAGACAGAAAGGCAGGCACGGAGCTACCAGTCCGGTATTCCATGTTAATATGACACGGGAGTACCAGCAGGCTATGGAAAGAACAAAGCGGCCCTAGTGCTTGGGCCCAGCATAGTCTGCCTTCGCGACAACAGCAAACCATCTCGCACGAACACGTATCGAGCCGTCACCTTCATGCTTAGCGCACTGAGTGATTTCCAGGCAATCTACTGACAGAATCGATGCAAGTCGGCTAGAACGGCGAATGGGTGAAATTACCATCAATGGATGCGCGTGACGCATGCCATTTATCCAACAGGTATCTTTTTGAAACTTCCATAATCTATAGCAGACTTGCACCAGCGCAGGGAACGACGAAGGCTCTCCGACGGCTTTCGAGGTGCTGTTGCCTGGACGCGGTAGGTGCATGCCGGTTCGCATCCTGCTAACCAAACTTCCGGATCAGAAGCGATCCAGCATTAGAGACACGACACAGCTCCGAACACATCTGTGATGCATCACAGCGTCTGCACCTGTTCACAGCCCATGATCAGCTTCCACTGAGAGACTCACCACTCGGTGACAGGTAGCTAATGCATTCGTCCGATGCATCTTGCGATCACGTGTACGACGCGGTTTTGGAATCTCTCTAGAGGTCCGCAGCACTGCAAAACACGCTCCGTGCAGGTTCAACACGGCACTGCTGACCATTTTTCTTGTGGAATTTCGTGAACGCAAGCTTGTAGGCGCAGCCCGGCCGCTCTATCATTCCCTCAGCATCTCAACCGTGAAGCATACTGCAGCTGAGACGGTGCCCACAACAGCACTTGCTGCGAGAAAATAGCCAGCACTCCCGGGGCGCAGTTGAGCTCCACTCGAAGACGAGTGCAGCGCAAGCCGATTCCTCAAAGCGATGAATAGCCACTTCATCCAGAGCGTCGAGATCCCGCTGGCTGTTCCAGCTGCGGCTGCTATCAGGCGCGGATTCCGTAGCTGTTCGACCGTAGAGAGTTTCTCGAAAACATGCCCAGAGGAGTGATCGAGGATCTTATCCGTCCAGATCGCGCTCTGGCGGTCCAGGAAACAGTATATTCCATAATACTGGGCAGTGAAGACGCCAAATTCCGCTGCACGTCCGATCGCACTGACAAAAATCATACTCATATACAAGTGTGACGGGTACGCAAAAGGTCTCGGTACTCGAAACTGCCATAGGTGTCTCCAGTCGAGAGCCTTTCCCCACGCCGTGTTCGTGCAGTCCCGCACGCTGTTGTCCACGTGGGCAGTATCAGAGCGGTGGGAGCCCCAGACTCGGTGTACCCCAACAATGGCGCCCCAAGCGAGGCCCAGAGGAACGCCTTTCAGCGCTCCGTCGAGTACCTGAGAGGTACAAGACCAGTCTGGTTTGCGAGTCCTTACTGGCTCCGCCATGGGACCCGATCAGAGACCAACACCCGCAGCAAAACTGCCATTGCAGTCTCGGCCTGTGAGCCACAAAAAGCAAACGGTGCTGAGCGTTTCGCTGCCCTTATGCAACAGAGACGTCACCGCTACCCCTTTAGCCTCGCAGGTTGCTCTCTGGTAGATACCCACTCAAACGTACTAGGCCGCAGCTTGCTCACGAAACCAGTGAAGCGTCCTGCACCGCGCAGGTACTTGCTTCTGACAAGCGCTCGACGCGAAAAATTTTCATGCGTTGCTTGATGGACGAGGACGTTGCTGAGACAGTCTCTGCCAGTGGAGCCGGGTGCGTTCTCGGGGATTTCGGGGCGTTTGGGGAAGATCGTACCAAGTTTTGGGAATGCCACAGCCATCCGAGTTAAGTAAACTTGGAAAGGGCAGCTGCCAGCCAAAGCCCCCCGCGGGACTTGCGTTTGTGGCCTTGGGACTGGACGCTAGACGCATAGTAAGAGCGCTGGTACACTGCGGCTACCGCGAACCCACTCCAATCCAGCGCAAAGTGATACCTCTGATTTTGTCTGGAAGGGATGTGGTTGCCATGGCCCGCACCGGTTCTGGAAAGACAGCTGCCTTCTTAGTGCCGCTGATCCAGCGCATAGCGCTCCATCCGACGCAGTGCGTCGGTGTCCGCGGGCTCGTGCTATCACCCACGAGAGAGCTGGCTCTACAGACCTTCAAGTTTTTATGCGAATATGCAAAATATGCAAGGTTGCGGGCAGCGCTTCTCATCGGCGGAGAGTCACTGGAAGCACAGTTCGCCGCACTTGCGCAAAATCCCGAGGTTTTGGTCGCGACTCCTGGTCGTCTGCTGCAGGTGCTTGACCAAGTTCCTCACTTTTCTTTGAAGCTATTGGAAATAATCGTTCTCGACGAGGCCGATCGCTTGTGGGAAGGCAATTTGGCCAGTGAATCGAGGCGAATACTCGACATGCTGCGGGGTACACCGCAGGTTGAGAACGTGTCGGGCCTGAACGTTGCTGCTCAGACACAGAAAGTGCTGGTATCGGCGACATTACCAAAAGATCTCGCAAACTTTTCGCAGATGGTCCTCTCATCGCCTGCATTTGTGCGGCTTGATGAGGAAAAATTGCTCTCCGAAGCTGTGGAGACCGGCTATATTTTCTGCAGGCAGGAAGAAAAGATCGCTGCTCTGATCCATGTACTGCGCACGCTCTTAGCGTCCAGCAAACGAACTTTAGTATTTTTTGCCACGAAACATCATGCGGCATATGCACATAGGCTCTTATCTAGGTATGAAAATTGGCCAGTCGCTTGTATTCACGGTGGGATGGACCAAATATGCAGAAAGAGGACCCTAGAGGAGTTCAGAAAGAAGGAACAAGTCGCACTTTTCGTGACAGATGTGGCAGCGCGCGGGCTCGATTTACCACAGCTGGACGTGGTGATCAATTTCCATTTCCCACCAGGCCCGAAACTATTTGTGCACCGCTGTGGACGAGTCGGTAGACGCGGACGCAAAGGGTGGTGCTGGTCTCTCGTGTCGACAGATGAAGTACCATATATGCTCGACGTGTGGTTGTTCGCCAACGACGGGAAATCTTTTGCCTTCCGAGAATCCAGTGAAGAGTGCCCCGTGGATGTCGGTAACCGCGGGTACGTGCGGGACCTTAGATCCCAGAACGTCGGTCGCGTGTCCTCTGCCATTTGCCAAAGTATTGCAGAGCGTATACAGAGGGCCGAAATGGAAGATGCAGAGCTGCAATCGCTCCATCAGAGTTGCGTCCGTGCCTATGATCTGTACCGAAGAACGAGGATCAAAGCATCCGGAAGCTCTGTTGTGCGTGCACGACATCTTCGTAATGAGTACTGGAGCCACGTGTCGATTCACCCGATTTTTTCCTCTGCGACTGCTCAAGAGGAAACGCCTGCACAGGAGCAGGCTGGGAGAGTGGTCCAAGTTCCAAACAGTGACGGCCCGGAGACAAAACGAAGCGAAGTGCTCCGGGATATTCACTGCTGGCGACCACGTGCGCCCGTTTGTAACGTGCAGCAGACAATATCCGGCCATCACGCATTGCTTCGCACTGCCTCAGGTCCGGGACCTCGTCTTAATGAAACTATCTGCCGGGAGACTGAGGCCAATGATACAACCACGGCGCCTAGCAGTACCGCTGCTTTGGACGAAGCAGCCGCGATTTCTGTGGACTGTGGACAGAGCGATGCCTCGTCCGCTGATCGAATAGAATCGAACACAAGAGAGAAGCCTCGCCAGCGGAAGCGTGCTCGTGAGGCGCTGCTGCAGCGGGAGCACACGTTCGCCGTTCCAGCAGAACCTCCTGCCTCGACAGTTACGGATCGGATCCGGGCGGCCTTTCTGCAGCTGGATCCGAGTACGGACGTCGATCCGAAGAAAAATGACAACAGTGCTAGTGGCGTTGGAGGATTGGGAGCATCTGTTTCTCGCCGATCATCCAGCCTACAATGGGACTTCCGTCGTAAGAAATTCATTCGAACAACGTCACAGAATGGAAATATCAACGATATTCGGGTTCGGCGAAGACTGCGTCGAAAGTTTTCAGAGGAGAAGAAACAAAAGAATGCCACCCGAGATACCGTTACAGCCTATGAAAGATGGACACAGAAAACACAAGCCTACATTCAGCAAACAGGAGCTTTGCCTAGATCATCCATATCAACGCTAGCGCTCCAGACTGTGCGCAAACCTGATTATCGCAGCAAGCAGAAAAAGAGCTCGCGGTGGCGTTCGCGACATGCTCCACTTGGGCTTCATATCGACACAGAAGTGATGCCGAGCTCCGCGCAGATGATCTCAAACCGAGCTGTAACGCGCTCTCTTCCTGAAATTCGGAAGCATAGGAAACGCAAGGCCGTGATTCAACATATTCAGCGAAAGATCGGGAAACCAAGCCGTTCGAGAAAGTAGGGAGCACATCCTGCGACAGCATGGACGAAACTGCAGATCAGAACATGCCGGGAACGTCTTTCCCAGCAATGAAACTTTAGAGCATAGATGCCATACATGCACCACTTAGATAGCCTGCGGCAAATCCGATGTGGCAGTCTGCCCCTGAAAGCACATGAAGGGAGCCAACCTGTTTGCGGACGGACTGGGATATTCCGCAGACGAATCCCCGGAATTTTTCCACGTTGCCTAGTGCCGCAATGCCACAAGGCGGGTGTGTCTGAGCGGAGCTCGATGCATGAATTGTGACGCTGCAGCTAGTGACTTGGATGGAATACGTTAATCTGCCCGGATAATGCCATCTACCGTTCATGTTTGCATCGATTCGATCCTTGGATATCCTTGCAGACCACAAACCTGTATCCGCCATAAAACTCATGTTTTGGTCATCCTGAGACCTCTCCGCGACTGCCGTCAGCGCACTAGAACGATCCTCTCCCGAGCGACTGTAGTAAGCTCATGGCTCTGTCCTTGTTTTCCCCAATGATCAGCATCGTCACGAAGATAACGGCAAGCAGCACGCCTACGAGTAACTCTCTTTCAGAACCCGATTCCCTGGATTGCCCGGCTTGGTTTAAATTACGCAACTTTCGAATGATACACATGACTTCATCATCGCCTGGTTGTCTGTTTTCGTACTGCGTTTGATCAAGGGTCCCAACTTTGGTGTACACAATTTTGGACCTTTCTTGCATGGCTCGTTGCCAGCTGGCTGGGTGCAGCCTGGTCGGCGAGCATGCGAAAACATTCCAGTTTTCACCAAATGAACGTATGAGCACACCGTGCTCTACAGCGATGAGATCCGGCCGCAAAATCTCCACAATTGGCTCCATGAAGAAGCCGATCTGGAAACTATACAGAAACTGCCGTCTCCTGTCAATTTCGCGGATCGACAACGTGACATTATCAGCCTGATCCTCGAGGTATGGATTCAAGAGAATCCAGATAACTTGAAAGTCGCGTCCTGGTCCATGTGATGAGACAACATCCAGCGCCTGCATCTGTTGCTGGATCAGGTTTTCAAGCCGCGGGATCGCCGAGTCACCGCGAAGATTTCTTGGTTCAACGATGATGATGAAACCTCTCCACGTCGCTGATTTCTTGGACAGAAGCTCACTAGCGTCCCATATAGCATTTGCAGACTCCTCTCCAAAACAAGAAAACTTTGCCGATGCCTCCCCGCAAGGCGTGACGTCGCCCAGTTCATCGAAGAGACTTTTGGCCGCGTTCGCCTTACCTGCTGAAGAAAACACTAGTCTTACTTCGTTCAAATCATCGCCTGTTGAATAAAAATTCGTGGCGGTCAATTTTTGGGCAAATGCATAGGTCAAAGCGAAAAGAAGCGTTTCCGAGTACGGCACCGTTGTTTCAAGTTTCTCGTTAATGCCAGGCAGAGCAACGACACACCTCAGACGTGTGCAACCGGCATTAACAGCCTTGAGGATCGAGTCACTGAGTGTTTCAACTGTGTTCTCCAGGTCCAACGGAGGCTGCGCATCCGTAGAGAGTACAGAGGAACCCAGCAGCCCACGAGCACCCGAAGCGCCTTGCGACCCGTCCAGCCCCTGAAACGCAGTAGTCTTGTGGGCCAAGCCTGGTGCCCCGCGACGCTGTTTGTCTGCGAACGGCGCTCTTCGTGGGAGCACAACCCGGTGCTCTGGTCTGTGTCCACGAGCTCCAGCGAGTCTTCGCCTGAGCCTCCTGAACGAGACAAAGGTTGGGTTGAAACTGGTACAGTCTACACTGAGGCTAGAAAGGAAGCATGATGCACCAGCTTGCACGTGACTGTACCCGTTTACGAGCATAGACACAGCCGGTTCGGATTCTGAACCTTTGGAGATTCGTGTGTACTTGCGGCATCTCGGGGAAACGGGATCGATGAGCTTGCGGCAGAGGCAGTTTTGCACAGATGGAAATAATTGTATCAATAGGCACATGAACCAAAAGAATTCGCACACGCGTCCGCTTGACTAGAAACGCCTCGCTTTATTACGCTTGGCTTTCAAGACGTTGCCCGGTGTGCTTTGAACACTTCTTCGCAATGCCAGTCAAGCATTTGTCTCTTGAGGCTCGAAAGCGCAAGCCCGAGAAGCGGAGCGCTCTCTGGCACCAGAAACCGCTGCCACAGCAACTTGCCGGGGAAGTCCAACCGGTTCGTGCCAGACCACGTCGCAAGAGCCTTGACGGCGCTCAGCGCGAGGCACGCTCTCCAGGTCATTCGAGTTCCGACTCCGATGAACTTCGAGATGTTGAACAACTTAAGGGATCTTTGGCGTTCGATCTATTTCAAGGTGATTCAAGCCACAGCCGGGAAACTCGGGCGTTACAACTTGCGACGGAGCAACTACTTGAAACTGATTATGATCTGGACGAAGCGGCACTCGTGTGGGGAGCCACGGAACCTGGACGCCCTAAACGTCGGCGCGCTTCCAGTAATTTAGGTGAGATCGAGTTCGAGTCAGACTTCTCAAAGTCTGAGGAGTCGTCGCTATCAGGGTCCAGTGACACTTTTTCGGATTCTGCCGTTGAAGATAGTATTGTCCACTCAGAAGATTCCACTGCACTTCTACAAATGACGGAGGAAGAACGGGACGCGCTTAGATCATTTGAACTTTCGCGTGCTGATCCGTCTGCAACAATCAACTTGGCGGACTTGGTTGCAGCAAAGCTCCGTGAGGGCGCCGCCGCATCCCCTGGTGGCCTCTCCGGTGCTGGGAGCGCAACGGGCGCGCCAGAGAGCCAAAGTCGAGAGGCTAGATTTCGTCAACTTTACGAATCTGTAGGTGAAGTGATGCATCGATACAAATCCGGCAAGGTTCCAAAAGCGTTCAAGCTCATGCCGGCTCTGAGGGACTGGTACGACGCGATGTGGCTGACCCGGCCAGAGCAATGGTCGCCTCAAGCTCTTTTCGTCGCTACGAAGGCATTCGCGTCGAACTTGGACCAAGCAGCAGCTCAAAAGTTCTATACCTCTGTTTTGCTGCCGAGGTGTCGCGAAGACATTTCTGCAAGAGGCAAATTGAATGTACACTTATTTCAAGCCTTGCGAAAAGCGACGTACAAACCGCAGGCTTTTTACAAGGGCCTAATCTTTCCATTGATCGATAATGAGTGCTCACTACGAGAAGCAGCGGTTTTTGGTGCTGTCTTGAATCGTTGTCACATTCCGGCCCTACATTCGGCGGCTGCGTTACTCTATCTGTCCCAGAAGCCGTATTCTGGACCCGTCGCACTCTTTATTAGAGTGCTTTTAGACAAAAACTATGCGCTCCCCCGCCGCGTCATCGAAGCATTGTTGAAGCACTTCCTTCGGACTCGAGGGGACTGCCGCGATTACCCTGTACTCTGGCACCAGAGCCTGCTCGCCTTCGTGCAATACTTTAAGTCAGATCTTTCTGCAGCGCAGGTGGAGTCCCTTCGTTCGTTGCTTCGGGAAAAGCGGCACCATTCAATTACACCTGCGATTCACCACGAAATTCAGAGCATTGTCCAGCAGAGAGACGGGGAGATTTGAGCTGACCACAAGCGAAGAGCGAACTCACTCTGGCGTTGGCAGCTCGAGAAGCATCTCCGAGAGTCAGCAGGTACGCCATCAGGCACGTGAGCTTCCGCGTTGCTGCTGTGACGAGTCGTCACTGCAAGCGCTTTATTCGACCGTGGTTCTGCTACATTTCAGATACACAAGCCCATGGCCTGCTCCAGATTACCAATTCAAGCCCGAACGCGGACGGCAGCGTCTGCATATCCTGATGCGGCAACGTGCCAGGAACTCTAGATATTCGGACCCAAGCATGCCACCTGAAGTGGGAGCTTGCCTGGCACCATGCTAGAGAGCGCCGCATCTTCGGGAACAAATTCGCCTTGTTCCCGTGGCGACATGATTGCGCAGAGTGCGTACCACAATAACGCTCGCGAGGACGGCTCTGCTGAGTGACCAGTGTACTGCTCGGAGACTGGTATTTGGCTCAATGTGCTTTGACAAGGAAATTCACACCGCTTGGAATGAATTTGATGCGAGATGGCTCGCTGGAATGCGCGGTCTAACTCACGTGACTTTCTGAAAAATCGAGTCGTTCAAATAGGCTTGTATATGGCGAGAGCGCGAATCGCGAACCAAGAATCTAGGCTTCTGTGTCGAGTTTCGTGTAAAAGATTCACTTACGCTGGATCGAGAGCCCACGATCCTCGCCTCACAAACGCGTACCGTTTCTCGGCGAGCGCCTCTCGTTCCGTCGCTTCGCTCTACATCCGAGGACGGTTGCCTGCGAGGTCTCGACGTCGCAAGCAGTGCTCTTTCATTCATAAGTCGCGGAAATCCGTTGACGTTCGATGCATTTCCTCTATTGTCCACGATCGAATCTGCTTCAGAAACATGCTGGGCGAGTTTTCGTTCCTCCATAACTCATTTGACATTCCTAGCGAGCGTCCGGCCCACACGCGGTGCACAGGAGTAATCACTCGAGTTGCGGAGACGAGGAAAACCTCAGACCATTGCGCACGCTCCTCAACTAGAGGAGGTTTCTCGAGTCGAAGTGGAACGTTGTGCGCTTCGCAGACCCTAAGGACTAGCTCCCGCATGTGACCGTGTAGTACGTCATTCACGGCAGTAGCAACATACCCCTCTTTGTAAATGAAAAAAATATTGCTCACAAGGCCTTCAAGAATGATCACCGACGTAGATGCTCTCCGCACAATTACAAGCTCAATAGAGTCGGCGTGTTCTCGAAGTTCCTCGCATCGCTTGCGATCACGAACCCAGCCACTGTATTTAATGCTCGGATTGGACCGTTCTATTCCTAAATGGAACTCAACCTCCGCGTGCTTGGATACCACTTCGTGCTCTACTGTTGGTGGAGCAAGTTCAGAGCAGCGCACGAATACGGGTACAGTTTCATGCAGGTTACAACACGCTTTGGAATCGCTGGTTCCCGCGGAAAAGACTTTATTTCCATCGACGCATGGAATGTAGATAATAATCAGAGCTTCTGCCGGCTCGCCGTTTCCACCCTGTTTACGCTGATAGACGAGGGCCCACTGGTGAAGTGCAGTTCTTATACTATCCCTCAGTTTCTTGGTGGAAAAAAGGGAAAACCGACAGCTCGCGGCTTCTGTATCCTCTAAAAGGGGCTGTAGCGGTGCTCTGCCAGCGTCCTGAACCAAAGCTGCAAGCGTTCGCTGCAAGCGTTGAACGTGGAAAGCATAGCACACAATGCTTCTGCCTCCGTTCACGGTACGCGCCGCAGTGTACGCACCCTGCGGGAGTTCGAGTAGAAACGCTGCCGGCGAATAACTGTGCAAAAGCTTCCATACAACAGCGGCGTGCTCCGCGGGTTGCACACCAAGCTGCTCTAGTGCACTCTTGAGAACATAGACGGCTCCCGAGTCTGAAGTGGTCAGAGCGAGCGCGCTTGGGACTGCAACGCCGTTAATGACCAGCACCGTTGCAGACTCGTCGAACGCCACCTCCCCAATTCGACAGACCCCCAGAGCTTTCGAAATAGTGAGTAGTGGCGACACCTATTTAATCTCAGAATAAGTTTCCGCCATATCGTCAACAGACAAGAAGATAAACTGGGTCTAGTGCATCGCATGTACCGAAAATGGGGCGTCCCGTTTCAGACTTTCAATTCAATTCTATTCCACCTTTGCTGCGATTTATTGGAGGAGGTCAAAATCGCTTTGCAATGTATATATCCTAGACGAATTGCTTGCAGGACGCATTCATTACTGTGCAGTGCAAGGAGGACAGCTTCCTTCTTCAGGCCAGTCATAACACAGCACTCAGATGCTTGCGGAACATTGAAAGAAACAAGTATATGCGCTGCGCGTCAAAAACCGGTATTCTCAAAGAGTGCTTGCGATCGATTGTAGAAAACGACCTGTTTATCACCTTACGGGAAGCAAAAGCGACGATAGCAGCCATCATGAGCGCCTCTCTTTCTCAACAGCTTGTTCAAGTGGTCCTAAAAACATTCGGATACAGTCGAAGAAAACGAGACTTAGTTCACGCACGAGCGTCTTCTACCGAAATCGCAACGACGGTGTTCCTGGAACTTCGAGGTCGATGTGAAGCACCAGGACGTTGGTTTGTTTTTTAACAGTCGATGAGACTTGCGTCGGAGGAAAAGGTCGGAGCGTGTGCGGGTTTTTGCGGTTCAGGGAGCTCGTTATCTGCACGATGGAACTCGAAGAGGTCGAGGATATCATCATAAGCTCTTACTGCAGTAGATTCATTCTGCGGCATCAGTTTCGCTGGTACAGAAGGCTCACATAACAGCAACAACTATCTCATCGAATCATTGAAGATTTTTCCCTGACGCTTGGCGGCTTCTGTCAATTGGACATCATGGCATTTCATCATGTCATTTGCGTTCGAGCTTTTCCGATTTCATCGACCTAGAGATCCTTTCCATTCCCCCGTACGCTCCTTGGTTGAAACCAATCCAAGGAGCGTTTTCTGTTGTAAAAAGTAATGATAGCTCCGCTGGGCGGATCGGTGATGCCTTCAGCTCACAGTAACACACCGGGGCACATATCGTCTTTCTTCCGCAAGTGCTCCTTCCTCCGGGAAGGTCATCATCTGAGGCTATTCAGAATTGCGTTCATTTTAAAAAAAATAAATGGATGAGCCTGTGTGTACGTTTCAGAGGTTCAATATGGAATGAAGGCGGCGAAGCGTATCCTCGACAGAAAAGCAGAGAGAGCTGACAGAGCAGCAAATGGCACAGAGGGCACGGGTCCGTGATCTCCTTTCATTGATGAGTTTATGCAGCGGCAAGAAACGCGTAGAGATCGTGAACGCAGACTTTGACTCTGCTATCAACATCAGAAGATGTGCATTGATGAAAACGAGACCCGCAGAGCTGACGCGATCCAACGATGTAGGGGAGCTTCTAAAAGCCGAAGTGTACAAGCAGAAACTGAAGCCGATACCAGGGGCCAGTCAAAAAACGCTGGGAGGCGCTTTGAGTGGATACTAATTTACCCTCAGTGGTCGCGAAACTTTTTTTCTTGTACTGACATGTCGTCTATTAACGAAGTTTTCCGTAAAGCACGGATGGATACCGATTTCGCAGGGCTCTATCTTTTGCATGCGAGTCTGATCTCCTCTGCTTCATACGTGTCAGCGTCAAAATAGAACACTGAACAGCTCGCTCTTATCTCGCTTCTCGAATTTTTCCCGAACTTTGCTATGTGCACAGCATCGAAAGTCGAAGCACATCAAGAAATACTTTCAGTCTCTCACGTAGGTTTAGAATGCTCTATTGTCATTTCAGAGTGGTTCCTGCCAAACCTAGGTACTGG
>Ga0123519_10013456_pt1 | contig 11756 bp, 7 predicted proteins | sample YelNatPaOPRAMG02_FD_87396 | JGI IMG/M metagenome (GOLD analysis project Ga0123519, IMG submission 87396) | Hot spring microbial communities from Yellowstone National Park - Yellowstone National Park OP-RAMG-02 (version 2) | ecosystem: Environmental > Aquatic > Thermal springs > Hot (42-90C) ... | reverse complement strand
CCAGGATAATAACCATATTCTTTCATGATGCCTCCTTCATTGCTTTATAAAGGGATCTCAGTTCATCCTTCTTCTCAATCGATTCTTTCTTAAGTCCCATTCTTCCCTTCATGAAAAGGGAGAGTCCAATGGAAGCCATGGAAAGAAGTTTGAAAGGATTGGTCTTTAGAAGCATTTTGAGAATGACCCATAACTCTGAGTTTCTTCCCTCATTTGTTATAATGTTTGTCATCTCCTTTGCAAGGACAGGGGTTGGAAATCTCTTGGGAAAAACACCTTCCTGAATAGCCATTCTCTTCAATGCATACATAACATCTGTAATTTTAATCTCCGCAGGACACATAACTGTGCAGGAATAACAGGAGGAGCATATCCATATTGTCACACTCCTTAAAGCATCCTCTTTAAAACCAGCCTTTATCATTGCCATGAGCTTTCGAGGCGTGTAGTCCATGTAGAGGGAAACTGGACAGGTGGAAGAGCATGTTCCGCACTGAATACACTCAAATATTTTTTCACACCCTGAAAGTTCTGCTACAGCCTGAGAAAACCCTTTTTCCAATTCTCTTTCATACTTAACTGCTCTTTTTATCTCCATAATTCCTCCATAAATATTTTTTAAAGGATTTAAAAGGAATGGGGGAGGGTTAAAGCTTTTTCAGTCTAAATTCCCAGGGATTTTTAAAATCTGGAGGTGAAAAAATAAGAGGAGAATCAAAGGGGGGAAGGGTAAAGATAATTGCATTTTTGAAATTTAATATACTCTCAACCCCCTGCCCTATCATTCCTTTAAATCCTTTATTTAAATCCATTTTAAAAATTCAGAATTAAATATATGCAAAAAAAACATACTTGTCAAGTCCTCTGATAAATTTTGCGAAAATGATGTAAATTGCAACATTTTTAAAGGATTCTCCATTGATTTTCCGTAAAAAAATTAAACAATTGCAAATTTCATCACTCCTGAAGGGGAAATATTTCCTCTTGACTTTCGCAATTTACTATTTAATTTTATTATTTTGGAGGTTTTCATGAAAGCAAAAATTATAATCTTCATCCTTTTAATAATTCTATCAATTTTATTCATATTTGCTCAGGACAAATCCCAGAAAAGAATAATGACTCACGAAGACATGATAGCTATGAAAAGGATTGGAACCCCAACAGTAAGCCCTGACGGAAAATTTATAGTTTTTCCTTTAGAGAAAGTTGATTATGATGAAAAAAAGAATGAGTCTGATCTATGGATAGTTGAAATTGATGGGAAAAATCTCCGCCAGCTAACAACCCACAAGGGAGCTGAAAGAGGTGCATCCTGGAGTCCATGCGGTAAAAAGATTGCATTCTCAGCAAAAAGGGGAGATGATGAGTCCAACCAGATCTATATTCTTGATTTAGAGAGGGGTGGAGAAGCTTACAGAATAACAAATGTATACACTGGTGCAAGTTCTCCAAAATTCAGCCCTGATGGAAAATGGATTGCCTTCATATCATCTGTCTATCCCGACTGCCCTGACCAGAACTGCAACAGAGAAAGAGACAAAAAGTTGAGGGAAAAGAAGTCATCAGAAAAGGTTTACGAAACCTATCCCTTTAGAACATGGATGGAATGGGATACAGGTAAAAGAGCCCACATTTTCATTGTTTCTTCAGAGGGAGGAGAGGAAAAGGATCTTCTCATCAACTCCTCCATAGTAAAACTTCCTGGTTGGGGAGGGATCAATCAGTGGGAATGGACTCCTGATAGTAAAGGAATTGTTTTTTCTGCAACAGTTGAAAGGGATAAGTCAGTAAACAAGTATCCTTCAACAGATCTTTACTTTATAGGTATTGAGGGTGGAGAGGCAAAAAAGCTTACAACAAATCCTTACAACGACTTTTCACCAAAATTCTCTCCTGATGGAAAATATCTACTTTATTTATCAACGGAAACCGATAAGTATACATACAGCACATCCCGATTGACACTTATGGAATGGGGAACAGGAAAGATCCAGAAATTATGTTCCACCTGGGACGCATCCCCCTCCAATCCTGTATGGTCTTTAGACGGTAAAACAATCTATTTTAACGCTGAGGATGGAGGTGCGAACAAGATCTGGAAAATCAATCTTTCTGATGCAATTTCAGGAAAAAATCCAGTTGAAATTGCTGGGAAACCAGGAACATGGGAAGGTGTCTATCCTGCCTTAAATGGGGTTGTTTCCCTCAGAGAAAGGACAACAATGCCACCTGAAATCTTTTATGTAAAAGAAAGTGGAGAAATAACCCAGGTCACAGATTTCAATAGAGAGATAAGGGAAAAAATTCTCTGGAATGAAGCTGAAGAGATTTATTTTAACTACGGAGGAAGGAAAATTCAGGCATGGATGGTAAAACCTCCTGATTTTGACCCAAAAAAGAAATACCCTCTCCTTTACATAATTCATGGAGGTCCATACTCACCATGGCACGATGGTTTCCATTACAGATGGAATATGCAACTTTTTGCTTCCAAGGGTTATGTGGTAGTAGCACCAAATCCAACAGGATCGCCGGGATTTGGAGAAAAATTTGCAAGGGAAATACAGGGAGATTGGGGAGGAAGGGTTTACAGAGAGCTAATGGCAGGGGTAGATTATCTCCTCAAGAATTTTCCCTTCATCGATAAGGATAAAATTGCCTGTGCTGGAGCAAGTTATGGAGGATACATGGCTAACTGGATATTGGGACAAACTGATAGGTTTAAATGCATAATAACCCATGCAAGTCTTTTCAACCTCACATCAATGATGGGAGCTTCTGATGTTGGATATTTCATTCAAACTGATGCGGGTGGTTATCTTCCCTGGAAGGAGCCTGAAAAATTTGAAAAATTTAGCCCCCATAGATATGTAGAAAATTTCAAAACCCCAACCCTTGTAATTCATGGAGAACTTGATTACAGAGTCCCTGTTACTCAAGCCTTTGAACTTTTCTATGCCTTAAAGAAAAAAGGAGTTCCTGCAAGATTACTATATTTCCCTGATGAAGGTCACTGGATTTTGAAGCCTGAAAATAGCAGAAAATGGTATGAGGAGATATTTAACTGGCTCGATAGATGGTTGAAGTAGATGCACTCAAACAAAAATGACAAAAGATATTTTCTATATGTATTTCTTCTGAGTCATGTTTTAACTATAAAATTTCTATTTCCCCAGGAGATCACTGTTGGTGCCTTTTATTATCCATGGTGGAGGCCAAATTTCTTTATCCATACTGTTGCTAAACCGGCTCTGTGGACATACTGGGAAAAGGAGAGAATCATTGATTTTAGAAGGTCTCCTGTTGAAATAGAAAAATTGATTTTAATATTTCACAAATACAACACATCAATTCCTCAGGTTGCAAAAGTCCACATTGAGCAAGCCAAAAAAGGTGGGATTGACCTGTTTGCCCTTGAATGGACAGGACCATATCCTACAACTGTTCCAGGTGCAACCTTTACTGAATTTGACATTGAAAAGGGTTTTCTTCCAGCTCTCGAAGAATTTCCTTCTTTCAAATTCTGCATATTCTATGATCAGACAATAAGAATGTTCTGGAAACATTGGCTTCAAGAGAATGAAGCCTGTAATTTCGACAATCCAAAGGTGAGGGAAACCTTTATAAATGATATTCTTTACATAGCAAGAAAATATTTTAGCCATCCCAATTATTTCAAAATAAATGAAAAGCCTGTTCTATGGCTATATTTGACAAGGCTCTACAGGGGGGATTACAAAGGAGCCCTTGAAGAGATAAAAAATAAACTGAACGGTAACATATATTTCATTGCAGATGAGCTTTTCAGTACTATAGAAATAGATGAAGAAAAAATAAAGATTTTTAATGCAGTTGGATGTTATGGAACAGGGATGGATGGTCTATCCTATAAAGATGGAGCTAATTCAAAGGAGGTTATAGATATTGCCCTACCCTTTTATGAAAAATGGAGAAATATTATAGAAAAATCCAAGAATGCAGAGGGTGAGCAGATCAAGTTCATTTACCCTATTGAACCCCAATTTGACGATGACCATCTTTTGGGAAGACCTTTCTATGGTGAGTTCTACTGCGACTCCCCTGAGGATTTTGAATATGTATGTAGAAAAATAAAAAGTATAATTCCTTTGACAGGTGGAATTGTTTTCGTCACAAGTTTCAACGAGTGGTATGAAACAACTGCTGTCGAAGAGTGCTACACACCATCGATGCAGTTCAGATATAATTGGGGAGATAAATTTCTTCTTATCTTGAAAAAAGTCTTTAAGGAGGAATAGAATTTTATAAAAAATTTGTTATTGAAAAGAATTGATTTTAAAATTAAAATTTAAAGTCCAATGAAAATCTCAAAAATTTTACCTTTATTCCTTTTGACCCTTCTATTTTTATACCCTATTGAGGTTCATAAATGGAGTGTTCTTTTCTTTTTCTTAATCCCCCTTCTTTTCCTAAAAGAGAAGGAAATAAAAATTCCCAAACTTTCTCCTCTCCTTTTTTTATTCCTTACAACTTTCATTTCCTCTTTGTTACTCAATAGATTCACCTACTTCTCTCTTTTTTTCCTTTCTTACATAGTTCTTTTAATTTCCTTTTATATCTTCACCCTTCAAATGGAAAGGATTGATCTTTTGAAGTTTACTCTTTTTGCTTCTCTTCCTGCAATTTTCTATGGATATTACCAGAAATTTTTCCTTTTTCAGAGCTACTTAACCAATTTAGAAAATAGAGTGAAGGGGGGTCCAACTTTGTCAGATTTAAGAATGATGGAGAGGTTAAAGGAAGGAAGAGTCTTCTCCCTTTTTCCTCTTCCCACCTCTTTTTGCTTTTTCCTTTCAATAATTTTTCTTTTTTCTATGGGAATTGCTTTAAGCGAAAAAAGAATAAGGGGAAAAGCATTTTATTTTTCTATAGCTTTACTTTCCTTAATCCTAATGATATTCACAAAATCCTTTGGGGGGATTTTGGGGCTTTGTGGAGGATTCTTTATTTTCCTCTTTATAATAGGAAGAAAAGATTTAAAAATCCTTTTAATTCTTCTAATAATTTCAATTGCTATAATGTCAACAATCTTTTATCTTAGGTTTGAGACCCTTTCTACAAAGAACCCATTAACTTTGAGGATTTCCAACTGGAAGATTGCTTTAAGGGTTATATCAGAACATCCTCTCTTTGGTGTTGGTTTTGGAAATTACACTTCCTTTTCCCTCCCCTTTGCAGAAAAAAGGTCTGAAGCCACAAAGTATGCCCACAATTTCTTTCTTCAGTTTTTTGCAGAAGGGGGTATATTCTGTTTTATTTTTTTAATTTTTTTGCTTTTTGGTTGGTTTAAAGGAATTTTAAAGAGTATAAGTATCTCTCCTCTGGATGCATCAGTGGGAGGAGGGATTTTTTCAATTCTTTTATACAACTTTATCGATATTGGCATTTTCTTCGAAACTTTTGGATTCTTAACCATGCTTATATTCTCTTTCTTCACAAAAGAAGAAAATACAATTAGAATCCATGGAAGAAAGAAATTGCTTTTTACTTTTTCCTTCTTTGCAATTCTCCTTTTTCCTTTTTGGACCTATTTGACAGAGGATTTTCTCCAGAGGGCAAGTCTGAATTTTGGAGAAGATATTTCATATTCGGAGAGAATATTGATCCTGACAAAAAGGATCAATCCCTTTAATCCAAAGGTTTACTCTTATCTCTCATTTATTGAATCAAAGAAAGGGAATCTTTCTTCATCCTTAGATTATATTGATAAATCAATTTCCCTATACCCTTACTCCCATTCCTTGTATCATGAGAAAGGTATAATTCTTTTAAAAATGAGGAGATACCTTGAAGCATACTTTTCTTTAAGGGAAGCGGAAAAATTGAATCCTTCTTTTATCCCTTACAGGGATGAGAGAAAGAATCTTGAGGATTTTCTTTTCAGGAGCAGGAATGATTGAGAAAGTAATTTTATTTCTGATATGTTTTGCTATATACTTTTTTCCAGACCAAAATCTTGACCCATTATTTTTGACCCTTTTTACTCTGGCAGGAATTCTTCTTGCTAAAAAAGTTTTTTCTCAAAAAATTCAATTCTCCTTAAAGATCAATCTCCTAACCCTTTCCCTTCTGTCCCTCCCCTTTTCTATGTTCATCTCAACCATCTTTTCTTCTTACAAATACCCATCCCTTCTAAGACTTGGAGAAACTGTCCTCCTTTACATTTCCTTCTTTCTATTTTCAATTCTTGAAGAAAAGGAAAAGGATTTTACTCTTAAATTTATTATGATTATCTCCCTTTTCTTTTCCATATTTTCAATCTCTAAATACTTTCTTTACCATCAGCATAGAGCATCGGGAAATTTTGCAAATCCCAATCATTCTGCCTTTGTTCTTTTTTCTGGATTGATCTTAATTTTCTCCCATTTCTTAGAAAAGGAAAAGAAAACTATTATACTTCCTATGCTCCCAATTGTTTTTGCTATTATTCTCAGTAGATCCCGTTCAACCCTTTTTTCTTTTTTTATATTCCTTCCTCTTCTCATCTTTAGCAGAAGGAGAAAAAATAAAACCTTATTATTTCTAATTGTTTCCCTTCTATTAATTTTTATAATTCTTCTCCTTTTCCCAAATCCTTTATCCCAGTATTTTCTCAGAACCCATGATCCTTTCTCCTTCAGAAGAGTTCAAATCTGGACTGCTGGCTTAAGAATGTTTATGGATAACTGGATTGTGGGTGTTGGACCCTATAACTTTTCCTACAGGGTTGAACCTTACAGATTTCCTGAAGAGAGGAGGGCAGCCAGATATGCTATAACTTTTGGTGATGCCCACAATGATTATATCCATCTTCTTACTGAGCTCGGGCTTCTTTCAATTCCCTTTATTTTTGGGATTTTTCTCCTATCATTAAGGATTATAAAAGAGGGGATAAATGGTGAGAACTGTATAAAAAGGGGAACATCATTGGCAATTCTATCTCTATTTTTCAATTCCTTTTTCACCAACTCCATTTTTCATACTTCCATCTCTTTCCTTTTGATTATTCTCCTTTCTAAATTTAAATCTTATGGGAAAGAATCTTTCTCAGTTAAATTTGAAATAAGAAAGCCCTTTAAAATCTTACTAATCTCAGCTTACTTCTTTCTACTTATAAGTGATGGTTTGCTTCCCTTCATCTCCAATAAACTAACTATAAATGGAATAAAAATCTCAAGAACCGAAAGCCTTGAGAAGGGTTTGAAAATTTTAAATATCGCCGATAAAATAACTCCTATAAATTCTTCAGTGAAAAAAGAAATAGGAATAGTTGAAAAAATAATTTACTTAAGAACAAATGATCCTTTTCATCTTTGGCGTTCCGCATCATTCTTGAATGAGAGTATCAGATTGAATCCCTACCAAAGCGATTCCCATAAAGAGCTCGCAGAGCTTTTTACTATTGTCCTGAGGAGAAGAGGATTGGAGGAAAGTTTTAAGATGGCTGAGTTTCACTGGAAAAAGGCTATTTCAATTGCACCCTTCAATCCATTTTATTACTTTAATTTATCCATGCTTTACATTCTAACTTATAGAAATGATGAAGCGGAGAAAACCCTTAAAAAATGTATTGAACTTGAACCCAACTATATAATGGCTCACTATTACCTTTACAAGATCTATGAAGAAAAGGGAGATAGTGAAAAAAGAGAGGAAGAAAGGAAGGAGGTTGTAAGGCTCATTAAAATGTTTGGTAATAAAAATTTTCCAAGCAGATATTTCAATATTCTGTTTTCCGTCCCTCAAAATGTAATTGATGAAATGATGGAAGAAGAGAGATGAAAAGCAAAGAAAAATCTAATTTATTTGAAAATTTTCTTTTGCTTTTTATCCTTTTAAGTGCAATTGCAACTCTAATCATTTACATATATTTTTCTTTCAAGAGATATTTTATCGGGGATGATTTTCCTCTTCTTCTTTCTGCAAAAAATTTAAAAAGTATCTTTCATCCTCTTGGACCCCATTTTAGACCTATTGTCAGAGCCCATTTCCTTTTAAGCAATATTTTTGGGGATTCTCCTGTTTTTTTTAATTTTCTTTCTTTAATTCTCCATTTATTTGCTACCGTTTCCCTTTATTTAGTTTTGAAAGAAGAATATAATAAAAAATTTTCCCTTTTCACATCCCTTATTTTTTTCTCATTATTCGCTTATAATGAAGCAATTTTCTGGGTATCTTCAGTTGGGGTTGTCTATTCCCTTCTTTTCTCCCTTCTTTCAATTTACTATACCAGAAAAGAGAAGTATTTCCTCTCTGTTATATTCTTGCTCCTTTCTTCCTTTTCCTATGAAACATGGCTTGTTCTTCCTCTATACTTCCTTCTTTCCAAGAAAAGAAGCATTACTTTAATAATTTCATCAATTACTCTTTTGGGTTTCCATTCCTTGTTCGCATTATTTTCATCCGAAAAAATCTTATCCTACGGAGGTTTTCCTCCTTTAGATGAAATACCCCTAAGAATCTTATATTATTTTTATAAAAATCTTTTCCCTTTTTCTTATCTTTCGAAGGGGATATTTTTAACAATCGGATTTTTAACTTTCATAGCCCTTTCCCTTTATTCCCTTATTAAATACAGAGAAAAATTTCTCTTACCCTTTCTCTTTTACTTTGTTCCATCAGCAATATTCCTTATGTCCAAATATATTCCTTCAAGATTCTTTTATTTCCCTCTTGTCTCCATTGCTACTCTTCTATCTTGTTCAATTTTCAAGAAAAAACCATGGCGCTATTTGTCTCTTCCCTTTATAATTTATCTTTCAATTCTTTCCCCAGTAATCAATTATCTTGATGGGTTAGATTATCTTGAATACTCAAAATTACATAGAGTTTTTATAGATGAAGGTAGAAGGCTTATGAAGGATTTAAAAGCTGGAGATAAAGTAGTAATTGTCAACAGAGTCTCTCTTCCAATGCCAGAGATAGCAGAGAATTCGGTAAAGGGGAGACCAAAGCTTTTTCTCCATAGATGGAGAGGTATTGGAGGGCTTATTGACCTTAATGTTTTCACAAATTTTATTTTTTGGGAAAAGGGAATGAAAAGTACCCCTATACCAGGGGGAAAGGATTGTAAAATAATTATAATCGGAAATGGAGATTTTGTTTCTGAGTACTCCTTTAAAGTGGAGGAGATAAAATAGTAAGATTACCTACGAGAGCCAGTCTCAGCCAATTCATAAATAAAGGAAATTATCGATAGACTTTCACTTCCTGATACAGGATCTGCTGGTTTGAAAAATCCATTTTCTTTGACACTCATTATTCCGTAACCCACAAGCTTTTCAATCGTGGCTCTCAATGTGTGCTCAAGAGGAACATCTTTAATTTCAGGTTTTCTGTATTCCAATTTACTGTATATGTTTTTACCAAGCCTCTCAAGAACATCTATCAAACGGTAAATCGCAACTGCGAAATTCTGGCGAGATATAAAATCTTCTGGATAAAATGCATGGTTGGGATAGACATCCATTATTTCAAGGGATGTTACCTGAAGAATAAAGTTCTGTGCCCAATGATTGGAAATATCAACAATAATTGGAGGCTTTATATAAAGATCTTTGAAATATTTTTGAAATTTTACTGCTACAAGCCCAGCAAGATCTGCTCTTGTAATTGCTTTCTTATTGGGGATTTCCCTCCAAGGAGTGGGAACCTTTAGAGCAAGAATTCCGTTTTCAGCTTTTAAAAGAAGTTCTTTGATTTCTTTATCCTTTGGATCAATTGATGCCAACTCTCTAAAAATTTCGTATGCCCTTTCGTATTTCTCATATTTCAGATAAAGGACACCAAGCTTTCTCTTAATGGATAAGTTCTCAGGCTGATCCCTTGAAATTATTTCAAGATGGGATATGCATTCCAGCTCTCTCCCTTTTTTCTCGAGAAGTTCCACAAGTTGAAGTCTTACAGAAACAAGTTCTGGTGAATAAAAAAGAACCTCTTCAAGAGATTTTATTCCATTCTCAATATCATTGGAAGATATATAACTGTTTGCTTCTTTAATAGCTCTTTCAGTGTTTACATTTTTCAATCGTTCAAGTCTCAATTTTACATTAACATTTTGAGGGTTTAGACTATATGCTTCTCTCCATTCTGAAAATGCTCCTTTTAAATCCCCTTTCTTTTCAAGAACCTGAGCAAGACCAATATGGGGGGAGGAAACCTCTTTATTGATACTCAGAGCTTTTCTGAACCAAAGCTCAGATTGTTCAAGATTATCCATTAAAAGTAGAGAATAACCCATGGATAGAGAGGTGAAAAAGGAATTGGGATCCATTCTCTTCAGCTTCAGATAAGCCTTTTTTCCTTTTCCTTTTTCTATCAATTCCCATATTTCATAGGAACTATTTCTAACCTGCTGGGGAAGTTCTGCAATTATCTTGTCAGAAATCCTTTCTATTATGTAAATCTCCTTCCTGGGTGTAACACAGGAGAGCAAAAAGATAAAAATAGCAAAGTAAGAATATCTCCTTATCATTTTCATACTCCAAGATGGGAAATAATTTGAGAAAAAATTTCAGGCTTAGCTCCTATCTTTAATTTTATATTCTCCCCATCCTCAAACTTCTCTATCAAAAAACCAATTTTGTATAGTTTGTGCAACAATTCTTTCTTTTCAATTGGAATTTCAAGGGTGAAAAGTTTCATATCTTTAAAAAGTTTCTCATTTATAAGCCATAGAAGATCATCCACTCCTTCTCCTGTTTTTGCAGAGATAAAAACTACATTTTCTTTGTTCCTATTCTTCATCAAAAGTTCATTTTTATTATCAAGTGAATCTATTTTATTGAATACATTTATGACTTTTTCCTTTGGGATCTCCATTTCCTTAAGGATTTCCTCAACAGCATTCACTTCCCTTTCGTAGATTTCAGAGGAAATGTCAATCACATGAAGAATAAGATCAGCTTCCTTTATTTCCTGGAGGGTAGCCTTAAAAGCAGAAACAAGTTCAACAGGAAGCTTTCTGATAAAACCAACAGTATCTGAGATGAGAAAGTAAAAGCCAGAGGGAAGATAGACCCTTCTCAAAAGAGGATCAAGAGTTGTAAAAAGAAGGGAAGATGTTAGAGAGCTTTCTTTGGTAAGATAATTGAAAAGGGTTGTTTTCCCTGCACTGGTATATCCCACAAGTGAAACTGTCGGAATTGAACTTTCTTTTCTCCTTTCCCTTTGTCTCTCTCTCCTTTCAGCAACTTCCTGAATCTCCTTCTTTATTATTGATATCCTCTTTTTTATCCTTCTTTTATCATACTCGAGCTTCTTTTCTCCAGGACCCCTTGTTCCAATACCTCCTCCAAGTCTTGAAAGATAAATTCCTTTTCCCGTCAACCTTGGAAGAAGATAAATGTACTGGGCAAGCTCCACCTGAAGTTTACCTTCTTTACTCCTTGCCCTCTGGGCAAAAATATCCAGAATGAGTTGGGTTCTGTCTATTACTTTACACTCAAGATATTCTTCAAGATGTCTTACCTGGGAAGGCTTTAAATTTTCATCAAAGATGACAAGATCAATACCATCTTTTTTTATTCTTTCCTTTATCTCTTGTACTTTTCCTTCCCCAATCAAAAACTTGGGATCAGGTTCCTCTCTTTTCTGGAGGAAAACATCTTCCACATTTGCTCCAGCAGATATTGCAAGCCACTTTAACTCATTCAGGGAAATTTCAGCCTCAGCCTTTTCCTGAGGCTTAAAGTAAACACCAACTAAGACTGCTTTCTCCATAAAATCTCCTTTTT